>WBZO01000887.1_pt1 | contig 53932 bp, 59 predicted proteins | sample 5204261 | NCBI WGS metagenome assembly WBZO01 (sample SAMN12412400, study PRJNA552823) | activated sludge metagenome | isolation source: activated sludge from anammox sidestream of wastewater treatment plant... | place: USA: North Carolina | collected 2017-09
GGAGGCGTCGTAGCCGTTGATCATCACCGGCACGTCGGGACGGCCGGGCACGACATAGGCCGGCGCATGATCGGCGCGCGCAGGCGCAAGACCTGCGAGCGCCGCGATCGAAGCCGCGACCGACGCAAGCATCCATGTGCCGCCAATCGAAATGCTGCCAATCGAACGCATGCGCGACCACCGGACGAAACCGTCAATGTTGCGCGCATTCTAGTTGTCGGGACGCGAGAGAGTGCTAACGCCGGCGCTAAATCGCCCGTTAGCATTAACCGGAAACTACCTGGGCGCGGGCGAAACCATTGGGCGCAGCCGGGGGCTCTGAACGCAGGGCCGGCGCACGGCGCGGCATGCGTGCGGCCACGGTGTAGGTGTAGATGTCACGCATCCGGGACGGTTGGAAAAACGGCCCGGATGGTCTAGATGCAGGCCGTGGCTGGCCTGAGTCCTTCAAGCGGCCACAAGGCGACGGTGCGCCGGGTTAGCTCAGCGGTAGAGCAGCGGTTTTGTAAACCGTTGGTCGGGAGTTCAATCCTCTCACCCGGCACCACTTTCAGATGAAAATTCCGGCTATCGTCCGCGGCGGCATCGCACGCGACACGCGTGGAGCGCCGCGTTGGCGCTCAGTCCTCCGAGCGGCCGAATTCGCAGCCGGGCCTGGCATAGCGATAGCGGCTGACGCCGTAGCGGTCCTTCACCAGCACCGGCTTGCAGTAGGCGAGCCACTTGCGGTCGCGCGCCAGCGCTTCGCCGCGCTCGCCTTCGCCGACCGGGCCGGCCGCGTAGCGCAGATGCGGATCGCGCGGATAGTCGCGCCAGTTGAACACGCAATTGTGCATGCCCCACGAGCCGACGCACGAGCGCGAGAGGCTCCAGTCCGCCTGCGCCGGCGCAGCCTGCACGATCGAAACCGCGACCAGCGCAAACGGGAACCATGCCGCGCGGCGCACGAACCGCTCCATCGTCGATCGCAGCAGGCTGACCATGGCACGCTCCCGTCTTCGTCCGCCTTGAACGGCGGTCCCGCAGGAACGTGCAAACGCGATGCCGGGCCATCTGTGCCGTTCGGGCACAGATGGCGGCGCTTTCGCGCGCCGGACGGACATGCCGTCTCAATTCGGGAACGCGCCGGGGCGCGCTGTTTCGTTTCGCGCCGCCCCGTTACGGACACGCGCCGCTGTGCACGCCCTCGATCGCCGCGCTCGAATCGGCGACCTGCCGCCCGGCCATGAACGCTTTCGTGCGCACGGTCGCGGCATAGCGCTCCGGGCTGTCGAAGTTGAACTCGCCCTCGACGTCGATGTCGATCTGGCCGCGGCATTGCATGTGCCAGGTCAGCCGGCCCCGGTCGAGCTTCTGGTCGAGGCGCTCGCAGGCGGTGTTCACGGAGGCCACTTCCGGGCTGAAGGTCCTGGCCGGATCGGCCGCCTGCTCGGCCGTGAGGCAGCGCGTCTTCACCTCGGGTGGCATGGTAGTGCCGTTCATCAGCACGCGCGTCGTGATCGTCCATTGCCCGGGCTTCACCGCGTCGGCCGCGTCCGCGGACCCCGCCGCAAGAAGCGACCCCGCCAAGACCGCAACCGCCACCCTGCACGCGCCGGCAACCACGGGACATCCGCCTCCCGGTTCGCGCCGCGTTGCGCGGCGCCTTCGAGGCCCCTCCCTGCCACGGCGCGCGGCAAGCGGCCAATCAAATGTGCGCGCAGGCTTCCGGTGCCGCAAACCGCGACGCCGCCACGCGCGGCGCCGCGGTTGCATTGCGCATCACCAGGCCGACATCACCAAGTTATGCCGGCCTTGACGAGGAAGGTGCGGCCGGGCTGCGGATAGGCATTGTAGGTGCCGAGCCGGCTCTGGAAGCCGTACGGATACGGGCTCGCGATCGCGTAGTCGAGATATTCGACATCGAACACGTTGAGCACCGCCGCCGACCAGAAGAACCTGTCGATCTCCCCGCCGAGCTTCAGATCGACCGTGGTGAAGGCCGGAATGAGCGGCTGCAGGTTGGTCTGGTCGTTGTCCATGCGCCGCGCGCCGGTGTAACGCACCACCGCATCGAGCGTCAGCCATTTCTGCCAGATGTCCCACGACAGCCCGGCATTGCCGGTCCAGCGCGAGACCAGCGGCACGTCGTTGCCGGCGAACACGCCTTCGCGGAACACCGCGCGCGTATAGGCAAGCCCGCCCTTGAGCCGCACCTGATCGTTCAGCCGCCAGTTCACGATGGTCTCGTGGCCATAGCGGCGGGTCGGATCGAGATTGGTGTTGGTGGTTACGAAATTCGGCGCGTAGCGGAAATGAATCTCGTCGGTGAGATTCATGTTGTAGATGCTCCATTGCGCGTCGAACGTACCGGCATTCAGGCGCACCCCCGCCTCCCAGTCGTGCGATTTCTGCGTGCGCAGGTCGAAGGTGGTCGGCGTGCCGCTCAGCGCTTCCACCGCACCGACGCGCTCGTCGACATTGGGCACGCGGAAGCTCTGCGCCATGCGCGCGAACGCGGCGAAATGGGCGTTGAAGCGATGCTCGATGCCCAGATGCCAGGCGCGGTTGGTCTCCGTTTTCTCGAACGGATTTCCCGCCACGTCCCAGACGGCGGCGCCCGGCGCATTGATGTCGAAGGTGTCGCGCGCGTTCACGCGCGTCTGCTGGATGCGCCCGCCCGCCGAGATGTCGGTGCCGGGCAGGATCGTGACGGTCTGCTGCCAGTAGAATGCGCTCGAGGTCTGGTCGAGCCGGAAATGATGGATCGGGGCGGCGCCGAGCTGCTGCGGCCGCTCCGAATCGTAGTCGGCGCGGTAATAGTCGTAACCGCCGATCGCCTTCCAGGGGATCGCGCCGAACGCCGAATCGAGCTTCAGGCGCGGCGTGAAGGACGCCGTCGTCAGCGTCGTCTCGACCGCGGCGCGCGGGTTGGTGGTGGCCGCGGCCTCCGTCGCACTGAAATATTGCGCGTTTTCCTGCTTGTGGCGCACGCCGCCGTCGACGATGAGCTCGGCGCCGGGCGCCAGCATGCGCGTGAAACCGCCGGTGATGTTCTGACCTTCCTTTTCGGCGAAGTCGTAGGGCGTGAACGCGCCCCGCCGATTGGTGATCAGGCTGAACTGCCCCTCGCCCGGCGAATAGCGCCGGTGACCGGGAAGGCCGATGCGCTGGTCGTCGGCCGACAGGTTCAGATAGAGGCTGCCCTGATCGGCGGTGTAGCGGATGTCGGTGGAGCCGTTGTACTGGCGGTATGCGCTGTTGACGCGATAGCCGTCCGAATCGATGGCGTTGCCGAACACGGCCGCGGACCAGCCGCCGTTCGAGCCGAGCCAGGACAGGTTGCCTTCCTTGTAGTCAAACGAGCCGAAGGCGCCTTCGATGCGGCCTTTGGCGGCCTGACCGGCCCCGCTCTTGGTGACGATGTTGATCACGCCACCGACCGCGCCGTCGCCATAGAGCACGACGCCGCTGTTGCCGCGCGTGATCTCGATGCGCTCGATGCTCTCGCGCGGGATCGCGGCGAGATCGAAACCGACCATGTCGAGGTCGTTGACCCGGCGGCCGTTGATCAAAAACAGCGTGTTGGACGCCGCCGCCGCGCCGAAGCCGCGCATGTCGACGGTAGTGCGCGCGCCGTTGACGCCGCCGAACAGCGTCTGCACCTGGATGCCGGGCTCGCGCGCCAGGATCTCGGGCAGGTTCTGCGCCGGCGAGCGCGCGATATCCTCCGCCGTGATCACCGTCGTCGAAGCACCGACGATGCCGGCGCCGAGCCGGCTGGCGGTGACCGACAAAGCCGGCAACACCGTCGTGCCGCTTTGCGCCCATGCCGGCATACTTGCCGGCGTCCCTACGGACACCGCTGTGCACAGCACGATGAACGCAGCCGCCGCGGCACGCCCGCGCTTTTGCTTTTCTTCCGAAGTCTTCAGTCCCCAAACACGATTCCGTTCCGGTCGCATGACCCCAATCCCTCGCTTTGCATCCGCCAAGGCGGACGGCCCCGTGACTGACCGGGTGCGAGGACAAAGCGGGCGGTCGGACATGCGTCCGCGACGACCGCCGAAGCGATCCGGCCAAAGCCCGCGTTTGTGAAGTCGTGTGGGGCGAGCCCGCACGGCCTTCGCAACCGGTCTCGATGTCACCGCTGCGAAAGACCGCTCCGTGTGGACGCCCCGCCCACCGGTTGGGTGACTGCGCTGGCAGGTCTCCTGGCTTGCGGGTCTTTGCCTTGCGTCCGGCCTTCCCGGTTTCCAGTCGGCTGTTTCCAGTCGGCTGGTCGCCAGTGGCCTTGTGCGGACGAAGGCTCGCCGCTCACAGTTGCGGGGGCAGCCACGGTTTCGCCGGTGAGACGGCGTTCCGTGTTCCCTCTTTCCTCCCCGGCATGATCCGGGGAACCAACGCGGTGCGGATGATTCCTGTGCCCGTTCCCGGAGTCAAGCGCGGCGGGCAAATGCCGCGCGCATCAGGCCGGCGACTGCGTCTGCGCGAGCAGCCAGCCGAGATAATTGCGCTCGACGCTCTCGATCGGCAGGACGAGGATAGCCGGCGTCGCATAGGGGTGGCCTGCCTTGATCGCCTCGCTGACGGCGTCCGCGAGCAAGGCGCGCGTCTTCAACAGCACGATCGCCTCCTCGCCGCGCTCCAGTGCTCCCTCCCAGCGATAATGCGAGATCATGCCCGGCACGATGTTGACGCAGGCGGCAAGCCGCCGCTCGACGATGGCCCGTCCGGCTTTCTCCGCCTCGACAACGGAAGGGTAAGTCGTATAGACGAAGACCACGCGCTCCATAGGATATGTTCTCCTCGCCTGGCGGTGACGCATCGTGCGGCCGACCGGATGGCCGGACCAAAGGCCGGTGTCATGAACCGCCCCGCCGCACCTTACGAAAGCATCGCCTTCGTTGCGAGCCAGACGCCCGAGGCCACCGACGCGCTGGCAAGGCTCGTGGCGCTGTACGGCAATGCCGCGCCCGAACAGGCCGATGTCATCGTCGCGCTCGGCGGCGACGGCCTGATGCTGCAGACCCTGCGCCGCTACATGCGCTCGGGCAAGCCGATCTACGGCATGCACCGCGGCACCGTCGGCTTCCTGATGAACGAATTCCACGAAGAGACGCTGCGCGAGCGGCTGCGCGAGGCGCGGGTGACCGTGATCCATCCGCTGGTGATGCACGCCACCGACGTCGCCGGGCAGACGCAGACCCACTTCGCGATCAACGAAGTGTCGGTGTTCCGCCAGACCTATCAGGCGGCGCGGCTGCGCATCCTCATCGACGGCCAGGAGCGCCTCGCCGAGCTCGTCGCCGACGGCGCGCTCGTCGCCACCCCGGCCGGCTCCACCGCCTACAACCTCTCCGCCCAGGGCCCGATCATCCCGATCAACGCGCCGCTGCTGGCGCTCACCCCGATCAGCCCGTTCCGGCCACGCCGCTGGCGCGGGGCGCTCCTGCCCGACACCGCGCAGGTCACGATCGAGGTCCTCGATCCGGCCAAACGCCCGGTGGCGGCGGTCGCCGACCACGACGAAGTGCGCGACGTCGCATCCGTCGCCGTCGGCATGGACCACACGATCTCGATCCGCACGCTGTTCGATCCCGGCCACAGCCTGGACGAGCGCATTCTACGCGAGCAATTCGGGTATTGAGCCGCCCAGGGCACCCGCCCGGCCGGCATTTCTAAACCCTCCGTTAACGACAAATCTTTACCGTGCGGACCAATGGCGTGCGATGTCCGGACTGCCCCATGATTCGTCTCGATTTCCACCGGCTCCGTTTTCTGGTGATCGACGATAACGCGCACATGCGCCGTATCGTGCGCACGCTGCTGCACGGATTCGGCGCGCGCGAGGTCTACGAGGCCGAGGACGGGGCGACCGGCCTCGAAGCCTTCACCCACCACATGCCCGATATCGTCATCACCGACTGGGCGATGCCGATTTTCGACGGGCTCGAACTGACCCAGATGATCCGGCAGCCGGGCGCCAACTCGAACCCGTTCGTGCCGATCATCATGCTGAGCGGACATTCCGAAAAGAAGCGCGTGCTGGCCGCCCGCGATGCCGGCGTGACGGAATTCCTCGCCAAGCCGCTGTCGGCCAAAGCCCTCTACCAGCGCATCCTCAATGTCGTCGCCAATCCGCGACCCTTCATCAAGACCAAGACCTATTTCGGTCCGGACCGGCGGCGCAACGTCAACAACAATTATGCCGGGCCTGAACGGCGCAAGGGCGGAAAGGCGGACGTGATCCGCCAGGACCCCCTGATCGACAAGGCCAAGGTCCATCACTGATTTCCCGGAGCAGCATCCGCTATGGTTCATAACAGACCACATCGGCCGACGACTGAAATATTTGACGATCACGAGATCATCACGCCGCCGAACAAGCTCGCCGCCAAGGCGGTGAAGAAGATCGCCGTCTCGATCCCGGGCGACAACCCGCTCGACCGCGCCGAGAAGGCGCTGGCGCAATTGTCGAGCGAGTTCACCACCTGGATGATCAAGGAATGCGACCGGCTCGACGCCGCCCGCAACGCGGTCAAGAAGATCGGCTTCGGCAAGAAGACGCTCGACGAGCTGTTCCACGCCGCCCACGACATCAAGGGCGACGCCTCGACGTTCGGCTATCCGGCCGTCGCCCCGGCCGCCGAGAGCCTGTGCCGCGTGCTCGAGCATTCGCCCGAGGCGAGTCGCATCCCGTTTTCGCTGATCGACCAGCATGTCGACGCTATTCGCGCGATTGTCCGCGAATATGCCCGCCCCGACTGCGAAGTGATCGCGCAGGCTTTGACCAAGAAATTGTGGGAAGTGACCGAGGAATTCCTCAGCAAGGCCAACGCCCACCGGCCCGAATATCTTGCGAGCATCGCCGCCCCGCCCATGGTCCCCGAACAGAAGGCGTGAGGCCGCGCGCCGCACACCGCAAGCGATGCAAAAAGGCCCGGCAATGCCGGGCCTTTTTCGTTGAACCATCGGAGCAAGACATCAGGCCGCGGCGAGGCGATCCTCGTGCGCGGCGACGACGCCGTCGAGCAGTTCCTCGCAGAACACGCGCGCCTCGTCGCGGGCGGCTTCGGTGGCGAAGCGGCGCAGGAGGGTCAGAAGCGGCTCGATGTCGCTGTCGTCCATGGTCTCGCAGCGGGTGAGCACGCGCTCGATCATGCGGCGCTTGAGGCGCGTGGAACCGCCCGGCTCGAGCAGCACGCCGTCCTCGTGCATGGCCGTGATCGCCTCGCGGAAGGCCGGATAGCTCGCCGGCGGCAGGCCGGCCTTGTCGTAGAGCGCGCGAAAGCCCGCGCCGCCGCGGTCATGCACGAGCCCGACCGCGCGCGCCAACGGCAGCCCGGCGAGTTCGGCCAGCGCCTCCTCGAACATGGTGAGGTTACCCGACAACAGCGCGCGCAGGATCAGGCCGGCGGTGAGCTGCCCGGTCTTGCACAGGTGGCGGATGAGCGGACGCACCTCCTCCTCCGGCGTCTCGGAGGCAAGCGTCACCGTCGCCTTCTCGCAGGCTTCCTTGGTGACGCGCAGCGCACGGTCCTCGGCGAGCCAGTTGCGCGCCACGACGAAGCCGGCAAGCGCCTCGGACAGTTTGGCCACCAGCGCCTGGCGGACATGGGCCGGCAGGTCCTCGAAGTCGAGCAGCGCCTCGCGGATCGCCGCGAGATGGCCGAAGCGCTCGACGATGCGCTCGATGGAGAACACCGCGAAATCGGCATAGTCGTTTTCGATCAGCGTCAGGCAGGCTTCCGCGGTGCCGACCTCGGCGATGGCGGCCGCCACCGAGCGCGGTAATTGCGGGCGGCGCGCGATCGCCGACTGCACGGCGGCGGGGCCGGTGGCGACATGGTCGACGAAGTCGCTGTCGAGCAGGAGCGGCGAGCGTTCGAGCACGATGCAGGCGATCTCGCTCTGGTCGGTGGCGAGCGCGTGAATGATGGCAGGCGGCGCGAACTCGCTGCCGGCCAGCGTCTCGGCCAGCCCCTGGCGCACGAGCGGCGACGGATCGTCGAGCAGCATGATCATCGCGCCCTCGCAGGCGGCGCGATCGTCGTCGCTCATGTCCGAATAAAGATAGGCCCGCGCCAGGGCCGATGTCGCATCGGCGCGTTCGGCGGCCGGAGCGGTGCGCACCCATTGAAGAAACTGACGTACGATCATTGCCTCACACCCACGCGACGCGGACCCGACCGCGTTCGAGAATGCAGGCTAAGCGAGCCGGCTTAATAAAGAGTTCACCATAAATCTTTGGAATAATTGCCGAATTATTAACAGTGCGAGCTGGTGCCGGCGCGCCGGCCGTCAGCTCCCGAACAGCGCCCGCACGTTGGGCTTGTGGTCCTGGAACAGACCGAGCGGTTCGGAGCCTGCGGACGGCGGCTGCACGTCCGCCACGCGCTCTGCGGACGGCCCGGCCGCCGGGCGCTTCGCCGCCGCGGTATCGGCGGCGGCAACGGGCGGACGTTTCACCTCGGCCGTGCGGCCGGCCTGCAGGGTGCGCACGCGCGCGACATTGGCCGCCGCCTGCGCCCACAGGTCGGTGACCGCCGGCGACACCGCCGCCCGGCGTTCCGACGCGCGATAAGGATTGTGATAGGTCGGCTCCGCGCTTTGCGGGTCGGCGGCCACAGCCGGCACGCGCGGCAGCGCCCTGCCGGCCGCAGGTGCAAGCGCCTCGTAGGCGCGCGCGACTCGCGCATTGGCGGCCTCGGGCACCGACGCCACGCCCGCGACCGTGCGCCCGGCCTGGGCGGCGGAAGACGGCGGCGTCAGCGGCGCGAAGGCAAAGCCTGTCGGGGCTGCAGCAACCTGTGCCGGCGCCTGCGCGGGGATTTGCGCCGTCTCCTGCGCCGGGTTTTGTCTCGCGGCGGCGACCTCGAAACGGCCGGCCAGCGCCGCGCGCACCTCGGCGGCGTTGCGCGCACGGCCGTTCCTGTCGAAGAAGATCGAGCGGTTCGCGCGCGCCGCGAGCGGGAATGAATCGGAGGCACGGACGTTCGGATTCTGCTCGGCCTGCCCGATCAGCTTGGCCGCGCCGTTCGCGCCCAGAAAATGCGCGATGTAAAGTTCGTTCTCGGACGCCGCGCGGCCGAGCTTCTCGGACAGGATCGCGGCATTGGAGCGCGTGAAGGCGCCCGCCATGACCGCGTTGGCGGTCGGGTCCTGGCGCAGGTTCATGATTTCCGCGCGCAGGCGCGGATCGCTCACGACATACTGGCCGGACGCATTGCGGGTGATGGCGTCCGCCTGGCGGGCATAGCCAAGCGCTGCACCCTGCTCCTTGAGCGTGCCGAGCCAGGTCTGGTCGATGAACTGGAACAAGCCGCCGGCCGACGACGTTTTCGCGGCGGCCCGCGGGTCGAGATTTGACTCGACCTTCGCGGTCGCCAGCAGATAACGGAAGCTCGTGCCGGTGAGCTGTGCCGCCTTGCGGATCGCACCGGTGACGCTTGTTGGGGAGACTGCGGCAGAGGCGTCGACCAGCATCTGTGCGGCCTTCGGAGCTTGCCGCATCGGGGGCCCGGTCGCGGCTTGGCGGCGCACACAGCTTGGGCAATTATGGTAAACGGATCATTAACGAAATGGGCGCCCGACGGGGCGCGGGAGGATCTCGGCCATGGTCGCAGACCAATTCACCCGCCACAAACGCGGCGGCATCTATTTTGAGGATTTCCCGGTCGGCCACGTGTTCGAGCACCGCCTGACCCGCACCGTGACCCAGATGGACAACATGTTGTTCTCCAACATGACCCTCAATCCGCAGCCGCTGCATATCGACCGGCATTTCTGCGAGCAGGAGACGGACTGGGGCAAGCCGCTGATGAACTCCCTGTTCACGCTCGGCCTGATGATCGGCATTTCCGTGAACGACCTGACGGTCGGCACCACCATCGCCAATCTCGGCATGACCGACACGCGCTTCCCCCATCCCCTGTTCGAAGGCGACACCGTGCATTGCACGACCGAGGTGCTGGGCAAGCGCGAATCGAGCTCGCGCCCGAACGCCGGCATCGTCGAATTCCACCACCGCGCCTACAACCAGGACAACAAGCTCGTGGCCGAATGCCGGCGTCAGGCCTTCATGATCAAGCGACCGGCCTGATCCCTTGCGTTCCCTCCTGTTCGTACCGGGCGACAGCCCCAAAAAGCTCGACAAGGGCATGGCGAGCGGCGCCGACGCGCTGATCGTCGACCTCGAGGATTCGGTCGCCGCCGCCGGCAAGACCGGCGCCCGCCAGACCACTCTCGCCTTCCTGAAGGAAGCAGCGACCGCGCGCGCGCGGCCGCGCCTGCTGGTGCGCGTCAACAGCCTCGACACCGGCCTCACCGACGACGACCTCGACGCCGTCGTCGCCGGCCGGCCGGACGCCATCATGCTGCCGAAGGCGGAAGGCGGCGCCTCGGTCATGCATGCGGACGCCAAGCTCGCGGTGCATGAAGCGGTCCACGACCTGCCCGAGAACTCCGTCGGCATCGTCGCGATCGCGACCGAGACCGCGGCGTCGCTGTTCCTCGCCGGCACCTATCGCGGCGCGAGCCGCCGCCTGCAGGGGCTCACCTGGGGCGCCGAAGATTTGTCGGCCGATCTCGGCGCGGAAGCCAACCGCGACCGCGACGGCCGCTTCCTCGATCCCTACCGCCTTGCGCGCGCGCTGTGCATCACGGGTGCGGCCTCGGCGGGCGTGCCGGCGATCGACACGGTCTATGTCGATTTCCGCAACGAGGACGGATTGCGCCGCGAATGCGAGGAAGCGCGCCGCGACGGCTTCACCGGCAAGATGGCGATCCACCCCGCGCAGGTCGCCGCCATCAACGCGGTGTTCACGCCCGCGCCGGAGGCGATCGCGCATGCGCAGCGAGTGGTCGATGCCTTCGCGGCAACGCCGGGCGCGGGCGTCGTCGGCATCGAGGGCGTCATGTACGACCGTCCGCATCTCATGCGCGCGCAGGCGCTGCTCGCGCGCGCCAAAGCGGCGGGACTGATCGGCCAATAGATGTCGTCCCGGACGCAGCGCACCGCTTCGCGTTGCGCTGCAGACCCGGGACAACAGGCAAGCGTTACGCCAGCACCGGCCCCTCGCCCGCCGCGATCATGTCGGCCACGCGAAAGCCCGAGCCCGCCCCGAGCGTCCAGCCGAGCGTGCCGTGTCCGGTATTGAGCCACAGGTTGCGGTAGCGCGTGCGCCCGACATAGGGGACGTTCGAGGGCGTCGCCGGCCGCAGCCCGGTCCAGAACGAAGGCCACTCGAAATCGCCGGCGCGCGGAAACAGGTTGCGCACGTTCTTGAGGATCGCCATGCAGCGCCGGTGATCGAGATGGCGCGAATAGCCGGACAATTCCGCCGTGCCGGCGATCCGCAACCGGTCGCCGAGGTTCGAATAAACGAGCTTGTACTCGTCGTCAGTCAGGCTTGTGACCGGGGCGGTGTTGGATCCGGCGATCGGGATCGTCACCGAATAGCCCTTGGCCGGATAGATGTTCAGCCGCACGCCGTAGCGGCGCAGGAACGGCGCCGACCAGGAGCCAAGGCTGACAACGATGTCGCGCGCGCGCAACGTGGCGAAGCCGGACGGCCCGCACACCTCCACCGCGTTGACGCGGCCGGCGCCGCGGTCGGCGTCGAGCGCGGTCACTTCGCTGCTGTAATGGAAGACGGCGCCCTTCGATTCGCAGATGCGCGCCAGCCCTTGCGTGAACTTGAACGCATCCCCGCTCTCGTCCTCCGCCGTATAGGTCGCCCCGGCGATGAGGTGGCGCTGGCCGGCGAAAGCCGGCTCGATCTCGATCACCTTGTCGGCGTCGATGACGGTGCGGTTGCAGCCGTACCGGCGCATCAGCTCGGCGACCGGCACTGCCGCCGCGAACTCGCGCGGGTCGCGGTAGAAATGCAGGATGCCGTTGCAGCGCTCGTCGTAATGCAGGTTCTCGTCCTTGCGGATCCGGCGGATCAGCTCGCGGCTCTGCGTGCCGAGCCGCACGATCTCGATCGTGTGGCGGCTCGTGCGGTGCGGCAGGCAGTCGACCAGGAATTTGGCGATCCACAGCCATTGGTGGATATCGAAGCGCGGCCGGAACAGAAGCGGCGCTTCCGGGTCGAGCAGCCATTTGAGCACCTTGAACGGAGCCGAGGGGTTGGCCCAGGGCTCGGCATGGCTGACCGAGACCTGTCCGCCATTGGCGAAGCTCGTCTCGAGGCCCGAGGCCGGCTGGCGATCGATCACGCAGACCGAGCGGCCGTTGCGCAGGTTCCAGTAGGCGGTGCTGATACCGACGACGCCTCCGCCGAGAACGATGACGTCGAAATCGCTGGTGTGGTTGGTCACGACAGGCCTCCAGAGCCGGTGCGCGCTCTTTGGCTGGCGCGCGACCCCCTCTGTCATCGGCCTGAGAGTTTCATCGAAAGCCCCTCGCGGACCTTCGACTTACACCGTCGGCGGGAGCATGCGGCTCCGCTTTCCAGAGTTCTGCCGTTCGTGAGCGGTTCTTTTGCCTGAGAGATTCCGGGGTGGTTGCTCCTTCGGCGCCGGCGCACATCGCTTAATGCGCGCCAGTCTCTCCCGCTCGCAGCGCAGGTAATCGATTCACTTCGCCAAGTCGAGTCACTTCGCAAAGTCGAGTCGATAAAGTCGAGTCCGTAAAGCCGAGCGTGCTAGCGCCCGGCCCCGCCATAGACCGCGGCGGGATCGAACGCCTTGTCCGCGCCGTCGAAGGCAAGGGCCGGCACGCCGTCCGCCCCGCGCGTCACGCGCCGGTAGAAGCAGGAGCGGCGGCCGGTGTGGCAGGCGCCCAGGCCCACCTGCTCGACCCTGATCCAGACGCAGTCCTGATCGCAGTCCACGCGCATCTCCACGACGCGCTGCACGTGGCCGGAGCTCTCGCCCTTGCGCCACAGTTTCTGGCGCGAGCGGCTGTAATAATGCGCCTCGCCGGTCTCGATCGTCCGGCGCAGCGCCTCGTCGTTCATGTGGGCGACCATCAGCACCTCGCCGGTCACGGCGTCGGTCGCGATCGCGGTGACGAGGCCGCGCGCATCGAAGGCCGGCGCAAACGCCGTGCCCTCCTCGATCTGCTGCGTCGACGGACGCGCGCCGGATTCCGCGGGCGGCATGGCAGGCTCCCATTGGCAAGGGATCGCGGCCGGATTCGAGCCGGCGACCGTGGTCTTTCAGTAATGCGGCGGATGCGCCGGTCAAGCCCGCGCCGGCATCCGCACTAGCGGGACGGACCGCGCACCGCGCTGATGAAGCGCACCTGCTCGTTCGCATCCTCGCGGAACGAACCGAGGAACAGCGTGGTCACGGTCGAAGCGCCGTGCTTCTCGACGCCGCGCAGCGACATGCACATGTGCTCGGCTTCCAGCATCACCGCCACGCCCTTCGGCGCGAGGATCTCGTCGATGGCGCTCGCGATCTGCGAGGTGAGCTTCTCCTGCGTCTGCAGGCGGCGGGCATAGACGTCGATCAGGCGCGCGAGCTTGGACAGGCCGACCACCCGGTCGACCGGGCGATAGGCGACGTGCGCCTTGCCGATGAACGGCATCATGTGATGCTCGCAATGCGAGTTGAAAGCGATGTCGCGCACCAGCACGAAATCGTCATAGGCGGCGATTTCCGAGAAGGTGCGGTCCAGCACCTCGGCCGGGCACTCGCGATAGCCGCGATAGATCTCGTCGTAGGCGCCGATCACGCGCTTGGGCGTGTCGAGCACGCCCTCGCGGGCGGGATCGTCGCCGGCATAGGCGATCAGGGTGCGGACGGCGGCTTCGGCCTCCTCGCGCGTGGGGCGGTTCTCCACACCCTTGGGCGCGGCGCGCACATGATCGGACAGGACGGGTTTGGGCCAGGGCTTGAGAATGGCGTCCATGACGGTCTCTCTGTTCGACCGGCAGCAAATCCTGCGCCGGGGGTGTCACCGGGTGGGCCGCGTCGCGCCCGATTCCGGGGCGTGGACGCTGTATTCCCATCGTTCGGGGCGCTTTTCTCCGCCCCGCAAGGTTCCTATATAATCGATTGCCGGCCGGACACAATCGGCTCCGTGTCAGCCATGCAGGTGGCTTTCGTCAGACATGCTCAACGACGTCTACAACAACCGGATCCTGGAACTGGCGGGAAATATTCCCCGCATCGGCCGGCTCGCACAGCCGGATGGCTCGGCGACCGCCCATTCCAAGCTGTGCGGCTCGACCGTCACCGTGGACCTGAAGATGGAGCGGGACGTCGTCACCGACTTCGCCCACGACGTCAAGGCGTGCGCGCTCGGCCAGGCCTCCTCCTCGATCATGGCGCGCCACGTGATCGGCGCACATGCGCAGGAGCTGCGCGAGCTGCGCGAAACCGTGCGCCGCATGCTCAAGGAGAACGGCGCGCCGCCGGCCGGCAAATGGGCCGACATCGCGGTGCTCGAGCCGGTGCGCGACTACAAGGCACGCCACGCCTCGACCATGCTGACATTCGACGCCGTCGTCGCCGCCATCGACAAGATCGAGAACGAGCGCCGCAAGGTGCTGGCCGCCGAATAAGGCGACTGCCGGGCGGATGCCTGGCGCGGATGCGTTGCGCGTCAGTCGCTGCGCGAGAGCCTGACGCGGCCCGCTTCCGCGCGCAGGCCGCAGCCCGACGCAAACTGGCGGTAATGTCCGGCGAGACCGGCATTGCCGATGCGGATCGCGGTCTCCCCTTCGGGGGCGCCCGCCGTCGTCACCGTCAGCGAGCGGTTGGCATGATCGGTGAGCGGCCGCACGAAGGTCGCCGGCACCGAGCCGCGCGCGAGCGTGTCGAGCTCGGTGGCGTCGGCGCGCCATTCCGACGACTGGACCGCGAGCATGGCCGTGCGCGTTCCGATCCGGATCTGCACGCTGCGCACCGCTTTCGAAGCCGGCGCATCGGTGCGCCCGGCGCGGCCGCGCCGCGTCTCGGTATAGGTGAGCCTGTATTCGCCGGCCGGCCCGCAGGCAATGGAAAGATCGAAGTAGCCGATCTCCTCGCCCTCGACGGTCAGCGGATGCCGGCGTGTCAGCGCCGGCGCGCCGGCGCGCTCGCCGAGCAGCCATCCGCGGTCGCGGCCCGCAACGATACGCGCGGCTCCGCCGGACACCGGCGTCGCGCTCGCATCGGACGAGGCGACCGTCACCGGTTCGGGGCGATCCCCGATATCGAGCCGCATGCGCCGCAATTCGGCGGGCGTGAGCGTGCGCATCGGCTCCCAGGGCGGAATGCGCAGCGAAACGTCGATCAAGTCGGCGCCGCCGCCCATCTCGTGCGTGTATTGAACGAGCTTGCCGATATCGCGCTGGACGAGTGAGAGATCCTCGGCCGAATAGCTCGCCGCCACCGCGTCCTCGCGGCGGTCGCCGAGCCAGATCTGGTGGACGCGCACGTGCGCCTCGTCCGGCACATGACGCGCCACGCCGCCGAGCAGCACGAACGCGCACATCGATTCGCAATCGGCGCGCGGCAGGATGCCTGCGCGCGCAGCCCCGCTCCTGGCACCCGGCAGTTCGACCACGCGGCCGACGGTCGTCGTCATGCCGAGCCGGCGGATGCTGCGGCCGAGCGCGATCGCGCCCAGAACCGAACCGCCCTCAGATTCGAGCACGATGGTCGCGCCGCGCACGTCGTTACGCGCGGCAAAGGATTCGAATTCGGTGGCGGTGTCCGCGCGGATCATGCCGCTCGCCGAGACGAGACGGCGGCAGGCATCCGCGCAGGCGGATTCCGGACCTTCGATAGACAGCGTAAACTGCATCGCGGGCGGACGCAGCGCCTCGGCCGCCGCCGGCAGGGTCAGAGCGATCAAGACAGATGTGCACGCGACGGCACAAGACAGCAGTCGCATCAGCAACTCCCCCGAAATCCGTCCCGAGGCCCGCTGGGCTGTTCGGCTTGTATCCGCCGATTGGACTGGAGACGGCAGTCACCCCGTGCATGTCTTCTAGTCGCGCTCTCGATTCCGGTCCAGTGCGGAGTTATCCGGAGTTGGATACAACTATCGTCTCGCGCCGCCGCCGGCGCATGGAACTTCGATGAGCTCACCCGCCGGAACCCGTCTCTCCGCCGCACGCATCCTCGCGACCGTTCGCCGGCTGCCGCGACTGGCCGCGCGCGGACTGGTGGCGGTCTATCGCTACACATTGTCGGCGCTGGTCGGGTTCCATTGCCGCCACCTGCCGACCTGCTCGGCCTATGCCGACGAAGCGCTCGACCGGCACGGCCTGTGGGGGGGCGGCTGGATGACGCTGGCGCGGATGTGCCGCTGTCATCCGTTCGGGACGTCGGGACTCGATTTCGTACCGCGCCGGCTGCCGCCGCGGGCGCGCTGGTATCTGCCCTGGCGCTACGGACGCTGGCGGGGAACAAACGAGCGGCCGCCCGACGACGCGGAACCTGCCTGATCGGCGGCGGTCGCGCGCGGCTGCGCGGCGAACGCCGCACGCAGGAGATCGATGAGCGTGACCGCAAGACCCGCCGCCAGCACATACCAGCCCGGACGGATGTCGAACGAGAAGTCGAACGCCGAACGCAGCACGGTGAGCGGCGACACGCGATAGGCGATGGCGATACCGATCGCCTCGCCCGCGAAGGTAAGCAGCGCCGCGCCGAATGTCAGCGCCGCGATGAGCGCCGTCGGCAGCGGTCCGCGCGCGTGGCGGCGCGCCGCGATCAGCCGGTAGCCGGCGAGCCAAACGAACAGCCCCGCCACGAACACCGGCACGCTCACGTCGGCCTTGGTCTGCTGGAAAAAATGGATGAGCGCGAGCAGCGACACCACATACACGATCTGGTGCAGGCGCCGCCAGCGCACGGCGCCGAGGCGGCGCACCATTGCGTCGGTCGAGGTGACGGCCAGCGCCGCCATGCCGAGCCAGGCGGTAAAGCCGATGGTGAGATAAAGCCGCAGCGCGATCTCACTTGCGACCTTCCCCAGGTCGTAGCGCTGATCGGCGACATAGAGCGCAAGGTGCGCGGCCGCATAGGCAAACGCACCGACGCCGAGCATGCGGCGCACGTCGATCAGCGCGCCGTAGCGCGCGATCGCGCGCAGCGGCGTCACCGCAAGGCTCGCCGCCAGGAAGATCAGGCACCAATAGCCGGTGCGATGGATGAGATCATTGAGCGGGCGCGCGCCGAACCCGGTCGTGGCATAGGCGTGAACGGCGATCGCGACCGGCACCAGCAGCGCCGCGAGCGTTGTGATACGCAGCGGCGACAGACGCCCGCGCCGGTCACGCCAGATCTGGTAGGGCTTTCTCACGTAAGCCCGATAGCACGCAGGCCGGGCACGGCGAAGCCGTTCTCCCCCGGCTGACGCGGATGTGAAGGCGCGGGCCGCCCCGCTCACGCGCCCGCGCGCGGGCGGGTCAGCGCGAACAGCACGGCGACGAGCACGAGATTGAGCGCGGCGGCCACCGCAAGCGTCGCGATCGCGACCTCGGCGCTGGCGCGCGTGAGGATGACGGCGCCCAGCGTCGGCGCCAGCGCCTGTCCGATCAGGCTCGGCAGCGCCAGCCGGCCCATGATCAGCGGATAACGGCGCGCCCCGAACAGCGCGAGCGGCACGGTGCCGCGCGCGATCCAGCTGATCCCGAAGCCCGCGGCAAACAGCACGATCACGAAAGCCGGCAACGCAAGGCCGCCCGCAAACAGAAAGAGCGCGACAGCGATCGCGAGCACCGCCGCGACCATGGTCCAGATCGGATGATAATGCACACCGAACAGCCGCTCGACCACGCGCGCCAGCACCTGCGCCGGCCCGAACAGCGTGCCGAGCGCAATCGCATGCGCGGGCTCGACGCCGCGCGCGGCGAGCAGCGTCATCAGATGCGCCAGAAGGATCGAGCCGATCGCGGCCGTCAGCGTCAGGACCGCGGCCAGGACGAGGAAGGACAGCCGGCCGTCGTGCGGGGGCAGCGGCTCCGTCGCGGTGACGGCAGCATCGGCGGCGCGGTCGGCCTTTTCGGCCGCCGTCACCGGCAGCACGAATTGCAGCGGGAAACACAGGCACAGGTGGATCGCCGCATAGGCCAGGCACGCCCCGCGCCAGCCCAGATGCGCTTCGAGGAAAGCACTGAGCGGCCAGCACACGGTGCTGGCAAATCCGCCGAACAGCGTCAGCGTCGCGATCGCCCCGCGCGCGGATTGGCCGTAGACGCGCCCGAGCGCGGCAAAGGCCGCGTCATAGAGGCCCGCCCCCATCGCGGTGCCGATCAGGATCCAGCCGGCAATGAACACGACAAGATTGGGCGACAGTGCGAGCACGCCGAGCCCGGCCGCAAACAACAGCGAGCTTGCCGCCAGCGCCGGCCGCCCGCCGCGCCGGGCGATCAGGCGGCCGACCAGCGGCGAGACGAGGCCCGCCGTCATCAGCCCGGCGGAGACCCCGGCAATCACCGCCTCGAACGGCCAGCCGGTGTCCCGCACGACCGGTTCGGCCAGCACCGCGGGGAAATAGTACGAGCACCCCCAGCCGAATATCTGGGTGACGCCCAAGGCGGTGACGACCGCATGGCGATTCTGAGAAAGTCCCTGCACGCGGTCAGGCTAGAGGACGGCGGCCGGCGCGGCAAACGTCACAGCCGCCGCGGCCGGCTCGCCCGCGCCGCGCGGGGTGCCGCGCAAGGCGTTGCGCAAAGAGTTGCACAAGCCGCAACCTTTGCTATATCCCCGTCACGTTTCCGCTTACCTGCATTCGTAGGCAGCGAGTGAGCAATCAGGAGTGAAAGATGGTCGCGCTGACCTTCCCCGACGGCGCACGCCGTGAATTTCCCGAAGGCACAACCGGTCTCGACATCGCCAAGGGCATCTCGCCCTCGCTGGCCAAGCGCACCGTGGCGATGGCGCTCGACGGCGCGCTTGCCGATCTCGCCGACCCGATCGCGCAGGACGCCAAGATCGAGTTCGTCAGCCGCGAGGACACGCGCGCGCTGGAGCTGATCCGCCATGACGCCGCGCACGTGCTCGCCGAAGCGGTGCAGGAATTGTGGCCGAGCACCCAGGTCACGATCGGCCCGGTGATCGAGAACGGCTTCTATTACGACTTCTTCCGCAACGAGCCGTTCACGCCCGAGGACCTGCCGCTCATCGAGAAGAAGATGCGCGAGATCATCGCGCGCGACAAAGCCTTCACCAAGGAGGTGTGGTCGCGCGACGAGGCCAAGAAAGTCTTCCGCGACAAGGGCGAGCTGTTCAAGGTCGAACTGGTCGACGCCATCCCGGCCGACCAGCAGATCAAGATCTACAAGCAGGGCGAATGGTTCGACCTGTGCCGCGGCCCGCACATGACCTCGACCGGAAAGGTCGGCAACGCCTTCAAGCTGATGAAGGTCGCGGGCGCCTATTGGCGCGGCGATTCGAACCGCGAGATGCTGTCGCGCATCTACGGCACAGCTTTCGCAAAGCAGGAAGACCTCGATGCCTATCTGAAGCAGATCGAGGAAGCCGAGAAGCGCGACCACCGCAAGCTCGGCCGCGAGATGGACCTGTTCCATTTCCAGGAGGAAGGTCCGGGCACCGTGTTCTGGCACGCCAAGGGCTGGACCATCTTCCAGGAGATCGTCGCCTATATGCGCCGGCGCCTGAAGGGCGACTATCAGGAAGTCAACGCGCCGCAGATGCTCGACAAGTCGCTGTGGGAGACGTCCGGCCACTGGGGCTGGTTCCGCGAGAACATGTTCGCGGCCAAGCCCGCCGGCGACGGCGTCGAGGACAACGAGCGCACCTACGCCATCAAGCCGATGAACTGCCCCGGCCACATCCAGATTTTCAAGCACGGGCTGCGCAGCTACCGCGAACTGCCGCTGCGGCTCGCCGAGTTCGGCGTGGTGCATCGCTACGAGCCCTCGGGCGCGCTGCACGGGCTTCTGCGCGTGCGCGCCTTCACGCAGGACGACGCGCACGTGTTCTGCACCCAGGAGCAGATGGCCGACGAATGCCTGAAGATCAACGACCTGATCCTGTCGACCTACGACGATTTCGGCTTCACCGGCGACCTGACGGTCAAGCTCTCCACCCGACCCGAGAAGCGCGTCGGCTCGGACGCGGCGTGGGATCACGCCGAGAACATCATGCGGGACGTGCTCAAGCAGATCGAGGCGCGCGGCGGCAACCGCATCAAGACCGCGATCAATCCGGGCGAAGGCGCGTTCTACGGACCGAAGTTCGAATATGTGCTGCGCGACGCGATCGGACGCGACTGGCAATGCGGCACCACGCAGGTGGACTTCAACCTGCCGGAGCGCTTCCAGGCCTTCTATATCGCGGCCGACGGCTCCAAGACGCCGCCGGTGATGATCCACCGCGCGATCTGCGGTTCGATGGAGCGTTTCCTCGGCGTCGTGCTCGAGCATTATGCCGGTCACCTGCCGCTGTGGCTGTCGCCGGTGCAGGCGGTCATCGCCACCATCACCTCCGATGCCGACGGCTATGCGCAGGAGACGGTCGCGCTCGCCCGCCGCGCCGGCCTGCGCGCCGAAGGCGACCTGCGCAACGAGAAGATCAACTACAAGGTGCGCGAGCATTCGCTCGCCAAGGTCCCGGTCCTGCTCGTGGTCGGCAAGAAGGAAGCCGCCGAGCGCACGGTCTCCATCCGCCGTCTCGGCCGCGAGGGCCAGCAGGTGGTGCCGCTCGAGGAGGCGCTCGCGATGCTCACCGACGAGGCGACGCCGCCCGACCTGCGGCGGCTGAAGCAGGCGGCGGCCTGACGTATCGGACTACGCCGCCCGGTCCGTCGCCTTGATCAGCGACTCCGCCGGGATGCCCAGACCTTCGTGCAGACGCCGGATCATGGTGAGCGTCAGCGGCCGGCGCCGATTCAGAATTTCGTGAACGCGATTGCGGCTTCCGATGAAGCGGATCAGATCGCGCGGCTCCAGGCCGCGCTGGTCCATATGATATTTGATCGCCTCGACCGGGTCCGGGAAGTCGAGAGGAAAATTTTTTGCCTCCCACGCCTCCACCAGAGTAACGAGAATGTCGAGCCGATCTCCCTGCGGTGTATTGCGCCGCGCGCCCATCAGCGTCTCGATTTCTTTCAAAGTGCGCCGATAGTCGCGACGGGTCTTGATTGGAGCGATTTCCATGGAGCCTCTAGATCGTTTGCGCATCGATCGCATCATATTGGCGGTGTGTTCCCACGAACCTGATATAGACCACCCGATAGGCATAATTAATCCAGACCACAATTCGATATTTGTTTCCGGCGATGTTGAATACAACACGGCCGCCCTTCAACACGCTTGCACTGCGAATCTGCCGCTTGACGTCGGCGGGTCCCGACCAGTCCGCCGCCTTCACCTGCCGATACCAAGCCATCAGCGGCTCGCTGGCATCGGCATAGGATGGACTGCGCCTCAGGAAGGTCTTGAGCGTGCTGACGGCGATAATCCTCACTGTTGCACAATAGCATAGTCCCAATTTGGGACCAAGCCAGTTTTTACACCACCCGCCACCGCAAATCCTGCGCAATCACGCGCGCGGCGTTGCGGCCGGGATAGCCGGTCACCCCGCCGCCCGGATGCGCGCCCGCGCCGCAATGATAGAGGCCGCGTACGGGCCCGCGATAATCGGCGTGGCCGAGCATCGGGCGCGCGGAGAAAAGCTGGTCGAGGGTGAGCGCGCCGTGGAAGATGTCGCCGCCGACGAGACCGAAGGTGCGTTCGAGGTCGAGCGGGCTGAAAATCTGGCGTGCGATCACGCTGCGCGCGAAGCCCGGCGCATAGCGCTCGACAGTAGCGATCATCAGGTCGGCGACCTCCTCGCGGTGCGCGTCCCATGAGGCGCCGTCCGGCAATTGCGGCGCGACGTGCTGGCAGAACAGGCTCGCCACATGCGCGCCCGGCGGCGCGAGCGAGGGATCGAGCGTCGAGGGGATCAGCATCTCGATCACCGGTTCGCGGCTCCAGCCGTGCGTGCGCGCATCGTGATAGGCGCGGTCCATGTAGCCGATGCTCGGGCCGATGATGATGCCGGCGGTGTGATGGTCCGCCGGCGCGCGCCCCGGCAGCGCCGAGAAGTCCGGCAACTCGGAGAGCGCGACATTCATGCGGAACGTCCCCGACCCGCATTTCCAGTGCGCCATGCGCTCGCGGAATTCGCCCGGCAGGTCGGCCGGCGCGACCATCATCCCGTAGAGAAGCTTCGGATTGACGTTCGCCGCGACCGCCCGCGCACGCACGACGCGCCCGTCCTCGAGCACTACCGCGGCCGCGCGTCCCTTCTCGATCTCGATCCGGTGCACAGGCGCGCCGGTCTCGATATTCGCACCTGCCTCACGCGCGGCTTTCGCCATCGCCTGCGTGATCGCGCCCATGCCGCCGAGCGCATGGCCCCAGATACCACGCTTGCCGTTCACCTCGCCGAAGGCATGGTGCAGCAGGACATAGGCCGTGCCCGGCGTCATCGGGCTCGCGTAATGGCCGACGATGGAATCGAAGGCGAGCAACGCCCTGACCGGCTCGCTCTCGAACCAGCGGTCGAGATAGTCGGCGGCCGACAGCGTGAACAGGTCGAGCAGCGCGCGCCGCCCGCGCATCGAAAGACCGCGCAGCCGGTTGCCGAGCGCGCCGAGCCGCACAAGCTCCGCAAGGCCGCGCAGCCCCGCGCCTTCGACGAGGTTCGGCGGTCGGCGGGCGGCGATTTCGCGCAAGAGGTCGGCGATGCGCGCAAGCTCCTCGCCGTAGTGCGCATAGCGCTGCGCATCGCGGGCGCTGAACGCCGCGACCGCGTCCTGCGTGCGTCCCTCTCCGGTCAAAAGATGCCGCCCGTCGGGCAGCGGCAGGAAATTCATCGCCCGGCGCTCGACGATGGCGAGCCCGTGCCGGCGCAGGTCGAGATCGCGGATCACCTGCGGCGCCAGCAGGCCCACCGTGTAGGAGGCCGTCGAGTTGCGGAAACCGGGATGGAATTCTTCCGTTACCGCCGCGCCGCCGACGATCGCGCGGCGCTCCAGCACCTTCACGCGCCAGCCGGCTTTGGCGAGATAGGCCGCGCAGGTCAGCCCGTTATGGCCGCCGCCGACAATGACGACATCATGGACCGCATCACGTTCGGGCATCAGCGTTCCGCATCCCCCGCACGGGAACGTGCTCCGCCGTCAGCCGAACGACAGGCTGCGCATGGCGGCCGAGGCCAGAAGCACCAGCAATGCGACCAGAAGCGCGGCGGCGAGAACCTGGCGCGAGCGGGCCGTCATCGCGCCAGCACGGCGATTTCGCTGTCCACGCCGGTCACGACACGGAAGTCGCGCTCAAAGACTTTGCCGTCGTTGCGGGCGATGGCGCGATATTCGCCCTCGGCCAGGATGACGCGCGGAAACGCGCCGATCGATTCCTTGATCACGTCGCCGCCGGGCGTGAGCACCGACCAGGCGGTATTCGCCAGCGCCTCGCCGTTCTGGGTGGCGACGAGCTTGAGTGTGATGACGGCGGCGCGATGCACCACCGTGACGTCGGTGAGCTTGCCCGGCTGCACGCGGATGTCGGAACGCACCACCGCATTGCCGTCGCCGTAATTCGACACGATCGTGTAGGTGCCTTCCGGCACGAGCACGACGTCGCCCGTCATCGCGCCCTGCACCATCGGACGCTTGTCGCCGACCTCGAACTGGCTGCCCTTGAACACGTCGAAGGAAATCTGCCCGGCCGGAATGCGCACGTCGCCCACCTTGCCTTCGAACCGCAGGCCGCCGGCGGGGATGGTGAAGATTTCGCGCACCGTATCCGCGCGCAGCGCGATGTGCTTGCTGGCGCTCGCCTGACCGAACGTGACGTGCACGACATAGCCGCCGGGCGGCAGCACGAAAGCAGGCGCGGAGGTGCGCTCCTCGCGGATCATGCGGTAGGCGCCATGCACGTCGGGCCGGTCGGAATAGATGCGCCAGATCAGCCCGTTCTGGATGTAGCCGAGATCGGAACCGAACCGGGCGGCGAGATAGAGCGCGACCTGCGCGCCCGGAACCGCCGGCAGCGAGGGCGCGGCCTGCGGCGGAGGGGCTGCGGAGGGCGGGATATTGAGCGGCGACTGGATGGTCGCGGGCGGAGCGACGCCGCCGCCCGGCGCGACAAGGCTCGCTCCCGGATTGGTCGAGGGCCCGCCGGGCGCCGCGCCGCCGAAGCCCGGTCCGGAAATGAGCGCCTGGCCTGCCGCGGGGGTGGCTGCGACGGCAAGGCCGGCACAGAGTCCCGCGCACAATCCACACAGCGCTTTACGGAAACGGTCGGTCGGCTTCCCCCGCATGCGGCCCTTTTCGACCCAAAAGGCGGCGAATTCAAGCCGCCGGCCGGCGGTTTGTCAGCGCCGGCCCCCTGTGATAGCCGCTTATCCGATCATGCCCGACGCCCTCGAACTCCTGAAAACCCGCCGCTCGGTCAAGCCGATGGAGCTGTCCGGCCCCGGCCCCGATGCCGCCGATATCGACACCCTGCTCACGGTCGCCTCTCGCGTACCCGATCACGGCAAGCTCGTTCCCTGGCGCTTCATCGTGATCGAGAGCGAGGCGCGCCGGCGAATCGGGGAAAAGATCGCCGCCGCGTTCCGCGCCGACCATCCCGAGGCCACCGCCGACCAGATCGCGTTCGAGACCGAACGCCTTGCGCGTGCCCCGCTCGTCATCGGCGTGGTCAGCCGTCCCGCCCCGCACGTCAAAATCCCGGAATGGGAACAGCTCCTGTCCGCGGGCGCGGCGGCAATGAACCTTCTGCACGCCGCCCATGCCCTCGGCTATGGAGCAAGCTGGCTCACCGAATGGTATGCTTACGATCGTCGCGTGCTCGATGCGCTCGGGCTCGCCGCGCACGAGCGCATCGCCGGATTCGTCCATATCGGCCGCCTGACGCACTCGCCCGAAGACCGGCCGCGCCCGGCGCTTTCGGAGATCGTCACGCGGCCCGGGTCGTAAGCCGGTCGGGGCCGCAAGGAAATCCGCTGCGCAGGTTCCATGTTCTACGACACCCGCAAGAACGACCACGGACTGCCGCACGATCCCTTCAAGGCGATCGTCGCGCCCCGCCCGATCGGCTGGATCACGTCGATGAGCCAGAAGGGCGAAATCAACCTCGCGCCCTATTCATTCTTCAACGGCGTCAACAGCCGCCCGCCCATCGTGATGTTCGGCAGCGAGGGCCGCAAGGACTCCGTCAACTTCATCGAGGAAACCGGAGAGTTCGTCTGCAATCTCGCCACCTGGGATCTGCGCGAGGCGATGAACGCCACCTCCGCGCCGCTGCCGCGCGGCGTTAACGAAATGGAGCATGCGGGCCTCGAGGCCGCGCCCTGCCATCTCGTCAAGCCGCCGCGCGTGAAGGCTTCGCCCGCGGCGCTCGAATGCCTGCTGCTCAAGATCGTGCCGATGGAGGACATCGAGAGCCGCCCGGTCGATTGCCATGTCGTGTTCGGCCAGGTGATCGGCGTGCATATCGACGAGCGCTTCATCAAAGACGGCCTGCTCGACACCGCCGCGATGCGGCCGATCGCGCGCGGCGGCTATCACAACTATGCCGTCGTCGAGCGCCAGTTCACGATGGTTCGCCCGCAACGCTGACGCGTTGCCGGTTTGTTAGTCACCCGCCTGTAAGCTTCACCATGATCGTGTGATGCGCTTGCCGGCGCAGGATCCGGGGGCCGAAAATGGGCACTGGGGAGGGACGCGTGCTGCACAGGCTCCTGCGCAACGGAAACGACGACCGCGCGGCCGACGCGTCGAGCGAGCGGCCAGTCCCTCCGCGTCCCAGTATCGGGCTTGCGCTCGGCGGCGGCGCCGCGCGCGGCTTCGCCCATGTCGGCGTGCTGCGGGTGCTGGAGGAGAACGGCATCGTTCCCGACGTGATCGTCGGCACCTCGATCGGCGCCGTCGCCGGCGGCTGCTATGCCTACAATCAGCTCGATGCGTTCGAGGAATGGGCGCGCGGCCTCAATGCGCGCGGCGTGCTCGGCTATCTCGATGTCAGCCTCGGCGGCTCCGGCCTGATCCGCGGCGACCGCCTCGCCAAACGGCTCGAAGTCGCGCTCGGCGACGTGACGATCGAAAACCTGCCGCGCCACTTCGCGGCCATTGCGACCGAGCTTGGCACCGGCCACGAAATCTGGCTGACGCGCGGGCGGCTCATTCACGCGCTGCGCGCCTCCTATGCGCTGCCGGGCATCTTCAATCCGATCCGGGTCGGCGGACGCTGGCTGGTCGACGGCGCGCTGGTCAATCCGGTTCCGGTCTCCGCGGCGCGCGCGCTCGGCGCCCGCCTCGTGATCGCAGTCAATCTCAATGCCGATCTGCTCGGCCACGGCGTCACCATCTCCAGCCACGGCTCCGACGAGAGCGACGCGCTCGAACTGCAGAGCATGCGCGAGCGCCCGAGCGGGCTGCGCAACCTGTTCAATCTGGAGAACCTGCTCAAGCGCCAGTTCATCGGCACCGCCGGGCGCCCCAACATCGCCCATGTGATGATCGACGCCTTCAACATCATCCAGGACCGGGTGACGCGCGCACGTCTGGCGGGCGACCCGCCCGACGTCATGATCAGCCCGCGCCTCGGCAAGGTCGGCCTGTTCGACTTCCACCGCGCCAAGGAGGCGATCGCGATCGGCGATCAGGCCGCGCGCAAGGCCGTCCCCGATATCCTCGAGGCGCTGTCGGTTCTCACCTGACGGCAGCGGTCAGGCGGTCTGGATATAATCGCGCAGAGCCGACTGCTCGGTCTCCATCTCGTGCAGCCGCAGCTTGACCACGTCGCCGATCGAGATGATGCCGGCGAGCCGCTCGCCGTCGAGCACCGGGATGTGACGGAACTTGCCGGACGTCATGTGCTCCATGATCGCGCTGACGGTGTCGGTTTCAACGCAGCTCACCACCTTGCGCGTCATCACCTCGGTCAAGGACAGTCCGAGCGCCGCCTTACCGCGCGCCGCCAGAATGCGAACGATGTCGCGTTCGGATACGATCCCGATCACGCGCTTGCCGGCGCCGGTGACGACAAGCGCGCCGATGCGCCGCTCCGCCAGCGTTTTGGCGGCATCGGCCAGAGTGGCCGTGGGGGAAATCGTTGCGACCTCGCGGCCTTTCGCCGTGAGAATGTCTTTCACGATCATGGCATCGCCTCCCTGATGGAGGGCGCACGATGCGACCGGGCGGGCCGAACCTGCGCCCACGCCATCAATGTATCACCGCGAATTTGGTTCGATTGCGGCAGCGTCACTGCGCCGCAGCATGCACACCGCGCTACCACACCGACGCCGATGGCGGTTCCGCTTCCGGCGCGCCGCGCACCGGGTCGAAAAATCCGAACAGCAGCAGCCCGGCCATGAACCCGCCGACATGCGCCTCCCAGGCGACCGACTGCTGGTCGCCACCGATCGAGATCGAGCCGACGCCGAACAGGAAATTCAGCGCGAACCAGAGCAGAATGAAAATGAGGACGCGCGGTTCCCGCAGCGCGGCGCGCAGCGGCAAGGCCGGCTGCCGGTACGAGGCCGTGTCCGCGCGTCCGGTCCACAGCGGACCGCCGCGCTGAAACGCAAAGCGCATGGAGGCCGCCATCGCGCCCGAAATCGCCCCCGAGGCGCCGACCATCGGAATGATCTCGCCGGGATGCGTCACAAGATGCGCAAGCGCGCCGGCCGCCGCCGCCGCCGCCACGAACGCGACAAACCGCGCCGCGCCGAAGCGACGCGCCAGCGGCGTGCCGAACGCCAAGAGCCAGATCGCATTGAAACCCAGATGCATGAAATCGGCATGGATCAGGCTGTAGGTGACGAACGTCCAGGCGTCGGCAAACATGCCGCCGGGCATCGTGCCCGACACCAGCATTGCGCTGTCGTAGCGGGCCGGGATGAAGGCAAACAGCAACAGGAATTCCAGCTCGCCGCGCGCGGTCAGCGCGAACAGGCGCACAAGATGGACAGCCAGCAGGACGACGAGGGTCGCCACCACGACTGTGGGAACGTTGAAGATCGGCTGTCGGGGCGGATTCAAGGAGACCATGACCGGTTTGCGCCCTTACCTCGCCCGACCGGCCCCGCCGATGCAAGCGAAAGCTTGCCGGCATCACTTCACAAAAACCGGCGCCGCCACGCAAAAAAAGAGGGAGAGCATCAGCTCTCCCTCCTGCGGAGCCCCATCGGGAATACCGCGCAATCATGCGCCGGTCACGTCCCCACCACTCCCGTTGCTCGTTTCGCTACCGGTCGTTGCAACCGGCAGGTCGTGTGGATCGCGGCCACCATAAGCGCGTCGGACGCGGCTGCCAATCCGATCCGCGAATTAAGAATAACGCGCGACCTGGCGGCGCGAGCGACCCCGCCAATGCCGTCCGCGGCACGCGTCCTGCTCCCTCAAGCCGCGCCATCGCGGATACGCGCCGCGCTGTGCCATCGGGGCACAGCCTGGCACACCGTCTGCGCAACGACAGGACAGGGGCGGCATGAAAAACGAAACGACGCGCGAACTGTTCGCATATTGGGACACCTGCCGCGGCGCGCGCGCCGCGCCCGACCGTACCGATATCGAGCCGGGCGCGATCCGCCGCATTCTGGGCGATACCTTCATCCTCGGCTTCGATCCCTTGCGCGGGCATCCGTTCCGCATCGCCGGCACGCGCCTGTGCGCGCTGTTCGGCCGCGAGCTGAAGGAGCGGCCGTTCCGCGGCCTGTGGGCAGAGGGCAGCGCGGGCGCACTCGACGATCTCGTGACGATCATCGCGGCCGAGAAAAACGGCGTGGTCGCCGCCGCCCATGGCGAGACCGCGGACCGGCAGCGGCTCGAGCTGGAATTGCTGCTGCTGCCGCTCGGTTACCGGCGCGGCATGCCGGCCCGTCTGCTCGGCGCGCTGTCGGCCGTGCAGCGGCCCTACTGGGCCGGCGTCAAGCCGCTGGGCGCGCTGACGCTCGGCGTCTACCGTCATATCGGCCCCGCCCTCGACGTCGTGCTGCCGCCGCGCTTTGCGGCCGTGCCGACCGGGGAAAGTCCGCGCCGCCGGTTTGTCGTGCTGGAAGGCGGACGCAGCGACTGATCGGCGAACACGGCGCAGTCCCCGGATAAACGCGCCGTTAACACTGGTTGTCTAGGTTTTGAATTGACATTCAACGGGCGGCCGGGCGCCGCTAATTCCGGGCTTCCATGCTGCATTCGAGCCTGACGGCTGCACGGATCCTCCCGCACGCGCAGGAGCGGCGCAGGTTCCAGCGCGTCAAAGTCAACCTGCTTGGCCGCTACATGCTGAGCGACCGGCACGAATATCCGTGCCAGGTGATCAACATGTCGCCCGGCGGCATGGCGCTGATCGCCCCGGTCACCGGCCGGCAGGGCGAGCGCGTGGTCGCCTATATCGATCATGTCGGACGGCTCGAAGGCGTGATCACGCGCCATTTCGACAACGGATTTGCGATGACGATCGCGGCGACCCTACGCAAGCGCGACCGCATCGCCGCGCAACTGACCTGGCTCGCCAACCGCCACCTGCTCGACTCGCCGGAAGACCGGCGTCACGGTCGCTTCGTGCCCAAGCGGCCGATGACCATGTTGATCCTGCCGAACGGCGTCAATATCGGCTGCCGCCTGATCGACCTGTCGCTCTCCGGCGCGGCGGTGGCGACCGACCAGCGTCCGCCCATGGGCGCGCTCGTCACGCTCGGCAAGGTGCAGGGCCGCGTCGTGCGCCATCTCGACGACGGCTTCGCAGTCGAGTTCCTGCGCCTGCAGCATCCCGACTTTGTCGAAGAGAGCGTGACCGGCGTGTAAACGCCGTCGCGACATTTGCATACAATCCCGGCTCTCTGCACGCGTCCCGCGCGCGCCGCAACGCGCCTGCGGTGCCGCCGTTTGCTCCCTCCGCGATGGTAAACGTCGCCGCCCGAACGCCGCGAACAGGCGCGCTCAGCGCGCGCAGCGGCGTTAATGCGGACAATTTGAATCAAATGCAGTATTCGAAAATTCTATTCGATTTATCCGCAGGTTTTATATTGTATTCGTAGCGTTCTTTACTTGCTTTGTCTTCAAATCGACTGAAGCAGATTAGCGGCGGTTCAAAAGCTTTGTGGAAATGATGGCCCCAACGACAAGGGAGGGGCTCCATCATGAAACGGTATCCGAAAGGCATACCGGCCGTCGCGACCGCCGCCGCAGTCTTCATGGCGCTTGGCCTGTCCGGCGTGCTTGCGGCGAGCGAACGCCTTCTGTTCGCCTCGCTCGGCGACACCTCGCGCCCGCCGATCGGCTGGGTGGAATTCTGCTCGAACCAGCCGCGCGAATGCGAGGGACGCACGTCGAGCCCGCGCGACGTCGTGCTCACCGCCAAGGCCTGGAAGGACCTGACCCGCATCAACAAGTGGGTCAACGAAAAGATCAAGCCGATGACCGACCTCGAACACTGGGGCGTGGTCGAGAAGTGGTCGTATCCCGACGACGGCATCGGCGACTGCGAGGACTATGTGCTGCTCAAGCGCAAGCTCCTGATGCAGGCCGGCTGGCCGCGCGAGGCGCTGCTGATCACGGTCGTGCGCGAGCGCTCGGGCGACGGCCACGCGGTGCTGACGGTGAAAACCGACAAGGGCGAGTTCGTGCTCGACAACCAGCATCCCGACATCCTGCTCTGGACCGACACCACCTACCGTTTCGTCAAGCGTCAGTCGCAGAACGATCCGAATATGTGGGTGTCGCTCGGCGATCCGCGCGGCAACATCGCCACCGCGACCTCGCCGCGCCGCTGAGCGCAAGCGAAAGGACTCCATCGGTCACGCAACCCCGGTCACGTCCCCACCCCTCCCCGTCCCCGACCGGGTTTGCGCGCGGCCGGCCTTCCCCCAAGGCCGGCCGCACCTTTTTTGGGCGGGTTGTCGCAGGCAGGAAAAACTAGAGGTGGACGATCCCGACCACCTGCAGCGCCATCAGCAGCACGGTGCCCGACATCAGCGCCCAGAAGCCGGCAACCAGCGTCGCGATCATGGCCGGGAAAAAACCGCGGCCCTGCAGACGCCGGCCGCGCACGGTGTTGCGCATGATGATGAAGGGAGCGGCGAAGACCAGGAACAGGACGCTCGCCACCGCCTTGGGCCGTGCGCCGTCGCCCAGGATCAGGAAGCTCGGCGGTTGCGCCGTCAGGAGCTGATAGCCGGTCGACAGGACGCCCGCGAAGGCGAAGCCGAACGACAGAACCAGCAATGAATTCAACGCCTCGGGCGACATCACGCAACTCCGGCACGCAACCAACGCTCTTCCTTGGCAAAGCGCCGAAGCGGCCGCCAGCGCTTCGTAAAAAAAGGGTTAAGGACGCCCGGACGATATTTTTCGCCGCACCGGCTTTCCGGCGGAATCGGCCGTGTCATAGTCGCGTTGATTCGCGCCCGGTGACGGAAGACGCATCATGGCGGTCGCACGCAGCTTTCATGGCCATCCTGTCTCGCGGGCGGACCGTCGCACCGCGCGCCACCTGCTCGCGCTGCCGGCCGCCCTGCTGCTCGGCATGGTGATCGCGGCCACCGCCTACATCGCCTATGTGCTGTGGCCGCGCTGGCCCGCCCCGCCGGTCTCCCCCGATGCGCCGTCGATCCCGGTCGTGGTCGCCGGCGTCAGCTTCAACGTGCCGCCGGCCGCCATCCGCCAGCGCGTGCAGCGTCGCGCCGGCACGCACGAGCGCCTCGACCTCGCCTTCCTGTGGCCGTCGCTGCAGCCGCCGGATCCGGCGGTGCGCCTTGCTCCGGTCGCGTCCGCGCACGCGCTCGACCGCGTGTTCATGACCATCGTCGCCAGCGACAACGCGATGTCGCCGGCCGACCGGGTGCGCACGATCTATCCGCGCTACCTCGACACCCGCATCGGCACGGGCCCCGGCGGGCTCGCGGCGCGGCCGTTCCGCGACGGCACGCCCTATCAGGGCGAGGATCTGATCTATGATTCCGCTTCGGCCGATGGCTTCGTGACCCGCTGCACGAGCGACGGCCCGGGCCCGACGCTCGGCATCTGCCTGTACGACGCGCGCGTCGGCTCCGCCGACATCACCGTGCGCTTCCCGCGCATCTGGCTCGAAGACTGGCGCCGCGTCGCCAACGGCCTCGACCAGCTCGTCAAGAGCCTGCGCGCCGGCGCGACCTGACCGCCCGCACCGCCGCTGCGGCCGCCGGCTCAGTCGAGATCGGTGTCGAGGATCGCCATCGAGAAATTGTAGGACTTGTCGCCGTCCTCGTCGTCGACGAACAGCACGCCGATGAATTCCTCGCCGATATAGACCTCGGCGGAATCATCCTTCTTGGGCCGGGGCACCACGCGAAGCTGCGGATTGTTGAAAACGCGTTTCAGATAGGCGTCGAGTTTCTTTATTTCCTGTACGTCCACGTCGTTCTCCCAATCCGCGCCGCATCACGATCCGGCTTCGAACATCATGTCCATGTGGCGCGAGGGCTCCGGGCATCCCGCGGTACCGACCACGCGCGCCGGCACGCCGGCAACCGTGACGTTATTTGGCACAGGCTTGATCACAACGGAACCCGCCGCGACACGGGCGCAATGGCCGACCTCGATATTGCCGAGAATCTTGGCGCCGGCCCCGATCAGCACGCCGCGGCGGATTTTCGGATGGCGGTCGCCGCCGGCCTTGCCGGTACCCCCGAGCGTGACGCCGTGCAGGATGGAGACGTCGTCGTCGATCACCGCGGTCTCGCCGACCACGAGCCCGGTCGCGTGATCGAGGAAAATGCCGCGGCCGATCCGCGCCGCCGGGTTGATGTCGCACTGGAAGACCGCCGAGGAACGGCTCTGCAGATAGAGCGCGAAGTCGCGCCGCCCGCGCCGGTGCAGCCAGTACGCCAGGCGATGGGTGACGATGGCGTGGAAGCCTTTGAAATAGAGCACCGGCTCGATGAAGCGCGCGGCGGCCGGATCGCGGTCCACGGTCGCCACGATGTCGGCGCGGAAGGCGTGGCCGATGGCCGGGTCGTCCTCCAGCGCGTCGGCATAGGCCTGCCGGATCAGTTCGGCGGAGACGTCGGCATGATCGAGGCGCTCCGACACCCGATGCACCACCGCCGCCTCCAGCGTGTCGTGGTGCAGGATGGTGGAATAGATGAAGGTCGCGAGTTCCGGCTCCGCGCGCACGACATCGTCGGCTTCGCTGCGCAGGCGCGCCCAGACCGGATCGAGCTTGTCGAGCGAACCGCTCGGCTTGATGGATTGCGTGCCCATTGAGACCTCCACGAGGCTGGCGCGATTTGTTCGAGACATATAGCTGTTGGGAGACGAACGCCAGCCGGAAATGGGGATTGCGTAGAATAATATTCTAAAGGCGGGTGATTTTTCTGCCCTTATCGTGAAAATATCGCTGACTGCATGGTGGCCCTGCGATCAAGGCGGCCCAGGAAATCGATCACGGCGACGGAGAAATCGTCGTTCTGGTCGCCCGCGACCATGTGACGGGCGCCGCTCACGTCGGTGTATTCGGCGTGCGGCGCCAGCGCGAGAAATTCCTTCACATGCGCCTCGTGCACCAGCTCGGAGGAGCCGCCGCGCACGAGCAAAGCCGGAATGCGCAGGCGGCGCGCCGCCTCCACCAGCATGGCCTCGGTCCGCTCGCGATTGCCGCGCACGCTGCCCGGCCCGTCCATGAAGCGCGGATCCCAGTGCCAGCGCCAGCGGCCGTCCGGCGACAGGCGCAAATTCTTCTTCAGTCCGGCCGTGCTCTTGGGCCGCGGCCGGTGGGGCAGATAGTCGGCGACAGCCTGGGCGGCGTCCTCGATCGTGGCAAAGCCTTCCCTGGCGTGCGCGCGCATGAAGGCCTGGATGCGCTCGACGCCGGCGCCGTCGACGCGCGGGGCGATGTCGACGAGCACGAGCGCGGCGAGCAGGCTGCGGCCGGCGCGCGCCGCCTCACCTTCGGCCAATAGCGAGGCGATGCCGCCGAGCGAAGCGCCGATGGCGACCGGCGCATGGCCGCAATCCGCCGTCAGGCGCGTGGCCACCGCGGCAAGATCGGCCGCGAAATTCTCGAACGCATAAGCGCCGTCGGCCACCCATTCGGAATCGCCGTGTCCGCGCTGATCGATGGCGTAGGCGATATGGCCGGTGCGCGCGATGGCGGCCGCGGTCGCGCCCCAAGCATAGCGGGTCTGGCCGCCGCCATGCGCCAGCAGCACCGGCGGCCCGCGATCGCCGAAAATATCGGCCACCAGCCGGTTGCCGGATGCGCCGGTGAAGGTCGTGGTCTGAGGCGAAACGTGACGGGTCATCGGTTCAGGGCCGCTGTTGCAGGAATTCCAGGACGCCGGCTTTATAGACCTTGTCGCCGACGGCAAGCATGTGGTCGCGGCCGGGAATGTCGAGCGCGCGGGCGCCGGGGATCAGCGCCGCCAGCGCCTGCGCGGAACCCGCGATCGCGTCGTTGGTGCCGACCGCGACCAGCACCGGCGGGGCGATCCGCGCCACCTGCTCGCGCGACAGCGTCTGGCGCGAGCCGCGGATGCAGGCGGCAAGCGCGCGGCGGTCGGATTTCGTCTGGTCGGCGAAGGCGCGGAACATGCGTCCGGTCGTGTCGGCGACGTCTTCGAGCGCGGGCGCCTCGAGCGCGAGCGCGATGTCCTCCGGCAGGCCGACGCCATCGACCAGCTTGATGCCGAGCCCGCCGAAGATCGCCGAGCGCACGCGCTGCGGATGCGCGAAAGCAAGGAACGCCGTGATGCGCGCGCCCATCGAATAGCCCATGACGTCGGCGCGCCCGATCCGAAGATGGTCGAGCAGCGCGCGCAGGTCCCCGGCCATGGTCGCGCTGTGATAGGCGGCGGGCTCGTAGAGCTTGGCGGACGCGCCGTGGCCGCGATTGTCGAGCGCGATCGCGCGCCGGCCGGCGCGCGTCAGCGTCGCGACCCAGCCGGGCTGCACCCAGTTGACCTCCTTGGTCGAGGCAAAGCCGTGCACGAGCACGATGGGCTCGCCCTCGCCCTCGTCGAGATAGGCGATATCGACGTCGTCGTTGCGAAAATGCGGCATCGGCGTCCGGTGGGAGACTGTCGGCGGCGGACGTTAAGCACGCTCGACCGCGCTTGCCAAGCGCCGCTCCTGCGCGGCGAGGCGGCGGGCCTTCCTGCGCAGCAGATGGCGCTCGGTGGAGCGCTCGACCGCGCGCTTCATGGAGACGACGAAGCCGAGCACCAGCAGCGCCGCCCAGAATATCCACAGCACGAGATCGAAGGTCGCGACCGTCAGCGCGATCGCGCCGCGCCCGAGAAGCTTGAGGATCGCGCGCGTCTGCGAGCCCTTGCTCTCGGCGAGTTTGGCCACCCGCGTCATGTCGCGCGGAGTTTCGGCGACCTTGAGGCTGTCAAGCGCCGCGCGCGTGCCGGCCTTGGTCTGCACCCGCCCGACGTCGCGCGTGAGACGGAACAGATTGTCGGCCTTCTCGACCTTGACCGCCTCACGCACCGCGCGCACGGCGACCGCGGGCTCGGTGATGGAGGCCGACGCAAGCCCCTTGCGCATCACCGGCCAGTCGACGACCCCACGCAGCGAGCGCGCCACCGCTTCTCCCATGCGCGCGCCGAGCCGCCCGGTCTTGCGCGCGGCCTTGATCACCGAAAGGCCGATGCGCGCCGGCGCACCGACGCCGAGCGTCGCATAGGTCCCCGCGGTGATCGCGATCCCGACGCTCGCGAGGCCGAGGATCAGGTGGTCGGCCTCCTGCCCCGCCACCATCCGCCCGCCCTCGCGGATCACGTCGCGGATGTCGCCGAAGACGAACAGGTCGCCGAGCGCGGTCCCCGCAAGGCTCACCACGTCGTCCGGCTCGCCCACGATCAGCCCGTGCGCAAAGCGCGTGGCCATGCCGGCCGGGCTGCTCCTGGCCTTGGCCGCGGCGTCGGCCTTCTCGACGAGGTCGGCCGGCAGTTCGACCCCGCGCTCGCGCGCGAGATCCACGAAGGAGCGGGCGAGTTCGGGATCGTCGGCGGCAAGCGCGGCATCGATCTCGCGGACGGCGGCCAGCTGGTCAAAGGATTGCGCAAGCTTGCGGTCGGCGAGCGCCGCCGGATCGTCCTCGATCGCCAGCAGCCGCGCCGAATCGAGCGCATGCGGCAAGAGCGCCAGCGCCCCGATCAGGCAGATGCCGGTCGCGATCATCAGGAGCCGGACAGAGGCCCCGGAGGCGCGAAATCCGGAAACGGTCAGTTTCAGACGGGGCATCGCTGTGACCAAGGTCAAGGCGCCGCGGGCGGCATCCGGTTCATTGTGACCCCGAATGTGGGGATTCTGAAGACGCTTCGCCAACAAATCCGCCGGGGGAGATTGATTCACTCCTGCCGTTGGTTAAGGTGCCCGCGAGCGAACCCCGCCCCAAACCCCTTAGCGGATGCTGCCATGGCCGATCACGTCGTCCCGCATTTCCACAACGATCCCGGCGTTCCGGTGATCGAAATCGGCGCCCGCGAGTTCATGTGCGTGGGGGCGACCCCGCCGATGGACCATCCGCACATCTTCTGCGACATGGGCGACGACAACGAGATCATCTGCCCGTATTGCTCGACGCTGTACCGCTACAATCCCGCCCTCGACCCGCACGATGCCCGTCCGGCCGAATGCGCCCTGCGCGAACCGGCCGGCGCCTGAGCAGAGCGCGATAGCGCGCGGTGGCGGCCTCGCGAACGATCATTGTCGCCGGCGCCGGAATCGGCGGGCTGACCGCCGCCCTCGCCCTTGCCGCGCGTGAATTCCGCGTCGTCCTGTGCGAGCAGGCCGAACGGCTGGAGGAAGTCGGCGCCGGCATCCAGCTTTCCCCCAATGCCAGCCGCGTCCTCACCGGGCTCGGACTCGCCGAAAAGCTCGCGCCGCACGTCGTCGCGCCGCAGGCGGTCTCGATCCGGCTTGCGCAGAGCGCCCGCGAGATCGCGCGCATCGCGTTCGACGACGTCTCCTTCCGCTACGGCGCGCCCTATTGGGTGATCCATCGCGGCGACCTGCAGGCGGTGCTGCACGAGGCGGCAATAGCCAATCCCGACATCGCGCTGCATCTGGGCACGCAGGTGCACGACTTCGCCCTGCACGCCCACGGCGTCACCGCCGAGCTGCGTCATGGCGGCTCCGCCGGCAACGAACGCGGCATTGCTTTGGTCGGCGCCGACGGCGTGTGGTCGACGCTGCGCACGCGCCTTGGCGAGACGCCGCAGCCGCAATTCCGCAATCGCACCGCCTGGCGCGCTTTGGTGGACGCAGAGCGCGTGCGCGAGGCGTTCCGCGCGCCCATCGTGCATCTATGGCTCGGGCAGGATGCGCATCTCGTGCATTATCCGGTCTGCGGCGGACGCCGGATCAACATCGTCGCCATCGTCGCCGACCGCGAGCAGCACATGCGCTGGAGCACGCCGGGTCGGCGCGAGGAGGTGTTGCGGCTTTTCGGGCCCACCGGCTGGGCGCGCGCCGCGCGCGAGCTGCTCGAAGTGCCGGACGAATGGCTAAAATGGTCGCTGTTCGATTGCGCGCCGCTGCCTTCCTGGGGCCGCGGCGCCATGACGCTGATCGGGGACGCCGCCCATCCCATGCTGCCGTTCCTCGCGCAGGGCGCGGCGATGGCGATCGAGGACGGCGCGACGCTTGCGAAATGCCTTTCCGAAAAGGACGAGGCGGTGGCGACCGCGCTGCGCCGCTTCGAGCACCGGCGCCGCAAGCGCACGGCGCGCGTGCAGCGCACCGCCCGCAAGACCGGCGACCTCTATCATCTCGGCGGCCCACTGGCCTTCGCCCGCAATCTGACCTTGATGGCGTTGGGCGGAGAAAAACTGCGCGAACGCTACGATTGGCTCTATGATTGGCGTGTCTGACACCGCCCCATCATCATTGCTGGAATCGAAAAATGCTGTTCGAGACAAGTATCGCAGGAAGCCTGCCGAAACCCGCATGGCTCGCCGAGCCCGATCGCCTGTGGGCGCCCTGGCGTTTGAGCGGCAGCGCGCTTGACGCCGGAAAGCGCGACGCGACGCTGCTCGCACTCAAGATCCAGGAGGACGCCGGCATCGACATCGTCACCGACGGCGAGCAGGCGCGCCAGCATTTCGTGCACGGCTTTCTCGAATGCGTCGACGGCATCGACTTCGACAGCAAAGTCGAGATGGGAATCCGCGGCGACCGCTACAAGGCGATGGTGCCGACGGTGACCGGTGCGCTGCGCCTCAAGGGCCGCGTCCATGCCATGGAGGCGCAGGCCGCGCGCGCGCATACGCAGCGCAAGCTGAAATTCACCCTGCCCGGACCGATGACGATTTCCGACACCATCGCCGACCGCCATTACGGCGATCAAGTGAAGATGGCGTTCGCCTTCGCCGAGCTGCTCAATCAGGAGGCGCGCGCGCTCGCCGCCGACGGCGTCGACGTCATCCAGTTCGACGAGCCGGCCTTCAATGTATTCATGGACCAGGTGCCGGAATGGGGCATCGCCGCGCTCGAGCGCGCCGCGCAGGGCCTGCCCTGCAAGACCGCCGTCCACATCTGCTACGGCTACGGCATCAAGGCCAATGTCGACTGGAAGGAAACGCTCGGCGGCGAATGGCGGCAATACGAACGGATATTTCCCGCGCTCGCCGCAAGCCGCATCGACCAGGTTTCGGTCGAATGCCGCAACTCGAAGGTGCCGATGAGCCTGCTGGCGCTGCTCAAGGGCAAGGACATCCTGGTCGGCGTCATCGACGTCGCCTCCGACACCGTGGAGACCCCGGAGGACATCACGGCCGTCATCAAGGAAGCGATGAACCACGTGCCGCGCGAGCGCATCGTCGCCTGCACCAATTGCGGCATGGCCCCGATGCGCCGCGACATCGCTGAGGCGAAGCTCGCCGCATTGGGCCAGGGCGCGGCGCTGGCGCGCAAACTGTTCGGCTGACCGGCCGGCGCAGCGGCGTTACGTTCGCTTTCGCGAAGACGAACGGCTACCCCGTCTTTCGTCCGCGCAACACCTCGCACAGCACCCCGGCATGGCTGAGGTCGAGTTCGCGCGTGGCGGTCAGGAGCGTCGCGGTGTGCCCGCGCAGTCTGGCGCGCAGCTCCTTGAGGGAATCCTTCTGCTCCGCAAGCTCGGCGCGATAGCGCCGCCGGAACTCCGCGAGCCGCTCGGGCTTGTGCCCGTACCACTGCCGCAATGCGGTCGAGGGCGAGATCTCCTTTGCCCACAGATCGAGCTTCATCGCCTCCTTGCTGATCCCGCGCGGCCACAGGCGATCGATCAGGATGCGCAGGCCGTCGGCGGCGGCCGGCGGATCGTAAGCGCGCTTGACGCGCAGCATTGTCCGCGCGGGACGTTTGGCTTTACGCACTTTTGCGCGCGCCGGAGCGCGCTTCACCCGCTGTTTGGTCATCGTTTCGCCCGCGACAGCACATCGATCAATTCGGCGACCTTGCGGCGCTGGTCGGTCTTGTTGCCGGAGGCAATGGCATGCTCGACGCAATGCGCCACATGGTCGTGCAGGATTTCCTCCTCGACACCGCGCAGGGCAGCGCGCACGGCGGCGATCTGCGTCACGATGTCGATGCAATAGCGGTCATCCTCGACCATGCGCGAGAGCCCGCGCACCTGGCCTTCGATCCGCTGCAGTCTTTTTTGCACCCTGGCCTTGGCTTGCTTCTGCATGCCCGTTATATACCCCCCTAGGGTATATGAGGCAAGCGAGAGAACGACCATGTCGCAGAGCGACGCGCACGACCATCACGGCCACGCCCACGCAGGCTGCTGTGCGCACGAACCAAAGACCGACGAACCCGCCTCCGGAACCGTGACCGATCCCGTCTGCGGCATGACGGTCGATCCGCATACCGCCAAGCACCGCCACGACTACAAGGGGCGCACCTATTATTTCTGCGCCGCCGCCTGCCGCACCAAGTTCATCGCCGACCCCGAGAAATATCTCTCGCCCGAAGCGCGCGCGGCCGAGCCCGTTCCCGAAGGCGCGATCTATACCTGCCCCATGCATCCGGAAATCCGGCAGGAGGGACCGGGCTCCTGCCCGATCTGCGGCATGGCGCTGGAGCCGGAGATCGCGACCGCCGACAGCGGCCCCAATCCCGAGCTTGCGGACATGACGCGGCGCTTCTGGATCGGGTTTGTGCTGGCGGCGCCGGTCTTCGTTCTGGAGATGGGCAGCCATCTCGTCGGCGGCCACGGCCTCCTGCCACAGCAGTTCTCCAACTGGATCCAGTTCGCGCTCGCGACGCCAGTCGTGCTGTGGGCCGGCTGGCCGTTCTTCGAGCGCGGCTGGCAGTCGCTCCTCACCCGCAACCTCAACATGTTCACGCTGATCGCGATCGGCACCGGCGTCGCCTATCTCTACAGCGTCGTTGCGACGTTCCTGCCGCACGTCTTCCCGGCCGCCTTCCGCGGCCATGACGGGGCGGTCGCAGTCTATTTCGAGGCGGCCGCGGTCATCACCGTGCTCGTGCTGCTCGGCCAAGTGCTCGAACTGCGCGCGCGCGAGGCGACGTCCGGCGCGATCAAGGCGCTGCTCGGGCTCGCGCCCAAGACCGCGCGCCGCCTGTCCGGCGACGGCGAGCATACGCACGAGGAGGACGTCCCGCTCGAGGAGGTCGCCGCCGGCGACCGCCTGCGCGTGCGGCCGGGCGACAAGATCCCGGTCGACGGCGTGATCGCGGAAGGCCGCTCGGCGCTCGATGAATCGATGGTGACCGGCGAGTCGATGCCGGTCTCCAAGAGCGAAGGCGAGAAAGTGTTTGCCGGCACGCTCAACCAGAGCGGCGGCTTCATCATGCGCGCGGAGAAGGTCGGCCGCGACACGCTGTTGTCGCAGATCGTGCAGATGGTCGCCGCCGCGCAGCGCTCGCGCGCGCCGATCCAGCGGCTCGCCGACCAGGTCTCGGCCTGGTTTGTGCCGGCGGTGATCGCGGCTTCGGTCACCGCCTTCATCGCCTGGTCGCTGTTCGGGCCGGAGCCGCGCTTCACCTTTGCGCTGGTCGCGGCGGTGAGCGTGCTGATCATCGCCTGCCCCTGCGCGCTCGGGCTCGCCACACCGATGTCGATCATGGTCGGCGTCGGCCGCGGCGCGCGCGCGGGCGTGCTCATCCGCAATGCCGAGGCGCTCGAGCGCATGGAGAAGGTCGACACCCTCGTGGTCGACAAGACCGGCACCCTGACCGAGGGCCGTCCCGCGGTCACCGCCATCGTCGCGGCCGAAAGCTTTGCCGAAAACGACGTGCTGACGCTGGCGGCGAGCGTGGAGCGCGGCAGCGAGCATCCGCTGGCCGCCGCCATCGTGCGCGCGGCCGACGAGCGCAAGCTCACCCTGCCCAAGGTGCGTGGCTTCGATTCGCCGCCCGGCAAGGGCGCCATCGGCCTCGTCGAGGGCAAGCGGATCGTGCTCGGCAACGAGCGTTTTCTGGAAGAATTGTCGATCGCGACCGCGCCGCTCGCCGCGCAGGCCGAGCGCCTGCGCGCCGACGGCGCCACCGTCATCTTCATGGCGGTCAATGGCCAGGCCGCCGGACTGATCGCGGTCGCCGATCCGGTCAAGACGCACGCCCGCGACACGCTCGCCGCGCTGCGCGCGGCCGGCATCGACGTCATCATGCTCACCGGCGACAATCCGGTGACCGCGCACGCCGTCGCCCGCACGCTCGGGATCACCGACGTGCGCGCCAACGTCCTGCCCGAGCAGAAGAGCGAGATCGTCGCCGACCTGCGCAAGGCCGGCCGGGTCGTCGCCATGGCCGGCGACGGCATCAACGACGCGCCCGCGCTTGCCGCCGCCGATGTGGGCATCGCGATGGGCACCGGCACCGACATCGCGATGGAGAGCGCCGGCGTCACGCTGCTGCGCGGCAATCTCACCGGGATCGTGCGCGCGCATACGCTGTCGGCGGCGGCCATGCGCAATATCCGCCAGAACCTCCTGTTCGCCTTCATCTACAACGCCGCCGGCGTGCCGATCGCGGCGGGGCTCCTCTACCCGGCCTTCGGCATCCTGCTGTCGCCGATGATCGCGGCGGCGGCGATGGCGCTGTCGTCAGTCAGCGTGATCGGCAACGCGCTGCGCCTGCGCCGCGTGCGCCTGTAGGCCCGTAGGCCCGCGGGCGCGCCGCGCCCGGTCAGAAGATAGCGAGTGCGCGCAACAGGTAGAGGATGCCGATGATGATGACGATGATGCGCACGATCTGCTTGGCGCGCCTGTCGATCGGCAGCCGGTCGACCAGATAGAGAATGAGAATAACGACGAGGAACGTGATCAGAATCGAAATCAGGAGCCCCATGGCTTTCCCCCAAACCGTCGGCCGAAATGGCCGAGCGACCCCATGACAATCGCATTAGTCCAGGAAAGTTCCAACCGCGCCGCACGGGCGGCGAGGATCGTCTGCGAGTAGCCCGAGTCCTATAGATTGCGGCACCGGAATCTGCCGAGGGATGGTCGAAACGATCGCCCGGCCGCTTAGCAGCCGGCCTGACGTCAGGACCGAAGCTTGAGCGTACGCTCCCGCTCAAAGGAGTTGCAAATCGCCGGTCGACCGCTGCACGTTTTCATCAGGAGGAGCGACAGCATCCACAGACCGCGGGTCTCCCTAAAGAGGACCTCGCCTAGGCCGGATTTGCTGTAGGCTATGACATGCACGGTTCGGCCGGTCGGACGACCACTCTCCTGTATCGCGCTGACATCGACGGGCTGCGGGCCCTTGCTGTCGGACTGGTCGTTACTTTCCACGCATTTCCGCATACGATGCCGGGCGGCTTTATCGGGGTCGACGTGTTCTTCGTCATCTCCGGTTTTCTGATCAGTGGGCTGATCTGCGGCGAGATGCGGAACGGACAGTTTTCCGTCACCCGGTTTTATGCGCGCCGTGCGCGGCGAATCTTTCCAGCCTTGATCGTCACGTTGCTGGCTGTCCTTGCGATCGGCTGGCTTGTGCTGCTTGCAGCCGAATACAAAACGCTCGGTCTGCATGTTACGGCCGGCGCGGATTCGCTTCCAATCTGATCCTGTGGAGCGAGTCCGGCTATTTTGACGTGGAGGCGGTCCGAAAGCCGCTGCTGCATCTGTGGTCCCTCGGTGTCGAGGAGCAGTTCTATCTGTTCTGGCCGCTGCTGCTGGTGCTGGGCTTCAAGCTGAAGAGGCCTCTTCTGCTGGTATTGCTCGTTTTCTCTCTTTCATTTCTGCTCAATCTCTTTCAAATCGCGGCCGGCGACACCACCGGCGCGTTCTTCTCCCCGCTGACGCGGGTCTGGGAACTGGCGGCCGGCGCGATCACATTCTTCGTCTGCGAGGCCCACGCGTCGCAACGACAGAATGCCCATACGCAAACCGCGTGTGCCTGCGCAGGCCTAGTGTTGATCCTCGCGTCCGCTTTTCTGCTGAATGCCGCGGCGCCCTTTCCAGGCTGGCGCGCGGCGGCGCCGGTCGGCGGAACCGTTCTGCTGGTCATGGCCGGCCCGAATGCGTGGCCGAACCGCGTCCTGCTTTCCCATCGCGCCGCCGTCCGGCTGGGATTGATCAGCTATCCGCTCTATCTATGGCATTGGCCGCTGCTGGTCTTTGCACATATCGAAAACGCAACGGCGGCCGACCGGATGCCGATACGCGCCGGAATCGTTGCCGCCAGCATTGCGCTGGCGTGGCTGACCTATGTCGCGATCGAGAAGCCGGTCCGCTCCCGGCACGCCACGATGCGGCTCATGGGCATCCTGAGCGGTCTGCTCGCGCTCGTCGCGCTGCTTGGCTTGCTGGTGTTCTATCGAAACGGAGTACCGTCACGACTACCTGAAGTGATCCGCTCGCTCGGCGCGACCAGCTACACGTTAGACGACATCACGAGGGAATGGCGCTACAAACGCTGCTTCATCTATCCAGAGCGCGACGGCGGCACCTTTGCCGACGACTGCGTCACGAAACGTGCAGCACCACTGATCTATCTCTGGGGCGATTCGCATGCAGCAGCGCTTTACCCCGGATTGAAAGAAGTTGCGGCCAGAACGGGATTCGGAGTCGGTCAATTCACGACGTCCGGTTGCCCGCCCTTGATCAATTGGGTTTCACCCCACCGCGAGCTCTGCCGAGGCATCAACGACTGGAATCTTGGAAATATCGAGAAGCTCAAACCGGATGTCATAATCCTTCATGCCGACTGGCTGGTTCCCTATTATCCGGTCGATCGTTTGGGAGAGGCTCTGGCCGCGCTCGCTGCGAAGGGATTCCCGCGGCTCATTGTAGTGGGGCCGTCGCCTCACTGGTACGAGCCGGTCGCAAACGTGATCTATCGCGAATGGAGCAAGGGCCCGCGCAGCGGCACGCCGCCCCTGCGCATTCCTATGCGCGACAGCGAGAAGACTGCCCGGATAGAGGCGCAGTTGCGCGACATCTCCGGCAAGCACAATGCGGGATATTTCTCGCTCATCGATACGCTCTGCAACAGCCAGGGCTGCCTTTCGCGCTTTGGCGATCGCGCCAGCGACATAACCTCCTATGACGGAACTCACCTGACGCCGGCCGCCGCGACTTACGTTATCGCCGATATGCTGTCCGTTCTGACGAAAGCGGATAATCAACGATGACACGCTCGCACGGGCGCCGAGAGGCCGTCAGCGGATGACCCCGTCGCTGATGGCGCGGACCGACTGGCGGCAATTCTTGGCGTTGGCGGTGATTTCCAATTCCTCGATCTCGCCCTTCACGGTCAGGTATTCGGAGCGGTAGGCGACCGCGTTGACCAGCTCGCCGCCCGGTCCGGCCGCGGCCTTGGCCATCGCCTCGCGCAATTCGCGCTCGCGCGTCCGCGCCTGCACCGCCTGCGCCTTGAGCTGATCGCAATTGAAGAGCGAGTATTTGCCGCGATTGACCATGGTCAGCGCCTTGTCGTCCGGCAGCGTGCAGCCGGCGAGCAGCAGGGCTGCGGCCACAAGCGATGCGCATAGACGGCAAGGCGCGAACGCGATCAAAAGACACTCTCCCCGGCCGCCTGCTCCCGGCGGCCTTTCGCTTCCGGCGGCCCGGCGGCATGGTGCGGACGGTGGGACTCGAACCCACACGGGATTGCTCCCAAGGGATTTTAAGTCCCTTGCGTCTACCATTCCGCCACGTCCGCGCGGCCGGCCGCGCCTGTCTATTACAGGGCTGCGCGCTTGTCATGGTGAGCAAGCCCGGCGCGCCCGCCGGCGGTCGGGACCGACGGCCGCAGACGTCCACAGCGCACAGCGATACGCCGCAAAGATGACCGCTCAGACGCCGCCCGGCCGGATCGGCGGCACGAAGGCAAGCCCGGTATCCCAGGGAAAGAAAATCCAGGTGTCCTGCGAAACTTCGGTGATGAAGGTGTCGACCATCGGCCGGCCCATCGGCTTTGCGTAGACGGTTGCGAAATGCGCGCGCGGGACGATGTCGCGCACCACGCGCGCGGTCTTGCCGGTGTCCACGAGGTCGTCGACGATCAGCACGCCCTTGCCGGCGCCGCCGGCGGCGTTGATCACCTTTTCGGACACGTCCTTGAGCACGCGCAGCTCGCCCTGGCGGCCGACGCCGGTATAGCTCTCTACGCACACCGTCTCGATCAGGCGGACGTCGAGTTCGCGCGCCACGATCGCCGCCGGCACGAGCCCGCCGCGCGTCACGCAGATGATGGCGGAGAACGGCCCGGCTTCCGCCAGCCGCCAGGCGAGCGCGCGGGCGTCGCGGTGGAACTGGTCCCACGACACCGGGAAATGCTTCTGCGTCTGCGGCTCCGTCATGGTCGATCTCCCGGCACGGCCCGAGCACCTTTCAGCCGCGCAGGCCCGCTGCCAATCGTCCGCAGCGCCGATCCACAGAAAAATGCGTGCCTTTTTCAGGCGATGTCGAGGACGAAGTCGAACCGCGCGGCATAGCCGGAGCCCGCGGCGGAAACGCGCATGAGAAGGTCACGGCGAAACAGTCCGTCGCGTGCATTCTGCGGCTCGTCGGGAAAATAGAGCTGCGTGGTGAGGATCCGCCCGCGCGGCGCCTGCACCTTGACGTGGAAATGGCGCGTGCGGCCCGGATAGAGCACCGGACGAATGGTCCGGAACAGGTAGCCGCCGGAACCGTCGGCGAACAGATGGCCGCGGCAGCGGTCGCCGCGCTGATCGTAATCGCCGTTGCCGTCGCAATGCCACAGATCGACCAGCGCACCCGGCACCGGCTTGCAGGCGCGCGTGAGCACGCGCCCGGCCAGTTCGACGTCCGGTCCGCTCAGGCCCGGCTCGCGCAGGTCGGCGCGCTGCGGCGAGCGCGGCTTGTAGAACGGCCCCTCGGTCTGGCGCGGCGTCGGCTCGTCGGCGTCGCGGCATTCGGGCGTCGGCCCGAGCGCCTGGCCGAAGACCTCCTGCGGCAGGCCAGCGCCCAGGCCAGTTCCCATGCCGGCGGCCGCGGCCACGCTTGCGGCGAGAAATCGCCGGCGGGTCTGGTCGTCACCATCCATCGCGTTCTCCTTGGGTATCGGAACAGCCACGCGTCGCGACGGATCAAGGCTAGCATGCGCGCGCGACGAGCCGGTTCACGAGCGCGTTAGGCCGGCGCGCCGGTGCGCGACGCGATGTCTCACGTCGCCTGCAGCTTCGCCTTCACCTCGCCCAGCATGCGCTCGACCGCGGCCTTCGCCGCGGCAAGCTTCTGCGGATCGCGCGCGCGCACGACGACATTGGTGTTGGGGCCGTTCTGGTCGTCGAAGAACGGATAGCTTCCGATGGTCACACCCTCGTGTGCCTGCGCCACCTGTGCAAGCTCGCTGCCGATGTCGCCCTCGCGCGCATTGGCGCGGATCGTCTCCGAAAGCATGCGCTGTCCGGTCTTCAGTTTCGGGGCGACCTCGTCCAGCATCGCCTGCATGATCGCGGGCACCCCCGCCATTACGATCACATTGCCGATCCAGAACCCGGGCGCGCCGGAGACCTTGTTGGCGACAAGATCGGCGCCGTCGGGAATGCGCGTCATGCGCATGCGCGCCTCGTTGAACTCGGTGCCGAGCCGGTCGAACCGCTCCTTCAGGATCGCGACCGCGCGCGGATCGCAGTCGATCGGCACGCCGAACGCCTTCGCGACGCTGTCGGCGGTGATGTCGTCGTGCGTCGGCCCGATGCCGCCGGTCGTGAAGACATAGGTGTAGCGGCGGCGCAGCGCGTTGAGCGCAGCGACGATCTCCTCCTCGATGTCGGGCACGATGCGCACCTCGCGCAGGTCGATGCCGATGGCGGTCAGGTATTCGGCGATGTAGCCGATATTCTTGTCCTTGGTCCGCCCCGACAGGATTTCGTCGCCGATCACGAGGATCGCCGCACTCACCAGCCTGTCGTCCGGCGCGTTCGCGCTCATGGCTTTGCCCTCATGCGTGCGTCCTTTCGGAAAGCCCACAAAATCCTATACAAAACGCGATCTTATGCACTATAGTTCATATCAATAACCGGCGTCCAACAGCCGGGATCAGGGAGTAGAGCGCTCATGCAGGAAGCCCTCAAGGCCGCCGTCGGCCGCGATTTGCAATCACCCGTCCGCGCCATCTCCTACGCTCCCGTCGCCGTGGATGCGCAGAAGCGCGCCGACGGCACGACGATCCTGCGCTCGCGCATGGCGCTCGACGCCTATGAGCCGAGTCTCGCAGTACTGTTCCGCGCCGCCGCCGAGAGCCAGCCGGACCGCACTTTCCTCGCCGAGCGAAACGGCGGGCAATGGCGCACGCTGACCTACGCGCAGGCGCGCGCGCTGGTCGACGCACTCGCGGCGTCCCTGATCGAACGCGGCCTCTCCGCCGAGCGGCCGGTCATGATCCTGTCCGGCAACTCGATCGACCATGCGCTGCTGATGCTGGCGGGCTTCACCTCCGGCATTCCGGTCGCGCCGGTGTCGGTCGCCTATTCGCTGCAGAGCCAGGACCACGCCAAGGTCAGGCACATCGCCGAGCTGCTCGATCCCGGCCTGATCTATGTCGCCGATACCGGACCGTTCGCGGCCGCGCTTGCCGCGCTCGACCTCAAGGGACGCACCGTCGTCGCCAACCGCAACAGCGCCGATCTCGACGGCGTCGTCGCCTTCGACACGCTGACGGCCACAAAGCCGGGGCCGTCGCTCGACCAGGCGGCGAAATCGGTCGGCGCCGACACCATCGCGAAAATCCTGTTCACCTCCGGCTCGACCGGACTGCCCAAGGGCGTGATCAACACCCACGGCATGCTCACCGCCAACCAGCAGCAGCTTGCGCAGATCTGGCCGTTCGTCGGCGATGCGCCGCTCGTGCTGGTCGACTGGCTGCCCTGGAACCACACGTTCGGCGCCAACCACAATTTCAATCTCGTGCTGCGCCATGCCGGCACGCTCCATATCGACGGCGGGCGGCCGCTGCCGGCGATGATCGGGGAGACGGTGCGAAACCTTTCGGAGATTTCGCCGACGATCTATTTCAACGTGCCCGCCGGCTATGCCGGGCTGCTGCCGCATCTGGAGAAGAACGAGGCGTTCGCGCGCTCCTTCTTCCGCAACCTGCGCATGATCTTCTATGCCGGCGCAGGGCTGCCGCAGGACCTCTGGGAGCGACTGGAAGCGGTGTCGCTGCGCACGATCGGCGAGCGCATCCCGATGACCTCGTCCTGGGGCTCGACCGAGACCGCCCCGCTTGCGACCGCCGCCCATTTCCTGATCGACCGCGCCGGCGTGATCGGCGTCCCGATCCCGGGCGTCGACCTCAAGCTCGTGCCGGTCGGCGCCAAGACCGAAGTGCGCGTGCGCGGCCCCAACATTACGCCGGGCTACTGGAAGCGCGACGACCTCACCAAGGCCGCCTTCGACGAGGAAGGCTTCTACATGATCGGCGACGCCGTGCGGCTTGCCGATCCGCACGAGCCGGCCAGGGGGGTGATGTTCGACGGGCGGATCGCGGAGGATTTCAAGCTCACCACCGGGACTTGGGTCGCGGTCGGCGCGCTGCGCGTCGGCGTGCTGGCGGCCGCCTCGCCCGCGCTGCAGGACGCGGTGATCGCGGGCGAGAACAAGCCATATATCGGCATGCTCGCCTGGCTCAATCTCGCCGGCTGCCAGCAGATCGCCGGGGCGGATGCGCCGAAGACGCTTGCCGAACTGTCCGCCCATCCCGCCGTGCGCACGCATGTGCGCGACAGCCTTGCGCGCTGGAACGCGCAGCAGACGGGATCGTCGCAGCGCATCGAGCGGGTGATCCTTCTGCCCGACGCGCCCTCGATCGACCACAACGAGATCACCGACAAGGGCTATATCAACCAGCGGCTCGCGCTCGAGCACCGGCGCAAGCAGGTAGAGGCGCTTTTTGCCACAACCCCGGGGCCCGATGTCATCGTGGTGCCGTAGGGGTTGCTCTCGATCAGGATATCGTGGAGTCTCTGGTTTGGTGGTTCGTTGTCGCCTTTGGCAGCCCGGACGCGGCCATGGCGAACATGTTGCGGTGGTCGGATGCAGATGATGATCGCATCGCGCCCTGCGGAAGCCGATGCCGGTCCTGGGCCGAAACCTGCCGTCCATTCGTCCTATAGTGACCCACAGCAATGCCGGACCTGACCCAACTCGCCCTGTACTTTGCGGCAGCCTTCGTGCTCGCCGTCACACCCGGTCCGGGCATCTTCTACGTCGCCGCGCGAACGCTCGCTGGCGGCCGCGCGGAAGGCGTAACCTCCAGTCTGGGCACCGGGCTGGGCGGCATGGTCCACGTCGTCGCGGGCAGCTTGGGCGTTTCGGCCATCGTGCTCGCAAGTGCGGAGCTATTTACCGCTCTCAAGCTGATCGGTGCCGCCTATCTCGTCTGGCTCGGCCTTCGCACTGTACGGTCTGCCCGCCGGGATGGATCGGCAGGATTGAATGGTGGATTCACATTGCCGCCAATCGGGCTACGGCGGGCATTTCGTGAAGGCGTTCTGGTTGAAGCGCTCAACCCGAAGACGGCAGCCTTCTTCCTCGCTTTCGTTCCGCAGTTCGTGGATCCGACCGACGGCCATGTAGCAGTGCAATTCATGGTGCTTGGCTTCGTATCGGTTGCTTTCAACACCCTCGCCGACATCATCGTCGCCTTTGCGGCCGGGCGCATCCGGGAAGGCGCCGCGGCACGTCCCGCCGTAGTCCGCCGCCTGCGAGAGGCATCAGGAGCCGCGATGATCGCGCTAGGCATCGGCCTCGCCCTGGCCAGGCGCCCTGCCAACTGATTGTCGGCCACACCGTTCTCACAATCTACCGGATTCGAGCCCGCCCGGGTTGCCGTACACTTCGGCAGCGAGCGCACAAAAACCGATCATTCATCTGAAAATGCCGCATGATCGGACGTGAAACGGCTGCCCATTTGGTTGGTGCGAAGCTTGCAGCTACCATTTCCGGGCGTCCGGCGGAGGGGCGCGGTATGGCGGTTGCGTTCGACGAGATGAAGGGTGAGGACGGGTCGGTACGCCCGGCCTACCGCGAGCTGTCCGCCTGGCTCGGCGAAATCCGCCCGGACGTGCTCGACTACCGGCGGCGCGAGGCGGAGCTTCTGTTCCGGCGCATCGGCATCACCTTCGCCGTCTATGGCGAGGCCGATTCCCAGGAGCGGCTGATCCCCTTCGACGTCATCCCGCGCATCCTGTCGGCGGCGGAATGGGCGCTGCTCAGCCGCGGCCTCGAGCAACGGGTGAAGGCGATCAACGCCTATATCCGCGACATCTACGGCAAGCGCGAATCCTTGCGCGCGGGTATCGTGCCGGAGGACCTCGTCTACCAGAACCCGGTGTTCCGGCCGGAGATGAACGGCCAGAAGGTCCCGCACGACATTTACGTGGCCATCGCCGGAATAGACATCGTCCGCGTCGACGATCAGACCTTCTACGTGCTCGAGGACAATGCACGCACGCCCTCCGGCGTCTCCTACATGCTGGAGAACCGGGAGATCATGCTGCGCCTGTTCCCGGAACTGTTCTCCCGCCACCGCATCGCGCCCGTCGACAATTATCCCGACGAACTGCTCGCCACGCTGCAATCGATCGCGCCCAACTCCGCCGCCGTCGAGCCGAGCGTCGTGCTGCTCACGCCCGGCGTCTACAATTCCGCCTATTACGAACATTCCTTCCTCGCCGACAAGCTCGGCATCGAGCTGGTCGAAGGCCGCGACCTGTTCATCAAGGGCGAGGAGGTCTTCATGCGCACGACGCAGGGGCCCAAGCGCGTCGACGTGATCTACCGGCGTCTCGACGACGATTTCCTCGATCCGCTCGCCTTCCGTCCCGACTCCGCGCTTGGCGTGCCGGGCCTGATGTCAGCCTATCAGGCCGGCAACGTGACGCTGGCCAACGCGGTCGGCACCGGCGTCGCCGACGACAAGGCGGTCTACAGCTACATGCCCGAGATCGTGAAATTCTTCCTCGGCGAAGAACCGATCCTCAAGAACGTGCCGACCTGGCGCTGCCGCGAGGAACAGCACCTCGCCTATGTTCTGGACAATATTGAAAAGCTCGTGGTCAAGGAGGTGCACGGCTCCGGCGGCTACGGCATGCTGATCGGGCCCGCCGCCGACAAGGCCGCGATCGCCGTCTTCAAGGCCAAGCTGAAATCGGCGCCGGCGAACTTCATCGCCCAGCCGACGCTCGCGCTCTCCACCTGCCCGACCTGCGTCGATTCCGGCATCGCTCCGCGCCATGTCGACCTGCGCCCGTTCGTGCTCACCGGCCGCGACCGCGTGCGCATCGTGCCGGGCGGGCTGACGCGGGTGGCGATGAAGGCGGGATCGCTCGTGGTCAATTCCAGCCAGGGCGGCGGCACCAAGGACACATGGGTGCTCGACGGATGAAGGCGATCGAGCCACGCGCTGCATATGTCCCTCATCCTTCGAGACGCGCCTTTCAGGCGCTCCTCAGGATGAGGGACTCTGTTTACGTCCTCATGGTGAGGAGCATCGCGCAGCGATGCGTCTCGAACCATGAGGACGGTCGATGCAGTTTGGCGGAGCAGCTTTGAACATGCTCTCACGCACCGCCGACAACCTCTACTGGCTCGCGCGCTATGTCGAACGCGCCGAATATCTCGCGCGCATCCTCGAAGCCACCCAGCGCCTCACCGCGCTACCGCTCGCCTATGTCGGCGAAAGCAACGAATGGGAATCGGCGGTCGCCACCGCCGGCTGCGCCGGCGCCTTCTATGCCGTGTTCTCCGAAGCCAACGAGGAGAACGTCACCGACTTTCTCGCCTTCTCCTCCGACAATCCCTCCTCCATCCGCTCCTGCTTCGAGGCCGCGCGCACCAACGCGCGCGCGGTGCGCACCGCGCTGACCATGGAAATGTGGGACGCGATCAACGGCACCTGGCTCGAGCTGCGCCGCTACGGCAACGGGCCGACCTCGCGCGAGGAATTGTCGCGCTTCCTGCGCTGGGTGCAGGAATCCTCGCTGCGCTTCGACGGCTGCGCCTACCGCACCATGCTGCGCAACGACGCCTACTGGTTCACGCGACTCGGCGTCTATCTCGAACGCGCCGACAACACCGCGCGCATCCTCGACGTGAAATACCACATGCTGCTGCCGGCGCAGGAGCATGTCGGCGGCCCGCTCGACTATTTCCAGTGGGCGGCGATCCTGCGCTCGGTGTCGGCGCTCACCTCCTATCACTGGGTCTATCGCGAAAGCCTCAGGCCCTGGCATGTCGCCGATCTCCTGATCCTGAAGGAGGAAATGCCGCGCTCGCTGGCGAGCTGCTACGAGAACATCGTCACCAATCTCGACCGCATCGCGACTGCCTATGGCCGCCAGGGGCCCGCGCAGCGGCTCGCCCGCGGCATCCGCACCCGCCTCCAGAACAGCCGCATGGACGACATCTTCCAGCGCGGCTTGCACGAATTCATCCAGAGCTTCATAGCCGACAACAACCGGATCGGCGCGACCATCACGCAGCAATATCTGACGTGACATCCCCGTCCCGACGCGCCATCCTGCGGTCGCCGCCGCCGGATGAAGTCGGCCGAACCGCGACCGGTCCTTGCCCGATGCGTATCCTGATCGCCCACGACACGATCTACCGCTACGCCAATCCGCCGGCGAGCGTCGTCCAGGTTCTGCGGCTCACCCCGCGCAATCACGACGGTCAATATGTCGGCGCGTGGCGGATCGAGATTTCGGCCGATTGCCGGCTCGACGCGCACGAGGATTCGTTCGGCAACCTCACGCATGCGTTCAGCGTCGACGGACCGGTCGAGGAGCTCACCATCCATGTCGAAGGCGACGTCGATACCGAGGACACCCACGGCGTCATCCGCGGCACGATCGAGCGTTTCCCGCCCGCTTTGTTCCTGCGCGAAACGGCGCTGACCGTGCCCGGCCCGGACATCGCCGATTTCGCCGCCGCGCTGAAAGGCGACGGTTCGACGCTCGACCTCCTGCACAATCTGCTGACGCGCCTCTACGGCGAGATGACCTTCGATGCCGATCCGACCCACGCGGCGACCACCGCCGCCGAGGCGTTTGCGATCCGGCGCGGCGTCTGCCAGGACTTCGCCCACATCTTCATTGCCGCCGCCCGCAGCCTCGGCATCCCGGCCCGCTATGTGAGCGGCTACTTCTTCCGCTCCGACGGCGTCAACGACCAGAATGCCGGCCACGCCTGGGTGGAAGCGCATGTGCCCGATCTCGGCTGGGTCGCCTTCGATCCCGCCAACGGCATTTCCGCCACGCCCGCGCATCTGCGCGTCGCGGTCGGGCTCGATTATCTCGGCGCCGCGCCCATCCGCGGCACGCGCTACGGCGGCGGCGCGGAAAGCCTCTGCGTGCGCGTCCGCCTCCAGCAGGCGCAGCAACAAATCCAGAACTGAAAGCAATACCGGCGTTGCCGCGACGGCGACCGCACCGCTATAACGTCTCCCGCCGCGGCCGGATCGTCGCGGCAGGAATTCGGGGACGTCATGACATATTGCTGCGGAATTCTGGTGCGCGAAGGTCTGGTCATGATCGCGGACACACGGACCAATGCCGGCCTCGACAACGTGTCGACGTTCCGCAAGCTGCATGTCTTCAAGCAGCCGGGCGAGCGGATCATGGCGCTC
>WBZO01000889.1_pt1 | contig 53904 bp, 47 predicted proteins | sample 5204261 | NCBI WGS metagenome assembly WBZO01 (sample SAMN12412400, study PRJNA552823) | activated sludge metagenome | isolation source: activated sludge from anammox sidestream of wastewater treatment plant... | place: USA: North Carolina | collected 2017-09
TAGCGTTCAGGGCTCTGAAACCGACCACTGGATCAGTGATCCAGATCGTTCCGGACCGATCCTCTGCGAACGATCGCGTCAGACCCGGCGAGTGCTGCGCGAACATCGCTTCGCCACGGTGCCGAACAAAGACGCCCGCGCTGGTGGCGACCCAAAGCGCACCCCGGCTGTCGCGGAGCACGCCGAACACCGCTTCTGGAGGCAGGCCGGCGTCTTTTCCAACCCGCGTCCAGACGCCGTCGCGATAATGCGACAGGCCGTTGTAACTACCCACCCAGATACTGCCGTCGTCGTCCTCGTAGAGGACACCAACCGGCCCTCCAGCCAAGCCATCTTGTGATCCGTACGTGACGAGGTGACGGTTCTGGAGGTGCGTCACGGCGCCGACGGTGCCGAAACCGAGCCAAAGGGATCCGTCCGATGCGCTGATAATGCTGGACAGTCGCTCGGCCGGCAACGGCTCACTTTCTTGCCAGAGCTCAAAGCGACTGCCGTCAAATCTGATCAGCCCCGTGCGAGCGCCGAGCCAGAGGTATCCGTCCCGATCCTGCGCGATGGCGAGCACGCCAAATGGAAATGGTCCGTCTTCTTCAGCCCAATTCGTAAGTGCATAGTCGGCAAGGCCGTGCGCGGGCTCCGCGCGCGCCGGCTCGACTTGAAGAAGGAGAGTACCGACCGTGAGACAGCCGGCACAGATGCGTCGTATCCAACGCCGATCGTTCATTCGGGCCTCATGGCACACGGAGAAGAAAGCGTGTCAGGGATGCACGTAGCGCATCACATGCTTCTGAAAAGACTCCGCACCGCACGTGATGCCATCCTTGTCCGCGGCACAACCTTCCGAGGCGCGCATGCCTCGAACGCCCTCGGCAGTTGGATCAAGGATGGAAGAATCGACGCTCCCCGACTCTGGCACTCCCGTTTCGCTCACCTTTTATTCCTCTTCCGCTCCTCGAGTACGGCTCAGATTCGCAAGCGGCGACGTAGACACTATCCTCAGCGTCGATCGATTGCGCTCGGTTGGGCGCAATGCGTCCACGGAGCGGGAGACTGCCCATTATGCGCATCGATCTGGAGGCTCCGCGTCGCGATCTCGATGAAGCCGGTCCTGTCAATCGATGGCCGGCGCGTGCAGGCTCGAGAGTTCGTGCGGCCAAGCGCCTACCGTGAATCTCGAGAGCCAACCATTCGAGGATCCCCGACCGCGAATCGAGCCATCTGGGGTTGGGAAGGGTATCGATCCGTTCCTGCAGCGCCGAAACAGACAGCCTGAGCAGAACAGCTGTTGTGTTGTAGCCGTCAACCGTACGCACCAATCGTTCTTGCATCAGCTACCTGCATCCCGAGACCGCACGGCGGGTCCTTCTTGCGCGCTATTCTGGAGTGCCGGGAGGAACTGTCAAATCCCCAGATCTGGGGACAAATCCATGCGCAACGAATACCTACAGCGGTTATCGTACCGTGACTCTGATCAGCACTGTCGTCCAGCAGCACTGGAGTCCACCGCCGCCGTCACCTGACTTGTCATTGATCTGCGCTCTGAGGAAATAGTCACCTGGAACGGAGAACATGGCGCTCGTGCGTGCCTCGACGATCTTCGCTGGATCCCCGTTCGTTGTCAGAAGCACTCTAGCGGGCTCGAAGACGACGGGGGCCGGACCACGAGCTCGGTGCCAGCTCACGGTGATGTCGGCGGCCGGTTCGCGCGTGCCCGCCGCACGTCCCCGCGCGCCAACTAGCTGCCGGCCGACGAAGGCGAGAGGTTGGTCAGTCGCCGCGGGCTGGATACGAGTGCGCGCCGAGAGTTCCGCCTCAATGTCGACGACGCTAGCCGGGCGGTCCGACGTGCGGACAAGCAGCTCGAGCGGTTGCCCAATGACAGCTGTACGCGTCTCGGCAATTCCAAGTGATGGTCCGGTGAACCATGGACTGGCTACTGACAGTTGGGCCGAAGGAGTCTGGTCGCCATTCGCGAGATTCTGAAAAAAGTCGAGATAGTACGGAGGATTCGTCCAGAACGACACCGTCGATGACTGGCCGTTGACACTCAGTGTCCACGTCAACTTGCGGGTACCGAAGTCCTTCGGAATCCGAATCGAGAACGTACCATACTGTCGGCCCGGTTCGAAGTGCGTGGGTTGGCCATAGTCCGGTCCTTCGGGTTCGATGCGATTCTCAGGGCCGATCGGAACGTCGATAGCGGCCTTGTTCCTGTTGTAATACCCAAGGAGAAACACCATCGTGCCGTCCTTATGCGGCCCCCAACCTTCGAATGCTGGATAAATCGCTTCACCACGCGATCCAAGCGGTTCGACGGCCAGCGGTCCGCGCGACTGCTGTCTCGCGGCACCGGCCGCTATGGGCGATATCGCCGAGGCGAGCAGAGCGGAGACCGTGCCGACGCGGATTATGAGCCTGAGCCAGTTCGCCGTCATTGCTGCTGCGAGCTCCGTAGCCGCGCCTGCCGTGTGGCGATCTCCTGACGATAATCCTCGTCACTCAAATACGTCACGTTGACCCAGGCGTGACCCATCTCATCGACGGTACGATCTCCATAACCGACCCACACGTTTGGGTCGGGATTGGCTTTGTTCGCAGCGGTGTTGTCGTGCCATGCGGTGACCTTGATGACAGTGCCCTTGGGTAGCAGCGGCGCCGCGTCGTCCGCGTAAATGTAGGCGTTATGCCAGTTGAAACTGAATTCCGCAACGTGACTGAGGACAAAGCGCTCGCCGCCAGGCAGAATTGCCTCCATCGACATCGCTTTGCCGCGCAGGTGCATGTGCGGCTGAAAGCTCTCGATGCGCGCCGCCTGACGAAGAGTTACATAGCTCTCAGTTGCCTTGATGGTGTTCGGCGGAATGTCAATCGCAGACACGCCAGTGTCGCCCATTCGCAGCAGGCTTTGACGATACTTTGGCTCCTGTCCTTTCGGATAGAAATAGACACCGAGCTCTATGTAATCCGTGACCGTTTCGCCGCCATCGGAATAGTGGATATCGAAGGCGATGCGTGAACCCGGCAACATCAGCTTGCCCGTATTGGGCCGCATCAGCTCGCCTTCCTTGCCGACCGCCCACTCCATGAACCGCCCCGGCACCGCACGGACCCCACCGCTGTCTTCCTCTACCTGATCGATATCGACATTGGCGTGATGGGTGATCGTCCGTCCCTTGATCGTGCCCGGCCGCACTTCGATCGCTCGAACCCAGCGTGGCTCGGTGATGCCGGTCGCAACAACCGGCTTCCACCATGTGTCGTTGGCGCCAGCGCGATGCGTCCACGGTGTCGAACGGATAATCAGATCTGGCTCTTTCTGGCCGAACATTGCAGCGTAATTCCATCCCTGTTCGACAGGCCATATCTTTGCCGGCGGCATGTCGCGGATATCACCTTGCGGCGCACCGCGATCGATCCATGCCAGGATTGTGGCGAGCTGATCGTCCGACAATGAACGGTCGTTCTTGAATTCTTGTATTCCGACAGTCTTGTCGATATGCCAAGGTGGCATCTGTCGCGATTCGACGCGCGCTCTGATCGAGCGCGCCCAGGGCCTCGCTTCCTGGTAAGTACGCAGCGGCATCGGCGCGATCGAATCGGGTCGATGACAGACCTCGCACTTCTCCTGGAAGATCGGTGCGATATCTTTTGTAAACGTCGGATCAGCTGGAACTGCAGCTGTCGATCTCTCGGCCAGCAACATGCCGACGACATTCAGTACGCCGACCATAGCAACCGCACGCTTGGACACTTTCTTCATGGCTCTGGCTCCTGATACTGACGTCACATGTCGAGGCCGACACCGCAGTTTCGCGCGCGCAATCCAGCAGCGCAATCCCCTGTTCTAGTGACAGATCGTCGACGAGCTCGAATAGGGCTGGGGCACATTTGATTGAGTAGGATTGCGAGGAATGCCATCGCTACTATCCCAAGCTTCAGGGACAAGGGTGAATAGAATCGGCGTGCTAGATTGAGCCCCTTCTGAAGCGGTAGCAAACGCCGCCGCGCGCTCGGGGAGTCTCCATGCGAATCGGAACAATCAGCGGTGCTCTTGCCTGTGTCGTCATTGTCGCATCTGGCATGGGACGGCCACATGCGCAATCCTCTACGGAACAATGGACGCCGATCACTGCTGCACGCCTGAGTCATCCCGAGGCTGGCGACTGGCTCAACTATCGCCGAACTTATGACGTCACCGGCTACAGCCCGCTCACGCAGATCAATAGAGGCAATGTCGCCACGCTGCGATCTATCTGGTCGTATTCACTTCGTGATAGCAGTCGTTGGCTGCCGACGCCCATCGTGGCCAATGGTCTGATGTATGTTTCGGAAGGAACTGGCCGGGTCATCGCCTTCGACGTCGTTTCAGGTGACGTCGTCTGGATTCACGAACGGCACTACCCTGACGATATCGCCATCTCCGAGGCATATCGGCGCGCCCGTGGTGTTTCGGTCTACGGTGACAGGATTTATTGGACCACGGCGGATTGCTATCTGGTTGCGCTCGACGCGCGTACCGGCGCACTCGCGTGGGAAGTGTCGACCGGTGACTACCACACCGGCGAAGGACACAACCATCCACCGCTGATTGCCGATGGCAAGATCTTCGTCGGCCACGCCGGCGGCGATCGCACCGCGCAGGGTCGGTTCCGCGCCTACGACGCTGACACCGGCGCGCTGCTCTGGACCGTCTACACCGCGCCTCGGCCTGGCGATCCAGGCTATGACACGTGGACAAAGCGTGAGGTACCGCCGCTAGGTGCCGCGCCCTGGAATACCGCCAGCTACGATCCCGACCTGCACCTTGTCTACTTTTCCACAGGCCAGCCAGCACCGTGGTCTGTGACGCTCCGCGGGCGTGGCGATGCGTTGTATACGAACAGCGTGCTCGCGGTAGACGCGGGCACCGGAACGATCCGTTGGCATTTCCAGATTTCTCCCGAAGACAGCTGGGATCGCGCTGCCTTCGAGAACGTCCTCGTCGACCTCGAGATCGGCGGAAGAACTCGCAAAGCTCTCATTCAGACCGGCAAAATCGGATGGGGCGTCGTGCTCGATCGACAAACGGGTGAGTTTTTGAGCGCTTTCAAGACCGCCTACGACAATGTCATCACAGGCTGGACGAAAGAGGGACGTCCCATTTACAACCCCAAGGCTTTGCCGACGCCGGCGGATGTCGATTCTGGCAAGATCTTCGAGATCTGCCCACACATCCATGGCGCGCGCAACCTGCAGGCATCGAGCTACAGCCCGCTTACTCGTCTCTATTATCTGGGTATCAACAATTCGTGTATGAACGCGTCGGTTGTTTCTGAGCCGTACGTGGTCGGACGCCGGTACGCTGGTGTCAGCTACACCCCGAAGCTTGCGCCCGGCTACGACTACGTCGGTGAGTTCGTCGCATTCGATCCAGTCTCCGGTACACGCGCTTGGACCTATCGCCCCGATAGTGGAGCAGCTATGTCGGCTTCTGCTCTTTCGACCGGCGGCGGCATCGTCTTCGGCGGCACGGCAGACCGGCAGTTCTTCGCGCTGAACACCGAGACCGGTGAGCGGCTATGGCAGAGCCGCCTGAACGGCGACGTTTCTGGCGCGCCCATCACGTTCACCGTCGCCGGCAACCAGTACGTGGCCATCGGCGCCGGTGGCCGCGCGGCGCCGTCTACGTCGTTTGGGCCGCTGACCGGCGTCGACATTCCCCAAGGAACGGGCGCGATTTGGGTCTTCGCGCTTCCATCATCGAACGAAAGCAAAATGCGGCCGTCGCCGTCCGCACGCAGGCTGGTGCTCCGAACGACTTCTGGCCACGCGCCGGCCGTCGCCAGGGCAACAGAAACAGCACCGAACCGAGGATCCGGGCCTACTGTTCCTCCGGCCAGCGTCACCGCCGCGCCCACGTCTGCGGCGTCAGGAGGGGGTGTGCCGAGCCAACAGGTTGCAGGGCGCTCGATGCTCGACGGCGTCTTTACCGCCACCCAGGCCACACAAGGCGAACAGCGCTACGCCGCATCATGTAGCGTCTGCCACAATGTCAGCGAGCACACCGGACCCGCACTACGAAACAAGTGGGCCGGCCGATCTCTCGATGACATCTTCGCGCTGATCGCTACGACGATGCCCGACAACAATCCTGGCAGTCTTTCGGCGGACGAGTACGCAAGCATCGTCGCCTTTTTCCTTCGCCAAACTGGCTACTCTCCAGGAGCCCTAGCCCTTCCGGCAGACCGCGCTGTTTTGCAGAAGCTGAAGATTGAATCCGTCAGGTAGTTGGCACACGACAGCGAAGTGCTGCGTCGGCCGATCGCCAATCACTTGCATGATCGACGACGGCCATCAGCAGTCACCTACACTTACTTCGAGGGCGCTTCGATTCGTATCGCTTTCAGAGGTTCCAGCGTTGCCGGCAGATCGCTCGCGCCTGCCTCATATCCGCTGTCGCGAAGGAAAAAGGCGACGATACTGCTGTACTCCTCGGCGGAAAGGCTGCCGGGATTCCCCTCGGGCATCGCGCTGCTGATGAAATCGAATACGTCGCCGACAGTTTCATCAGCCCATCGCGAGCGGAACTTGGTGCCGGTCATTTGATCGGTGTTGTGACACGGCGAGCAGACCTGCCTAAACATCTTTTCGCCGTTGGCTGCCTGCTGACTGGTGAATGTACCCGCCGGTGACCGGCTCGCCTTACCCTGTGCGTCAACCGACTGCGGCGCCGCCGATGGCGTCATTGATGCCACGGCTATCAACACCGACGACAGCAGGATAGCGCCGCACCTGAAAAGTGATTGGACGCGCGTCATGGATGATTCTGCTCCGACTGCGCCTTCGGGAGACGAAGCGCAACAAGAGCGCCAGGATGTGTCGGGCTCGCGACCTGAACGACGACGTACTGGCGCCCGTCATGCATGTAACCCATCATGCCGTACTGGCCTGGCGCTGGCAGCTTCACGGTGCCGAGCCGCTGTCCGGTGCGCTTGTCGACCGCGTAGAGCACGGGATCCCCTCCGGGTGCGGTAATCAACAGTGTCTTGGTCGTCATCATCACCGCGTGGCTCATCTGACCCGTATTCGGCAGGTTCATCCCCTTGAGGAGCGGGTGCTCTTTGATACGACTGGGTGTATCGCCGTTGGGCGCCTCCCACAGATAGTCACCGGTGTTCATGTTGATGGCGACAATCCGACTGTATGGTGGTTTCCAAATGGGAAGCCCCTGCGGTCCGCGCAGGTCGCCGCGGTTGGCTACGACCCACTGTGAGAGCGTCTTTCCCGTGGTCTTCGGATCGTCCGGCTCGTCCATCTTCGCACCAGGAACCACGTTTTCGGCACGACAGGATCGCTCCGTCGTCACGTAAAGAATGCCGCTCTCCGGATCAGCAACTGAAGGCCCGTGGATGTTGCTAGCCCCGGATGGGCAGCTGACGAAAGAGCGCTTGCCCGACGGGTGCCCAACCTGAATCGGCGGATTGAACAACGGCCCGACCTTGTAGTTCTTCAGGTTAGCGATTGCTTCGGCCCGCAGCTGCGGCGTGAAGTCGATGAGGCTATCCTCCGTTAATTCCTGGATCTCGAACGGCTTCGGCTTCGTTGGAAACGGCTGCGTCGGTGACAGGATTTCTCCCGGCAGATCCGAGGAGGCGACGGGCCGCTCTTCGATCGGCCAGATCGGCTTTCCGGTTTCGCGGTTAAATGTGTAGGTATTACCCTGCTTCGTCGTCTGGGCGACAATCGGGGTGCGCTGGCCGTTTACCATGACGTCCATCAGAACCGGCGCCGTCGGATTGTCGAAGTTCCAGATGTCGTGGTGAACGGTCTGGAAGTGCCACACGCGCTTCCCGGTCTTGACGTCGAGGGCGAGCACGCTCGTGCCGAACAGGTTGTCCCCCGGCCTAAAGCCGCCGAAAAAGTCAATCGTCGGTGGGTTCGTTGGTACGTAGACCAAACCACGCGTCGGGTCTGCCGACATCGGCGCCCATGACGACACGTCACCTGTTCGCTTCCACGCATCGTTCTTCCATGTCTCGTGGCCGAACTCACCTGGTCGCGGGATAACATGGAATTTCCATAGTGGCCTGCCGGTCTTGATGTCGTACGCGAGGATGTCGCCGGGAATATTCTCGATGCGTGTCTGGTAGTAGCCTTGCTCGTGCACGTTGCCTACAACGATGACGCCGTTGACGACGATCGGCGGTGACGAGGTCGAGATGTTGCCGAGGTCACGCGGTATCCCGTGGTTAGGATCGTACTTGTAGCCAGAGGTGAGCCACGGCTCCCAATCCTTCACAAGATCCGGAAGCATGTCGACGACGCCACTGCGAGGGAAACCGGGCAACTTGACCTGCGTGCCCCAGTTCTCCAGGTGCTCGCCGGTCTTCGCGTCGAGGGCGTGCAGGAAAAACCCAGGAGACGTATACAGAATCACCTTACGCCCGTTGATGTCCCCGTACGCGACTCCTTTGCCGTAGTTGTTCCGCATCCCCCGATCAAATCGAGTAGTATGCGGCTCACGATACGTCCAGATCGTTTCACCGGTAGCGGGATCGATCGCGGCCACAGTCCGGCGCTGTCCGGCCACGGTGTAGAGTAGCCCGTCCACGTAGATCGGCGTAGCGCGAAAAATGTAGTCGACGTTTGATCCAAAATTGTCGCTTCGCCAGGTCCACGCCACCTCAAGCTTCTCAAAGTTACCCGCGTTAATCTGATCGAGCGGCGAGTAGCGCGTGTGCCACGCGTCACCACCGATGTACCGCCACTCGCCAGGCGGGTTACCTCGTTCCGGCCCTTGCGCATCTAAGGTTGTACCAACAATGGCAGCGGCCGTGAACAGACACACTGCCACCGCCAAGCCCTTTCCAAGCAGTCGCCGAGTATCACGACGCCCTACTGAGTCTTTCCGCGAGTTCAACATCATGGCTCCCTCAGCGCTCTGAGCGAGCGCCATCCAGGATCGCGACCATAGCGCGTCGCTCACAGCCGTAACAATTCCCCAGATCTAGTGATGTACTCGCTTAACGTGATACGGCGAGCGCAGTTATTGCAGATGGACGATGCCGCGCGTAAGCGCGACCGTCACGGCGGCCGTACGATCGTTCACGCCGAGTTTGACAAAGAGGCGCTTGATATGGGTCTGCACCGTCTCCTGGGACACACCGAGGGCGCCGGCAATTTCCTTATTGCGCATTCCCTTGGCGACGAGCTCGAGCACTTCCACTTCGCGCGCTGACAACGAAGCCGAACCGACCCGAGCCGCAAGCCGCGACGCGACGACCGGCGGAATCGGTCGCCCGCCCTCGTGCACCTCGCGGACAATGGTTACCAGGTCATTCGTGAGAGAGTCCTTTAGCAGGTAGCTTGCAGCACCAGCCTGGATGGCCCGGTAAATATCCTCGTCGCCGCTGTACATCGTCAAGACGATGATGCGAGCGTTTGGATCGTGCGCTCGAATGGCGTGAATCGCTTTCAGACCGCTCATCCCGCGCAACTGCAGATCCATCAGCACCACATCGGGTCGGTGGAGTACATAAAGTTCGACCGCCTCCTCACCGGCGAAGGTCGTGCCGATTACCCGCATGTCGGGCTGGCGGTCGATCTTTCGGGCTACAGCCTCGAGAACGAGGGGATGATCATCTACGCACAGCACACGAATCGCCTTCGTGGGCTTCACGCGATTCCTTCCGTCAGCGTTCTGGCTATCGGGTCGCAATGTCCAGCGATCTTCCCCTCGGCCACGGTGAAGATCAACTCCCAATATCAGGGGACACGCCTACGCTGTCGCTCTCCTGAGTTGAGACAGCACACGGGGGCACGGATGAGCGCGCAGAGTGTCGCGGGCCTCATGCCATGTCCGGCGATAAGCGATAAACAGGGACAATCACGACGGACTGGCCTCCCTTCTTGGTGCGCTCGTTGGAACGGCCTCGGTCTCGATGCTTCGTTCTACGCCCACAGTCCTCGCTGAATCGTGATGCGGGCGAAGCTGCAGCCTGCCGACGCATAGAGTCGACATCAAGAACGTCGTTGGCTAGCGAAATGCCGATTCGAAGCGAAGCGCGAACGAACTCGCGCATTCATCAGCCGCCCAGCCGATGATCCTCGAACGAGGCCGGCGCGCACAGATGGCGGAACAGTCGTCGCGAAACTGTCGTCGCACGACAGCATTTGCGTCCGTGCCTACGTCGCGCTTCGTGCGGCTCACAGCAAGGGACCCTGACACCGGCAGTTGGATTTGATGCGTAGCACGGTGGCGGGAGTCCTGGACGGAGGACGGTCTGACGCAGGGAGAAGGCCGGGCGTCACGACGTTGGTCTCGCACAGCCCACTGGAGACTCGTATGCCTTTTCAGGTGAGTCGTTTCAGCTCGTTCCACATGGCCTCGCACTCGAGGCCGCGCCGACCGGCAGTATGTACGATACGCTCGGCGTCCGCCCGCCGCCCATTGCGAACGTAAACGGCAAACATCGCCGCCAGAACGTCAACGTTGACTACGTCGGCGGCGGTGGCCATCCCAAACATCGCTTCGGCCGCGTTCAGATTTCCAGCGCGGCCGAACTGATGGATAAGAAAGCTGAAGGGTCGCGGTTCGACCCGGCGGCGATCAACTGCCACTTTGAGGAGCCGCCGTGCGGCATTAGCCCGTCCGCGCAACGCCATCGCCATCACCATGGCAGTGTATACGGGGGCGTCAGCCACACTATCGTCCTCGGCCCGTTCGAAGATGTGGCGAGCGCGTCGAAGCGCGCCGACGCGCGCATAGCCATTGATCATGATGACATATGACATTTGTCCGGCGCATCGCTGTGCACAAGCGAGATCAAACATAGATCGCGCGCCTGCCAGCCGGCCTGCATCAACCCACCCGCGCAGTACGATCGGTAGGCTATAGTGCACCGATAGCCCCTTCGCGCAGGCGTCTTCGAATAACTGCCGCGCACGGACAAGCGCGCCCGCTCTCGTCAACGCGATAATAACTGCACTGTACGAAGCGCCGCTCTCGTCCCAAGCGATTACCTGTGCCGCCCGATCTATCCGGCCGCGCATCAGAAGACATTGCACAAGTTCCGACACCAGATACTGGTCACAGATGTTTCGCGCTAGCGTGCGTTCGAGCAGGTCTTCAGCCAACGCCGGGTGACCCGCTTTGCGCACCGCGTGCGCCACCTGGCACAGACTCTTCGCAAAGTGCGGCCGACTCCGGCAGTCGCCCTGGATCGATTCGAGCTCTGCGCAGACTCGCCTGATGAGACGTGCGCATTGGACCACAGTAACCGGTGATGCGAGCTGCTGCTTCAGATTGTTTAGCTGTTGTAGCGCACTGTCGCGTAGCACGAGTGCCGACGGCGGCGCGGACACCGGCAGATGCATGAGACACCGTCACGGAATAGTGAAATATCAGGCTACGGCGCGCCGAGACATCTTACGGTCTGCCGCAGCCTGACCCTTGACGGAGGCACATCAAAGGCACAGTAACGCTCTCACGTCTTATGACGGTGCACAATCCCCAAAGCCGGTGACGTTTGTGCTTGTTTGGTGGTGCAACTTATTGTGCCTTCGGCAGTGCATAAGCGATCAGTTCGCCAGGCATGATCGCGCCACTCGACGCCACCACGATGTACTGTCGCCCGTTCAGCATGTACGTCATCGGCGAGCCTGTTTGAGCACCTGGCATATAGACTGCGCCCACCTCATTCCCGCTTGCCTTGTCATAGGCTCGCAACATCGCGCCACGTGCACCAGATGGCGTAGTAAAGACACCGCCTTCGCCAGCTATTAGCAACGTCTTGGTCGTCAGTGTGCCGATACCACCGGAGCTTCCGCCGGCACCGCCGAGGCGTCCCGTGCGGGGGATGTTCAGCCTCTTTAACAGCGGATGGTTTTTCACCGTGTCTGGCGTTTCGCCGTGGGCGATCTGCCACACAATCTCGCCCCTGTTGAGATCGATGGCGGTGATCCGCCCCCAGGGCGGCCTTACCATCGGCAATCCCGATAGACTAAGACCAGGACCAGCATCATCACCGCCGCCAGCGCTGATGAACTGCATGTCGGAACGATCTGGATCATTCACGAGCGAAAGCACTCGCAGGAGGGAGTGCGAATACACATACAGCATGCCAGTATCTGGATCCAGAGAACCACCTGGCCAGTTCGCACCATTTGGAATATAGAGCAGTCCGATCTTGCCTTCGTCGCCTCGTACGATGGGCGGCGTGAAGATCGGACCGATCTTGTATTGCTGCAGTCTTTTTAGCGCCTCAGCCTTGAGCTCTGGCGTGAAGTCGATGACGTACTCCTCCAGAAAGCCCTGACGCTCGAACGGAGGTGGCTTTGTCGGAAAAGGCTGCGTCGGCGAGTAGCGCTCAAGAGGCACCCGACCCTGCTCCACCGGTCGCTCCTCGATCGGCCACACAGGCTTACCGTTCGTGCGGTCGAACACGTATACCCACCCCTGCTTTGTGGGTTGAGCGATTGCCTTGATACGGTGCCCGTCGACCGTGACGTCGGCCAAAATGGGAGCGGCAGGGATGTCGTAATCCCAGATCGGATGGTGAACCAACTGGTAGTGCCAGATACGTTTGCCTGTTTCCACATTGACGGCAAGGAGCGTCTCCCCAAAGAGGTTGTCTCCTGGACGATGGCCACCGTAGTAATCGCCGGTAGGGATTTCGACTGGAAGATAGGCAATGCCGAGCTCGCTGTCTACCGTCAGCTGTGTCCAGACACCCGTATTGCCAGTGTACGACCACGAATCATTCCGCCAAGTATCGTTTCCGAATTCTCCTGGACGCGGAATAGTGTGAAAGATCCAGCGTCGTTTGCCCGTGCGCACGTCATATGCACGAACGTAGCCCTTGGCATTCTGTTTGCTGCGAGGTGCAGTCCCGGCACGATGGGCGGCACCGACAATCACGACATTCTTCGCAACGACCGGCGCTCCATTCCATGCAATCTCACCTGTAACCGGATCGAGCACCTGATCGGCGTCCTTCTTCAGGTCGACGACACCATCGATGCCAAAGTCTGTGAGGGGTCGACCCGTGTGTGCGTCGAGTCCAACCAATTGATAGCCTATCGTGACGTAGAAAATCCGCTCGTCGCCCCGTCCGTCTGTCCAGTACCCGACGCCACGGCCCGACATCTTCCGTACCGAGGCCTCTCCACGCCGTCCCTCCGCAAGATGATGCATCCAGAGCAGCTGACCCGTGGCAGCGTCGATCGCGACGGCGTTTCGCGCAGCTCCGGCCGTCGCATACAACACACCTTTGATCATCAGTGGCGTCGTCTGAAGATTGAAATCGGGTTGCGCTCCAAGATTGTCCGTGCGAAATCGCCACGCAATCTCCAGTGTGTTGAAGTTGTCGGCGCGAATTTGATCCAGCGGCGCGTACCGCGTGGCTCCTAAGTCACCACCCCAGGTTCGCCATTCACCCCCGAGCGCACCACGCTGCGCAGACATCGTGACGGGCACTGCCATGCCCAGCAGCGCCATAAGGGCCCACGTCCGGGCCAGTCGTCCCTTCTTCATATCGGCGCGCATCAATGCTGATGGCTTACGGTGCTTGCGTTCCTGGCCGACGCACGCAGTGCCAACTCCTGTTCGTACTGCTGGTCGGTAAGAAACGCTATATCGGTCCAGCCCTGTCCCATCTCGTCCATCGTCCGACTGCCCCAGCCGACCCATCCGGTGGGATCGGGATTGTGACGGTTGTTCATTGTGTTGTCGTGCCATGAAGTTGTGTGAAGGATTGTCCCTGCTGGGAACAGATGCGGTACCTTGTACTTGTAGGTGATCTGCCAGTTCTGCTCGTAGTGGGTTGCGTCGGTCAGAAGTTCGCGTCGTCCGTCCCGCTGGATCGCTTCGAGCGTCATTCGCGCCCCGCGGAAATGCATGTGTGGCTGAAAACTGATAATCAGCGCGGGCTTCGGCAGCGGCCAATAGCGATCGTGCTGGGCGACCGTGTTTGGTGGGATGCTCAACAGTTCCGCCGAATGCAGCGGATTCTCGTCGATGAGCGCGCCAGTCGGCATGGCAGGCTCGTCGATCTCGAGAGGATATCCCGCTCGCAGCAACAGGTCCTCGACCGCTTCGCGATTGAGCGCCCAGTCGTTCCCGCCACCCGTACGAATGCGATGAGAGGTAACGACGTATTTCGGCACGACTCCGATCGGATAAAACTTGATACCGACCTTCTGTCGATCATGTACCTCTTCACCATAGGGATGGTAATGCGACGAAAAGCGAAACTGTGAGCCAGCGGGAATTATCTTGGACGTGCCCTCAGGAAAGATGTCGGCATCGTTGCCGGTACCGTACTCGATGAGGTCGATTTCATCGCCACGGTTCGAGCCCATCCCAAGACCTACGCGTTGAGCCGACGAGTCGTCCGGCGGCTCCACGTAGACATGCGAGTGATGAACGGCGCGCTTCGCGCTCGGAATAATCTGAACCCACTTCACATATCTGTCCTCGGTAATCCTCGGATCGACACTTTCTTCTGGCAGTGTATCGGGACCGTTCGGTGCAATCGTGAAGCCGTTCTTCATCTCGACGATTAGATCTGGCGTCCCGTAGGTCCATTCATCAGTATCAGCAAACGCGCGCTGAGGCGGCGCATCGACTGGGTTACCACGCGGCAGTCCGCCGTCGATCCAGCGGACAATCGTCGCAATCTCCTCATCGCTGAGCGACGGATCGTCCAGGTATTCGCCGATACTTCGATCGATGTGCCACGGCGGCATCTCACGCTTCGATACTTTGACTCGGATCGATCGCGCCCATGGACGGACATCTTCGTACGTTAGCAGTGACATCGGTGCGCTGGTGCCGGGCCGATGACACTGCTGACACGATCGCTGCAGTAGTGGCAATACGTCCTTGGTGAACGACGGCACAGGCGCAATCTGCGCGTGCATCGTCACGACGAGAACCGCCACAATCAGACCGCTCGCGAGCGGATGAGGCAACCGCGGATTCGGTGCAGAGGCCATCGTAAAGACCCTCCTACGGCGCCAAGCGCCATTAGATGGTTCACTGTAGCCGCCCGTGACCCACGCCGCTCGTCACCAGATTCAGGTAATGCCGTCTACCATTGCGGTAACAACGTGGTGCAGTCAGGATGCCGCATGCACAGGAGCGTTTATGTCCACACGTCTCGTCCTTATTGCCTGTTCACTACTCTCCGCCTTGGCCGTCACTGCGCCTCTGTTCGCACAGCACAATCGACCCATCTATCCTGCTTATCAGGGCTTCATCACAAACGCTGATGGCAGCTATACGCTGGCGTTTGGATACTTCAGTCACAACGCTGATGTAGTGACAATACCCGTTGGTCCGGCCAACACATGGTCGCCGACGCCGACGGACAGGCAGGCGCCACAGACGTTCCTGCCTGGCCATCATGAATTTCAGTGTGTCATGGTCGTCGGCGCCGATTATGACGGCAAACTGAACTGGACGTTGAGCTACGCTGGCGCGACCACCGGCACTAGTCAGCATCAGCTTCAGTCTAGTTGGAATCTCATCGAGAATATTGACGCGCTGAGAGAGATCGACTTCGTCCATGTGGCTCGAGGTGTCTGCCTCAATCAACCGCCCCGCGTTCGTGTTCTCGGAATCGCCCGCAGATCAACAGAACCGTTGAAGGCTAGCGCGGGTCGTCCGATGAGCCTCTTCGGAAGCGTTTCGGATGAGGGGCTGCCTCGCGCACAGCCGATAACGGTCGCTTGGAAACAGCTGAGCGGGCCGGCACGCGCGGTCTTCGCAGATGAGGCCTCCGCTCGCACGAGGGTCACCTTCAGTAAGCCTGGTGACTATGAACTCGAGCTCACCGCCAACGATTCGGAGTTCTCACGCAGTGCACGGATTCGAATCGCCGTGCGGTAGGCGGATAAATCGGCCGCTACGATGTGACACCTTTGGCGGTGGGCCCCTAGATCTGGGGACCTATCAATGCCTTGTACTGGTTACTGTCATCGGTGCACACGCTCGTCTACAGTGGCAGCCTGCCGGGTGTTGCGCCGGCGTCATAGGCATCCAACCGTCATGGAGTAACGATGCACAAGAACCGTCCGCTGCTATCGCTCGTCACATTGGCTACGTGCGCTGTTTTGCACGCTGGTGGTGCCTCGGCCGAGGTCCCTGCGAACCCGACATTCACAAAAGACGTGGCGCCCATTTTTCAGGAGAAGTGTGAGGCCTGTCACCGCCCCGACTCAATCGGACCAATGTCTCTGCGGACCTTCACCGAGACGAGGCCCTGGGCGCGTTCCATCAAAGCGCGTGTCGAAGCCAGACAGATGCCGCCGTGGCACATTGACAAGAGCGTAGGTATCAAGGACTTCAAGAACGATCGCTCTTTGAACGACGAACAAATTGAGACGATCGTCCGCTGGATCGATCAGGGGTCTCCTCAGGGTGATCCGAAAGACATGCCGACGCCGAAAGCATGGCCGACCGAGAACACTTGGAGCTATGCCGCCTCTTTGGGCCAGAAAGAGCCGGATCTCATCGTCCGCTCGACGCCGTGGACCCAGAAGGCCGGTGCCAACGACACATGGTGGAAACCGATCGTCGAGACGGGCCTGACTGAAGCGCGCTGGGTGCGCGCCATCGAAACGCGCCCAGGCACGATCAAGGGCCGAAAGATCACCCATCACGCCAACGCCGACATCCTGCAAATCGATCCGGACGCCCCAGCCGCACAGATGACACCAGGACGCTTCAGCGAGTGGGCCGTCGGGAAGGATGTCGAGTTGATGCGCCCAGACAGTGGCATGCTGATGCTACCGGGGTCGCGCATCGCTTGGGACATTCACTACTCCGACGGCGCCGAAGACGTTACCGATGTCATAGAGATGGGCATCTACTTCTATCCAAAGGGCCAAGAACCGAAATATCGGCAGCACCTCATCCGAATGGGTAAGACCGGCGTCGGCGCGATCGACATCCCGCCCAATACCGTTCAGTTGACAGAGGTTTACTTCCCCCTGCGTCAGGCGGCCCGCATCGAGAGCTTCCAGCCGCATATGCACCTACGGGGCAAGGCGATGACGCTCGAAGCGCTGCTGCCGACCGGCCAGAACGTTGTACTGAGTCACGTCTCAGAGTTTAGCTTCATGTGGCACAGCGCATATGTGTATGCCGACCACGCAGCACCCCTCCTGCCCAAGGGCACCATCATCAAAGTAAAGGCGTGGCACGACAATACGGCGAGCAACAAGGCCAACCCCGATCCCAGTGTGTGGGTCGGCTATGGCGGCCGTACTGTGGACGAGATGGCTCACGCTTGGGTCAACGTCACTTATCTCGACGACGACGACTACGCGATACAAGTCGAGGCCAGACAAGCGCAGCTCGCACAACACACACAGCAGTAAGGCATCGCCATGTTCCTGGACGTCCACGATTCGTGGACGTCCTTTTCTTGTCCAGCAGGGGCGGACGGTGCCGATTGGGCTCCGTGATTCTTGTTCGTGGCTACTGTCAGGTTACTTTCTATTTAGGCTGCGCATCAGTCGATAACATTCGCGGGGGATGGCTCATACTGACGGGCCCCAGTTGTGGGACCTAGCACAACTCCTCTCCGCGACGGCCACATCCGCTGGCTAAAGACACCCCGGAGAGACACTGACGCTCCCCTCTGAAAGCGGCCGACTGATCTTCGCAACGATGCGCGCGTTCCGTCGTCCTGCATGACTACCGCGATGAGCCGAAGCATGACAACTATCTGCGGCCGGAGCGGAGCCTTCAGCGAACTGATCCTGTCGACGTTGCTCTCGATCCGATCATCACGCCTGCCGGCCGAGGAGTAAAGAGCAGAGCATTTCGGGTTGTTGCGGAGTCTGACGACACTTCCGTGATTCACGGCGCCCGACGTGGCGCTGGCCGCCTGGTCGGCAGAACCGCGGCGGGAGGACGACAGTTCCGGATGCGGTGGCGGTGTTCACGGGGACTTCACCACGCCCGCTGTCGGCCCCCGTCAAAGGACTTCTGCGGGCTGTGAACGGATTCCTCGGTCGGCGACGACACTGCCGTTGCTGCATGCGCGTGTCACACCACTGGCTACTCGTAGTAGAGCGGTGACTTCATCAACTTGTCGTAGTTGAGAATATCGTGGTGAATCCACATCCGGGCGCGTGTCTTCTGAACGAGCGCTTCAATTTTTGCTCGCGACGCGGCTGACGACGTAAGGTCAGGCTCGAAGTTCGGAAACCGGTGGTAAAGGCGTTCTTCAGGATAGTGATACAGATCACCCGTCAGGAGCACGGCGCCTGTCGTGGGGAGCGTGACAAGAAGACATTGATGCCCCGGGGTATGCCCCGGAGTCGACTGCAGAACGACAGTGTGATCGCCGAAGACGTCATGGTCTCCGTTCAGCACGATCGTCTTGCTGTCCTTCAATTTGATGTAGTTGTCTTGATTGCGTGCCAGAAACATCGCGTCACGCTCCGCCTTCTGGACGAGCCACGTCGCTCCGGCGAAGTTGTTGGCGTTGCCTACGTGGTCGCCGTGCATGTGCGAGATGGCGAGGTAGGTAACATCCGTCGTGAGATAGCCGATTTCCGCCAACTGACTGGCAATGGTGCGATGCACCGTGTAGGCAGGGTCCGATGGCTTTTCTCGTCCATCGAGGTAACGATCGCCAAGACCCGTGTCGAACAGCAAGACCCCCTTGGGATGCACGACCAGAAACACCGCAACCGACAGATCGCGCGGCTCGTTCCAGAGATTGTAGCGCTCTAGATTGCGACCGACGATCGTGCCGCCGTCGAGCACGTATAGCCGGATCGCAGAGACTGGGGCTTTCGCGCCGCCGGCCGCCGCGCCCTGAGCCTGCGCTCGAGCGACCAAGTGTCCTGACGCGATGATGAGAAGTGCACAAGCCCAGAAACTCGCGAGGATGGAACGACGGCAGAGAGCAGCCGCCGCCGTCGTGGCCATTCGCCATCCGGGTCGGGCCAGCGGAAGCCGACGTTTAGGGCACTGCATTTAACCTCCGTTGAACGCTGGCGGCCACGAGTGAACAGCCGACATGACGCACCCGAGTTGGTTCTTTTCAACGTGCATGCTTACGGACCGCTCCTCCGCGAACTCGAAGGCGATACCCGAGGCAAAGCAAAGACCATCATCGCGTTCATTCCGGCTGATGGCCGTTTCAACTCTCGCGCCAATGTCATCGGCACGGCATTGCCCCAGCTCGCGCCGCCGACGCCAACCGGGACGGCCACGTACTGACGTCCATTCACGGCGTAGCTGATCGGAAATCCCTGGACCGACGTTGGCGTCCGCGTCTGCCATAGCAGCTCGCCCGTCTTGACATCGTAGGCATGAACGTAGCGGTCCCAATCGCCGATGAAAACGAGGCCTCCGCCAGTTGTCAGTGCCGCCGAATTGTAGGGCGCGCGTTGCCGCTTCTTCCACAACACCTTGCCAGAGACGCTCAGTGCGATGAACTCACCCAAGTTCCCACCGGCGTTCGGATGGATGGAGATCGTGCTCCGTCCGCCACCAGTGCCGGCTGGGCCTCCAGCCACCTTCGCCACGGCGGTGAACACGCCCGTCCAACAGGTGAGCGACGCGGGAATATAGAACGCCTGTGTCTCGGGGCTGAACGCCATCGCCCGCCAGCTCTTGATCCCGCTCAGGGCCGGACAGAACTCAAGTGTTTCATTGAGCTTCGGAATCCGCTCCGGAATCTCTACGGCCTTGCCAGTCGCCTGATCGAGACGCACGAGCGTCTGGTATCCAAGGTCGGTTGCGCCTAAGAACTTGCCGGTCGTCCGATCGAGCTCCCATAAGATACCGAGCTTGCCCATCTTGAAGAGCGACTTGCGCGTGCCTATATCGACCAGAATGTTCTCAAACACTTCATCCATGTCATGTGAATCGTTGGGGATGAACTGGTGGTACCACACGATCGTGCCTGTGTCCGGGTTGATGGCGAGCGTGGAGTTCGAGTACAACGCGACACCATTGGTACCTCGCGCGGCCGCTGCCCACGGTTTGGGCTGCGACGTCGACCAGTACACGAGATTCAGTTCCGGATCGTAGCTGCCGGTTATCCACATGTCGGTGCCGACGCGGAAGATCGGCTCGACGTCGCCCCATGTCTCGTCCCCGGGTTCCCCCTTCACTGGAATCGTGCGAAGACGCCATACCTCCTTTCCTGTTCTGGCATCGTGCGCAACGATCGCGCACTTTTCCTCGACGAAACGGCGTGCACAGCCGGTGAGCGCTGAAACGACCTTTCCGTTCGCGATAACCGCACCAGCGCCGAACCCGAATCCCAGGTTCGGGTCGGCGACCTGCACCTGCCAGACGACTGTCCCCGTACGCGCATCGAGCGCCACGAGTTGAGCGTCGAACGTGTTCACGAAGATCTTGTCGTCATAGATACTGATGCCGCGCAGTCCCGCGCCGGCAGCGCGCTGCCGCATCTGCTCAGGCAGCTGGTGTTGATACTCCCAGAGCAACTCGCCTGTCGCCGCATCCAGCGCCTGGACGACGAGGGCGCCTGGACCGTGAAGGTACATAATGCCGTCATGCACGATGGGCGCCACCTCCTGGCTCCCAGGATCCATCGCCCATGACCACGCGAGTTGCAGTTGGCGCACATTCGTACGGTTGACTTGCGTGAGAGGGCTATAACCGAGGCTCTTAGTTGTTCCACGCCACGCGAGCCAATCGTCCGCGCTGGGATTGCTGACCATCGCGTCGGTTACCGGATGAAATGGACGGCCTTGCGCGCCCGCGAGCTGCATCGACACGACAGCCGCGATGGCACACACGAGGGCACCGACATCCCACCTCATCGGACTGAATCCCTACTGTCGTATTCAATAGGAACTTGCCGCGACTCCAGAGACAGATTGTTCGGCAACTTGTTGGCCGTCAGAAGCGCAGCAACGCGCCGAATTTGTAGAGGCGACCTGACAGTATTCCGATGGGACTCTGCCAGGACGATCCGAACGCATTGTTCTGGCTGATAACCGCGTTGTCATTCATGAAGCGTACCGGGTTTGTCGGAGACCTCATTTCTTGGGAGGATGGGGTCTATGGGACGTCCAAGTCGGTTTTCGCCGGAGGTGCGTGAGCGCGCCATTCGGCTGGTGATGGAGCAGCGCCCGGCGCATCCGTCGGAGTGGGCGGCGCTGCAGGCCGTGGCGACGAAGCTCGGGACGACGGCCGAGACACTGCGGAAGTGGGTGCGACAGGCGGAGCGTGACACTGGCCAGCGGCCGGGCCTGACGACGAGCGAGCGCGAGCGGCTGGCGGCGCTGGAGCGCGAGAATCGCGAGCTGAAGCGGACGAACGAGATTCTCAAGACGGCGTCCGCGTATTTCGCTCAGGCGGCGCTCGACCGCCGGAGCAAATAGCGGCGATGGTGTCGTACATCGACGCCCATCGGGACCGGTTCGGGGTCGAGTCGATCTGCCGCGTGTTGCCGATCGCCCCATCGACATATCACCGCCACCGGCAGCACCAGGCTGATCCGGCCTGTCGCTCGGCGCGCGCGCAACGCGATGACACGCTGCGCGTCGAGATTCAACGCGTCTACGACGAGCACCATCAGGTGTACGGGCCCCGCAAGGTCTGGAAGCAGCTCCGCCGCGAAGGGATTCGCGCGGCGCGCTGCACCGTCGGGCGCTTGATGCGGGCGATGGGCCTGGCGGGTGCCGTCCGCGGACGCGCGTGGGTCATCACGACACACGCGACCGATGGGGGCCGGCCTGCGGATCTCGTGGATCGGCAGTTCGTGGCGACACGGCCGAATCAGCTCTGGGTGTCGGACTTCACCTACGTCGCGACCTGGAGTGGATTCGTCTACGTGGCGTTCGTCATCGACGTCTTCGCGCGCCGGATTGTTGGCTGGCGCGTCTCGGCGTCGATGCGCACCGACTTCGTCCTCGACGCACTCGAGCAAGCCATCTACGCGCGCCGTGGCGACGCCCTCGCCGGGCTCGTGCATCACAGCGATCGCGGCACCCAATATCTGTCCATGCGGTACACCGACCGTCTCGCGGATGCGGACATCGCACCGTCCGTGGGGAGCCAAGGGGATGCCTACGACAATGCCCTCGCCGAGTCGGTGATTGGGCTCTTCAAGACGGAGGTGATTCGACGGAAGGGGCCGTGGCGGTCGCTCGAGTCCGTGGAGTTCGCCACGCTCGCCTGGGTGGACTGGTTCAATATGCGGCGGCTACTGGGACCGATCGGCGACATCCCACCGGCCGAATTCGAAGCGCAGTACTATGCCCAGGCCGCGGTGGCCTGATTCAACAAATTCGGTCTCCGACGATCCCGGTACGCTTCATTCAACACATTGTAGACGTCGAACTGACCCTCAACACGAAGTCTCCCAACGAGCTTGATATCGCGGGCTAACCGGAAATCCATCTGGTTCGTTCGCTCGCCGTAGATGGTGCCTGGAGCAATCAGTGGAACGCCAAGAACGTTCCGCGCCGAGCCAGCAAGCGCACGGCCGAGCCCCGTTACTGCGGACGCTGGCGCGGACCATGTCGCGAGAATCTGCGGTCCAGGATTGCTTTGAAAGGTCAGACTGGTCCGAAGGCCCAGGAATGGCGTCCGATAAATCGCGACAATGCGCGACTGGGTCTGGAACGGGGGTTTCACATTGCAGTTGAGCGTAGACTGCGGCGAGTCGACGATAAAGCAGCTGTTGGTCTCGACGCGCCCCGTGCTGGTACCGCCTTGCAACGTCAATGTCCTCGACAGTCGGGCACTGATGGCAATGTCAACGCTGTTGAACACCTCCGTCTGCTTGCCGAAGTGATCGGCCGACGTCACAACGTTGTCGGCGGTCGCATTGAACTTCGCCGGGTTGATATCGTAAAGTCCGCATACCGAATAGCCGCCGCCATTCGGCAGCCTGGAATCGTTGGGAGCGGTCACGCAAAACGGGTCGTAGTCCGCCGGCGTCAACGTCAAGTTGTCGGTGACACGGAAGTTGCCGCGCCAACGGCGGTAGTAGCCCGCATCCACGGACAAGCCATCGAGCAGCTGGTGCTGCACGCTGATGGACGTCTCCCAGTTCCACGCGCGTTTGCCCCAGCCGGTGGCGACCGCCGGATCGTACCGGATACCAACATTCGACGTGGCAAAGTTGGGATTCGATATCGCACCGAGCTCACCTTCCTGCGGGACGAAATCGCCGGAAATGCAGGTCGCGCAGCCGGTGTTGTCGTTCCAGTTCCGAGTCGCGACCTGATTGGCCGACGTGATGAGCGGGTTGACGGCATCTGCGAATGTCACCTGCATCGCTTCGAGGTACTTTCCCGCGTTCCACTTCAGGGCCGTTCGGCCGTTGCCGAACACGTCTAGCGAGGCGCCCAGACGCACCGTGACGTCCTTCCAGTTTGGTACATTGTCAATCGCGGGAAAATCGAGTGCCGACCAGTACTTGCCAGGATTGACGTGGGCCGCGTTGATGCGGGTATTGAGGTAGTCGAGACGCAGTCCTCCGTTCAATGTGAGACGGTGCATCTGCCACCGATCCTGCGCGTAGAGACCGAGGCTACGGGCAATCGTCGTGGACGAATTGTCGGCGACGGCATACGTCACCTGCGCAGGCGACCCGTTAACGAACGTATAGGCAGTGTCGTTGGCATTGATCCGGCCAGAGTTCGCCCAATGCCACTGGACGCCAGACCTGAATTGATGTGCGCCCGTGACGAATGATACGCCGCCGAGCCCGCGCAGGACTGTGCTGTCGGACGGGTAGTTCAACACCTGAACACCTGGGCGTTGAGCCCTGAATGTGATACCCCTGCCAGAATCTACGACGGCAATACGGTCCGGTGCGGCACTCGCAATTCCCAAGTCCTGCGATTCCTGCTCAGTCCGTTGATAGTCCCATTTGTCGCGCTTGTAGTTTTGGCCTACCTCAACGAGGAGCTTGTTGGAGACAGTCCACGTCCAGTTGCCCTGAAGGAGCCGATTGACCGGCGTCAGACGGCTACCTGAGGCTTCAGGCGCCTGATTGGACCCCACGTTGTTGTGACAAGTGCAGCCACTGATCGTATCTGTATAAAATGTCACCTTATGTTTCTGAGCAGGCTGCCACGTCACGCGGCCCGCGTTACTGTGGAAGAAGACGAACGCTTGCGCCGGTCGAGTGGCATCGGGTGCGTATACCCAGTCGGAGGCATTGGTGTCGAAGAACGCACCCGGCGGCTGATCGCTCGAACCCCAATCCCGATACGCGTAGTAGAACCACAACCTGTCTTTCTGAATCGGTCCGCCAACCGCCGGATTGAAATCCCAGATCTTGATGGTCTTATAGTCCGTCGCACCCCGCGCGATCAGTTCCGCATCCAAATTGCTCGCCTGTAGTGAGTCGTTCGTGTATGTGTAATAGAACGATCCTGACATCGAGTTGCCGCCTGACCTGGGAATCTGATTGATTCGTACACCGCTCGAGGTCGCTTCGGCCGATAACCCCGAGGTATCGATCACGACCTCGTCCATGATCCCGCTATTGGCAACCCACAGAGTGTTTGCCCCGGCACCCAGACCCTGCGCGTTGGTCACTTGCAACCCATCGAACTGCGATACCTGTTCGGTGTCGCGGCTGCCGTGGAAAGTAAGCCTGGGATTGCGATCACCGAGTGTGCCGCCGACGTCCTGAGTGTTCGGTGAACTTACCGCACTCGTCACTCTCATCCCTGGGATCAGCGATGCAAGATTCGCAAAGTGCTTGGCCGTCGGCAAGGCATCTATCTCGTCGCGCGTGAACGCTTCGTTTCTGGAGGTGCTCCGTGTATCGACTAACGGAGATTCTCCCGTGACCGTGATCGACTCCTCTACGGAACCGACGCTCAATTCGACCGCCACGTTCGCAGTAAAGCCCGCTTGGAGCGCAACACTGTCACGCTTGAGGCTGGCGAAACCCGGTAGAGTAAATGTAATCGTATAGACGCCAGGAACGAGATTTACGATCTGATACTGCCCACGATCATCTGTCACGCCAATTCGGACCTTCTCGATGAGGACCGGACTTGACGCCGCCACCGTGACACCAGGGAGGCTCCCCCCAGTGGTGTCGCGCACAACACCGGCCACGGTAGCGGAACTCTGGGCTTGCGCAGCCACTCGAGACGGCAACAGAGTTACCAGTACGCACATCATTAGCGCGCCACAGATACGCTTCTTCGACGTCATCTATCTCGCCTCCGTATGCTCGACGCTCACGAGAAACCGTCTCCGTGACTGTCCCGTCGCAAAGACCGACGGAGACTACAGCGCTCGGGATGCGGTACCCAGTCCCCAAACACGGTGAAACTGAGTGTGCGTTTATGAGGACTTGCGAGTGCGCAGGAGCTGTAACAGCGAGGACAGATCTGACGACAGACTTGCGCTGGCTTTTCAGGCGTGTGCGCCGTGCTTCCGAACAGTCACCAGCATCGCAGAGACTTATCGACGCACACGGGTCAATGCGCCTTTGGGCAGCCTACCAATCTCTCAGCGGGCTGATATCTATCTCCCGCTGTCACCTATTCCCTGTGACAGACCGCGCGGCCACGGCCGTCACTTTACGAATCATGCCGTCGGCTTTGGTGAGGACGTACAGTTCGCCGTCAGCGTCTGGCAAGATTCGAGTGTCGGCCCGACCACCGCCGTACTTGATGCCATCCGGATCGACGGTTCCCGTCGCAACCCCGCCGCCGGGAAGCACCCGGCCAGCCGGCGGTCGACCGCCCTTACGAGAATACGCCTCAGCGATGACGTCGTACAGGCGCCGGGGCACTGCCTGAGCGGTCGCCGACATCTTGTGGCGGATCTGCAGCTCATGGATGGTGGCCTGACGACCGCGCGCACCACGCGCAGCGATCATCTCCTTCACATCCGCATAGAAGACCCTCGCCGTCGTGATGTCCGTGAATATGTATTTTCCGCGCAACTGAGGCAGCATCTTTCCCCGATACACGACGCCGCTTCCGATGGCGTCTCCTTCACGATGGCTGTAAGCGAGGGCCGGATAGAGCGGGGTCACATGGTCCGATACACCAGCCACCTGCAGGACGTCGTGAGCCGGGAACGGGACAGGCGGTCTCATTTGAGAGTTCGTGAGCCCGCGCGCGGTCGCTCCAACGAACAATTGCTCATGACCTTCGCGCTCCGCATAGCCGTAGTTGGCGCCTTTCATCACCACATTGACCTCTTCCCACGATCGAAGGCCAATATCATCGACGAGCATGACTCGCGACACCACGTCCCATGTCAGCCGGTGCGGATTGCGGAGTCCATACGCAAACACTTCCGGCCTGGCGCCCGGTGTCCACAGGAATGGGTTTGGATCGGCAGCGCTCGACGGAATGCGATATCGGCCATTGGGGCCAAGTGGATCCTCTGGATGCAAACTAAGATCTGGCGTGATCCTCAGAATCTTCCCCATCATGGAGCCAAGCTGTTGAGGGAGACCATGCGCAGGGCCGAGTGTCTCGCCTGATGCGCCGTCGCCGACGCCGATATACAGATTGCCGTAGTCGTTCTCCCTTGGTCGTGCGAGCGGATTGAAGACCACATCACCCATCGGATGGTTTCGGTCGTAGGCGACGCGCAGGATTTCTCGCACCGTTCCTTCGAATACCGCATTGCGAATGTTCGTGTCAGTCCATTCGATCAGTACGGACTCGAGATGGACTGAACCCACCGACAATGCCACTGCCGTCGTCAGGGCATAGCCTTTGAGATCCAGGGCGGGAACGCGAGTATCGGTCGGCACCGCCGATCCCGTCTTGCTCGGGAGCTCCGTATGGACCGTGTAGAACCTGCCATTCCTTACGTACCCGGGATCGAAAGCAAAGGAATTGATACCCGTCGTGTTGCCGATATCGGAGACGAACTTTGGAAAGATGTCGACGAAGCGCAGATACGCTGTGAACTTTCTGGTCTCTCTGCTCAAAAAATAGAACGTGCCACTCTGGTCGTCAACAAGCAGCCTGCTGCCGGCATGCGGCGAACCGGACGGCTCATCCCGCAGCAGCGTCGCCCTGCCCAGAAGCTTTTGGAAGTCAACGGTGGTCGAATCCAACCCGGCGCGCGTCGGACTCGACAGTGGAAGACTGGCGTAGTCCTCGAGGACGAGCGCCACTCCGTCTCTTCTGATCTCAGAGTTCGACGGTAAATCGGCGGAGCGTACGTGCGCGCCCGCCAGGCCGAATGACAGCGCCGCGCACCCTGCGTACATCAGCACTCGTCTCATCGCGCATCCTTTGCGAATGGCACAGAACTGCTGCAATCATCGGGCGATTCTGGCGACAACGAGAACGTCGCTAGAAGCAACTGCTTGCTAGTCAAGGTGCTCGTTTACCGCTCGCAGACCACCACGTCGGCCGTCAGAGTGGCGTGCGCGACAATGAGCATCACCTGTCTGGTGCTGGATCGCGTCGATGACACATAAACCGCAATCATTCATGCGCTTCGAAGACGCCTGCTACCGGACCAACGGCGGACGCGATGTCTGCACCGGTTGCTTTCTGATGCCGGTTGTCAGGAACCCGTTTCGGGTTGAAATGCCGACATCGTTCCCTAAATAGTCGTCCCGGCCCACTTCCTCCATCCAGAGAGTCGGTCCAGAGCCGATCGAGGTTTGAAAGAAGTGCGCAGTGGCATCAGGCGTCGCGCCGTGCCAGTGCTCTACTCCAGGGCCGGCATATTCCGTATCGCCCTTGTGAAGAGTGCGAGCCTTCTGGCCGCGTTGCTGCACGCGACCAGCTCCGTCGAACAGCATCATGATCTGCCCCCCTGCGTGGCAGTGCCAGTACGATCGTTCGCCCGGTTGCCAGATTGCCCCAGGCGCTGGTTGGCCATTGATGATGATTTCTGGAACAGGCCTGGGCGTATAGGCCCCGGTCGCCTGAACAGACATCGCCTGTCCTGGGCACCCAGTTGTCGTCGTCTGGCTTGACGTCGCCTGCGCGCCTCGCTGCGCGTAGCTCGCCGATTGCGCAACGAGCAGCTGAATGGCGAGTAACACGAGCGGCAGCAAGATGCGACTCATGACACGCGAATTGAATACCACACTTGTCCTCCCTCCATTCCACGTGAGTACGACGGCGCGCCTTCTTCTATCGACGCGCGCTGCCAGCGATGCGCACGTCATAACGATGCTCAAGACAGATAAAGCAGGTTGACTGTACCGAGAGCCCACCGCAAATGCCTGTCACCAGATAAAGGGACTCGTCGTCCCAATATGTGGACCGACTCGCCGTGTGCACGTCCACCAATCGTCCTGTCGTGCAGAGTAGTTGCCTCAACGTCCCTCGATCCAGTGACCAATTAATACCCTTTATTGGGTGCTGCCGCCGACGTGCCAATCGCTCCTACAGTGTCACTTCGTTAGGCCAGACTCTTGGATGAACATCCATTTCGCATTGCGATGAACACTAGACACCGCTGTGGTTACTTCTTGGTGCTGCCGTCTATAGCGCAGCTCTCTGGCCAAACGCCGCAAGCATTACGGCACACAACACTCGGGACGTTCACTTCAGGAAGGGTGAGCTTCCTCTCTTGGAGGGGAGCAGTTTGATGCGTTCAATCCGGCTTGGCAGCACTTTCGTCGCTGTCGTAGTCGCCTCGACTTTCTGGAACGGCATTACTACGACTGTCCGCGCGCAGATCGGGCGCGTTCCCCTCCCTGCAGAACCGTTGGGCCGCACCGGCGAGGCAATCTACCCGGCGCTGGAAGGCTGGGGACCTCACAAGGAAGGCTCGACGGTCATCCTTCTGGGGTACTACAACCGGAATTCGACTCAGGCCTTCGATATTCCAATCGGCACAGACAATCAGATCGAGCCTGGTGGACCCGACTACGGGCAGCCGACGCATTTCGACCCTCGCCAGCAGCACGGCGTCTTCGCGATCAGGGTGCCGAAAGACTTTGGCTCCAAGAAGCTGACGTGGACGTTGAGGGTCAACGGCCAGGCAACATCAGTTACGTTCTGGCTCAACCCACCCTACCGGGTTGATTTTTTCAAGAACGCCGCTACGGGCAACGAGCCGCCGGTAGTTAAGTTCTCGCCGGATGGCCCGCTGCTGACCGGCCCACCGCTTGACATTGCGCAGACGCTTTCCACGACAGTCAACGTCCCGGTTACGCTGCGGCTGTGGGCATCGGATCGCCCACCGACTGCGCCAGGCGCAGGCGATGAGCTGGCAGAGATCCGGTCCCGCGGCTCAGTTGTCGATCCGGTAGCCATCATTGGCGACGATACATTTGGCGGACCAGCTCGGGGCCGACCGCGTGCCGAGCGTCCGGACATAACAGTGATCTGGAAGAAGCACCGCGGCCCAGGCACGGTTACCTTCAAGGACAACCGCGTAGCATTGCGAACGAATCGCGATCCGAAGATCTTTCGTGAAGCGATCACCACCGCCAGCTTCGACCGCCCCGGCGAGTACATCCTACGCGCGCAGATTATCGATGATTCGGGCGAGGACGGCGGCGGCGACCAGTGCTGCTGGACCACCGCCCACGTTCGCGTCACCGTCAAGTGACCGCTTCGCAGACCACATATATGAATTTCGATCGACGCCACTTCTTCACAGTAGGCGCGGCGGCCACGGCCGGCGCACTAGCATCTGACCCGTTGAAAGCCGATGAGAACGGCGCGCCGCTCTTCACACTACCAGTGGTTCACATTCCGATCGTGGGAGCGACAACGCGCTTCCCCGTGCGCCGCATCTATTGCGTGGGACGGAACTACCTTGAGCACATCCGTGAGCTCGGCAATGACGAGCGAGAACCGCCGTTCTTTTTCGCAAAGCATCGGGATGCCATCGTCACAAGTGGTGCGAATGTTCGCTATCCTTCGCTGACGAGCGACTATCAGCATGAGCTTGAACTTGTCGTCGCCATGCAGTCAGGCGGTGAGAATATATCCAGCGGCGATGCCCTTCGTCACGTCTTTGGTTATGCCGTCGGACTCGACATGACACGACGGGATCTGCAGACAGCGTCCCGCAAGAAGGAACAGCCCTGGGAGATTGGCAAATCGTTCGATCAGTCGGCTCCATGCGGCGCCATCGCTCCGGCGGCGCAAGTCGGTCACCCTTCAAAAGGTCGGATCTGGCTGACAGTGAATGGCACCATCCGCCAAGACGGAGATCTCGATCTGATGATCTGGAAGGTCCCCGACATTATCGCGGCGCTGTCTCGCCAGGTAGGCCTGAACGCGGGCGACTTGATCTACACGGGTACGCCTGCCGGCGTGAGCGCCGTTCGCGCCGGAGACACCTTGGTCGGGAGGATCGACGGCCTTCAGGCTCTCACCGTCACCATCGTTTAGACTTTGGGACGTTCGCCAAGGATCCCGGGAACGGCCACCGGGATCCTTGCGCTTCTCGTCGACACTAGCTTCCCGGCCTTAACACGACCTCCGCCATATCGCCCGACACGTTCACGATCGTTCCAAATGCCTTCGAAGCATTGGCCAATCGCTGAAGGATGAATCGCGCCTGCTCACCTTTGACCGGCGCAGGCAGACCGCGTGTCTGCAGGAACAAATTGTTCGTGTGTTCGTCGTGCGTGTCGGCCTGACCCTGTCCGAGCTTGTTGATCGCTAAGGGTCTGAATTTAATGGAATGGAGCTGCTTCGCTCTGTACTCCACCGAGGCGACGACGCTCTCCCAGATGATCGGCTCGTCGAGCGAGACGCGAGCCGGCGGGTACTGAAAGAAGAAGTTGCCGAGATCGAAGAAGATCGGCTTTCCGCGATACAGCTCGAGTCCGTGCACGATTGGCGCGCCGTGCATGACAATTAAGTCGGCGCCCGCATCGATCTCGGAGTGCGTCCATGCCTTCAGCCAATCGGCCGGCCCCAAGCGCTCCGGCAGTTCCTCGAGCATCATCGTGCCGAACGGTACGTCGCCAAATACGTGGTTGTGCTGATACACGATGACGAAATCCGCCTTGCTCCGCGCTTCACGAATGCTGCTCAAAATGCGATCGGCATCCTGCGCGTGTGGTTTCCCGTCCACGACCCGCAGTTCGTTCACACCTGGGCGGGTTGGCGTCGCCGCAGCGCCATCGGCGACTAAGCCCGATGCGATTGCCACAAGTGCCACCGTGCCTTTCGGCGTTTTCATATAGGCGGGAGCCGCGGCTTCCTGCAGCGTGTTGCCAGTCCCCGCGTGCGCGATGCCGAGGCGTTCCACTTCTTTGAGCGTACTTTGGATACCTATCCCCTTGAGATCCCAGGCGTGGTTGTTGGCGAGCGACAGTAGATTGAAGCCAATCGCCTTGAGCGACTCGAGCGCCGCTGGCGGCGCCAGCAGCCTACCCTCGTTCAACGACTGCTCGGGCTTCACGATTGTCGCTTCGAAATTCGTGAACACAACGTCCGCCTTCAATAACGGTGCCCAGGTAGAAACGACCTGCGGCGTATGGACACGGATATCGGAGCGGATCATTGCCTGACCGGTCAGGCTCAGTGTGAATGTGTCCGCCTGCGTACTGACGGTGGACGGAACAGCGCAGAGCATTGTTACAACGACAAAGCCCGTTACAAGCAGCTTTGAGTAGATTCCCTGAGGCATCCTGCTTCCTTCCTGTTGTTTGCTGATCCATTGACATGGCGGATCTGCTAAAGGCCGCTGGATGATACTCATGGGCAAGCTCGAACTCATGTCCCCTATCTCAGTGACAGAGCTGCGTCACCACTTCTCGGGACGCGACGTCGTCTGAGAACCGCGTACCATTGCTTACACCTGACCAGATGAGAGAGCGCATCCCATGACTTTCCTCAGCTTGCTTGTGCCACACCTCAGGTCGCTCGCGACCACGGTAATCATTAGCTATATGCTGAGCGGCGATCCGGTTGACTTGGACGCAGCAGACCGAATCCCCGCGAGAGCTGGTGGCGACATTCTTGTAACGCCGATAGTGCACGCTAGCGTGCAGGTCGAGTACGGGAATCTTCTGCTCCAGATCGATCCTTGGCGGGTCGGCAACTATCGGAATGACAAGCGGGCTGACCTAATTCTTGTGACCGATGACGTGTCACATCATCTCGATCCTTCAGCCATCGCACAGCTCCGAGGTCACGGCGCGCCGGTGGTCATTCCAGCGAGCGGTTTGCATGTCATTCCAGATGGCATCGTGATGGCGAATGGAGACGTCCGCGAGCTGGCCGGTGTGCATGTCAGAGCCGTTCCCGCGTACGATTTGACAGCAGGTACTCCCGCACATCCCAAGGGTCAGGCGAATGGATATCTTGTGACTGTCGGCGGATCGACACTGTTCTTCGCTGGCGTGACGGAATGCGTACCGGAATTGAGTCAACTCGGCCCGATCGATGTCGCTTTCATTCCACTCAATATCCCTCCCAACAGGATGACACCGGCCGACGCAGCCGCATGTGTGAAACGAATACAGCCAAAACGTGTGTACCCATATCACTACGATCAGGACCGCGCCTCGGCCTTAAGCCGACCGGGCGGGTCGACGAGATTGCCCGCAGGGGTTTCGGTCGAGGAAAGCTTGCAGCATTTCGAAGAATACTTGTCCGGAAGTGGAATTCTCGTTCGGCGCGGTGCTTGGTATCCAACCTCACCTGCACCGGCTCATCATTGATCCTTGAATCCGAAGGCGTCTCAACGTTGACGCATTTCGAGGCCGATCTTTATTTCTTGGCATCGAATACCCGCGAAATGCCCAGGCAAGCGATCAGGGTTCGCCGGAATCGCTTGGGGCTTCTTCGTGTTCCTTCCGGCTGAGGCAATCGTACTAACTGTAAAGAGGTCCGAAGCGACCAGAGAGCTTTCAGGAGCCGCAATGTCACGCCGTCGTACCGGTAGGTCTACGCTCGCCTCAAGCAGAAACCGCTCCAGCAGTAGCCGAGTGGCAGTAACCGGGAAAGACGCCGCCGTGAGGCGTTGGCGGCACGCCGTCCGACCGCACGTCTTGCGCTCTGTGGTCTCAACGACGAAATCGCTTGCGTGGTCGTCGACCCTCTTGAGAGTCTTGATCGAAGAATTGCACGTCGATGAGAGTCTCGAGGACCTGCTTGGAATGTCGCCACAACAGCTCAAGAAGCGACAGTACCCACAGGCAGTAGCCGTCGCCGTCATACTGCGCCACAGTTGGCGCGCCGACGACCTCACCTGCATTCTGAAACGCCTCGATCTATGACACATCGTTGACCGGGACCTTGCAATTCCCCCGGGCTTTTCGATGATTTCTAACCGATGCGGCTGTAAAGCTCGCGGGCGTCGGCAACACATCCGTAACGGTCGAATTGCCAGGCATACCTGATGCTTGGATGACGCCGAGTGCGATACGTTAGCTTGCATCAAATGCAGTGCAACTCTACAGTGCGATCTCAGTCTCGAACTGGACGCTCTACTTCTTCCCCTTATTGCCTTCGTCGCGTCGTCCTGGACGCGGCTTTGACCACCGCGCTTGAGCAGCCCGGCGTAACGCCTCGCTGCGCTCCTCGGGACTGACATTTCGCCAACGGGCGGCACCAAGGCCAACCGCTTGGCGCTTTATTGGCGATGGTGAAAGTTTACGACTCGCGATGTCGAGCATTTCCAACGCAAGATCGAGCAGGACCTCTGGCGGAAGTCCCGTCTGTCGCATGACACGTCGTAGGGTTATCGTTCGCCTGACTCCCAGACACGTCGCCAATTCGATCGAAACATGTCCGCTGGCTGCGGGGCTTGTGTTTGCTGTTGACATGCGTAAGCTCGTACTGATAAAAAAATTCTAGTTCCGATAACACCAGCGCGGGAGGTTTCGTTATGCCCTGCGACCTCGAAGTCAGATTCACGCGACGCGTGAGTGTGACGGTGTTCACGGCTCTCCTTCTCTGGCCCACACTGGCATTCGCCCAGTCTCCTTGGGAGCGCGCCGCGAGCAATCTTGAACGCACATTCACTGGTCCGTTGGCGCGCTCGCTCGCGCTGGTGGCCATCGTGATCGGTGGACTGATGTTCATGTTCGGAGAGGGCGGTGCCAAACGCCAGATCTCAGGCATCGTCTTCGGCGGTGGACTCGCGCTCTTCGCGGCGCAGTTCCTCGTCTGGTTGTTCTGAAACGTCCGTAGGATTTGCGGAGGAGCGGGCATGCCTGATCGCCCGACGTACCGGACCGTGTACAAGGCGCTGCACCGACCCCTGACGATCTGGGGCATCGATAGGCGTCTGTTCTTCCTGTCCTTGCTGCTTGGGGCGGCCACGTTCAACCTGTTCTACTCGTTCCTCGCCGGCCTGTTGATGGCCGGCGGGTTGTACGGGTTTGCCCTGTGGGCGACAGCCCGCGACCCGGAGATGTTGCGGATTCTACTCGCTTCCTCGAAGGCGCGCCGCCGCTACGACCCGGGAAAACACGATCGAGTCGACGTGGAGGTGGCGTCGTGGTGAGCATTGGCCGCATCCTCCGTGACTACCGTGACGCGGGCAGCGTGAACGGTCTTTTGGCGCTCTGGGGATTCGTCGACGACACGACGTTTCTCACCAAAGCCGGCCACGTTGGCGTCGTGTATCGAGTTCGGGGCGTGGACTACGAAGGCCTGTCACACTCTCAGCGCCAGGCACTGGCGCACCGTTTCGAGGCGGCGCTGCGACTGCTGGACGAACACTGCCGCGTCTATCAGTACCTCCTGAAGCGCACTGTCGAACCGTTCGTCGCCGCGACGTGCGAGCAGCCGATTGCCAACGAGGCCATTCAACGCCGGGCGGCCTACTTGAACGGCCGGCGCGACGACCTGTACGACCTCTCGCTCTACCTGGTCCTGCTCTACGAGGCCCCGCACGTGGCGCAGCGGAGCACTGAGCTCCGCCGCGTGTGGCAAGCGCCCCGTCAGGCCCTGCGGGCCTGGCTGTCGCCCGATGAAGCTTTGCAACTCGTCGAGTCGGAACTGGACCGGGCCATCGGGACATTGCACCACAAAGCGCAGGCGTTCGAGGTGCAGATCGCTGATTTCGGGCCGACGCGCCTCGAAAAGCAGGACGCCTTTCGGTTCTTCCGGGAGTTGGTGAACTACGCGCCCGCCATCGTTGACGCCGCCCGGCTGACTCACGACACGCACTTGGATTACTTCGTGTCGGATTCCGCCGTCGACTGCCACCGCGATCACCTCCTCGTCGGCGATCGCGTCGTCAAGGTGCTGTCGATGAAGGAGCCGCCCAGTCAGACGTTTGCCTTTCTGCTGCAGGACCTGTACGAGATCCCCGGCGAGTTTATCGCCTGCCTCGAATGGCAGCGCATTCCGAATGACCGGATGCGGCGGGATGTCCAGAGTCGCCGCCGCCACTTCTTCAATAGGCGCGTGTCGATCGTGAATTACGTATCGCCCGAAACCCGACCTGAGGAGATGCTCGTCGACGACTCCGCAAGTACGACCGTCCGTCAGCTTGGGGACGCGCTCACCGAACTCGAGGTCCACGGCCACTTCTTCGGTCGGTGCTCTCTCGCCCTCGTGCTGCACGGGACGGATCCGCGCGCCCTGCAGCATCAGACCGCCGAGGCGATGAAGGCAATGGCCGTGCACGACGGAAGTCTCTTCGAGGAAACCTACAACCTGCTCAACGCCTGGCTGAGCATCGTCCCAGGGAACGGCGCGCACAATCTTCGGCGCCTGGCGCTCCTCGAAACGAACCTGGCAGATTTGAGCTTCCTCTTCACGCTCGATCACGGCGAGGCCGTGAGTTCGCACCTTCGACAAGAGGCCCTCGCCGTGTTCGAGACGCCGCACCGAACGCCGTATGCCTTCAATCTGCACGTCCAGGATGTCGGCCACACGCTGGTGCTCGGGGCGACGGGCAGCGGCAAGAGCTTCCTACTGAACTTCCTGGTCACGCACGCTCAGAAGTATGCACCGCAGACCGTCGTCCTCGACGTCGGGCACAGCTATCGGAAGCTGGCTACGCTGCTCGGTGGACGCTATCTGGAGGTCGGCCTCCGACAGCACGACGTCACGATCAATCCCTTCGCGCTCGATCCGACTCCCGAGCACCTGCACTTCCTGCACGCATTCGTCCGTGTGTTGCTGGAAGGTGACGACGGCTATCGTGTGAGTGACCTTGAGGACCGTGAGATCTACGAGTCAGTCGAAAACCTCTACGTCCTCGACCGTAGCCAACGCCGTCTCTTCACCTTGGCCAACCTGTTGCCGCGCGCCTTGTCAGCCAGGCTCCACAAATGGATTGGCGAAGGTCGATACGCCAGCCTCTTTGACAACGTCGAGGACACATTGACGGTCGAGCGGCTCCAGGTCTTCGACTTCGAGGCGATGCGCGCGTACCCCGTGCTCCTCGAGCCGCTACTGTTCTACGTGCTACATCGAGTGGTGGCCCGCATCCAGGACCCCGCAGAGGCGTCGGCCCTCAAGGTGTGCGTGATGGACGAGGCGTGGCGCTTCATTCAGCATCCGACGCTGCGCGCTTACGTGCAGGAGGGCCTGAAGACGTGGCGCAAGCGCAACGCCGCGATGATCCTGGCCACGCAGACGGTCGAAGACTTCGCCTCGGCCGACCTGCTGCGCACGATCGTCGAGAGTTGCCCGACGAAGCTGCTGCTGGCGAATCCAGCGCTCGATCGCCGGCACTACGCCGAACTATTTCAGCTGAACGACATGGAACTCGACCTACTGACGGGACTCATTCCCCGCCAGCAGATTCTGCTCAAGCGTCCGGACCTGGCCAAAGTCCTCACTCTTGCTGTGGATCCGAAGAGCTACTGGATCTACACCAATACTCCCATCGACAACGCACGGGTCGCCGAGACGTTTCGCGAGTACGGCTTCGAGGCGGGACTGGATCGCCTCGCAGCCTCTGCGTGATTCATGGGAGGTGTTGCATGTCCGCTCGAATCCTCGGTCCCACACTTGTATTGGCGCTCCTGGCGTCGTCGTCTGGATTGGTGTCTGCGCAGGCCACCGGCACTGGCATCCGAGAGGTGTCGGCATCGCCGCGAAGTCTGATCCCACTACAAACCCGCCTTCGCTATACGACGATGGTGGTACTGCCGGAGGGCGAAGAGATTCTCGACGTTATCTGCGGCGACAAGGACTTCTGGGTCATCACCTCGACGCAGAACATTGCCCACGTGAAACCTGCGAAGGAAGGCGCCGCTACCAATCTGAATCTGGTCACTGCCAGCGGTGAGGTGTATTCGTTTCTCCTGTCAGAGAAGAACGGCGCCTCTATGCCGGATCTCAAGGTGTACGTGAACGCCGATCCGAGCACGCCGAAGGGACGACCGAAGTACTTTAGCGCTGTACAGGTCGAGGCCATCCAAGCACAGCTCGAGGAGGCACGCGCCAGTGTGGACGTGGCGAACAGGCGAGCGACGGAATCGATCGCCGCGTTCCAGCAGGACTACCCGTCGAAGCTGCAGTTCCCGTACGGCTCGCCGAAGTATGAGCGACCGTTTCTGGTCCGCTCCATTTGGCACGACGGCCGATTCACCTACATCAAGTCCGACGCCACAGAGTTGCCCGCGCTCTACGAGGTGAAGGACGGCAAACCGGCGCTCGTGAACTTCCAGGTCCAGCAGGGCACATACGTCGTGCCAAAAGTGGTCGACAACGGCTACCTTGCGCTCGGCAAGGAGCGATTTTCGTTCGCGCAACAGGGACGGTGATCCATGGACAGCACGTCCTCAACGGCACCGCCGACGCCTTCGGTGTCGAGCACTGCACCAGTCGTCACAGACCGTCGTCCGTCGCCGCGCGGCGTGCTGCCGCGAGGCGTGCAGACGTGGCTGTTGGCCGGCCTGGCGGCGTTCATGCTGATGATCATGTTCGTCGTCGGTCGCCCAGAACCGCCGGCACGGCTTGGACCCACGGCAACGCCGGTGGCGCCACCCACTGCGGGGCGAGTTCGCGACTATCAGGACCGATTGAGAGCGCTTGAAGCCCAGAGCCTCTCCCCATTGGCAGATCAACAGGCAGCGACTCCGGTCATCACACGTACCGCGAGCGATCCACAGGTACCTCCGGACACGGATCCGATTGCTGAGGAGAAGCGACGTCGCGAATACGAGAGCCTTTTCGCGAGCAATGTGGTGTTGAGCAGACGGCCAGACACACAGCGGCCGGACGCCGCCCGCGCGGGCCTATCCGCTCAAAGCACGGATCCCGCAGCAGCGAGTACGCCAACGATGGACGAGATCGCCGACGCTGCCCTACGGGCGACGACACGGGCTGCGGGAGTCACGCGCGGGGAGCCCCAGCCGCAGCCAACCGCCCCTCTGGGCGCTGTCCAACCCGAACCCGAACCACCGCGGACACCCGAGCGGACAGGTCCGATCAGTCCCGCTGGTCCCCTTCACCGTCTCCTCGAAGGGACGATCGTCGATGCGGTTTTAACCAACAGGCTGGACGGCACGACCGCGGCGCCCGTGAACTGTCTCGTCACAAATCCGCTCTACTCGCACAGCGGCCAGCACGTGCTGGTCCCCGCCGGCGCCCGACTGCTCGGGGAGACAAAGCCTGTGCAGAGCTTCGGTGAGACACGGCTAGCCGTGACATTCCACCGCCTGCTGATGCCCGACGGCCGGACATATCGACTCGATCACTTTCTTGGCCTGAACCAGATCGGTGATGCCGGCCTCAAGGACAAAGTCAACCAGCACTACGTGGCGACGTTCGGAGCGGCCGCTGCGGTGGGACTCATCAGCGGCCTCTCGCAGTTCATCGGGAGCGCCGGACTCGGCCGAGGCGACGGCAGCAACCGCACCGTGATCATGGCGGGCGGCATTGGCGACGCCACGTCGCAGGCCACGCTGCAGGTGATGAACCGGTTCCTGAACCGACTCCCCACCGTCACGATTCGTGAAGGGCACCGCGTGAAAGTGTATGTGACAAGCGACCTGGACCTGCCGGCCTACGACACCCCGACCGGCCGTTCGTTCTGAATGAAGAAGGAGACACCATGCGTCGATCCATGCTGATGCTGGCGATGGTCGCGGTGCTGATGCCAGCGCCCTCGACGGCACAGATTCCCGTGATTGATCCGGCCAATCTGCAACAGACGATTCTCATCGCGGAACGCACGTGGCAGCACTACAGCGAGCTGCGTCGGCAATACGAGACGATCCAACGCATGTCTCGGGCACTGGGCAATATGGACCGATTCAGAATTCCAGCCATAGCGATCACGGCGCACGATCCCAGTCGTTGGCAGTATGGACGCTCCTGGATTCAAGCCCTGAACGCTGGCGATCCCACGGGCGCCGCCTATTTTGCGAATGCGCTTCCGCTGCTCAGACCCTCGGTCACGCCAAGCCAGCTCAGTGCTGCCGCTCGTCGAGCCTTCGAGAATCGGTACGCCACGATTGAGATCACCGATTCAGTGGCCACGATGGCTGGCCATCAGGTCGCACTCGCGCGCAACTATCACGGGCGCCTGCAGGAGGCGGTCGATGCACTCCAAGGCGACGTGGTGAATGGGTTGCCTCGGTTCCATGAAATGACCGCCGTCTTGGACAAGATCGCGGCGGGCGAACTGCTCGGTCGTCGTCAGGACATGGTGTCGAACCAACTGCTGTCGCATGCGCTCGAGCAGTTGCTCGCCCGCAGCAAGCGTCAGCGGGACACCGAGGCATCCGTGATCAACATGCAGCTCACGACATGGCGTGATGGCGCTGCGGCCAACGCCGCCTTTGGCGCGGGCACCGGCGACGCCCTTCGAACATGGCGCCAGCCCTAGCGTGTGCGAGAGAGGAAATCATCATGCGTCGTCTCACATCTGTGGCTGTCGTCCTCATCGCGGCCTCGTCCACGGGATGCATCGTCTATGACGCCGCCGTGACCGCCAGAAATGCGGTCACCGCCAGCGTGCAACAGCTGCTTGTCACCGTGCAGAGCGAGCAACATCGTCAGATCAGACGGATGGCGCGGCGGCTGAGCATGCACACCGGATTGGACAAGTACGCGGTGCCTGATCCGCCGCGCTGGAGAACGCACGGCGGCGACTATCTGTATGCCAATCCGCTCAACGATGCGTTGATCTTCGGCGATCCGACCGGCGCGGTGTACAGCAGTCTGAGCGATCCACTGACGGACGCGACGACGCTGCTGTCCCGACTCACGCCCGCGGCCCGCCGAACGTTCAGCGCGCGCCTGGCCACCATCGAGGCCACGGACGCGGCCGCCATGACGGCGATCCATGACACCGGCCAGCTTCGGCTGAACGGACGCAAGCAGGAGCTACCGGCCATCGATTTCCTTGAAGCGACGGTCATCGACCCTTCAAACGAGGAGAGCGCGACCGCCGTGCTGGACAAGATCAGTGGCGCGGTCTTGATTGGCGCACGCCAACGACAGGCTCGCGGTCAACTTCTGGCCGGCGTTGTTGAGCAACTGCTGGTGGAGAGCAAACGCTCCCGAGATACCGACGCGGCGGCCATGAACATGCAACTGACGACGTGGCGTGACGGCCGAGCGGCGAACGAGGCGTTTGTGGTCGGCAGCGGTGACGCCTTGCGGACCTGGCGGCAGCCGTAGGCGCGGGAGAAGGCCAATGCAGCTCAATCTTTTGCCGACGATTCAACAGGCGATCTCGAACCTGCTGATCGTCTACGAACCGGAGTTCCTTCGGTTCGGATACAACCTGTTTCTGTCGTTCGCGACCATCATCATCTGCTGGCAGGGTGTGCGGATGATGTTCGCCCACGACGGCTTGGGCGACCAAATGTTCGACTTCGCGAAGCTGCTGCTCTTTGTGGCGTTCGGCTACGCCATGATCACATTCTACGAGGCACCGATTCCGGGCTTCGGCGTCTCCTTCAGCAACCTGATCACTGACCAAGCCTTCTACTTCCAGAGCGTGCTGGAGGCCCGTTCCTTCGACAATATCTACCGCCACCTGGACGAACTGGCCGACCACTTCATGCAGCCGGACGCCTGGTCCATCCTCGCCAACCTGCTGTATTGGACCGTGCTGCTGCTGGTCGCCGTCGCGAAGGCGCTGTCGCTGGCCGTGATCGCGTTCGGGCTGGTCGCGAGTGCCGTCTGTGGGCTGCTTGGACCAATCTTCGTGCCGTTCTTCATCGTGAAGCAGTTGGATTGGCTGTTCTGGGGATGGCTGAAGTCCTTTATCCAGTACTCGTTTATTCCTGTGGTCGCCATCGCGTTTCTGATGGTCTTCGAGCAGTTCGTGTTCAGGTATGTCACGACGCTACCGCCGACGATCACCCAAGCGGAATACGGCATCTACGCTCTGCAGGCATTGGCGGTCCTGGGAACGTTCTGCGTGGGCATCCTGCTCGTCCCCTCATTGACCAATTCGATCTTCTCGGGACGGGCGGGAGAGAGCGTGCTGCCGACCAGCGTGAGTCCTGGCCGTCTGTTACGGAGATAGGAGGGAGTCATGCCGAGACGGTTTCCAGATGAACCCGTCCGCGAACAGCATATCGCGTCGCCGGAATTCACGCGGCTCTTGGCCGTCGCCTTCGGCGTGGCTGCGTCCATCGGCCTGCTCAGCGGCGTGGTCTGGCTTGTCTGGTTGTTTCTAACCGGGCAGGAATGACCGGGACTGGTGCTTTATGGCTGCGACCGTCGCCGACCTGAATCCGAAGACTTTGGAGAACGCTAAGCACCAGTTCGTGGAGCTGTACGGCTCGGCGCTGGTGATGAACACGTACCTCAAGATCGCCCTTGTCCTGGTGTCTCTGGTGGCCCTCGGACTGCTTGCGCTGAATTTCCACACGGCCGCGAAGTATTCGCAGGTCAAGCCGTTGGTGATTCGGATCGACGAGGTCGGACGGGCTGAGGCGGTCCAGTACGACGCCAGCACCTACCGACCGCAGGCACCGGAACTCCGCTACTTTCTGACCCAGTTCATCGTGAAGCACTTTGGACGCTTGCGCTCCACTGTCCAGCGCGAGTATCCGGACTCGCTCCTCTTCCTGGAGCCGGCACTCGCCGACGCCACCATCGCCCAGAACGACCAGAGTCGCATCATCGAGACATTCCTGACGAATTCATCAGCCGACGAGGTCGACGTCGTAGTCCAGAACGTCAGCCTGAGTGAACTGAGCACGACGCCGTACAAGGCGTCGGTGAGCTTCCAGAAGATTCTCTACAGTCCTGGTACCCGTCACGAGCGTGGCCGCCAGACGCACATCGCCCAGATCGATTTCGCGTTGCGAGACCATGTCCCCAACGAATTCGTTCGCGTGAATCCGCTTGGACTGCAGATCACCTACTTTCGCGTCGATCAAGCGTTCGAAGAGGCCGGCCGATGATTGCGAATACCGCGTTCCTGGCGGCGGTTACAACGTTTCTGATCGTGGCTTGGCTTGCAGGCGAGTTGAGCTACTTGAGCCTGTACAAGACGACGCTGTTCCGGCTGCACGGCCTGCGACTGGGCGCGGTGACGATTCTGCTTTTCCTGAACTTGTGCGGCATCTACTACGGGGTCGCCCGTGTGCTGTTCCTTCGGGATACCGGCCGGAAGTTGCGACATCTGGACCGACAACTCGGCACCGCCGACGGTGTGATCGACGAACTCCGAGACCAGCTCAAACGCTAGGAGATTCTGGGTATGTGGCGCGATCAGGATCCACGCTTGCATGACACGGAGCGCTCGCGACACGAGGACTACGAGCGGGATGGCCTGAGCCGACGAAGCCGCAGCGGGTCAGATCCACGCGAGGCCCTCCCTCGTGACCCGCGTGAGGTGTTCACCCGAGGACTTGCGCTGCCTCGCGGCAGCCGCAGACAACGCGTCGTCCTTCGCGAGCGCACATACGACCTCTCGGGATCGGACGTTCGGCTGTTGGCCACGGTGGGCGCGTTTCGGGCGGTCCCTCAACGTGACCTGGAGCCAACCGTCGCTCGCACCCGTGGAGACCGCGACTGGCAGATCGAACACTTGAGAAGTTCGGGCCTCATCCACACCCGGCCGTCTGGTGCAGGACCATCCCGCTCCACGCTCGTGACGTTGACGGAACGTGGTCGCGACCTCCTGGATGCAGCCCAAGACCATTCGCTTGATGACCGTCAGCGCTTCTATGCAGGCTTCGCCAGGCGGCCCGAGATCGCGCACGATGCGCACTTTCACCGCGCGTACGAACGAGCGGCACAGGCAATCAGACAGCGGGGTGGTCATGTCCGGCGCGTGATCCTCGACTACGAGCTGAAGGGCGAGTATCAGCGCTTTCTTCAAGAGCGCAACCGCCAGAAGCGCGACAGCGACGGCCGGCCCGATCGCACGGCCGACGAGGTTCGGGAGTGGGCGCTGGCGCACCGGCTGCCATACGAAGATGAGCATGTCCAGTTTCCTGATGTCCGCATTGAGTACGTGGATCGGGATGGGCGCAGGGAGATCGAAGACCTGGAGATCGTCACGCCTCACTACCGCGGCGCCCATGCCGCTGCGAAGGGGCGGTCAGGCTTCCGGCAGTACCGCTCAAGCGGTGCTCGGATCGGTGGTCGCAGTGGGCGCGGACGCGGCCGGCCGTTCGATCCGCGCGTGGCGGAGGACATACTGTCGTGACTGAGGCCGAACGCATCGACGCTGTCGCCAGGCTGGGATTCACGCCGCGCCAGGCTGGCTTTCTGGTCACCGTGGCGATGCATGCCGGCGTATGTCTCTCGCGCCAGTACGCCACGTATTCCGGAGTTGTGTGGGGACAGTTGGTCCGCGAATTCTTCGCCACGCTGGTGAAGCGTCGCATCGCCACCCCCTTCCCGTGCGCCCGCGGCGGGTCAAAGCTGTACCGCCTCCAGCACAAGACGATCTATCGCGCGATCGGCGAACCAGACAGTCGCCTGCGGCGCCCGGTCCCACTCCCACGTGCTGTCGAACGGCTGATGGTTCTGGACGCGGTGCTGGACGACCCGGAGGCCGTCTGGCTTGGGTCGGAGCGCGACAAGCTGGCGCACTTTCGGACCTGCACCAGCCTGTCCGTAGAGGACATGCCGCGGATCATCTTCCGGAGCTCGGCGGTCCACTCGACGGTCCGGTACTTCCCCGACCGGCTGCCGATCGGCTGCCATCCAGATGGCCGCGCACCGGTCTTCCTGTACTTGGTGCGGGCGTGGGACCCGTTCGAGTTTCGGCTGTTTCTTCAGCGCCATGGCGCACTGTTCCGTGCCTTGGCCGAGTGGCGGATTCGACTACTCGTGCCTCCCCATCTTGAGGGTGCGGAGAAGAAGCACGAGGTCGCCTGCTGGAACGAATTCGCAACACCGCTCAAACCCGCGGAGGTCGAAGAGCTCCGCTGGTATTTCGAGCGGCGCCGCTCACTCGGCGAACACGCTCCGGATTCCGAGGAGGAGCGTTTTCGGCGAGCGCACATCATGTTCTCCAAGCCCCGGTATCGGGCGCTCTACAAGCAGTGGAGCGAGCTCGGTGACGGGTTGCTCGACTTGCAGGGATCGCACCTCCTTGGCGAGGCGCTCGAACGCCAAAGTGGACGAGTGGATTGTCATGTATTGGAACGTCAGTACTCGCATCTTGCACCCCTGGTCGGCAGCGTCTAGTCCGGAACGGCTGACGCCGCGAGGGGGGCCGCGACAAATCTCGGTGGTTGGCGTGCGCCTGTCACGTCGCCTGGAAGGCCGAACCTGCACCGCCACGCCAGCCGCGCCTTGCCTTCTGGTGGCAACAACCATCACGTGTGCAGTGAGTTGCGGCGATGGTGAGTGGCGCGGAACGCCAATGCGGACGGCGTTCTTTGCCGGCCGCCAGCGCCCCTGCCCCGGCTCGCGGCTGGGGAACGGGGGCGTGAGCAACCCCCCCGTTTTTACGGCCCTGCCGTCCCGAGGCCGGCCCGGAGGGGTTGCTCACGCCCCCGCGCGCCAGAGTATCTATCCGTCCAATCGGCCCGCGCTTGCAGCGGCGAAGCGTCCTGCAATCGCGCCCGCATTTCATCGCCGTTTCGTCGCGCCAGGCGCGTCGAATCGAAGCGAATTTCACATGTCCGTTTTCGCTTCGAAAGGAGGCTCCATGCCACTCATCAAAGCTCGCACGCGCGGCAAGCAGCTCGTGCGGCACATCACACGCTTCGACCGCGAGACAAACGAAACGCTCCACGCGTACGCGCACTTCCTGGGCGAGCCGACCGAGTACGTCTTGAATCAGCTCGTCGACACGATGCTCGCCAAGGACAAGGAGTTCGTGGCGTGGCGCGCAGAGCATCCGGAGTCGTACGTCACGCGGCGAGCGCCGCATCAGCCTCGGTCTGCGCGGCGCACGTCGGGCAGCAGACCGGGACCGGTACCAGCGCCGGTTTCCATCGGCGGAACCCGTAGTGAGGCGCTGGCGTAGCGTCGTTGTTCGGTAAGGGCGAGAGCACGAGGAAACACGGACCATGCTGCACGGGCTGGTGGCCATGCGGGGCCTGATCGCGATGGGATTGGCGGCGGTTGTGGGCGCGTGGGGACTGCACGCGCACCCGGTCGACGTGACCGACCCATTTCTCGGCCTCATCGAAGCGCGGAGTCCCGGTGTATTCATGGCGCTGGTGTACGGCTACGCGGCGCTGTGGTTCACGACGCCGTTCTTCGGGGCGTCCCTCGTGCTCTCGCTGTTCGCGATCGCGGCTTCTCGCTGGGACCCGCGCGTTCGTATCCGACCATTGCCGACCTACGCACAACCAGAGCATCGGCTGGCGCCAACGCTGGTGTTGGGTGAGACGCACTTCGAGACAACCACCGGGCGTGCGCCAAATCCTGCGTGGCTGACGATCCCGCAGCGAGGACTCTACACAGGCGTGATGGTCGTCGGCGCCGTCGGCACGGGAAAGACGTCGGCGTGCATGTATCCATACGCCGAGCAACTGCTGCGTTGGCATGCAAACGATGTCGACCACAAGATCGGCGGCTTGGTGCTCGAAGTGAAGGGCGATTTCTGCAAGCAAGTGCGCGGGATTCTGAAGCAGGCCGGTCGGGAGCACGACTACACCGAGATTGGCCTGGACTCCACGTATTGCTACAACCCTCTGCACAACGATCTCGACCCGTACGCGGTCGCGTATGCCATCGCCACGCTGTTGAACAACCTGTTCGGCAAGTCGAAGGAGCCGTTCTGGCAGCAGGCCTACACCGACCTACTGAAGTTCGTGATTCTCCTGCGTCGGATCTCCGATGGCTACACGACGCTCGCCGAGGTGTACCACTACATTCTCGAGCCATCGAAGATCGAGATGAACATCAGCAAACTCACGGACGCGCTCAAGAACCCGCCCGAAGTCATCGTTCTGTCAGGGCACGACTATCAGGAACACTGCGTACAACGGCCCTGGACGTTATGGTTTGCCGAGAACGCGGAGGAGTTCGCCCATCCGTACGACGCGGACCTGGATACATACCTCGCGGCCAAGAATGTGTCGTTCCGCGTCGCCAAGACCAACAGCAACGCATGGCTCACCAGACGCCACCAGTTGCAGGCGATTGATCGCTGGTACAAGCACGGCTGGAGTCGCCTCGACAACCGACTGCGCTCGTCAATCACTGAGGGCGTCGTGGTGTTTCTGTCGTTGTTCGACGACAACCCGCTGGTATACGAGACATTCTGCCCGCCGCGCACGGCGTACGCGGGTGCCATCAAGCCAGGAGGTCGCCAGCCGCTTCCGTCTCTGGAGGAATTGCTCGAAACCGGCACTGTTCTAGCGCTGAACTTCCCGGTGGTCATGAACCCTGGCCTGGCACGAGCACTCGGCGTGATGCTCAAGCTTGATTTCCAGCGCGCGGTCCTAAAACGAATTCCCAAGATCGCGGCTTCGCCAGACCGTGAGTGGCGCGATCTTGTGTTCATCTGCGACGAGTACCACGCGTTCGCCACGGTGGGAGAGACGGATCCGACCGGTGACGAACGCACCTTTGCGCTGTCTCGCCAAGCGCGCCTGATTCCGATCGTTGCCACGCAGAGTGTCAGCTCGCTTCGTTCCGCCTTGCCGGGCGACGAGAGCTGGCGGACGTTGATGCAATGCTTTCGGACGAAGTTGTTTCTGGCTACCAGCGACGAGTTCACGGCCAAGGCGGCTGCTGAACTGTGCGGACAGCGCGACCGGCTGAAGGCGCACTACACCCTGGCTGAAAGCGGGCAAGGCGCGCACGTCTCGCTGCTCACCGGACGTGCCGTCGCAACGAAGCACTCGCTGAGCGCCAGCAAGAGCTACGCGCCGCATCACGAGTACATCTTTCCACCGCGCGTGTTCACGGAGCTGAAGAATGGTCAAGCGGTGGCGATTCCGTATGACGGCTTCAACCCCCTGCCGCCGCAGTTCTGCTATCTGAAGCCGCATTACCTGGACGCAAACACGAGCTACTTCGACCACGTCGAACGAGGTGTGCTGTGAGCAGCCTCGATCGGATCCTGCCGTTCCTTAAACCCATCGAGGATCTGCTTATGGACCCGAGCGTCACGGAGGTGATGGTCAACGATGGCGGCCGACGCGTGTTCGTCGAACGCGACGGCGCCATTGAAGCGGTCGCCGAGCGGACGTTGGAGCCCCGGAATCTGACCGTCGCCATCAAGAACATTGCACGCGCCTGCGGAGACGAGATCTCCGAGATGCAGCCGCTGCTCGACGCGCGCCTTGAGGACGGCTCTCGCGTGGCCGCGATGTTCCCGCCGTGTGCCGTCGCCGGTCCCGCGCTGACGATCCGAAAGTTCACTCGCCGATACGCGCTCGGCGAGCTGGTGCAGATCGGCGCGTTGACGTCGGAGACTGCGGATCGGCTGATCGGCGCCGTTCGTGCGCAGCAGAACATCCTCGTGTCAGGCGGAACGGGGACCGGCAAGACGACGCTGCTCAATGCCTTGGCCGCGCACATTCCTGACGCCGACCGCGTGATCGTCATCGAAGAAACGTCCGAGATTCATCTGAACAAGCCGAACGTGCTCCGCCTCGAAGCGCGCCGCGCTCAAGCGCCGCTGGGACAGGAAGCACCACTGCCCCCGGTCACGATTGCCGACTTGCTACGGGCCTCGCTTCGCCACCGGCCCGACCGAATCCTCGTCGGCGAAGTCCGAGGATCGGAAGCGTTCGATCTTCTGCAGGCGCTGAACACGGGGCATCTCGGCAGCATGAGCACGATTCACGCGAACTCCTCCGAGCAGGCGCTGACGCGGCTCGCGCACTGCGTCCTGACCGCGAACGTAGGCCTGCCGCACCGGAGCACGCGTGAGGCCATTGCGCTCGCCATTCAAGTCGTCGCGCACATTGCGCGCGTCGATGGACGCCGTCAAGTGACCGAGCTGCTAGCGATTCGCGGGTACGACACGACGGCGGACAGGTTCCTTCTGGAGCCGTGTCTGCAATTGATTTCCCCCAGATCCGGAGGCGTGTCATGAGGATCCGGAGAACTCTGGTGCGGTTGTCGCTGCTCTTACTGGCGGCGACCGCCGGTTGTGGAAAGGAGGCCAGCGGCCCGACAGGCCCATCGCCAGGGCGCTCGTTTCTCGAAGGGACGTGGAGTGGCACACTGACGATCGAGCGGCCAGGTGAGCCAGCATCAACTGGTCAGGTGAGCTGGACGTTCCAGACAGTGGATGGGACGAACCTGCAGTCCTTCACAGTCACCATCCGATCGCAGCACGCATGGCTGCCGATCACCACTACGGTGACCAGCGCGATTTCGCCGTCCAATCAGCCGCCCGCTCGCATCAGCACTCAGGGAGACTACCCGTCACCGCGAGGATGCACGGGCACGTTGCTGAGCGTCGGCAATGCGGAGACTCGGACGATCGATGCGGACTTCTCCGGCGTCGATTGCTCGTCGCTGGCGAACTCAACGTTCACCGGACGCGTGACGTTGACCAAGACGGGGTGAACAGCGATGGTCTCCGTTGATCGAGCGGCGCCGATTCGGTTCCTGCGCACGGCTTACGACGCAGCTGACTGGATCGCCGTGTTCCTCAAGACCTATCGGACGGGAGATGTCGCGCAGCGGGTGGTCCCAGTGTCCGCTGCGATTAGCTCGCACTTTCAGGCTTGGCTCCGACACCGGAACGCACACGGCTGGAACGTGTACGTGAGCGTCAACTCTGTGGTGCCGGGCCGCTCGAGGACAAGACGGGCGATCGCAACGGTCCGACACGTCTTTCTCGAGGAGGACGGCGATGGCCCGGGCCTCTTAGCGGCGCTGACAACGCGTCCTGATTTGCCGCCGCCGTCCTACGTGCTCCATTCCTCACCCGGTCGGCTCCACGTGTTCTGGCGAACGCGACAGTTCGACCGCCGAGACGTCGAGGTGCTGCAGAAACGCTTGGCGTTCGAGCTCGCCACGGATTCCGCCGCAACGTCGTGCGCGCAGACGACCCGTCTGCCGGGCTTTGTGAATCACAAGCACGAGGAACCGTGTCATGTCCGCATCGAGTATCTGCGCCCGCGAACTGTGCTGGCGCCCGCGGACTTCCCCCCTGTGCCCAGAGCCTCTTACGTCGAGCCGCGTGGTGCCTTGCACGAGCGGCAAGTCTCAGGCTCCCTTAACGATCGCGTAGACCATGCTCGCCGATTTCTTCAATCGGTCGAGCCCGCGATTGCTGGCAATCATGGGGATCTTCGGACATTCCGGATCTGTTGCCGCGTCGTGCGGGGTTTCGACCTTTCCGACGACGAGGCCATCTCTGTACTCCGCACGTGGAATGCGCGATGTGAACCTCCGTGGTCTGAAAACCAACTTCTGGAAAAAGTGCAGAACGCGCACAGATACGGCCGCGAACCATATGGCGGTCTGCTCAGCCGGGTGACTCATGCGTAAGCTCGTATCTGTGTATCGTGTCAATGCGCAATGTCTATTGACTTTTTAAACAACTGGTTGTATTGATGACGAATCCCGTCACCACGCACTCGCCCTCAGGGCCGTGCGTCTCACCCCTGTTCGCCGGCGTCCTGAGGACCCGCGCGAACCAGCCGCTGCCATCGGTCTCAGGCCCTCGGCAGTCTTGGAGAAACAACCCATGTCCAAGTCCAAAGGCGAACTCGTGTCCGTGAAGATCATTCCGAACGAGCAAGGCACTCCCGCAGGGAAGCTTGCCGATGCGGAAGTGGTCTTCGAAGCCGATGCAGGCCCGCTCAGCGGGATGAAACTGATCGGCTTTGCCGTGTGGGAACGTGATGGAGGGAGAAACGTGACGTTCCCGGCCCGGCAGTACTCCGTGAACGGGGAACGCCGGAGCTTCGCACTGCTGCGACCCGCGAACGGGGAACTCAGTGCACAGGAGGCGATCAGGCAGTGCATCCTCGACGCGTACACCCGCGTCCAGACTCACGCCTGATCGGCCACAGGTCACCCAGGCGGTGCGGGCTCAGCCCCGCCGCCTGGCGCCACCGTTATCGCAAGGAGATTGGAGTAAGCACGGGATGCTTTCCGCCGGCTTTCGGGCGGCGGTCGTGAAAGGAAAGAGCCATGGACACCGTGACGCGCTTCGCCGATCGACAGGCAGGTTCAGTGTCGACAGGCTCGACACAAGGCCCCGAGGTGGCGCGCACGCTCTCGGTGACCGCGACCTACCTGCTGTCAGAGGACGGGAGGAAGGTGTCGCTACTCGTGGGCGGTGACGGTCATGCCGTCCAGCAGATTACGCTGCAGGTGACCGCCAACCGCCTGCATCTCGTCTCGGTCGACAAGCAAGGCGTGGCGCGACTGAAGCTTAGGCCGCGATTCGAGCGCGACGAAGCACGCGGTCTCGTTCGCATTGACGCGGCGCCGCTCTACGACGCCCCGCCGACGATCGATGAACTCTATCGGGCCGCCGCGAAGAATCACGAACTGGAGACGGCCTATTATGCCGAGCGCGCCGCTGAACGCTCGAAGCGTGGCGACGATGATCGCGCTCGCCGCGAAGCCGTCGCTGAGGCGTTCCTTGCCGACAAGAGCCAACGCGCCGTCGCACATCCCCCGCCGTCCTCTAAGCGGTGCTACGTCATCACCGATCGCGGGCGGCTGCTGTTCGACATCACGGCCGACCAAGGGATCGCGAAAGACGTTCCGCCTGAAGCACACCGGCGCTTTCGCGCTGACCTCAGAGCCAAAGCAGAAAGAGATCGGCAGAATCGAACCGAACAGCTGGCACTCCACGAGGAGAAGAAGCGGTTCATCGCCGACTGGGTTGCGGCGAATGGCACCGATGAGCAGAAGACGCGCCAGGCAGCGGGAGTCCTTCCGATGGTCGAGGCACTTGAAGGGATCACCGATCAGGCGTTCGCGGTGAATGGTCGACTCCCGCTCTATACGCGTGACGGTGCTGATCGTCTACAGAGGTTCCTTCGCGAATCAACGGGCACGGACGACATCGTCGTGACTCCGTCCGATGTTGCCGTCCGCAGCGTGCACGCCGTGAAGGCGACCGCCACGCAGTGGGCGGTTGTTCGGAGCCTTCAGAATCTGGTGCCAGACGCGACCGTCGTACTGCGCGAGCACGTGCTGTCGTCCAGGCATCATCAGGATTCGGCATCATTGACGGTGTTCGGCGTGCTGGTGACGAAGCCGCATGGGCCGTTCGTTCTGCGGCGCGAGTACGTAGTTGACGACGTGCAGCAGGCAGCCGTGGTTTCGTGACACGCGTCATGGTTGTGTTTGACAGCCGAATTCGACAGGCGTAGATTTCGATCATCTCTCGCTGTGGCCGTCCTGGCCACCCCTTCACGTCGCCCGACGTGAAGCTTCGTTCCACCTCGTCGCCCTCAGGGCACGCTAGAAAGGAGCACCTTATGAACGGGATTGGTGTGTCTGCTGTCACTGCGTACACGGCTCACCGGGAATGGGCATCCCGCCCACCTGATGAAAGGTACGCCAGCGTCCACGCTCTCTACGATGCGGCTCGCGCCCGACGCCTCCGCACCGAAGCGCGCACCATCGAGACCGTCGCACTCAGGACTGAAGCGGTGGCGTCCGACGCGCTCGCGCTACGCGATACGTCGGATCGCCAGGCCGCTCTCACGCACTGGAGCTTCGAGCAGCTCGCCGGCATCGCCGCCGCGCCGCCGAAATACCTCCGGACGTTGCCCGCGGCGATCGCCTCCGATGCGATCAACGACGGGTTGCGTCGTCAACGTCGCGAGCAGCATCAGCTCCTCGTCGACCGCGACGAACCGTGGACCGTCCACGCGGTCACCTCTCCAAGGTACGCGCGGGTCCATCACGACGAGCTGGCCGGCCGCGTGCTCGATCTCATGATCCAGCACCCGGCCTGGTCCCTGCCGCTCGGCTACAAGGACGGCGTCTTCGGCGCTGAACGGGTTCCGTCCGGCGCCTACCTGGGAGACCGAGACATGTTTCTGTTCCTCGTCGACGGCAACCGCGATCTCGACGACCCGACCGATGCGTCGCACGCTGGTTTGTTCCGCGGATTCATTCTCCGGAACAGCGACGTCGGTGCCGCCGCCCTGACCCTGGATGTGTTCTTGTTCCGCGCTGTGTGCGGCAATCACATCATTTGGGGTTTCCAACACGTCGTCGGCTTCCGGCGCCGACACGTCGGAGCGTCGATTCAAGAGGCCTGGACGGCATCGCTTGACAGCGTCCGGACCGCGCTCGACGCCGACCCCGCGCACGATCGCCTCGTTCTCCTGCGGGCCACGTCCCAGGAACTCGGGCCAACACGTGACGCGGTTGTTGACGCGGCTGTTCAGCGACTCGAGCTGTCGCAGAAGCAGGCCGCGGAGGCGTATACGTTGGCGGAAACGTTCGAGACGAATCCCCGTTCGGTCTGGGGCTACGTGCAAGGGCTTACGCGTTTGAGCCAGCGCACACCCTGGCAGGACGGCCGATTCACCCTCGATCGTGCGGCCAGCCGCCTTCTGACCACGGTCCACTAGACCCGGTCATTCGCCGCTCGGGCACAGCCCCGCGGCTTCTTCCGCGCACAACGGGCGTCGGCACACGCCACGTCCTTCACCCGCCCCTCGCGACGTCCGTCGCGCAGGTGGCCGCCTTCGCTCCCAGAGCCGGGCGCTCTGCCGGAGGTGTCTGCCATGCGCGATGGATCCACACGCCGACGAAGCACGATCCCCCAGGAGACGATCTGGACGCCGGAACGTGTCCAGGTCGATGACTGGCGACGACACGGCCGCCTCGATGACCTTCGCACTCTGTCCGAAGGTGCTGGCGGCCTTGTGTTGTCGTGCGGGTTGCTCCAGGCGCTGCTCGAAGAACTCCACATCAGCGACGACTTCGACGCGCTCGTCGGCCGTGTGACCCGCCTGCCCGCGAGCCATTACCCAGGCCTGCTCGCGATCGCGCTGCTCCTGAGACACAGCTGGTGTCCCGTGGATCTCGCGCGAACAGCCACGCGGCTCGGTCTGCCGCGCCCGGCATCTCTGACTCCAGACACCCGAACAACACCACGCGACGGCCACCGCCGTCGTGCAGCCGCGCGTACGCCGCTCCCAGAGCCCCGTACTCGCTGAAGGAGATCACATGTCGAAGCATTCACCTACGCCACCAGCACCTGCACGCGGTCACCGCGTGAGGGAAATCGTGTGCGCCTATCGACCGCTACGGTCGCGCGATGGGCGCGTGATCGATGTCCCGACGACGCGCGGCTCACGCTGCGATTGTATGCCGCCGCCGACGTGCTCGATCTGCCGCTGCTCGATCACCTCATCGTCGGTGACCAGCAGCGGCATTTCAGCTTCCACGAAGCCGGGTTGATGGGAGCTGCCACCCGATGACGGTACAGCCCGCCGCTTCGATGTCCGGATTCTGTGGAAGCGCTCGACCGCGTCAAGGCTTCGCTCGCTGCGCTCGCCGCTGGCGCGGCCTTGACGCGGCCTCCGCGCTTCACACGGAGGCATTTATCGAAGCGGCGGGGGATCTCGAAGAAAAGGAGCACACCCATGACTGAACGGTCGCTCACACCCAATATCACGGTGACGATCGGCCACCACACGCGGATCTACTTCGCCTTCGTCACAACGGCACCGAGCGAACTCGATTCGCCGGCCACCGTCACGCTGCACGCCGCGACATTTGCGGACGTCGTCAGCTTCG
>WBZO01000890.1_pt1 | contig 53828 bp, 56 predicted proteins | sample 5204261 | NCBI WGS metagenome assembly WBZO01 (sample SAMN12412400, study PRJNA552823) | activated sludge metagenome | isolation source: activated sludge from anammox sidestream of wastewater treatment plant... | place: USA: North Carolina | collected 2017-09
GGCGGCTGCATACGATCGGACAACTGGGCCTCCTGCTCGACCTGGTTTGGGTTCAGCGACCCCAAGTCTCGCGGGAGGCCCAGCCTTCCGTCAGGTGTCTCGCAGGTGTGTGGTCACTACAGCTAGGTCAGCTGTTCACGAACAGCGGCGCCAGGACCAGCGTCACCGTGGCGAGCAGCTTGATGAGGACGTGGAGCGACGGGCCGGCGGTGTCCTTGAACGGGTCACCGATGGTGTCGCCGACGACGGCCGCCGCGTGCGTCGGTGAGCCCTTCTGCACCACGTTCCCGGCCGCGTCCCGCATGTCCCCGGACTCGATGTACTTCTTGGCGTTGTCCCACGCCCCACCTGAGTTGTTCAGGAAGGTGGCGATGAGGATGCCGCCGATGGTGCCGACGATCAGCGTGCCCGCCACGGCGAGCCAGCCCGCCGACTCCGGGTACTCGACCCCGGCGACCTCCACGCTCGCGTCGCGGAGGAACCGGAAGCCCAGACCGACGGCGACTGGAAGGCCGACGGCGAGGATGCCGGGTGCGACCATCTCGCGGAGCGCGGCGCGGGCGGTGATGTCCACCGCGCGGCCGTAGTCCGGCCGGGTCTCGCCGGTCATGATGCCGGGGTTCTCCCGGAACTGGCGCCGAACCTCCTCGATGATCTTCTCGGCCGCGCTTCCCACGGCGCGGATCGTGAGCGAGGAGAACAGCAGCACCAGCATCATGCCCAGCAGGCCGCCGACGAAGACGTCGATGCTGCTGATGTCGATCGGGAGCTCTTCGACGAGGGGGATGCCGAGGCGGTCCTTCACCTTGTCGAGGTAGGCGCTGAACAGCAGGAATGCCGCGAGGCCGGCGGAGCCGACGGCGTAGCCCTTGGTCAGGGCCTTCGTCGTGTTCCCGGCGGTGTCGAGGGCGTCCGTGATGCGCCGCGCGCCCTCGGGCGCCCCGGACATCTCGGTGATGCCGCCAGCGTTGTCCGTGATCGGACCGAAGGTGTCCATCGCGAGGATGTACGCGGCGGACATCAGCATGCCCATCGTCGCGACGGCCGTGCCGAAGATGCCGGCGGTGAACGCCGGGATCTCCGGGATCTCCGCCTGGGAGCCGAGGGCGAACGATGCAAGCAGCGCCGCGCCGATCGCGATCGCCGTCGCGGCCGTCGTCTCGAGCCCGACGGCCGTTCCGATGATTGCGTTGGTCGCCGGGCCGGTGGCCGAGGCGCGCGCGATCTCCTTCACCGGACGCCAGGCGCCGGAGGTGTAGTACTGGGTGATGTAGACGAAGGCGGTGCCGCAGGCGATCCCCACGAGGCCGCAGAAAAAGTACCAGTGCCAGACGTCGCCCAGCATGGCCTTCGTCGTGACGAACAGGCCAACGATCGAAAGTGCCGATACGACGTAGTAGCCCATGTCGAGCGGGCGCATCGGGTGATCGAAGTCCTCCTCGCGCGCGAACATCGGCATCACGATGACGCCGACCATCGCAGCGAGGATGCCGAAGGAGCGCAGGACGAGCGGGAACATGATCCACTCGATGCGCCCCGTCACCGTGTAGATCGCGACCCCGAGGATCATCGCGCCGATGTTCTCGGCGGACATCGACTCGAACAGGTCGGCACCACGGCCGGCGCAGTCGCCCACGTTGTCGCCGACGAGGTCAGCGACGACGGCGGCGTTGCGCGGGTCGTCCTCCGGGATGCCCGCTTCGACCTTGCCGACCAGGTCGGCGCCCACGTCGGCGGCCTTGGTGTAGATGCCGCCGCCGATCTGGGCGAACAGCGCGACGAACGAGGCTCCGAAGCCGAAGCCAATCACCAGGAACGGTGCGATGGACGGTGGGTTGCCCAGAACGTTGCTGTAGACGAGGAAGATTCCGGAAACGCCGAGGAGGCTCAGCGCCACCACGAGGAACCCGGAGACCGCGCCGCCCCGCATCGCCAGGGTGATCGCCGCCTTCAGCGAACGCTGCGCGGCCGACGCCACCCGCAGGTTCGACCGCACCGAGATGTACATCCCGATGTAGCCGGAGAGCCCCGACGCCGCGGCGCCGGCGAGGAAGGCGAGCGCCGTGAGGATGCCCTCCTCGGTGGGGGACACCACGCGCTCGCCGTAGTCGATCGTGCTGTTCGCGAACACGATCTCGCGCACGCCGTCCGAGACGGACGCCACGAGCACCCCGACGACGCCCGCTACGACCACCGCCAGGACGGCGATGGTCCCGTACTGGCGGCGCAGGAACGCCATCGACCCTTCGAAGATCATGTCGGCGATCGTCTGCATCTCAGGTGTGCCCGCGTCGCTCGTGAGGACGTTGCGGGCTAACCAGAATGCAAATAAGACCGCGAGGACGCCCGTGGTGGGCACCAGCCAGACGAGATCCATCCACCCCTCCTGCCCCGGGGCCGCCGACGCGGAGCGTCGGGTCGGCCAGGAAACCAGAGGGGTGGCGGGCGCCATGGCGCGCACCGCTGCCTTGCGGCAGCGTTCCCGTCATCTCGCGCGGTCAGAACCCCGGCCATGCCGTGGGTCGCCGATCCCGGCCCCTCTGCGCGTTGACCGGCGCATCATATGGACGCGTTATGAAATGCGCGAGAGACGGCGCCGAGGAAGTTTCCGGGCCGCTCCGAGCGCTCCGGGCGATCGCACGTCAGGGCACCTGTTCGACCAGGCCGTCCTTCAGCGCACGCTTCAACGCCTCGCGCTTGCTCAGCGGGCTGAGGGCGGCGCGGTGTTTCGTGACGTAGCGGATCACCTCGTGCGGGTCGGTCCTCGAGTACTCGCGGAGCGCCCAGCCGATCGCCTTGCGGATGAAGAAGTCGCGGTCGGCGAGGTTCGCCTCGATGCAGTCGTACAGGAGGGCGAGGTCCGTGCGGTCCTTGCGCTTCAGCTGGCTGAGGATCGACGTCCGTCGCTTCCACAGGTGCTCGTCGGTCGACCACTCGCGCATCCGGGCGGCGGTCCACGCCGCGTCCGTCTCGAAGAGCCCGCCGACCAGGTAGGCGGCGGTCCCATCGACGATGTCCCACCACGCGCCCCCGGTGATGATCGCCTCGTAGACCTCCAGCGACTCGAGCCGCGACGCGTACTCGCGGTAGGTGGGCCACTCCGCGAGTTGTTCGGCCACGTACCAGAGCTCGCGGAAGGACGACTCGCGGAAGAGCGCGAGGACGGTGTCACGCCAGTCCTCGTAGCTCCCGAGGGGATGCGCGGCGATCACCTCTTTCGCGATGGCGATCGTGCGCGGCAGCGTGACGCCGAGGTAGGGCAGCGACGACTTCATGTAGCGCTGCTGCCCGTCCGCGCGCACCGGATCGGCTTCCGCGGCGAGGCGGGACGTGACGTCTTCGACGAGGGCGCGGTCGGCGGTCATCCAGGAAGGCGAGCCCGGAGCAGGTCTGCGAGGATGCTCCGGTGGCACTCATCGTCCGGGTGGGATCCGCAGAGCAGCGTGACGCCGGTCCCGGACGCCATTCGCGCTGCCCAGTCGAGCAGCGCCGGGCGTCCGAGAATCTCGGCGCGATAGCGCTCAGCGAACTCCGGCCACGCCACGTCGCCATCCTGGTAGGCCGACAGCAGCTGGTTGCTGGGGCCGAGGTCCGGTTCCCACTGGTCAACGGCACCCCGTGGGACGGCCCGTGGCCAGCGCCGCATGACGAGCAGCCGCGGGTAGGGCTCGTCCGGCGGGTGGTACACGGACCCGAGCGCGATGCGGACCTCGGGCTGCGCGGTCACGCCGGCTCCGACCAGGAGACGGCCCGCACGTGAGCGAGCGGGCCGGGCTGGCCGATGGACTGCACACCGTAGAGGCTCGCGTGCGACTGGATCTCGCCCGCGTGGGCCAGCAGATGAGTCGCGCTGCGCGCCATCTGAGCCGCGTACGAGGAGTCGTCCCGCCACTTCATGGGCGTGGCGCCGACCTCAGGGGTGACGGTGCCGAGCCACGGCGAGATGGTCGTCTCCACGCTGTCGAGGGCGTCGAGGCATGCGCCCCACGGCAGGGGCCTCGGCTCGCTGGTGGCGCCGGCGGACAGGTCTGCGAGGACCGGGTTTGGCTCGTTCCCCTGCGCGACCTGGCTCCAGAGGCGGTCCTCGCGTTGCAGCACATGGGCGAGGGTATGCGAGACCGGATTCAGGCGATCCATGGCGCCCTCGACGGCCGGGACCGGGGTCATCACCGCAATGCGTCGCACCTCGACCAAGGCGTCACGCAACAGCGCCGCGACCACCGGTACGGACGGGTCATCCTCCGCGGTCGGTGGGCTCGACCGCCGCAGGTCGCCGGGGAGCCCGAGGTCGCCCGCGGCCATGAGCGCGGCGAGGACGCTGAGTTCACCCGCGTGGATGTAGGCGTGGGCGATCGATCGGGCGACCAGGTAGGTGCGGGTGTTGCCGCGCCAGTCTGCCGGAGCGGCGGCCGGGAGGTTCGCGCGCTGCTCCATCTCGTCCCAGGACCAGCGCTCCACCCGGCGGGACGCGTTCGCCGCGACGCGCTCGAAGGCGCTACGAGCGTCCTCGAACGACGGCGTGGTCGCGTCGGTCTGTCCCTGCTGCTGGACGCGGGCGAACCACTCGTCGAGCCACGGGTCGGTCCGGTCCTGTGCGCAGAAGAAGTTGATCCACGCGTCCTGCACGCTCGCGAGGTGAGCGATGGTCCACGACGCGGGGTTCAGGCTCCCGATGGCGCCCCCGCGCCCCGGGTTCGGGACGTGGTCGATCGCCTTGAGGAACTCCTCCTGCGTGTCGAGGAACAGCCGCTGGAGCAGGGTGTTGGACGGCATGCGCGCGAGTGTATCGCGGCCTGCCTCGCGGACCCGCTACGCAGGTGATGCTAGGCGGCGCGGCGGAGGTACGGCGAGCCGTGCGCCGGCCGCGGGAGCGCCGCCGGGCGGGTGCGAGCCGGCGGCGCAAGGCGCGGGAACACGAGGGGCGAGAGGGGTGCGGATCGGGTGGTGCGCTCGGGCGTCCGTCCGGTCAGCGCGCCGGACAGCCACTGCTGGAGCAGCGCCTTGCCGACGAACGCGAGCGTGATTCCGCAGACAACAGCGAGCAGCATGGTCAGTCCCCCAGTCGCGGCATCCGCGCACCCCTGCAGGGGAGTAGAACGGATGTACGTTCCGAACAGGGGGAAGTTAGAACGAGCGTTCTATCCTGTCAACCCCTCGGGTTGCGACGGCCGGCCCCTGCGGGCCGCTACTGGCTATCGCACCGGCTGGAGGACCGCGTCGCCGCCGAGGTATGGGCGCAGCACCGAGGGCACCTCGACGGTGCCGTCTTCGAGGAACCCGGACTCGAGGAGCGTGGCCATCGTCCGAGGAAGCGCCACGCCGGAGCCGTTGAGGGTGTGCAAGAAGCGCACCCTGCCGTCCGCGTCCCGATAGCGAAGGTTGGCGCGGCGTGCCTGGAAGTCGAGGAAGTTCGAGACACTGGAGACTTCGAGCCACTCGCCAGCGCCCGGCGCCCAGATCTCGATGTCGTAGGTCATCGCCGAGGCGAACGTGAGGTCGCCGGTGGCGAGTCGCAGCACGCGGTACCGGAAGCCGAGGGCTCGCACGATCGCGAGCGCGTCGTCGAGGAGCTGCTCGAGCGCGCCCCACGAGGCGTCTTCCTCCTCGAACCGCACCATCTCGACCTTGTCGAACTGGAAGCCGCGCTTGATGCCGCGCACCTCTCGTCCGGCGCTGAACTGCTCGCGGCGGAAGCACGGCGTGTAGGCCGTGTGCAGCACAGGCAGGCCGCCCTCGAGGATCTCGTCGCGGTACATGTTGGTGACGGGCACCTCGGCGGTGGGGATCAGCCAGAGGTCGGTGTCCTCAGCGTGGAACATCGTGGTCGCGAACTTCGGAAGCTGACCGGTGCCGACCAGCATCTCCTCGCGCACGAGGAACGGCGGGTAGACCTCCGAGTAGCCCTGCCCACGGTGGACGTCGAGCATCCACGAGATCAGCGCGCGCTGGAGCCGGGAGGCGTCGCCGCGGAGGACGTAGAAGCCAGAGCCCGAGAGCTTGGTGCCGCGCTCGAAGTCGATGAGGCCGGTCCTCTCGCCGACCTCCCAGTGCGGCACGCCTTCCTGCACGGCGCTCGGCATCGAGTGCTGGGACAGCGGGATCGGCGTCGCGTGGCGCTGTTCGGTCCCGGCGGCACCGTCGCCCTCGAGGACGACCACGGAGTCCGCCTCGCCGCCGACCGGGACGTCCGGGTGGGGGAGGTTCGGGACCTGGAGGAGCAGGCGGTCGAGGGCGCTCTCGGCTTCCTTGAGCGCCGCCTCGAGGGTGTCGAGCCGGCCGGAGACGGCCCGCTGCGCCTCGATCAGGCGCTGGCGCTCATCGTTGTCCTTCGCCGTGCCGATCGCCTTGCTCGCATCGTTGCGGTCCTTCCGCATCGATTCCACCTGTACCAGGAGCGAGCGGCGCGACTCATCGGCGGCGAGGATCTCGTCGACCGGGGCCGAGGTGCGGCGAGCCTCCAGCGCGGCGCGCAGGCGGTCGGTTTCGTCGCGGATGGTCTGGATGGCGAGCACGTCGTCCTCGATCTCTCGGGCGGCTGATTCCCGTGGCTGACTGCGTTAACTGGCGGCGATGGATGCCGCCTCGGCGGCGTCGATGGCGGCGAACGCGAGCTCGCGCACGTCCTCGTGAAGCTCCGTCGAGCGGCTCAGGTCGTCGCGGTCGAACCAGCGCCACTGCATCTCGTTCGGCAGCACCGGCGACGCCGTCACCGGCCGCAGGAAGTAGATGAAGTCGATGTGCTGGTGAGGCTCGTCCAGCTTCGAGTCACGCGGGATGTCGTACACAGCCATGGCGGCCGGGGGCGCGAGCTGAGGCGGCGAGGTGTACCCGAATGTGGGGCCGCCGGAGACGATCTCCGCGTCGAGCCCGGTCTCTTCCCGGACCTCGCGAAAGACCGCCTGCACGGGATCCTCGTTGGCCTCGACGTGGCCGCCGGGCGGCAGCCAGATGCCGAGGCGGTGCCAGTGGAGCGCGGTGCGGCCGCCGTGGGCAGCCTCGGAGACGAACCCCGTCACGGTGAAGTGGCGATGGAGGGTGCCGTCCGCTGCCGTCTCCGTCATGGCCGCGAGCGTACCGTTGGACGACGGCTCGCGCACCACGGAACCGCCGGACGCACCGGGCTACGCCCGAGGCCCGACGGGGGCGCCCTCGAGCCAGCGGAGATCGAACTCGCGGAACGACTCGATGACGGCGTGAGCACCGGGCTGCGGGTCGGCCGGGATGCTGGCCTGGCGGATCTGCACCACGCGCATCCCCGCCGCGGCGGCCGAGGCGACCCCGTGGGCCGAATCCTCGATCGCGATGCACGCCTCGGGGGCGACACCGAGCAGTGCGGCGGCGTGGAGGTAGATCTCCGGGTCCGGCTTCGGCCGTTCGATGTCGTCGAGGGTGACGACCAGCGGGAAGAGCGCCCTCAGCCCGATCGCCTCGAGCGTGGGTTCGACCCACTCTCGCTTCGACATCGAGGCGACGGCGACGCGGAGGTCGCGACGGATCACGGCACGCACGAGGGCGTCCGCGCCCGCCATCGCGGGCGTTGGGCCGAAGCGGAGCGCTTCCACGACCGCCGGCGTATAGCGGGCGTCGAACTCGGCCCCCGGGATCCCGTAGGTGACTTCGATCCAGTTCACGTACGGTTCCCAGCCGCCGCCGACGAACCGGACGTACTGGTCCATCTGCAGCTCGGCCGGCGCGATGATCCGCCTCGATGCCTCGAGGTGGACCGCCTCGGTGTCCGCGAGCACGCCGTCGAGGTCGAAGATCACGGCCTCGATCTCAGTCGACCCCGTCGACTCCGCCGTGAGCGGGGTGGTCATGCGGAGGGCTCCGCCTCTCCTCGCGGCCCCTCGAGGTCGCGCTTCAGGTTCCACAGCAGGTCGCGGATCGCCTGCGTGCGCTGCGGCCGGTGTACCAGCGTCTCCATCGCCCCGCCGACGAACCCCGAGGCCGGACGATAGGCGATTTCGATCGTGATGTGGCACTCACGCTGGCCCTCGGAGTGAAGGCCCCATACCAGCTCTTCGACGGCGCCCCCGCGGTCGATCCGGTACAGCACCTCGCGCTGGTCCTCGCTCGGCGCGCGGCGGACGGACATGGTCTCCGTCCGCCCGGGCAGATCGAGGTCGACCCGGAGCCCCTCGCTGTCCGCGTGGTAGTTGCACATGCGGTCGGGGAGCCATGCCTGGTAGGCGGTCGGATCGGCCACGGCGGCGCGTGCCTCGGACGCCGCGATGTGCAGGTGGATGTCCTCGCGGATCGTCGCGAGCCCGTTGCGGCGCCGCGGCGACGAGTCGTACCCGGCGAGGTGCATCGTCATGGGCGGGCGCGTCCGCTCATCAACTGGTGACGTCGTCCTCGGACGTCTGTTCGGCCCGGTCAGACAACCGCTCACGCATCGTTGGGAAGAGGATCACCTCGCGAAGGGAGTGCTCACCGGTCATGAGCTGCACGACGCGGTCGACGCCGATGCCGAGGCCGCCAGCCGGCGGCATGCCGTGTTCGATCGCCACGAGGAAGTCCTCGTCCGCGATCTCGGCCTCCTCGTCGCCGCCGGCCTTCTTCGATGCCTGCTCGATCATGCGGTCTCGCTGGTCGACGGGGTCGTTCAGCTCGCTGTAGGCGTTCGCGATCTCGTAGCCGAGCGCGAACAGCTCGAACCGCTCCACCACGGTCGGGTCATCCAGCTTCCGCTTCGCCAGGGGGGAGATCTCTGTCGGGTAGTCGAAGATGAAGGTGGGCTGGACGAGCTTCGGCTCGACGAACTCCGACATGAGCGCGTCGAGGACGGTGCCCCACGAGGCGCCTGCTTCGGGGCGGACGCCGCGCTCGCGGGCGACCTCGGTCAATGCCTCCACCGAGCGGTACTGGTAGAAGTCGATGCCGGTGTGGTCGAGCAGCGCGCGGTGGTACGTCGTCCGTGCGAACGGCGCCTTGAGCGAGATCGCCTGCTCGTCGTGCGTCAGCTCGGTCGTCCCGAGGACCTCCAGCGCGACCGCGCCGAGGAGGTCCTCCACCATCCGCGCGACGTCCTCGTAGTCCGCGTACGCCTCGTACGATTCGAGGAGCGTGAACTCCGGGTTGTGGCGGTAGGAGATGCCCTCGTTCCGGAAGACCCGGCCGATCTCGAACACCTTCTCGAAGCCGCCCACGAGCAGGCGCTTCAGGTGCAGCTCGAGCGAGATGCGCATCGCGAGGTCGCGGTCCAGCGCGTTGTGGTGGGTCAGGAATGGTCGGGCGGCAGCGCCGCCCGCGTTGTCCTGGAGGACGGGCGTCTCCACCTCGAGGAACCCGCGGTCCAAGAAGAACCGGCGGATGGCGGAGACCACGCGGGAGCGCGTGAACGCCACCTCGCGAGAGCGCTCGTTGGCGATGAGGTCGAGGTAGCGCTGGCGGTAGCGCGACTCGGTGTCGGTCAGGCCGTGGAACTTGTCCGGCAGCGGGCGCAACGCCTTGGTGATGATGCGCCACCGCGAGACGGCCACCGTCACCTCGCCGGTGCGCGTGCGGAAGAGCGTCCCGGACACCTCCAGGAAGTCGCCGAGGTCGACGAGGTCGATGTGATCGAAGTCCTCGAGGCGGTCGCGCCGGAAGTGGAGCTGGATGCGCCCGGACTGGTCGCGGAGGTCGAGGAACGCCGCCTTGCCCATGATGCGTTGCGCGGTCACGCGGCCTACGACGGCGACCGCCACCTGCTCGTCGACCTCGCCGCCGTCAAGGAACGCCTGGATGGCCTCGGCGGCCGTGTGGGTGCGCTCGACGCGCGCGGGGTAAGGGTCGGAGCCCTCGAGGAGCTGCGCGCGCTTCGAGAGACGCTGTTCGAAGAGCTCTCGCTCGGACGGCATTCGTGAGTCCTCCGGTGGTGCACACGTTGCCATATCGGCCGTGTACGCGCTGCAAGCCTCGTGCGTCGTGGAACAAGCGAACGGCGGCAGGTTTCCCCGCCGCCTCGAGTCAGCACCGGTCTGGCGCCGGGAGATGAAGGCGCTAGGAGATGGAGGTGAGGGTGAACTCGGTCTCGCCGCGGGGGGTCTGCACCTTGATCTTCTCGCCGCGCTTCTTGCCGAGGAGGGCGCGTCCGATTGGCGACTTGTGACTGATGCGGCCTTGGCTCGGGTCGACCTCGGTCGGGCCGACGAGCTGGTACTTGTGGCTCTTCCCGTCCTTGCCCTTCACGGTGACGTTGGAGCCCACCTGCACGGTCTTGGACTTGTGAGCGGAGTCCTCGTCGATGATCGAGGCTTGTTCGAGCGCACGCTCGATCTCGGAGATGCGTCCCTCCAGGAAGGCTTGCTGGTTCTTGGCGTCCTCGTACTGCGCGTCAAGCTGATCCGGCCCAAGCTCTTGGGCCTCGCGGATGAGGGCAGCGACCTCTGGCCGTTTGACGGTCTTGAGGTGGTTCAGTTCTTCGACGAGGCGCTCGTAGCCGGCCTTCGTCAGGAGGACGACGTCTTCGGCCATCTCCGTCTGCTTTCGTGAGAGAGCCCGAGAACGCGCGGTTCTGCGGTTCTGTTTGTTCGATTCGAGTGGCATGCGCCTCCCTGGGCGACTCGGGGGCGGAAACCACAATGCGGACCCGCCGAGGTCCGGCGAAGTCCGCGCGCTCGCGATTCTACCGGGGCATGATCAGATTTCGCAATGTGTTTGAACGGTTATACGGATTGCCCGATCTTGCGGCCTCCGGTGATAGACTTGCCGGCGCGGGGAAGCACGGCCAGCAGGCCGCCGGGAGCGCGTGCCATTCTGACGGCATCCTTCGTCGCACCGTACGCTATTCCGCCGGCCGGCCGTCGCGCCCAGGCCAGCTGGCCCTCGCGCGACCTGTTCCGTGCTCGTCGAAACGCCGCCCTGCTCGCCCGCCGTGTCCTTCCGGGCGCCCCTACCTGGGAGGAGCCGGCATGACCCTGCCGCCCGACGACCGCCGCGATGTTCGGCGTGACGACGACCGTCCCGAGCTCGACCGCACGTCTGATCGGCCTGGGGGAATGCCACGCATGGATTTCGGTCGGCCCCCGCTGGAGCGGCCGCTGGGCCGTCGTGAGGGCGAGCCCGACGAGTACGAACCCGAGGAGTACGAATCCGACGAGCGGTCGCCCGACGAGTTCGAGGACGCCGAATCCGACGACTACGAGTACGAGGAGGCCGAGCCGGAGTACGAGGACGAGTACGACGAAGGCGAGGAACTCAGGACCGGGCTGGCACGCGGTGTCCCCAACCCGATCCGCCCCGATCCCCCGCTCTTCGCTCCGGTGGTCTTCGACGATGACGACGAGCCCCGCCGTCCCTTCCGTCCTCGGTTTGGCGGCAACGGTGGTGGCGGGGAGGAGCGCGGGCCGGGCCGCGGCCGCTATGAGAGCGACGCAGGACTGCTCCGCGTGCTCGTCCTCATCGGGGTCCTCGGTGTCATCATCCTCGCGCTGGTCCTGCCGTTCTCTCCGCTCTCCGTCGTCGGCGGAGGGGACGAGGAGTCTCCGAACGGCATCTCCGCGCGCGTCAGCGACGAGATGCCGGCGCTGCCGGAGGGCCTCGTTGCGCTGAGCAAGCTCTACGTCATCGACGTCCAGGAAGGCATCGCGGGGCCGCTCTCGGTCGAGGTGCAGCTCACGGAGAGCAGCACCGACAGCTCCAACCTCGCGTATTACGCGTGGGATGGCACGACGTGGTCACGCGTTGGTTCGGTGCAGCTCGCGGCCGGCGGAGGCTCGGTGACGGGATCGATCCCGGCGCAGTCCGCCTCGATCGCGGTGCTCCGCCGCACCGCGCTCGCGCACACGATGGCGATGATCGTCGGGCCTGGCGAGACGCCAGACCCGGACGGCCTTGCCGCCGCCTCCCTGATCGTGGTGACCGCTGGAACGCTCGACGACGAAGGTGCGCTCCAGGTCGAATCGGCGGCGCTGCGCTCCGCGCAGCAGGTCGCGGGTGACCGTCCGGTCTACCTCGGCGTGAACGGAACCGCCGAGGGCGACGGTGCGCGGCTGGCCGGCGAGATCGTCGGAGCCGCCGAGTCGCAGGATGCGGACGGCGTCTACGTCGAACTCCAGGGCGGGAGTCTCGAGTTCTACACCGGCCTCGCGGGGCAGCTGCACGCCGCGCAGCGGCAGCTGATCGTCGGCGTCTCGGTCGATGACGACGCGGACTGGCCCGGCATCATCGGTGTCGCCGACGGCCTCTGGGTGCAGGCGCCCCTCAACCCCGTCGACTACTACGCCACCGTCGAGTCGCTGCTGAGCGAGCACGGCGTCTCGGATACCTCGAAGGTATCGCTCATCCTCGACCGCCGCTCCGCAATCGTGACGGGGGAGGGCCCGGCGGCGCCGATCACGCTGATCGAGGGCCTGACGGTCGCCAGCACCGTCGACTTCAACGTCGACGCAATAGGCGCAGGCAGCCCGGTCACGCTCCGCACCGCCTACCTCGGCGGCAGCGCGGCCGGCCAGCTCCACTGGGACGACGAGGCGAATGCGGTCGCGTTCACGTACACGGCGGACGAGGTCGAGTCCACGATCTGGTTCCAGAACCAGTACTCGTTCGGCTTCGCGCTGCAGGCGGCGTCACGTGCCGGCTTCGGCGGCGTGGCGGTGCGCAGCGCCGCGGCGGGCGGTTCGCAGCCCAACGTCTGGGAGCCGGTCGCGCAGTTCGTCGAGGAAGGCTCGGTGAGCCTCCTCCGCCCCTATGGCCCGTACCTGACCCCGTGTTGGGAGGCTCCGGACGGCGCGATCGAGGGCCAGCCGGAGTGCTGGACCACGGAGACTGACACCACCGCCGTCGTCTGGCGCGCGCCGGATGAGCAGGGCGCGTACACCGTCCGCCTCGTGGTCTCCGAGGGCACGACGTTCGTGGGCCAGGAGGTCGTCCTCCGTGTCGGCGACACGCCGGACGAGGACGAGGAGGAGACCCCGACGCCGGAGCCGACAGAGACCGAGACTCCGAGCCCGGCCGAGGAACCCACCGAGACGGCGACCCCCGAGGAGACCGAGGTGCCCACCGAGGAGCCCACGGAGACCGCTACGCCCACCGAGACGGCGTCGCCGACCTCGACTGCTCCGCCCGGCCCGGGCGGCAACTGAGGTTGTCCGCCGTGGCGGAGCGTGGCCCCCGGGTCATCGGCGGCACGGTCGGCGGCATTGAGCTGCGCTGGCCGAAGTCCGGCGCGACGCGTCCTACCACCGGCAAGCTGCGCGAGGCGCTGTTCTCGATGCTCGAAGCAGCGGCGGTCCCCTTCGACGAGGTGCTCGACCTGTACGCCGGGAGCGGCGCACTCGGGATCGAGGCGCTGTCCCGGGGAGACGGCCGTGCGACGTTCGTCGAGGCGGACCGTCGCGCCCTCGGCGTGATCCGGGAGAACCTCGCGAAGGTTGGCTTCACGGAGCGCGCGACCGTGGTTGCTGGGAAGGTCGGTCGCTGGTCGCCCCCGCCGGACGCGCGCTACACGCTGGTGCTGGCCGATCCCCCGTACGACCGGGGCACCTATGATGGCGGCGGCGCCTGGGGTGCGATTGAGACCACGGTGCGCGGATCGCTGGCCGAGGATGCCGCGGTCGTCGTCGAGCACGACGCTCGCCAGTCCCCTCCACCGGCCCTCGCGGGTCTCCGGCTCTGGCGTGATCGCCGACACGGGGCGGGCGCGGTGGCGATCTATCGCCTCGCGTCCGATGCCGACGAGACACCCGGGGCCGCCCTTTCGGACGTGGCGCCACCCGAGGTAGAGGGGGACGACGAATGACGGTGGCGCTGTACGCAGGGCGCTTCGATCCGGTGACGAACGGGCACCTCGACATCGTCGAGCGTGCCGCGAAGATCTTCGACAGCGTGGTGGTCGGCGTGGCGGCCAGTCGCTCGACGATCTTCTCGCTCGAGGAACGCATCCAGCTCTTCGAGCAGGCCGTCGCCGAGATCGGGCTCACCAACGTGCGCACGACAGCCATCTCCGGCCTCACGGTCGACGAGGCGAAGTCCCAGGGTGCGCAGGTGCTGGTCCGCGGCCTGCGCGCCGGTGACTTCGCCTACGAGTTCGACATGGCGCTCATGAACCGCAACATGGCCCCGGACATCGAGTCGGTCTACCTGATGACCGCCCTTGAGCACCTGTTCGTGAGCGCGACGCGCATCCGTGAACTGGCGTCGTTCGGCCGTGACGTGAGTCAGTTCGTCCCGCCGAACGTCGCCGCCGTCATCCGTCAGAAGTTCGAGAAGTAAGGGTCTGAGCGACAGCATGCGTCGGATTGCCGCTCCCCGACAGCACCCGCCTTCACCGGGCGGATTGGAGGCCTAGATGGACCTGCTCCACCTGGTCGATCGGCTCGAGGAGCTCGTGGCGGGCGCGCAGAAGATGCCGATCGGCAACCGCGCGATCGTCGACCGACGGCGCATGCTCGACCTCATCGATCAGATGCGCATTGCCGTGCCTCGAGAGGTGCGCGAGGCGCAGGACATCGTCGCCGCGCGCGACGCCATCCGCCGCGAGGCGGAGGAGGAGGGCCGCATCATCGTGGCCCAGGCGGAGGAGCGTGCCTCCGACCTCGTGGAGGAGCACGCGATCGCGCAGGGCGCGAAGCAGCGCGCCGAGGAGATCGCCCGCGAGGCCGAGCGGCGTCTCGAGGCGCAGATCGACGCCGCCAATCGCGATATCCAGGCGCGCATCCAGGAGTCGCGGCGCGTCGCGCGTGAGCAGATGGCCGCGGCGGACGAGTACGCTCGCGAACTCCTCATCCGTCTCGAGCGCCAGCTGCAGGCGTTCCAGAACTCCGTCCGTGCCGGCGTCGAGCAGCTCGAACCCTCGCCGGCGACGTACGACCCGACGATCCCGCTGGACGACCGCGCCGAGGATCTCGCGCGCGCCGCCGGGCCGGCGGATGGCCGCGTCAATCGCCGGCCGGTCGACTTCGCGGATCCCGGGCAGGGCACGCCGGACTACGCCGAAGGCGGCGAGGTGGAGGAAGAGCTGGAGGACCTGCTGGGCCGTCAGCGGTCGATGCGGCTCGAGGCATCGGTGGAGGAAGCGGATCCCGGCGTGATCGACGACTTCGAGAACCAGCCGTACGACGACGACCCGATGCTGCGTCCGGCGCCGCGCGATCGCGGCCGCGAGGACTACGACTAGCGCCCAGCCTCACCGGAGCCGGCCACTGGTCCGCTCAGGGGGCCACTCCAGGAGCCACCGGGCTCGCGGCTGGCCGAGAGCCCGGTGGCTAGGACTGGCGCGGCACCCAGAACTCGTTCAGTAGCTCGTCGAACCGCTCACGGATGCTTGGCCCGCCGCCGTCCGACAGCAGGTCCACGCCGTGTGCCCCGCCCGGGTAGAGCCGAGCCTCAGTCGAGTCGATGTTCCCAAGCGAGCGGAACTTGTGGAGCGAGTCGGCAGCGGAGACGTCATCCCTCGTCGCGATGAGCTGGACGCGGCCGTCCAGGTGTTCCACCGCTGCGACCGCGTCCAGGGTGTCAAAGTCGGCGGGCGCTGAGAGGCCCACCACGGTGATATCGGGGACGTCGGCGGCGGCGACGAGGGCGACCGCGGCGCCCATCCCGGCGCCGACGAGCATCACGCGCTCGAACCCTCGCTCGCGCAGGAAGACCACGGCGGCCGTCGTGTCACGGACCATCCCGCCAACGTCGTCGTGCTCGCCCTCCGAGGCGCCGTGGCCGCGGAAGTCGAACGTGAGCGCGGAGATGCCCACCGCGGCGGTCTCCGTCGCGGTGGGCCACCAGGCATTCTGGTCCTCCCGGAACTCGTGGAGGTAGACCACCACGCGGTCGGTGCCCCGATCCCACAGCCGTCCGTCTAGGACGGCGCCGTCGTCGACCGGGATGGCCACGGTCTCGGCGCCGTCGGCCTCCACGGCTTCCGCGGGGTCGTGCTCCGTGCACGAGACGAGCATGAGACCAGCCGCGAAGGCAGCGAGGACGGCCGGGAGCCGCGAGCCGAGGCGCCCGGGCCAGGGCATCCGGCGGCCTACTTCACCACGATGTTGAGCAGCCGTCCGGGTACGTAGATGACGCGGACGACGTCGCGGCCCTCGAGCTGACCCGAGACGTTGGATTCGGCCATCGCCGCCGCGCGGGCGACCTCCTCGGAGGCGTCCGGCGCCACGGCGACACGCGCGCGCACCTTGCCGTTCACCTGGACGGCGATCTCGACGGTGTCGCGGACGGTGAGCGCAGGGTCGAAGGCCGGCCACTCCTGCCGGTGCACCGAGTAGAGGCCGCCGGCGCGTTCCCACAGCTCCTCGGCGACGTACGGGCACGCTGGCGCGAGCATCAGCACGAGGAGGCGGACCGCCTCCTCCCACGCGCCGCGGTCCGCCTCGCCGGCGTCACGCGCTTTCTGGAGGGTGTTCGTCAGCTCCATCATCGCGGCGATGGCCGTGTTGAAGCGCTTCGCCTCGTAGTCCTCGCCCACCTTCTTCAGCGTGGAGTGCGCCTCGATGCGCAGGGCGCGTCCGGCCTCGGGCGCCTCCACGAGTGCCGGCGGATCGGTCATCGCCGCCCACACGCGGCTCAGCCAGCGATAGACGCCGACGATGCCGTCGATGTCGTACGGACCACCCTGGTCCCACGGGCCGAGGAACATGAGGTACGCGCGGAAGCAGTCCGCGCCCCACCGCTCCACCTGCGCGTCCGGGGCCACCACGTTCCCGCGCGACTTCGACATGCGACGGCCGTCCGGCCCGAGGATCTGGCCCTGCGAGTAGTACCGCGTGAACGGCTCGTCGCCGGAGACGAGGCCCATGTCCCGCGCGACCTTGTAGAAGAAGCGCGCGTAGAGCAGGTGCATCGTCGCGTGTTCGGAGCCGCCCGTGTACTGGTCGACCGGGAGCCACGCTTCCGACGCGGCCGTGCCGAGGGGGGCGTACGGGTTGTGCGCGTCCGGGTACCGCATGAAGTACCAGGATGAGCACACGAAGGTGTCCATCGTGTCGGTCTCGCGACGGGCTGGACCGTTGCACTGGGGACAGGTCGCGTTCACGAATGCCTCGGAGAGCGCGAGCGGCGACTGCCCGGTGGGGAGGAACTCGACGTCCTCCGGCAGCAGCACCGGGAGCTGGTCCTCGGGCACCGGGATGATGCCGCAGCGTTCGCAGTGGAGCACGGGGATGGGCGCGCCCCAGTAGCGCTGCCGCGAGATCAGCCAGTCGCGCAGGCGGTAGTTCACCTTGCGCTCGCCGATGCCTTGCTCCTCCAGCCAGGCGATCGCCTTCTGGATCGCCTCGGCCTTCATCAGGCCATCCAGCCACCGCGAGTTCATCGCTGGGCCGTCGCCGGTGTACGGCTCGTCGCCCCAACCCTCGGGAGGCGTCACGGTGCGGACGATCGGGAGCCCGTACGCCTTCGCGAAGTCCCAGTCGCGTTCGTCCTGCGCCGGGACAGCCATGATGGCGCCCGTGCCGTATGAGGTCAGGACATAATCCGCGAGAAAGATCGGGACGGGCTGCTCGTTGAACGGGTTGATGGCGTACGCGCCGGTGAAGACGCCGCGCTTGTCCAGTGAGCCCTCGGTCGAGAGCCGGTCGATCTCGTTCGTGCGGCGCACCCGCTCGATGAACTCGTCGACGGCAGCGCGCTGATCGGGCGTCGTGATCGCGTTGACCAGCTCGTGCTCGGGGGCGAGGACGGCGAAGGTCATGCCGAACGCTGTGTCGGGCCGCGTCGTGAAGACGCGGAACCCCGGCACGTCGTCCCGTCCCTGGATGCGCATCGTGAACTCGGCGCCCTCGGAGCGGCCGATCCAGTTCCGCTGCATCAGCTTCACGTGCTCGGGCCAGTCGAGGTCCTCGTTGGCCAGCAGCTCCTCGGCGTACTGGGTGATGCGGAAGAACCACTGCTCCATCTCGCGCTGGATCACGACCGTGTCTGAGCGCTCGCAGCGGCCGTCCACGACCTGCTCGTTCGCGAGGGTGGTGTTGCAGTCCGGGCACCAGTTCGCCGTCGCCTTCTTCTGGTAGGCGAGGCCGCGCTTGAAGAGCTGGACGAACCACCACTGCGTCCAGCGGTAGTACGCCGGGTCGCTGGTGTTGACCTCGCGATCCCAGTCGAACATGGCGCCCATGGCCTTCATCTGGCCGCGCATGCGCTCGATGTTCGCGCTCGTCCAGACCGTCGGATGCTTCCCGCCCTTGATGGCGGCGTTCTCGGCCGGCAGGCCGAACGCATCGAAGCCCATCGGGAACAGGACGTTCCAGCCGCGCATCTGGAAGTAGCGCGCGAGGGCGTCCGAGGGCGTCATGGCGAACCAGTGGCCTACGTGCAGATCGCCGGACGGATACGGGAACATCGTCAGGTGGTATCGGTTCTGCCGGCCGGGGACGTGGTCCGGCGTTCGATACAGGCCGTCCTGCTCCCAGCGCGCCTGCCACTTCGCCTCGATCGGACCGGGTTGATAGCGGCCGCGGTCGGAGGCGTTCCCGCCGGCGTCGCCCGCCTCGGTGCCGGTGGTCTGCGATTTGGTGGTCATTGCGTCCGTCCTGACGTCGGATGTTGGGTGGCGGGGGCGCGAGCCCGGGCGACGCATGCCGCGAGGGGCAGCGCCGCCTACGTAAGGACGAGGGTGAGCGTGCGCGGTACGCGCCGGCGGATGAAGGTCATGATGTTCCCAGTATCCGAAGGCTGCTCTGAGACCGTCAACCTGGAGGCACCCCGGTCGGGGGCCGCCCGAGCGTCGGCGGCGCTCAGATCGCGAAGATGAACGCCACGAGCAGCGGGATGCCGAGAGTCGTGCTCCAGAGGAGACGCTTCGCCTCCGTGAGCCTGGTCTCCGGGTCCCGGGCGGCGAGCGCGCGGCGCATCTGCCACGCGGTGAGCATCACGTAGAGGACGAACAGCACCACGAGCGTGGGGATCATCGGACGACTCCGTACGAAGGCAGCGACTGGCCGGCGGGCCGCTACTCGTCCACCAGACGGTACATCGGCTCGCCGAACACGAGGATGTAGACCTGGTTCCCGACCTGGGTGATCGACGAGATGCTGCCGAGGCCGTCCGCGATCAGCACCGGCTCCAGGTCGCCGTCCGAATCGCTGCGCAGCGCCCACAGCTCGCCGGAGCAGTAGTCGCCGTAGATGTAGGCGCCCTCGACGGCCGTCGCGGCGGCGCGACGGGCGACGACGCCCCCGGTCACCGAGCAGCGGCGTCCCTCGTGGCTGTAGGTGGCGACGGGCGCGACGAACTGCTCGGGGTCGCAGTCGCCCTCGTAGCACTCGTTGCCTTCCATCACGCTCCAGCCGAGGTTGTCGCCCGCCTCGACCCGGTCGACTTCCTCGATGGCGTTCTGTCCCACGTCCCCGACCCACAGCTGGTCGGTGGCGGGATCGAAGGACATCCGCCACGGGTTGCGGAGCCCGAAGGCGTAGATCTCCGGCCGCGCCCCGTCCGTGGCGACGAATGGGTTGTCGTCCGGAACGCCGTAGGGCTCCTCCGCGGATGCGCGCGAGACGTCGATCCGGATGATCTTGCCGAGCAGCGTCCCGAGGTCCTGCCCGTTGCCGTCCGGGTCGCCCTGGTTGCCGCCATCACCGAGGCCGAGGTAGAGCATGCGGTCCGATCCGAAACGGATGGCGCCGCCGTTGTGGTTGGCGGCGGGCTGCTCCTGCTCCAGCACCACGAGCTCCGACGAACGGTCGATCGTTCCGTCCTCATTCGCCGTGAAGCGAGACAGGACGGTGCGCTTCGGCTCGTCGGCCGAGTAGTAGACCCATACGTTCCGGTTGGTCGAGAACTGCGGGTCGAGGGCGACCGAGAGGAGGCCTTCCTCGTTCCCCGCTGTCAGGACGCGGTCGGTCAGGTCGAGGATCTCGAAGGACTGGCCCTCCCGGACGCCGTAGACCACGCCGCCCTGGTCCGCGAGTGCGATCTCGTACCCGCCGAGGGGGTACGAGAGCACCTCGACCGGACGCTCGAGGACGACGCCTTCGTACGCCGGTGCGACCGTGACCGGCAGCGGGTCCGTGACGGGCGGGAACGTGGGGGTCGGGCGCGGGGCGTTCGTCCCCGTTGCCGGCGGTTCGGAGGTCGTGCCGGCGGTCGCAGTCTCGGTCGCGGTTGCCTCGGATGTCCCGTCCGCGTCGCCGCCGTCGTCACCGCTGTTGCAGGCGGCCAGGAGCAGCAGGCTGGCGGCGGTGGCGGTCAGGAGCAGTCCTCGGCGCATGGAGCCTCCTAACAGGCGGGTGAACTCCAACTATCCTCGCCCGACTTCGCGGTTGCGGAAAGGCAATGGGCCGCTGCGAACCAGCGGGATCGCCGCGCGGCGAGCCTCTCGTCGGCGAATCGTCAGCCTCGTCGTGGGCCCCACGTGAGGACGGAGGACGTTCGCTGGGGCGAATCGCCCGCGCGGGGGACGCCGCTGCGGCGCTCAACGCCGAGAGTGAGGACACTCTCATCAGCGCCTCGCGCTCCAGTCCGCCACCTGTGGCCAGGGAGGACCGCCATGTCCCGCAGCCCTGTCGCTGCCGCCATTGCCGTCGCGCTCGCCGTGCTCACGCTCGGCGTGCTGGCCGCCTGCAGCAGCCAGCCCCTCGAGGAGATCGAGCCCGAGGTCGGAGTGACGGACATCTCCGTCGAGGACAACCGTTTCGGTCCGCGCGTCGTCCAGGTGACGCCGGGAGCCGAGGTGACCTGGACCTGGGAGGGCGGAGACCGCCACAACGTCGTCGGCGACGGCTTCCAGTCCGAGCTCATGCGCGATGGGACGTTCACTCACACCTTCACCGAACCCGGCTGGTACCGGTATCTCTGCACACTCCACGCCGGCATGACCGGCGCGGTCTCCGTCGTCGAGTAGCCACGGCCGGGGCCGCTACGTGCAGAGGCGCCGGACGATGTCGAAGGTGAGCTCGCAGCCGGTGTTGAACGTGTCCACGGATATGAACTCGTCGTTCCCGTGGAACCCGTTGTTCTCCTCGCGGCTGAACACAGCGGGCGTGAACCCGTAGGAGACCACCCCCCGCGCCCGAAGGAACCGGTTGTCCGTCGCGCCGATGGTCATCGTCGGTGCGACGACGGCGTCCTCGAACGCACTCCGCACGCTGGCCTCGATGGCATGGAACAGCTCCGTGTCCCACGCGGTCCGGGGCATCGCCGTCGGCTGCGGGTCGTTCACGAACTCCACGGCGATATCGAGGTCGGCCACGAGGTCGGCAACCTGGCGTCGCCATTCCTCGGTGTCCTGCCCGGGAAGGAGGCGACAGTCGAGGACCGCCTCTGACCGGGAGGGCAGCACATTCCGCTTCACGCCCGCGTTCACCATCGTGACGTTGAGCGTGTTCATGAACATGGGCGTGAGGCCGCGCCGCGAACGGATCGCTGCCGCGAGCACCTCGTCGCTCCCGCCCTCGAGGACGCCGGCCTCCGCGAGACGCTCGACGTAGGCGCGCGTGTCGGGCGCGAAGGTGAGCCCTCGCTGCCACTCGTCCAGCCGCACGAGCGCCTTCGCGAGTCGCACCATCGAGTTGTCGGTGTGGATGAAGGAGCCGTGCCCGCCCGCCCCGGTCGCGACGAGGCGGAGGGGACAGCCGAACTTCTCGTTCGCCGCGACGCTGAACACCGTCCGTCCGCCGGAGATGCGTCCCGAGTCGCCTTCGTTCAGCGCGAACTCGACGTCCACCAGGTCGGGGCGGTGCTGCACGATCCAGCCCATCCCCCGAACCGACCCCGCCTCCTCGTCCGGCGTGCCGAGGAACCAGAGGTCACGCTTCAGCCGGAGCCCGGCGCGCTTCGCTGTCAGCAGCGCGATGAGCTGCATCACACCGAAGCCCTTCATGTCGATCGCGCCGCGGCCGTAGAGGCGACCGTCCTCGAGCACGGCCTCGAACGGCGGTCGCGTCCAGTGCGCCGCCTCGACGGGGACGACGTCGAGGTGGTTGCTGAGGAGGAACGGGCGCTTCGATCCGTCGCCGACGAGCCGGGCGTGGACGGCCACGCGGCCGGGGTCGATCTCGACGTACTCCACCGGGATGCCCTCGGCCGCGAGCAGGCCGCCGAGGAACCTCGCGGCCGGCGCCTCGTTGCCGGGCGGGTTGGTGGTGTCGATGCGGAGGTACTCGCGCAGGATGCCGAGTGCCTCGGCGTGGATCGCCGGCCAGTCGAGATCGGGCATATCGGGCTCCCCTCGGGCTCAGGGCAGCCTACACGGACGTGATGGGCGGGACGTGATGGGGGCATGATGGCCGACGCCGCGAACGCGTCGCCGCTCACCTAAGCTGCTTTCGTGCGAGGGCCTGTCTGCCCGGGATGCGAGGCGTCTGTGCGTACGGTCGGCATCATCGGCGGGATGTCGTGGCAGTCCTCGGCGGAGTACTACCGCCTCGTGAACGAGGGCGTCGCGCGGAGGCTCGGCGGGTTCCACTCGGCGCGCGTCCTCATGCTCTCGGTGGACTTCGCGGAGATCGAGGAGCTCCAGGAGGCCGGCGACTGGTCGCGCGCCGGCGAGGTGCTCGCCGACGCGGCGCGCAGCCTCGAGGCGGGCGGTGCGGACGTGGTGCTGCTGGCGACGAACACGATGCATCGCGTCGCGGCGGCGATCGAGGTAGCTCTCGGGGTGCCCTTCATCCACATCGCCGACCCGACGGGCGAGGCGGTCCGTCGCGCAGGCATCCGGCGCGTCGCCCTCCTCGGGACGCGATACACGATGGAGCAGGACTTCTACCGGGGCCGCCTCGAGCAGCGGTTCGGGATCGAGGTGCTCGTGCCCGACGAGCCGGATCGCACGATGGTGCACGACGTGATCTACGGCGAGCTCGTCCACGTCGTGGTGCGCGACGGATCCCGCGAGGCATACCGCGCGGCCATCGAGCGCCTCGTCCAGCGCGGTGCCCAGGGGGTCATCCTCGGCTGCACCGAGATCGGACTTCTCGTCTCGCAGGACGACTTGACCGTCCCCGCGTTCGACACCACCGCGCTTCATTGCGCCGCGGCCGTCGACTGGCTGGCCGGAGGCGAGACCTCCGAGGGCTGACCTGCGGCTAGCGGAGGGCGTCGCCCATCCGGTACTCCTCGGTGATGTCGTCCAGGCGCTGCTTCACGTCCGGCGACAGCGGCTCGATCGTCGCCTGGATCGAGTCGTGGAGCTGCTCGGGGCGGCTCGCCCCGATGATCGGCGCCGTGACCGCCGGGTTCGCGAGGACCCACGCGATCGCCATCTGCGTCATCGGCAGCCCCGCCTCGTCCGCCACGAGGCGGATGTCCTCCACCGTCTCGAACTCGCGCTCGTGCCAGTAGCGGTCCTGGTAGTTCGTGGCGGCCGTGCCGAGGGTGAAGCGCGTGCCCTCGGCGGGCGGGGCGTCCGAGCGGTGCTTGCCCGTGAGCAGGCCACCCGCGAGCGGGTTGTAGGGGATCACGCCGATGCCCTCCTCGCGGCAGAGCGGGAACAGCTCACGCTCGAACTCCCGGAAGAGGAGGTTGTAGCGCGGCTGGACGGAGTCGAAGCGCGTGACGCCGAGCGCCTCGGCCTTCCCGTTCGCCCGTGCGAGCTGGTACGCGAGCCAGTTCGACACGCCGATGTACCGCGCGCGCCCTGAGCGGACGACGTCCTCCAGCGCGCGCAGGGTCTCCTCGACCGGCGTGTTCGGGTCGTAGCCGTGGAGCTGGTAGAGGTCGACGTAGTCCGTCCCCAGCCGGTCCAGGCTGGCGTCGATGGCGTCGAGGATGTGCTTGCGGGAGTTGCCGCGGTCCCAGCGGCTGGTCCCGACCGCCCCGAAACACTTGGTGGCGAGGATGAAGTCCTGGCGCTTCCCCTTCAGCCAGCGCCCGAGGATCTCCTCGGTGCGCCCGGTCGTCTCGACGTCACCGCCGAGCGGGTAGGCGTCCGCGGTGTCGAGGAAGGTGATGCCGCCTTCGGCGGCGCGGTCGAGGATGGCGCGCGAGGTCTCCTCATCACACTGCAGCCCGAAGGTCATCGTCCCGAGGCACAGCCTCGACACCTGGAGCCCGGTCCGCCCGAGTCGCACGTGTTCCATCGCTCACCCCGTTCCACGCAGCCCCGACGTGAGGCGCGAGCATCGAGGGTACCCGGTCGGCGGTTGTGGTCTCGTTGGGACGCGGCGCGGTCGCGCAGGACGGCGCCGGGAGCGCCGTCAGCCGGCGGAGCGCCCGAGGGCGATCCCGGCGACCGCCGCCAGCAGCCCGAGCACGACCGTCCCGAGGACGTACGCCACCGCGAGCGGCCAGCGCCCCTCCTCGACCTGCCGGAACGCGTCCAGCGTGTACGACGAGAACGTGGTGAACCCGCCCAGCACCCCGAGCGAGATGCCGCTCCCGACCCACCTCGGCGTCTCCGGGAAGCGCGCCTCGATCAGCCCGAACACCAGCCCGAGCACGAACGCCCCCACGACGTTCACCGCGAACGTCCCCGCCCCGATCACGCCGGCGCGGTCGGTGATCTCGGTGGCCACGACATACCGCAACCACGATCCGAGCGCTCCACCGAGGGCAATGGCTATGGGGACGGGCATCTACTGAGCTACTTCCTCTTCCCGAAGCAAACCTGCTTAACCAAACGAGCGAACCCCTCCAGCTCAGAACGCTGCTGAGCTGTTAGCGGTTCGCGGAAGTGCATCAATGCGTTCCTCGTCTCCCGGACGCGATTGAGGCCATCGCAGAACGCCTTCTGGTCGTAGCTGAGATCTAGCTGTGACCAGCAGTTCGCGTGCTCGAGGACACGTTGAACCTGCCCGAGCGTCAACTCGTCTTTGTCAGGCTCGGTATCGAGGCCCAACGCTTCTCCAATCGTGATCTCCCGGATGAGCCAGCGAAGGAGATTCTCGATCTCTCCGATCAGCAGGAAGGGGCCGGTCATCGTGCCGTACTCGTTTGCGATGTCAGAAGGCGTCACGATCCCACTCAGCGTCCGATCACTCCCCAGGACGAGCACTGCGTCGTGGGTGCCGAACTGCGCGATCACTTCGAGGAGTGGCGTCTCGAGTTCGACAGTCAGGGCAGGCTCGACGCACTCCCGAACGAACTCTGGATTGCCGACTAGGCGCGCACGCGTGATCGATCGGTATGAGATCAGGCCCTTGATCGATCGTGAACCTGCAAGAACGGGGAGCTGGGAGTAGTTCTTCATCTCCATGAGCGTGATTGCCCGCTGGAGTGTCTCGTCCGGGGTGATCCAGAGCGGCTCTCGCTCGGCCGCTTCTAGATTGGCCACCGTGTAGGTGTGGTCAGTCGGGCTGGAACCGCGGTTTGCGAGCCCCTCGACAGGGTCTTCAACGAACCGTGAGGCTGGCTGGAGATCAGCCTCCGGCGGCACGGGTGAAGGGCTGACTGGCACCTCGTCATCCGCCGAGCCTTCGTTGTCTCCGTCGGTCTTAAGGAGGTAGAAGTGGATCGACCCATCGAGGGGCATGCTCGTGTCGATCGTCGGTTCAGTGAATAGCCCCAACCGCTTCAGTTCGGCATTGATGAGGTCCACCGCCGTCTGGCGCCGGCGCGTATATCCGAACGCTCCTAGGACGTTCACACCCTTCCGCCAGCAGTTGCTGCCGGCCTCAAGTTGGTCACGAATCTGCTCTAGGTAATCGGATCCGTATGACATGCACCGTACCTGTTGCTGCGCGGGGTCTTGTAACAGTCGATCGGGGACGGGGCCGTCCGAGACGTGGTACGCGCCCGTGGACCTCGGTGATCGATCAAGGGCTACGTGACATCTACCACGGCCGCTGGTTCTCGCGGTCGAAGTCCTCGAAGCGCTGGTTCTGGGACTTGGACCAGCCGACGCGGTTGGGATTGTCCTCGCGGGAGGCCGCGCGGTCGGTGGCGTGGATGAGCCACATGTTGCTCGAGGAGCGCACGGCGGCGGTGAGGCCCATCACGTCCCACGCCTGGTTGATCTGCATCTTCGAGAGGTGGAGGGCAGCGCTGTCGTTGAGGGCGATGCGGCGCGCGAGCCACATCGTGGCGTCTCGGAGCTGATCGCGCGGGACGACGCGGTTCACCATGCCCACGTCCTCGGCCTCCTGGGCGCTGAGGAAGTCGCCCGTCCAGAGGTACTCCTTCGCCTTCTTGATGCCGAGGTCGAAGAACTGGGTGACGTACTCGTGGCTCACGACGCCCCAGCGCACGGAGCGGTCGGCGAACTTCGCGTCCTCGGAGGCGACGATGAGGTCGCAGCAGGACGCGAGCATCCACGAGCCCATGATGCAGTAGCCCTGGACCATGGCGATGGTGGGCTTGGCGAGGTTGCGCCAGCGGTCGTGGAGGCGGAAGTAGACGCCTCGGTCCATCGTGCGGATGCGGCCCTCGGGGCTCATGTCGCGCGGGAACTCGTCGAGCTCTGAGCGCATCTCCTCGGTGCCGAGGTCGTGGCCGGCGCCGAAGTGCTCCCCGATCCCGGCGACGACGATCACCTTCACGCTGGGGTCTTCCTCGGCGTGCCGGAAGGCCTCGTCGAGCTCGTGGTAGACGCGGCGGCTGATGGCGTTGAGGTGCTGCGGGCGGTCCACGGTGACGGTGACGACGTCACCGTCCTGCTCGTAGAGGACGTTCTTCAGGTCCAGGGTCATGGGAGGCTCCGATCGCCCTCGGCGCGTTCGAGGTGAGGGCGGGCGGATGGTACGCCGGGCGGGATCGGGCGTGGTGGGGCCGGGACCGGCGACCGCAGGAGTTGCGGCTTCAGCCCCTGCGGATACAGACCCGGCGGACGCCGCGGATACAGGAAACCGGCCTCGGAGGCCGGTTGGAGGTGGTGCTGGTGGACCCGAGGGGTCTCGAACCCCTGACCTCGACACTGCCAGTGTCGCGCTCTCCCAACTGAGCTACGGGCCCACGGACGGCATACGCCCGCTCGGCGGGCGTCCTCGAAGTGTAGAGGCGGGTTCCGCTTTCGGGCTAGACCTGCGCGCTGCTCTACGCGCCTCGCCCCTACGCGCCGAGCGAGAATCGAAGGTCGATGTGCCGGGCGGCCTCGGCGGCGGAGGCCGCCCGGTCCCGCACGGCCTGGAGCGCGCGGGGGAAGTCGGTGGTGATGGCGTCGACGCCCATGCGCAGGAGGGCGGACATGCGCTTCGGGTCGTTGACCGTCCACACGCCGACCTCGAGGGCCTCGCGGTGCGCGTAGCGGACGACGCTCTCGTCGATGTCGACGTGGTTCGCGTTGATGCCGGCGAGCCCGCGGCGGACGCAGACGTCGAGCGCGTCGATCGGCGAGGCGTACCGGCGGTCCGAGGCCGACCAGCCGAGGTACGACTTCGACCCGGGCGCCTCGGTGGCCAGCCGCTCGGCGAGCTTCGGGTCGTGGGCCGTCCACCAGGTCCAGGAGGCGACGCCCGCGCGCTTCACGAGGGCGATGAGGTCGTCGGCGATCGCGTCGTCGAGGAAGTCGATGACGATGGCGGCCTTGCCGTCGATGAGCCGGAGGGCGTCCTCCAGCAGCGGGACCGGCTGCGGCTGCTGGGCCGGGTCGAGGGGGAGTACCTGCAGCGCCGTCGCCTCGGCGGTGGGGGTCTCGCTGACCACGCGGCGGTCGCCGGTGGTGCGGGTGAACGTGGTGTCGTGCATCAGCACGAGGCCGCCGTCGATGGTGCGGCGGACGTCGATCTCGATCGCCTCGACGCCGTCGTCGAGGGCGGCCTGGATGCCGAGGAGCGTGTTCTCCGGGTGCGTCCCGGCGTGGGCGCGATGGGACACGATGGCAGTTCGTCCGTGCAGGGCGGAATGGTCGGGCATCGGGACTCCTCGGACGGCGCGGCCTCGGCCTGATCGCGAACCTCGGAGATTGTCGCCACTCCCGCCGGATCGGGGAATGGGTGCTAGTCCGCGAGCAGCTCGGCGACGCGCCCTCGGAGCGCCGGGAGCACGTCGGCCTCGAACCACGGGTGCTCCTTCAGCCAGCGGTTGTTCCGAGGGCTCGGGTGCGGCAGGGGGAGTACCTCGGGCCAGCGGTCGCGCCACGCGGCCACGGCCTCCGCCACCGAGCGCCGGCCGCCGTCTCGCGGGAGGTGCCAGTCCAGCGCGCACCGCCCGAGGACGAGCGTGAGCCGGACCTCCGGCAGGCGCGCCAGGATCTCCTCGCGCCAGGCAGGGGCGCACTCCGGCCGGGGCGGCAGGTCGCCGCCGCGGCCGCTGCCGGGGAAGCAGAAGCCCATGGGGACCACCGCGAACCTCGAGGCGTCGTAGAACGTCTCACGGTCGACGCCGAGCCATTGCCGAAGGCGCTCGCCGCTCGGGTCGTCGAACGGAACACGCCTGTGATGTGTACGCTGCCCGGGCGCCTGTCCGGCGACCAGGATGCGGGCGGACGTGCCGGCCTGGAGGATGGGCCGCGGCCCGAGCGGCAGGCCCTCGCAGAGCGTGCATGCGCGCACCCGCGCGAGGAGCGCGTCGAGGTCTGGAGCCGCGGGCTCGGCCGTCATCGCAATCCTCCCGGCTGAGGAGTCTCGCACGCCCGCGCCGGCGGGCCGAAGGGGGGACACGATGTCCGATTCTCCGACTCCGGCTCGTGGGCCGCTGACGGGCGTCCGCGTGCTCGACCTCTCGCGGCTGGCGCCCGGCCCGTACGCCTCGATGCTGCTGGGGGACCTCGGCGCGGACGTGACCCTCGTCGAGGCTCCCGCCGGGGCGATCCAGGGATCCGCGCGGCAGCAGGGCGAGGCGGCCGAGCGCCGGCGCGCGTACAACGCGCTCGCGCGGAACAAGCGCTCGATCGTCGTGAATCTCAAGTCCGAGGCGGGCCGTGACCTCGTCCACGAGCTGGCTCGCGAGGCGGATGTGTTCCTCGAGGGCTTCCGTCCCGGCGTCACCGACCGCCTCGGCGTCGGCTACGAGGCGATCGCCGCGACTAATCCCGGCATCGTGTACGCGTCGCTCTCCGGCTACGGGCAGGACGGGCCGTACCGCGACCTCGTGGGCCACGACATCAACTACATCGCGGTCGGCGGCGCGCTCTCCGCGATCGGGCGCCCCGGCCAGAAGCTCGCGATCCCCCAGAACACCGTCGCCGACTTCGCGGGGGGCGGCCTGATGACTGCCTTCGCGATCGTGAGCGCCCTCTACGCCCGCGACCGGCACCCGGAGCGGCGGGGGCAATACCTGGACCTCGCGATGAGCGACAACGTCCTCTACCTCCTCGCCAGCCAGACCGGCGGCGTCCTCGCCGGCGGTGAGTCGCCGCTGCCGGGGAGGACGAACCTGAACGGCGCGGCCCCGCACTACAACGTCTACGAATGCGCCGATGGGAAGTGGCTCTCGATCGGGTCGCTGGAGCCGCAGTTCTGGGCGGCGCTCTGCCGTCTCGTCGGACGCGAGGACATGCTCGACCGCCAGGCGGATACCTCGGCGTGGCCGGCGTTCGAGGAGCACCTCGACGCGTTCTTTCGCCGAAAGTCGCGGGACGAGTGGTTCGCCGAGCTGCGCGACGTCGAACTCTGCATCGCGCCGGTGCTGGACCTCGCGGAGGCGCTCGACGACGAGCATCAGCGGGCGCGCGGCATGACGGTGACCGTCGAGGATGCCTCGCTCGGGCCGGTGCGGCACGTGGGCATCGGGCCGAAGTTCAGCGCGACGCCCGGGAGCGTGCGTTCGACGGCGCCACGCCCCGGCGAGCACACGGACGACGTCCTGCGCGCCCTCGGACGCAGCGAGGAGCAGATCGCAGCGCTGCGGGCGGCTGGCGTCGTCGGCTAGCCGAACGTCAGGCCGGAGCCGGTCACGGCGTCCCACACCGCCTCTGCGAGGAACGGGCCGGGGCCGATCTGGTTCGTCCCCGTGGAGACGAGCGACATCACGAGAAGCCAGGCGGCGAACCCGGCGAGGTTCGCTACGAAGACGTCGGAGCCTCCCCGGCCAACGGTGCGTTCGATGGCGACCTGCGTTCCGCCGAACCAGGCGACGAGCACGATCAACCCGATCCCGAAGCCGAGTGGCGTGACCACCATCGCGAGGCCGGCGACCAGGATGCCGGAGGCGAAACCAGCCGTCCGCACCAGCTGCTCGATCTGCAGCGTCAGCCCCGAGAGCCGTCGCAGCGCGGCGTACACGACGAGCATCCAGCCGAGCCACGCGCCGAATCCGAAGACCGTCCCGAGGATTACCGTCTTCACGAACACCGAGCCCGTCTCGCCGAGGTCGGAGAGCAGCCACCACAGCCACCCGCCGATCCCGAAGGCGAGCAGCCCGACGGCGGTCACGGCGATTGCGGGCAGCGTCGCTGTGCTCTCGAAACGCAACTCGTCGTAGACCGAGTCGTCGAGGGTGGCGAGCCGGCGGAGGCGGTGCAGCGTGCGTGTGAGGGTGGGCGGCATGCGGCCTCCGATGCGGTTGCGGACGCAGGGTGGCCGGGGAGTGAGCCGAGTCTAGGCGAGTGGCCGCTTGGACGGCATCCCGGCGCGTCGCGGGTAGCGATCGTCGAGCGGGCCGTCACGGCGGACGAGCAGCACCGTCTGCGCGGGCGCCTCCGGCGCCACCGGCAGCGGGACCGGCTCCAGGGCGACGCCGCCGAGCGTGGCGATCGCTCCCCGCGCTTCCGCCAGTTCGTCGAGCGCTCGGCTCCCCTTCGGCGCGGCGAGGACGCCGCCGTCGCGCAGGAGCGGGAGCGCGTACTCCACCAGCACCGGCATCGCGGCGAGCGCGCGCGCGACGACGACGTCGAACGTGGCACGCAGCTCGGGGGCGCGCCCGGCATCCTCGGCACGCAACGGATGGACCGTGACGCCGGTGAGTCCGAGTTCGCGGACGGCGACCTCCAGGAACTCCGCGCGCTTCTGGTTCGACTCGATGAGCACGAGTTCGAGCGCCGGCTCCGCGATCCGCATCGGCAGCCCGGGAAACCCGCCCCCGGGCCCGAGGTCGGCCACGCGCCGGTGCGCTCCGGCCGGCAGGATGCCGGCGTCGCGGAGGACGCGGAGGAGCGCGAGAGACTCCCCGAAGTGCCGGTGCTGCGAGTCGGCCTCGTCCCGGATCGACGTGATCCCGGCGCGCTCGTTCCACTCGGCGATCAGCTCAAGGTACCGCGCGAACGCGGACAGCGCACCCGCGTCGAGTTCCAGGCCGAGACGGGCGGTGTCCTCCAGGAGCGGCGCGAGTCTGGATGCTGTCATGGCTGGCGGCCTTCCGGGCGCTGAGGGGCAGAGGTGCTGCGCCGCCGGCGAGCGAAGGTGCGCCCGCGACGGCCGGGACGGTCCGCCGTTGACACCCCAGCCCGCGCTCCCCGTAGACTGGTCTGCGGCGCGCATGTTGTGTCGACAGCGCCGACACCTGTCACACGATAGGTACGACAGAGCCGAGGCAGGAGGCCCCCGGTGGCGGAGCCTGTTACCGCGAGCGAGGCGCTCGCACACTTCGAAGGCTTCATGGCGACGGAGCAGGAGAAGCTCCGCGTCGAGCTGCCGATCATCCAGCAGTTCATCGAGGAGTTCGGCGTCGATAACCCCCTCGAGGATCTCGATGGCGAGTTCGTGACTGATTATGCGCGCGAGCACGCCTCGGGTGGTCCGTCCGAGCTGGAGCCGCTGCGTGCGTTCCTTGCCTACTGCTCGCGGCTCGCGTTCACCTCGTCGAACCTCGTCCCGTACCTTCAGCTCGGCCCGGCAGCGGGCGGGGCCCGCGGCGGGATGGGCGCTGCCGCCGAGCTGGGGGGCAAGGCGTTCTACGTGACCCTCGACGGCCTGCGTCGCCTGGAGGCGCAGCTGGAAGAGGAGCGCGCCAAGCGCCCGGAGATCGCGCAGAAGCTGCGTGACGCCATGGCCGACAAGGACTTCCGCGAGAACGCGCCGCTGGACGCCGCCCGCGACGAGCAGGCGCACCTCGAGATGCGCATCCGCGACCTGGAGAGCAAGCTCCGGAACGCGGTGATTATCGACGAGGAGGCGAAGGCGGGTCGCGCCAACGTCGGCTCTGTGGTGAAGCTGAAGAACCTCAAGACCAGCGGCGAGCAGGAGTTCACGCTCGTGCCGCCGAACGAGGTCGACCCGAAGTCCGGGCGGATCTCGATCGAGTCGCCGGTCGGCATGGCGGTGATCAACCACGTCCCGGGGGACGAGGTGACGGTCAACGCTCCGTCCGGGCCGATCCACTTCAAGATCCTCGAGGTCAAGGGCTAGCGCGCCGAGGGCGTCCTGGACGTCCTCGGCCGAGAACGACGAGGCACGGTTGGCCCACGCACCGGGACAGCACGAACCCTCCGGCATCACGCCGGTCATCGAGGTACGCGGCATCACGAAGCAGTATGGCGATCTGACCGCCCTGGACGGCGTCTCCTTCACGGTCCAGCCCGGCGAGATCTTCGGCATCCTCGGTCCGAACGGCGCCGGCAAGACCACGCTCGTCGAAATCCTCGAAGGCCTCACCCGCCCGACGGCCGGTGAGGCCTCCGTGCTGGGCAACGACATCCGTACGCAGACCGACGAGGTGAAGAAGCGCGTCGGCGTCCAGCTGCAGGCGTCGTCCTATCACCAGTACCTCACGCTCCGCGAGATCCTCGAACTGTTCGGCTCCTTCTACCCCCGCTCCGCCGAGGCCAACGAGCTGCTGGCGCGCGTACACCTGGAGGACCGGGCAAACTCGCGCATCAAGCAGCTCTCCGGCGGGATGCAGCAACGCTTCTCGATCGTCGCCGCCCTCGTGAACCGTCCCGACCTCGTGTTCTTCGACGAGCCCACCGCCGGCCTCGACCCGGACGCGCGACGCGGACTCTGGGAGATCGTGCGGAGCGTCCGCGAGGAGGGCGCCACCGTCGTCCTGACGACGCACTACATGGAGGAGGCCGAGGCCCTCTGCGACCGCGTCATGCTCATGGACCGCGGCAGGATCGCAGCGCTGGATACGCCACCCGGCCTCGTGCGATCGCTGCACGCCCCGTACCGCGTCCGGCTCACGACACGCGGTCCGCTCGATCTCGCCCGCGCCTCGGCACTCCCCGGCACGTCCGACGCGCGCCAGCTCGGCGAGGGGGGCCTCGACGTGCTCGAGCTGCGCGCGGAGGAGGCGCCGCGCACCGTGACGGCCCTCACGAGCCTCGCGCAGGAGGCCGGCATCGAGGTGGTCGACCTCGCGGTGCTCCCCGCGACGCTGGAGGATGTCTTCCTCTCGGTCACCGGTCGAGGGTTGAGCGGCTGATGCGCGCCCTCTTCGGCGCCAGCCTGAAGATGGTCGTGCGGGACCGCCAGGCCCTGTTCTGGGCGCTCATCTTCCCCATCATCTTCCTGGGCGTGTTCCGGCTCTTCTCGTTCGACTCGTTCGGGACGACGGACGTCCTCGTCTCCCTCGACGATCCCGGCAGTCCGCCGCAGCAGGCGCTCCTGGGCGCGCTCGAGAGCGCCGACTTCCTCGACGTCACGCTCGCGGACGCGCCGCTCGATCGGGCGGGCGCGGAGGTGGAGATCGAGGACGACCGCACGAACGCGGTGCTCCTCGTGAGGGCCGAGGGGGCACGCGTGGCCGCGGACCTCGTGCACGGGATCTCTGACCCAATCGGCGCGTCCGCCACCGAGGCCGGCATCTCTTCGCTCGTGACCGGCGTGAACCTCGAGCTGATGGGCGGCGATCCGCCGATCGCGTTCGAGGCCTCGCGCGTCGACAGCGCGGAGGACACGTCGTTCTTCGAGTTCCTGGGCCCCGGCATCATCGGCATGGGCCTGATGAACTTCGCGACGATCAGCCTCGCCGGTTCGCTCTCGCGCTACCGCGAGGAGGGGGTCCTGCGCCGTATCCGCGCGACCCCGCTGGAGCCGTGGAAGTTCTTCGCCTCCGTGGTGCTGGCGCACATGACCGTCGCCTCGATGCAGGTCGTCGTGATTTCGATCGTCGCCGAGCTGCTGGGCGCGAACGTGTTCCGAGGTGGTCCCGCGTTCTTCATCCTTGCGGTGCTCGGGACGGTGATCTTCCTGAACCTCGGCGTGATCGTGGCCGGGCTGGTGCACGGCCGCGGGGCCGTGGAGGGTGCCGCGAACGCGATCACGCTGCCGATGATGTTCCTCTCGGGCACGTTCTTCCCGACGGGCTCGCTGCCGGAGGTGGTGCAGACGGCGGTGCAGGTCCTGCCGCTCACGCACCTCCTGACGGCGATGCGGGCGTTCGTGGACGGCGACTCGGTCGCCTCCCAGTGGCCGCACCTGCTCGTCCTCGCGGCGTGGATCGCCGGGACGTTCATCGTCGCCCGCTTCACGTTCTCGCTGGAGGACAGCTAGGCCGCGGCCAGGTGAGGGCACCCCGCGGCGGACTACCCGAGGATGAGGGAGTCCGCGACCATCACGAGGAAGAGCACCGCGAGGTAGAGCGTCGAGTAGCGGAACATCGGCGCGGTGCCCTCGGTCCCCTCGCCCCGGTACATGACGATCGATGCTCCGACGAACCCTGCGCCGCTCGCGATCGCGACGGCGAAGTAGAGCGCGCTCAGCTCGGCCACCGCTCCGAAGATGAACGTCACCATCACGGTGGCGACGGCGTATAGCACCGTCTGGCGTCGCGTCTCCTTCAGGCCGAGGACCACGGGCATCATCGGGATCCCGGCGCTGCGGTAGTCTTGCTCGAGCAGGATGGCCAGCGCCCAGAAGTGAGGCGGCTGCCAGAAGAAGACGATCGCGAAGAGCAGCAGCCCCTCGATGGTGACGGAGTTGGAGACCGCAGCCCAGCCGATCAACGGCGGGAGGGCGCCCGCGATGCCCCCGATCACCGTGTTGTGGACGGTCCGGCGCTTCAGGTAGAGCGTGTACGGCCCGACGTAGAACAGGAACGCCACGACGGCGAGGACGGCCGAGGCGAGGTTCACCGTTAGCCACAGCCAGGGGCCCGAGGCGAGTCCCAGGGTCAGGCCGTAGACGAGCGCGTGTCGCGCGGGGACGCGTCCGGACGGGATCGGCCGGTTCCGCGTTCGTTTCATGATCGCGTCGATGTCGCGGTCGATGTACATGTTCACGGCGCCGGCGCCGCCGGCGGAGAGCACGCCGCCGAAGAGCGTCGCCAGGACGAGGCCCCAGCCCGGCCACCCGCCTCGCGCCAGGACCATCGCGGGGAGGGTCGTGATCAGCAGCAGCAGGATGATGAATGGCTTCGTGAGGACGAAGTAGTCACGCAGCAGCTGCCCCAGCGACGGCGTGGAGCGCTGGCCGGAGGTGGGGAGGGCTGGGTGGTGAGGAGCGTCCATCGTCGTCATTGTCTTACGCGGGGGCGTGTGCCGGCCCGCGAGCTGGGTGCCTAGGAGTTCGCCCGCTGCGAGGCGGTCGCGCTTCCGGGCGTTGCGTCTCGCGTGAACGGCCGAGGAGCGCCCTCGGACTCTGCCAGCCGCTCCTCCAGCTGCTCGATCTCCTTGTGCAACGAGCGGATGCGGGCCTGCAGCGTCAGCAGGTAGATGAAGAGCGCCGCCCAGAAGACGGCGAAACCGGCGAACAGGTACTCGATGTTGTCCATCAGGCGATCTCCCGGTGGTCGAACTCGGCGCGGAGGGCGCTCACGCGCTGAGCTGCGCGTTCAGTATCGGTCTGGAGTGAGATCAGCCACGTGGCCAGGGAGAGGACGGCGACGAATCCGACGAGCAGCACCACCAGCATCTCGTTCGGCAGGGCCGGGTCCGGTTGGAACACGATCGGCTGCGGGTGCAGCGTGCGCCACCAGCGCACGGACATCTGGATGATCGGGATGTCGGCCACGCCGATGATCGCGAAGATCGCGGCATACCGCGCGGCCTGCTCGTCCAGCGGCCCCGCGACGGAGCGCGCGAGCAGGTAGGCGCTGTAGATAAGGAACAGGATGAGCGTGGAGGTCAGCCGCGCGTCCCACGACCAGTAGACGCCCCACGTCGGCTTGCCCCAGATTGCCCCGGTCACCAGGACCATGCCGCAGAGGAACACGCCGACGATCGCCGAGCCGCGCGCGGCCGCGTCCCAGCGGATATCGCGCTTCCAGAGCAGCACGACGGAGCAGAACGCGGTGAATACGAACGCCGCATACATGATCACCGCCGAGGGGACATGCAGGTACATCAGCCGCTGCACCTCGCCCTCGATGATCTCACGGGGGGCCGCGACGAGCGCGCCGACGATCATCGCCATCATCGCCACGCCGGTGACGGGCGGCAGGATGCTCCAGCGCCAGGAGTAGACGCGCTCGATGAGGGCAATCATTGCTCGGCCGCCGTCGGGAAGAGCAGCACCGCGGCGAGGGTCGCCCACACCGCGAAGACCAGCAGCAGCAGCATCCACGGGCCGGTCCCGGCCTCCAGGCCGAGCGAGGCGCCCGTTGCGCGCACGGCGCCGATCAGCAGCGGGATTAGCAGCGGGAGTGAGAGGACCGGCAGCAGGACCGAACGACCGCGCACGTGACCACCCATCGTGGCGAGGAGTGTGGTCAGCGAGACATAACCAACGGTCCCGATGAGCACGATGCCAAGCAGCTCTGGCGTCAGCAACGCCACGTCAAACAGGATAGTGGCGAGGATCAGTTGGGAAAACTCGATGATCAGGAGGGCGATCAGATTCGCTACGAGTTTGCCGGCGAACACGCTGGTGGGGCCGACCGGGGAGAACATGAGGGCGTCGAACGTGCCGTCGTCCACCTCGTCCTGGAACGACTGACCGGCCGCGAACACGCCGGCGAACAAGAACGTGGTCCAGATCACGCCTGGCAGTAGCGGCCGCACATCCCCCGTGGCCAGGTCGAACGCGAACGAGTAGGTGAGCACGGCGATCGTCGAGAACGCCGCCGCCGACAGCCAGCTCGAGCGGTTCCGCCACGCCAGCCGAAGGTCCTTCGCCACCACCGCGCCGAGGATGCTCACGCCGAAGCTCCTCGGCCCGTGCCCGGGGCAACGAGGCCGACGCTGGCCGTGTCCTCGACGACGCGTCCGCGGTCGAGGCGCACGACGCCGGTCGACCACGCGCCGATGTGGTCGACGCGGTGGGTGGCGGCGAGGACCGTGAGCCCGGGCGCCGCGAGCGCCATCTCATCGAGGAGGTCGATGCCCTCCGGGTCGAGGCCGGTCTCCGGCTCGTCCGCGATGAGGATGGTCGGCCGGTGGACGAGGGCCCTGCAGAGCGCCAGGCGCTGGTGGTACCCGCGCGAGAGGATCGCCGTCCGCTCGTTGCGGCGGCGCCACAGGCCCACCTGCATCAGGAGTTCCTCGATGCGCGGCTCGGCGTTCTCGACGCCGTAGATGCGGGCGAAGAAGCGAAGGTTCTCCAGCGGTGTGAAGTCCTCGTACAGCATCGGGCTGTGGCCGAGCACGCCGATCGCGCGCGCCACGGCCGCCGAGGGCGCCCGCTGGCCATGCACGGCGAACGTCCCAGATGTAGGCGTGAGCAACGTGGAGAGCATCTTGAGCAGCGTGGTCTTGCCGGCGCCGTTCGAGCCGAGCAGCGCGGTCTTCGAGCCCGCCGGCAGCGCGAGGTCCACGCCACGCACAACGGTGACGCCCCCGTACTGGCGAGTCAGCCCCCGCGCTTCGAGGGCGATCGGGTGGTCGCCATCGCTCACGCCCTCGCGCTCCGGCCTCGGGCGATCGCGAAGGCGCCGGCTGCCCCCACGACGGTGACCGCCACGAGCCCGGCGATGACGTTGCCGGGTGTCTCCGCGAGCGGGTTGCTGTTTCGCTGGAGGGCCAGGCCGTCGAGGCGGACGACCAGGCTGCCGCCCGGCTTCGCGTTCTCCAGGTAGACGGTCCGCAGCGGGATGGGGTCGGCGTCGGCGAGTTCCAGCGTCTCACGCTCGCCCTCGACGCCCTCACCGATCACGTCGAGGTCGCGCACGTACGCCTCCGGCACCCGGACGACGAGGCGGTCGGCGGGGAAGGGGGTCGTGACCCGGAGGACGTACTCGTCCTCCGCGATGTCGTACGTCACGAGGTAGCGCGTGACGATGCGCGTCTCCTCCAGCGCCCGGATGGGCACGGTCGTGGTCAGGACGCCGTCCTCGAGGTTGAACGTGCCGTCGGCGTTCTCGCCCGCGGCGTCCAGCGTCGCGTCAGGCGTGGGGAGGCGCAGGGTCACGCGATTCTCGCCACCCACGTACACGCGATCCGAGGAGTTCCTCACCGCGTCCTCGCGCACGATCCCGAGCTGTCCCGCCTCGCGGTCGAGGGCGATCGCGGTGACGACGGTCTCCCCGATCCCGAGGTTCGGCGCCTCCGAGGTCGTTGCGTAGATCGTCGGGAGTTCCGCCGTGGCCTCCGGCGCCTCGGCGGTCACGACCACCGGCGCTCCGAAGTACGGCACGCCCTGGTACGTCGCGCGGGGGATGTATCGGAGCGTGTCGTCGAGCGGCACCTCGGCGGAGAACGAGGCGCCGTCCACCATCGCATCCATGGTCCCGCCGACGTCGGATCCGACGAGGATGATCAAGTCGACGACGAGGTCTCCGTCGCCGACCGTCGTCCCCGCCGTGCCGAGCGTCACCTCGCCGGTGATGTGCCCGACGGTCTCCGTCTGTGCCCGGGCGACGGTGCTCCCGAGCGCGAGCGCGACAGTCATTACGAGCACGACAGGCACCACGTGTGCGAGAGCCGCCCCGACCGCGGCGCCGACGGACGGCGCTAGGGGAAGAGGGATGCGCCTCATGCGTGCTCCTCGACGCCCGCGGGGGGCGTCTGGGCGGGTCGGGCGGAGGGACGCGACCGGGGTTCCGGGACCTCGCCGAGGTCGCGGAGCGCGTCCGTCACCGCGCGCAGCCGCTGTCCCAGCTGGCGACGCGCATCGACTCGGTCCTCGGCGGTGATGCGTCCGGCGAGGGCGTCCTCGTCGACCTCGCGGAGTTCCGCGAGGATGGCCGAGCGTTCATCGCGCAGGTCGGCAACCTCGACCGAGACGGGATCGGCGTCGCTGCGCCGCGGCCACGCGACGAAGAGGGCGACGAGCGCCGCCACGGCTGCAAGGACGACCCACTCCATCAGCTAGGGATCGTCGCCGTCGGCGATCTGGGCGTCCAGCCACTCATCGTCGGTGCCCGCGCCCGGGGGTGGCGCGATCGGCACCAAACGCCGGGTCGCCCGACGCCGCAGGCCGAGGAGGAACCAGCCACCGAGGGCTGCGACCACCAGCGTCGAGGCACCGATCCAGCCGTAGAGCCACAGGTTGAAGCCCTCCGGCTCCAGCTCGGCGCGCACCTTCGGGCCGTAGCGGGTCTCGAAGTACAGGATGATGTCGTCCGGCGTTGATCCGTCAGCGAGGCGCTCGCGGATGATGCGTTTCATGTCCTGGCAGATCGCGGTGCTGCAGACGTCCAGCCGCTCGTTCGTGCAGATCGGGCAGAGGACCTGCCGTTCCACGGCAAGCGCCTGCTCCTCGGTCGCGGGGACCTGCGCGGACGTCTCGCGAGTCGCGAGCAGCGCGACCGCGCCGAGGACAAGCGTGGCCGCGACGAGCGCCCGCACCATGAGCGGACCCAGCGGGTGTGGCGGGAGGGTGCGGATCATGCGGTCTGCGTCCTCGGCACGGGCTCGGACGCGGTCGCCTCGACGCGACGGCGCGAGCGGAACGGCGCGAAGGCCAGCAGCCCGCCGGCGGCGTAGATGCCCGCGCCGATCCAGAGCCACGCCTGAAGCGGGTTTTCGAACACCTGGATCTCCGTCAGGCGGTCGGCGTCCCAGCCCTGTACGAACATGTAGAGGTCGCGCCTGAGGTTGCCGTCGACGTCCACGATGGCCGTCGGCTGGTCGGGGAAGTTCGTGAAGAAGCGACGGCCCGGCTCCATCACGCCGACGACCTCGCCTCCCTCGATGATCGAGACCTGCGCGAGGATGTCGGTGTCGATGCCGTCGACGCCGGGACGGCGGACGAGGAGGTCCTCGAAGCGCATCGTGTGGCCGGCTGCCTCGAAGGTTTCGCCGGGGGAGACCACCAGGCGGGTCTGCTGCTGGTAGACGTGCGTCGCGACGACGGAGATCGCCATCACGGCCAGCCCGATGTGGACGAGGTACCCACCGTAACGGCGCGGATCCCGGTTGAACATCGCGCCGAACGCCGCGGGCCAGGAGGAGCCGCGCGCGGTGTGGATCGCCCGCGTGCCCAGCACGTACTCGCGCGCGCTCGCGACGAGCACGAGGATCGCCGCCGCGAGCGCGGCGACTGCGAACGGGTCGTGTACCCCGAGGACGACGAGCGCGGCGACGCCGGCCACCGTCAGCGCGACCGGCAGCGTGAAGCGGCGCCGAAGCAGGCCGGGCGCAGCCTGCCTCCACGGCAGGACCGTGCCGATGCCGATGAGCAGCACCATGACGATCAGCAGCGGCCCCACGACGTCGTCGTAGAACGGTGGACCCACGGTCACGCGCACGTCCCGGAAGAGCTCCGAGAACACCGGGAAGAGCGTGCCGCCGAGCACCACGAGGGCGATGGCGACCATGACGTAGGTGTTGAGGATGAGCCCGGTCTCACGCGATACCAGCGACTCGAATTCGTACTCGGCGTGCATGCGCGGGAGCCGCCACACCATGAGCACGACCGACGCCACCACCACGGCGCCGACGAGCACGAGGAAGTACGGACCGACCTCGGACCGCGCGAACGAGTGGACGGACGCGACGAGCCCAGAGCGCACATTGAACGTCCCGAACACCGCCAGCGCGAACGCCGCCAGCACGAGGACGAGGTTCCATGCCTTCAGCATGCCTCGGCGCTCCTGGACGATCAGGGCGTGGAGGAACGCCGTCAGCGGCAGCAGCGGCAGGATGGCGGAGTTCTCCACCGGGTCCCAGCCCCAGTAGCCGCCCCAGCCGAGGACGGTGTACGCCCACCAGCCCCCGAGCACGTTGCCAATGCTCAGGACCAGGAAGGAGCCGAGCGCCCAGCCCCGGGCGTGGCGGATCCAGGCGTTGTCGATCTTGCCCGCCATGAGGGCGGCCGCCCCGACGATGAACGGGATCGACGTCGATACCAGGCCGGTGAGGAGGAACGGCGGGTGGATGAGCATGCCCGGGTCCACCAGCAGCGGGTTCAGTCCCTGGCCGTCCGGAGGAGTCACCGGGCTCAGCCGGAACGGCGAGGCGAAGAACGCGGTGGCCACGAGGAACGCCGCGATGACCGAGCCGGCGGTCGCGACCGCATGCGAGCCGCCCCACGGGATCTTGGGGACGGTGATCCAGGTGAAGGCCGCCATCCAGACGGACATCATCCACGTCCAAAAGAGGAGCGATCCAGGCTGGCCGCTCCACAGCGATGCCCACTTCATGTGGGTCTGCATGTTCGAGGACGACACGCTCGCTACGTGGGCGATGGAGAAGTCGTTCGTGAGCAGCGCGTAGGCGAGGAGCGCGACCGCGAGCGTGTTGAGGCCAGCGACCGCGTACATCGCCCGGCGCCCCATGGCGAGCGCGCCGCGGTGGTGGAAGCGATGGCCGTAGATGGAGGCAGCCACGGCGACCAGCGCGGACGCGAGGGAGACGACGAGGGCGGAGGCCCCGAGCGTCGCGACGAAGTTCATCGGCGCCCCGCTACTCGTCGGACTCGGCCGTCGGGGTGTCCTCGACGAAGTGCGACGAGATGGAGTCGTCGGGCGGTGTGTCGGAGAAGAACTCGTCCTCGTGCTTGATGATCACCGAGTCGGCGTCGACGCCCCCGGCGACCCCGCGACCCTCCACGACGACCAGCGCGTACGGCCCGAACATGTTCGGCACGACACCCTTCTCGAACGAAATCGAGAGGCGGTCGTCCTGGTCGCCGACGATGTCGAAGGCGACGGGGCGGCCCGCCTCCTCGACGACGGTCTCGCCGTCCACGCGGCCCGCGACGCGGACGCGTGTGCCCTCGAGCGCCGGGTTCTCCAGGTACTCATGTGGCTCGAGGTAGTAGGAGACGGAGTCGCCGGCGGCGCGGAACGCGAGCACGGTGATCGCGCCGGTCGCGACCACCAGCAGCATCACGAGCCGCGCTCGGCGGCTGGCCATGAACTGGCTCACGCGCACACCTCGTTACGCCGTCCCTCGGCCTCGAAACAGGCGACCTTAGTCGGGAAGGGGCCGCAGCGGCGGTCGTGTCGGTAGTGGACTGCTGCGCCGGTGGTCATGATGGGTCTCCCGCGATCCGATCGAGCTCCTGACGGAGCGTGTCTTCGTCGAGAGGGCCGGTGTAGCGGGAGCGGATCTGGAGGCCCGGTTCCAGGAAGAAGGCGACCGGGAGGCCCTGCACCCCATACTCTACATAGACCGAGCGCTCCGCGTCTCGCGCGAGCGGGAAGCTCAGGCCGAGCTCCTCGATGAACTGTTTCGCGTCCGCCTCGATGTCCCAGATGTTCACCCCGAGGAACATGTAGCCCCGGTCGCGGTACTCCGGCCACAGCGCCTCCACGTTGGGCGCTTCGTCGACGCACGGCGCGCACCACGACGCCCAGAAGTAGAGGAAGACCGGCCTGTCCTGGTAGTCAGAGAGCGTGAAGCTCTCCCCGTCGAAGCGGGTGACCGTGAAGTCCGGCGCCAGCGCCCCGCCGACATCCTCGCGACCAGACTCGTCCTGCCCGACACCCTGCCAGAGGGCGTAGGCGAGCGTCAGCAGCACGAGGCCGATGAGCCCGCCGAAGCCTGCCGCCACCAGACGAGCACTGCGTGCATTCAACATCGCACCATCGAGGCTATCCGGCGCCCTCGGCTGAGTTCAACGTGAGCTCGACGCGCGCGGAGGCCGGGCGTGAGGCGGGGGCCGTGTCCAGCCGGGCCGGGCCACGCACGCCGCCAGGCCTGCACCAAGTCCCGGGTCTGTTCGGGCCGAGTCCCAGCTCCGTTCGGGCCACGTCCCGACTACGCTTGGGCCGAGTCCCGTCGCCGCAGGGGACTCCGTCCCGGCCTGAGGTTGGCTCGGGACGAACGTCCCGACTTTCTGCGTTCCCTTGACCCTGTTTCTGACCGATGGTTAATTCACGGTGCCAGCCGCGGCTGACACTTGTTCGCGCGCCTCACTGACGCGCGTGACATCGGCGAGAGTCCAATGCACGGGAGGCGCGCGTGGGCAGGTCAGGTCCGGGGCGAATCATCGCCCTGGTGGTGTCGGTGGGCATCACCCTCGCAGTCTCGGCCATCCTGTACTACTGGTTCCGCGAAGCGGCGTTCCTCGGGAACGACTACCAGAGCACCTTCGAGCCCGCGTCTGACAACGCCGAGAAGGTGCAGAGCGTCTACGTCCTCGTGTTCTGGCTGGCCGGCGCTGTGTTCGTCGGCGTGATGGCGCTGACGCTCGCCTTCGCACTGATGTTCCGGGAGCAGGAAGGCGCCGAGGCCGTCCAGTCGCACGGCAACTCCCGCCTCGAGATCCTGTGGACGTTCATCCCCGTCGTCATCGTCGTGGCGATGGCCGTCCCGACGTTCGACGCGATCGTGGAGCTCGAGGGCGACGCCCCCGAGGGCGCGCTCGAGGTCGAGGTCGTCGGCCACCAGTGGTGGTTCGAGTTCCGATACGGCGACGAGGGCATCGTCACCGCCACCGACCTGCACATTCCGGTGGACCGTGCGGTCCACCTCACCCTGCTCTCCGGCAACTACCAGGCGGACGGCAGCTTCAAGGACAACGACGTCATCCACTCCTTCTGGGTGCCCCGCCTGATGGGCAAGAAGGACATCATGCCCGGCCACGAGAACCACCTGTGGTTCACCCCGTCGGAGACAGGCACCTTCCTCGGGCAGTGTGCGGAGTTCTGCGGCCTGTCCCACGCGAAGATGCGCTTCCGCGTGATCGTCCACACCCAGGAGGAGTACGACGCCTGGGTCGCGGCTCAGCAGACCGCCCCGGCGGCCCCGACGGACGAGCAGCTCGCGGCAGGCCAGGAGGCCTTCACCGCGGCCGGCTGCATCGGCTGCCACGCCGTCGAAGGCGTCTCGAGCGGCCTCGTCGGTCCGAACCTGACCCACGTCGGGTCCCGCTCGGCGATCGCTGGCGGTTGGCTGGAGAACACCCCCGCCGACCTGGAGTCCTGGATCCGCAAGCCGTCGTCGGTGAAGCCGGGATCGCACATGCCGGACGGGCTCGTCGATGGACTGTCGCAGGAGCAGGTCGACGCGCTCGTCGCCTACCTGCAGAGCCTCAAGTGAGCCGCGTCGGCGCGTAGCAGAAGAACAATGACAGCCCCTCACGGTTGAGGGGCGAGTCAGGAGGCAAGAGATGGCCACGGCTGTAGGCACGGTCGGCCGGACCGCAGAGCGTTCCCGGATCTGGGAGTGGATGACCACGGTCGACCACAAGAAGATCGCCGCCCTCTACGGCGTCACGGGGTTCACCTTCTTCATGGTCGGCGGCATCGAAGCCCTCCTGGTGCGCACCCAGCTGGCACGGCCCGAGGGCACGGTGCTGGACGCCGACCTCTACAACCAGCTCTTCTCGACGCACGCCCTCACGATGATCTTCCTGGCGATCATGCCGATGGGCGCCTCGTTCTTTAACTACTTCATCCCGCTTCAGATCGGGGCACGCGACGTCGCGTTCCCGCGGCTGAACGCCCTCGGCTACTGGATGTACCTCGCCGGTGGGCTGATGCTGACGCTGTCGTTCTTCTTCGGCGGCGCGCCGGACGGCGGTTGGTTCGGCTATGCGCCGCTCAGCGCGACCGAGTTCTCCGCCGGCCGCAACATGGACTTCTACTCGGTCTCGCTGATCGTCCTCGGTTCGTCATCGCTGATGGCGTCGCTGAACTTCATCGTGACGATCATCAACATGCGGGCGCCGGGCATGACGATGATGCGGCTGCCCGTCTACATGTGGATGACGCTCGTCGTCGCGTTCCTGCTAGTGCTCTCGCTGCCGGTCGTGACCGTCGGCCTGATCCAGCTCTACTTCGACCGCAACTTCGGGACCAACTTCTTCACGCCTGACACCGGCGGCGACCCGATCCTCTGGCAGCACATCTTCTGGATCTTCGGCCACCCCGAGGTGTACGTACTCATCCTGCCGTCGATGGGCATCGTGTCCGAGGTGCTGCCGGTGATGTCGCGGAAGCCGCTCTTCGGCTACGCCGCGATCGTCTTCGCCGGCGCGGCCATCGGCGTCCTCGGCTTCGGCGTGTGGAGCCACCACATGTTCACCACCGGCCTCGGGACCGTCCCGCAGGTCGTCTTCTCAGCCAGCACCATGGCGATCGGCATCCCGACCGGGATCAAGATCTTCAACTGGCTCGGCACGATGTACGGCGGGAACATCCGCTTCACCACGGCCACCTACTTCGCGGTCGGCTTCATCGCGCTGTTCACCATCGGCGGCATCTCCGGCGTCATGCACGCCAGCCCGGCCGTCGACACGCAGCACCAGGACACGTACTTCGTCGTGGCGCACATCCATTACGTGCTCTTCGGCGGCGCGATCATGGGCATCTTCTCCGGCATCTTCTACTGGTTCCCGAAGATGACCGGCCGCTTCCTGGACGAGACACTCGGCAAGGTCTCGTTCTGGATCATGTTCGTCGGCATGAACATGACCTTCTTCCCGATGCACTTCCTCGGCATCTCCGGCATGCCGCGACGCATCTACACGTACGAGGAAGGCCTGGGCTGGGACACCTGGAACCTGGTCGCCACCATCGGCGCCTACATCATGGCGTTCAGCATCCTGGTGTTCGTCGTGAACTTCTTCAAGTCGATGCGCCAGCCGCAGTCGGCGTCCGACAACCCGTGGGGCGGCTCCACCCTCGAGTGGGCCACCAGCTCGCCCCCGCCGGAGCACAACTTCGACGTGATCCCGGAGGTCCGGGACCGCGACCCGCTCTGGTACAACCGCGACCACGGCATCGCCCTGCCGGCGAAGCCGGAGCACATGCACATCCACATGCCTCCGCCGTCGTACTACCCGCTGATCGTCGGTGCGGGTGTGACCCTCGTCGGCATCGGCCTCCTCGCGCACCTTGGTGTTGCGGTCACCGGTGTGCTGGTGGTGGTGTACGGCGTGTGGGGTTGGGCGCTGGAGCCCACGGACTAGGCACGGACTGGGCCCACAGCGGGCCTGAGCCACCACGGGTACCGAGGAGAGCGAGTCCATGGCAGCAGCGCACGAAGTGCAACACCACACGTCGACGGGGGTCGACAACCGGAAGCTCCTGATGTGGGTCTTCCTGGCGTCCGAGTGTCTCTTCTTCGGGACGCTCATCTCGACGTACCTCATCTTCAAGGGGCAGTCGCTCGTCGGCCCGATCCCGGAGGAAGTGCTCGACATCCCGGTCACCTCGGCGAGCACGTTCGTCCTCCTCATGTCGTCGCTCGCCATGGTGCTCGCCGTATACGGCGCGCAGCACGGGCGCATCGGCCTCATGAAGGGGATGTTGCTCCTCACGATCCTGCTGGGCCTCACCTTCCTGGGCTTCCAGGTCTACGAGTTCCGGACGTTCGGTTCGGAGGGCCTGAACCTCACCACGAACCAGTTCGGCGCCTCGTTCTTCGTGCTCACTGGCTTCCACGGCCTGCACGTCGGGATCGGCGTTCTGTACCTGATCTCGCTGCTCATCGGCTCGACGCGCCGCAACGGCCTCGGCCGCGACCGCGACCTGTGGGTGGACACCGCCGGTCTCTACTGGCACTTCGTGGACATCGTCTGGATCGTGATCTTCACCGTCATCTACCTGATGCCGCAGTAGCCGAGGGTCGGAGGGCACCTGATGGAACACGAAGCGACCGCTCACCACAACGAGCATCCGCCCACGACGATTCGGCAGTACGTGCTGATCGGCGCGGCGCTGACCGTCATCACGATCATCGAGCTCTGGCTGTCCTACTCCGGGCTGCCGGACAACGTGCTGATCGCGTCACTGATCTTCTTCTCGGCAGTGAAGTTCGGCATCGTCGTCGCGCTGTTCATGCACCTGCGCTTCGACAGCCCGCTGTTCACCCGCCTGTTCATCTTCGGCCTGGTCCTGGCCGGGGCGCTGCTGCTCGCGCTCATCAGCCTGTTCTGGGGCGACCACCGCGACACGCGCACGGCCTCCGCCTTCGCGACCCCCGGCGCCGTCGAAGCGCACCACGCGGCGTCCGAGGAAGGTGACGGCGGTGAGGGCGAGGGCGCGGGCGGCGAGGCCGGTGATCCGGCGGCCGGCATGGTACAGGGCATGCCCGTCGGGGAGTTCTTCCAGGCGAACTGTGCGGCGTGCCATGGCCAGAACCGTGAGGGCGTCGTGGGACCGGCCCTGACGCCGGCAGTCCTGACCCAGGCCGATGACTTCTACCGCGACACGATCCTCAACGGCCGCCCCGGCACGGCGATGCCGGCCTGGTCGCAGGTGAAGGGCCTCAGCGAGGCGGACGCGGACGCCCTCGTCCAGTTCCTCAAGCACGTGGAGCCGTAGCGGCCCCACGCTCGCGCGAACGCTGATAAGGCCCGTCCGCATGGACGGGCCTTCTGCTTGTCCGACGTGACCCGTCTATGCCCGTCGCGCGCTGTCCGCGGGCGTCGTCGTGGCGGGCTGGCTGACCGCGCCCGACTGCTGACCGGCTTCGAGGTCGACAGGACGCACCCGCATGGCTCCGACGATGGCCGCGCCGGACACTCGGGCACGGGCACTGTGAGGCAAGACGTTTCCTCGGCGCGGCGAGTGTGCGCCGTCCGTCCCCTCTGTTCCGGTGGTCGCGGGGAGCTGGTCGGAAGGGTTAGCCGCCGCCGACGGCGGCGCCCGCCACCTTGCGGTCGCGTTCCGCGTCCCGGGCCGCTTCCTCGGCGCGCTGGCGCTGGTCCGACTGGCGCCACCAGATGGCGAAGATGATGCCCGCGACGGTCAGGTTCAGCATCTCGCCGAACGGTACCCACATGATGAGCCCGGCCATCTGCTGGTCCTCGAGCGGCGTCCCCGGGAGGAACAGCCGCACCCGCTCATACGTGGGGTAGAAGACGCTGTCGGCGAATGTGATGAAGGCCGCGAGGACGTGCTTCGGGATCATCGCCCCGTAGAAGTAGACGATGCGCGCGCCCATCGAGGAGATCCTCGAGCGACGCGGCTTGGGGTCCACGATGTTCCACCAGAAGATCATCGCCACGGCCAGGAAGGAGATGTGCTGGATGTCGTGGACGAAATCGTCGCGGAGGGCCAGGTCGTAGTAGCCGGGGGCCAGGTGCCAGATCCACTGCGAGGCGGTGAACAGCACAATCGCCACGATTGGGTGGGTCAGGAAGCCCCACGCGGTCCTCGTGGCCCGCGAGCGGAGGACCGGCGCGATGACGCGCTTCCGGAAGCCGCGCGGCAGCCCCTTCAGGATCGGCGTCGCCGGCGCGCCGAGATAGATGAGCGGCGGCACCCACATCATCGCGATGTTGTGCTGGATCATGTGCATGCTGAAGTGGTGCTCGCCCAGCCGGTCCAGCGGCGACTCGTAGATGATCGCCAGCACGAACAGCCCGAGGTAGTACGAGGCCGTCCGCCAGCGCGAGTGCTCGCGCGACCGTTCCTCCCAGCGCGCGAGGCCACGGGCGTAGAGGAACGCCATCAGCACGAGCGGGATCAGGTACTGGACGTCGAAGTTCCACGCGGTCCACCATTGCGCGCCCTCGTCGATGACGTCGTGCGACGGGAGCGAGGTGGGAAGGGCCGTGGGGACGGGGATGAACATCGGCGCCTCCGGCGTGCCTTCAGGGACCTCCTACGAGTGTGCCGCCTCGAAGCGACTGGCGCATCCCGACCAGCCAGGACGGGGCGCGTCGAGGGCGGTTTCCGGCGCATGGACTCGCATTGACTCGTGATCGAGCGCATCCGTACCATGCTCGCGTCCCTGACTTTGCGTACTGCGTACGCATACTCTTCACGGAGCAGGGTCGGCCAGCTCGGAACAGGGCGCTTCGAACAGGACGCTCGGAACAGGACACGAGGTCCCCATGCAGACGCTACGCGTCGCCCTGGCGCAGCTGAACACCACCATCGGTGACTTCGAGGGCAACCGCGAACTCATCCTCGCGGCGGCCAGGCGCGCGGACGAGCTCGGCGCGGACGTGGTCGCGTTCCCAGAACTCGCCATCACCGGGTATCCGCCCGAGGATCAGCTCCTGCGCCCCGCGTTCATCCAGGAGGCGGCGGAGCACCTCCAGGCGCTGGCCGTGGAGGCCGACGGGCTGCCGCCGCTCGTCGTGGGCTGCCTGGACTTCACGGACCACCTCTACAACTCAGCCGCGGTCATCCACGGCGGCGCCGTTCTCGCCCACTATCACAAGCAGCGGCTGCCCAACTACGGTGTCTTTGACGAGGAGCGCTACTTCCAGCCGGGCGATGAGACGCTGATCTGCACGATCGGCGGCGTCGAGGTGGGCATCACGATCTGCGAGGACGCCTGGTACCCGGAGCCGGTCCAGGACGCCGCCGTCGCCGGCGCCGAGGTCGTCATCAATATCAACGCCTCACCGTTCCACGCGGGGAAGACCCGGTTCCGCGAGCGCATGATCGCGACGCGGGCCGGCGATAACACGGTCGCCCTGGCGTACGTGAACCAGGTCGGTGGGCAGGACGAGCTGGTCTTCGACGGCAACTCGCTCGCCGTCGACCCGCTGGGCAAAGTCGTGGCGCGCGGGAAGTCGATGCAGGAGGACCTCATCGTCTTCGACGTCATCGTCGAGGAGATCCTGCGGCTGCAGCTGCACGACAGCCGCCTGCGACGCATGCGCGAGTTCGGCCTCCCGGCGACGCGCCGCGTGCACGTCACCGGCGCGGACGCCCAGAAGCAGGATCGCACTCCGCTGCCACCGCGCGACCTCGATCCACCCTCAGACCTCGCCGAGACCTACCAGGCGCTCGTCGTGGGCACCCGGGACTACGTCCGCAAGAACGGCTTCGAACACGTCTTCGTCGCGATGTCTGGCGGCATCGACTCCGCCCTCGTCGGCGCGGTCGCCGTCGACGCGCTGGGGCCGCAGAACGTCACCGGCGTGTCGATGCCGTCGAGGTACTCCTCTGAGGGCTCCGTCGCGGACGCGGTCGACCTCGCGCAGCGTCTCGGCGTCCGGCTCATCACCCTGCCGATCGAGGGTGTCCACGCGGCCGCGCTCGAAACGCTCGAGCGCGAATTCGGCGCGGAGGACGTCGGGCTCGCCGGCGAGAACGTCCAGTCGCGCGCTCGCGGCATGCTCGTCATGGCGCTGTCGAACCACCGGCCGCGCTCGATGGTGCTGACCACCGGCAACAAGTCCGAGTACGCCTGCGGGTACGCGACGCTCTACGGGGACATGGTCGGCGGCTATGCCGTGATCAAGGACGTCCCCAAGACGCTCGTCTGGGAGCTGGCGCGCTACCGCAACACCCTCGGCGCCGTCATCCCGCAGAACTCGATCGACAAGCCGCCGAGCGCCGAGCTGCGTCCGGACCAGCTCGACACGGACTCGCTGCCCCCGTACGAGATCCTCGACCCCATCGTCGTCGGATACGTCGAGGAGGACCTGTCGGTCGAGGCGATCGTGGCGCGGGGCTTCCCGGAGGACCTGGTGCGGCGCGTGATCGACATGATCAACCGCAACGAGTACAAGCGACGCCAGTCCCCGCCGGGGGTCAAGATCACGCCCCGGGCGTTCGGCCGCGACCGCCGGCTGCCCCTCGCCTCGCGTTACCGGGGCTACTGAGTCTGCTCGGCGTCTAGGTCGGCTCGACGTCCTCACCCTCGAACAGCTCGTCGCCTTCCTCGAGGTGTGATGCCACCGCGGCGCCCAGGGTGTCGATCGCGGTGAGCCGGATCCACTGCTCGAAGGCGTTGCGGACGTCCTGGTAGGCCGCCTCCACGTCTTCCTCGAACTCCGGGCGGGTCATCGACGCCTCACGCGCCTTCGCGACCTGTTCGATGATGCGGTCGAGGCGAGGCTGCAGTTGCTGGTAGATCTTGTCGTACTCGGTACCGCCGTGCTCGCCCTCGGCGTGGCCGCGGTCGCGCATGATCTGCAGCGCGCCCATCACCCACGCCAGCGCGCCGAGGAGCGTCCCGGCATCCGCGCGCCGCAGCTCGACGTGGATCGGCTGGACGCGATTGCGGCGGCCCTCAGGACTCGTCATGCGCTCGCTCACCCTCGTACGCCACGATCGCGGCGGCCTTCAGGGCGCCGAGGAGCGCGGACCGGTCACCGAGCGCTGCCGGCGCGACCTGCGCCCCGGGGAGGACCTCGTTGAGCACGCGCTGAAGGACGGGGCGCAGGGGGTCGGCGTGCTCAGGTGCGCCGTGGATGATGACGACCGAGGGATCGACCAGCGCCGCGAGGTCCGCGATGAGCGCCGTGGCCTGCTCGAGGTCGTCGCCCGTCAGCGGCCGGGCGACCTCGAGCTCCGGGAATGCCGGGAGGCCGCCCGCGCGGTGGTTCGCGCCGCCGATGATGCGCCCGTTGCTCATCACCGATGCCGCGGGCCCGTCCAGCAGCGACACGTACATCGCATCGAATGTCCCGGACGCGTTCCCGGCGGCCGCCTCGCCGCGCAGCGCCGCCTCCACGCGGTTGAGCGCCACCACGGGAGCATCGATGTGTCGCCGCAGCGCCGCGACGACGTGCAGGCCCTCCCACAGTGGATTGCCGAGGCACTCCTCGATCGTGCCGGTGACCGGATCGACCGTGCCGGGGCAGGCGACGCCGATGGCGAGCGCGTAGCGCCTGGCACCGTCCGCCGCGAACAGCGCGGAGATGCGTCCACCCACCTCCCAGGACCATGCGGACTCGTCCTCGAGGTCGGGGAGTGGATGCTCCTCCTGGCGCAGGATCTCGCCGTCGAGGCGTGCGAGGACCAGGCGGAGCGTCGCGGGCGTGAAGTCGACCCCGACGAGGGCGGATTCGGGCTCGCTCATAGACTCCTCGCCTCGATCTTGCGGAACGCGTCCGCGACTAGGTCCATGTCCTTCGACGTCAGATCCCCGGCCAGCGGCAGCGCGATAAGTTCGCCGGGGAGGCGCGCCGCGATCGGGAACACATCCTCGCCGACGCGCACGTCGCCCGGCAACGCGTCGAGGATCGTCGGGTCGAGGTGGAGCGGGTCGTCGCACGCCCGCTCGCAGGGGATGCCCTCCGCGCGCAGGGCCGCCAGCGTCTCATCAAGCGAGCGCTTCCACACCAGGCCGCGCAGGCGCACGACGTAGCGCGCGTAGGCATGGCGGATCCAGCGTCCGTGCGGCAGCGGGGTGACGCCTCGCAGGCCCCGCAGACGGAAGGTCAGCTCCCAGGCGAGGTGGCGCCGGTGCTCCAGCGCTGCATCGAGGTCGCGCAGCTGCGCCAGCGGCAGCCGGATCTCGTCGGCAGTGGGCGGCGCCGCGGTGGCACGGAGGCGGGCGGCGATCTCCTCGTCCGCCACGATGACGCAGGCGCCGCCGGTGATCGGGTCGCCCTGGCGTCCCGCGAACACCGCGAGCGTGCCCATTCGCCCGGCGGGTGCGCCGCGAAATGATGCCCCGAGCGCGCCGGAGACGTCCTCGACGATTGCGACTCCACGCTCGCCCGCGAGGCGGTTGAGCTCCGTCATCACGGCCGGGTGCCCGAACGGATGGCGCACGACCGCGAACGCGGTCCGTTCGCTCATCGCCCGCGCGATGCCGCGCACGGACAGCGCTCCCGTGTCGGCGTCGACCTCGCCCGGCACGACGGCCCATCCAACCGCGCGCGCGGCGTCCGCGGCGTCGCGTTCGAGCAGTGACGGAACGATCACCTCGTTCCGCTCGCCGGTGGCGACAACGCTGAGCGCCGCGCGGAAGGCGGTCGGGGCGTCGGCGCACATGACGACCGAGGCCGCCGGCAGGTCGAGCCGTTCGGCGAGGGTGGCTTCGAAGGCAGCGACGGGATCGGTGTCGGTGGCCGCTGCGAGGGGCGCCACCGGCGGCCACGGGGCGCTTCGGGCGGGCGCACCGCCGTCGATGGCGAGGGGGGCGGGCTCGTCGGGCATGCGTGGCCTGTCAGCGCGTGTGCGGGCGAGGACGCGAGCGTAGGCGCGAGCGACCGCCAGCGGCAACGCTCCTACACTCGAACGGCGACCATCCTGCTACCGCACGCCCGGCTCGACGGCGCACGAAGGGCGTCCGGGGCTGGACGAGGGCCAGGGGAGGTCGACCGCTCGGAGGGCTCGATGATCCTCAAGCTTCGCGACCGTGAGATCGACACGACCAACCTGACCGCGGTCATGGGCATCCTCAACGTCTCGGACGACTCGCCCGTCGCGTTCTCTCGCGTGGGGGTCGAGCACGCGCGAAAGCGCGCCCACGAGCTCGCGCAGCAGGGCGCCTCGATGATCGACGTCGGCGCGCACTCCACCGCCACCGGCGCGCGCGACCTCGCGCCGGGCGAGGAGATCGAGCGCGTTGTGCCGGTCATCGAGATGCTGGTCCGGGACGGCCTGATCGCCTCCGTGGACACCTGGACGCCCGAGGTGGCCCGCGCCGCCGCCGAGGCCGGCGTCCACCTGCTGAACGACGTCACCGGCTTTGTGGACCCGGCGATGGTCGGCGTGGCGCGCGAGTTCGGCATCCCCGGCTGCATCATGCACCTGCGGGGTGATCCGAAACGACACCGAGAGGTGAGCCAGCAGTACGAGGACATCGCGGGAGAGGTCCGTGCCGACCTCGTGGAGCGTGCCCGGGCGCTCAGGGCGGAGGGCGTCGACACCTGGCTCGACCCCGGTTTCGGCTTCGGACGGTCCGCCGCGGACAACGCGGCGCTCCTGCGTGGCCTGCCGGCGCTCGTTGCCGAGGGCTACCCGGTGCTCATCTCAGCGTCGCGAAAGGGCTTCCTTGCGGAGCTGATGGGCCTGCCCTACGGCCAGCAGCAGGAGGGCCTCCTCGACGCCACGGTCGCCTTCAATGCGCTCGCGGCGTACTGGGGAGCGCACGTCGTCCGCGTCCACGACGTCGCCGAGGTGAGCGACGCGGTGAAGGTCGCGAGCGCGATCCGCTCCGGCCTCGCGGACGTGCGCTAGGTGTACTGACCACAGAGGTGTGAGACACGGCTGATGGGGGGCAGGCCACCGAGCGAGCCGTGGGGACGTCTCCGGTTGTACCACCTGAGCCACCCGCGGAGTGCCCGAGCACGGTGGGCACT
>WBZO01000891.1_pt1 | contig 53820 bp, 48 predicted proteins | sample 5204261 | NCBI WGS metagenome assembly WBZO01 (sample SAMN12412400, study PRJNA552823) | activated sludge metagenome | isolation source: activated sludge from anammox sidestream of wastewater treatment plant... | place: USA: North Carolina | collected 2017-09
GAATCTGGCAGACTGTCTGGCTCGAAGCGGTGAATGCCACACACCTCGAAAGTTTTTATGCTATCGGGGATCCACACAGCGGGCGGGTCATGCTGCATGCACGTGTTTCCCCTCCGAGAGAAGGGGCGGTGCTGGAGGCGGAAGCCTTTGCAGAGGGAAAGTCTGTGGGAAAAGCGAGTGCGCCAGTGGAGTGGGGCCAGACCCACCTGAACCTGGCTCTCTCTGAAAAGCATCCCTGGACCATCGAGAACCCCTTCCTTTACACCCTCAAGATGAAAGTTACCGCTGGCGGCAAAGTGGTCGATGAAGTCACCAGCTATTTCGGATTGCGCAAAGTGGAAATCAAAGGGCGCGCCATTCTCCTGAATGGCCAGCCGGTCTTCCAGCGCCTGGTTCTCGACCAGGGGTTCTATCCGGATGGAATCTGGACCGCTCCCAGCGATGCGGCCCTCGAAAACGATATCAAACTTTCCATGGCTGCCGGATTCAATGGGGCGCGCCTGCATCAGAAGGTTTTTGAGCCACGGTTCCTCTATCATGCCGACCGGCTCGGTTACCTGGTGTGGGGGGAATATCCCAACTGGGGATTGAACTACCGTGACACAGGCATGGATGAACCATTGATCCGTGAGTGGCAGGATATCCTGGAGCGTGACCGCAACCATCCGGCTATCATCGGCTGGTGCCCCTTCAATGAGACACCTCCCGAAGCCCTGCGAATCCAGAATATCGTTCTGGATCTGACACGAAAGATCGACCCGACCCGTCCGATTATCGATTCCAGCGGCTGGACCCATACCCATCCCGGAGCCGATGCCTGTGATGCCCATGATTACGACCAGAATCCGGAATCCTACAAAAACCGTTGGGATTCCTTCTTTCGCTTCACCGGCTGGCTCCCGCCTCAATACAACAGCGATCTGCGCAGCGGGAAAAACAAACCCTTTATGGTCAGTGAGTTCGGTGGGATCGGCTGGGCGATCGGCGAGGGCTGGGGGTATGGGAATTCCCCCAAAACAATCGAAGAGTTTTATGAGCGCTTCAAGGGGCTTGTGGATGCAAATCTGGATAATCCCAATTTCTTCGGATACTGCTACACCCAGCTGACCGATGTGGAACAGGAACGAAATGGAATCTACACCTATTCCCGAGAGGCGAAATTCGATCTGAACAAGCTGAGCTCCGCACAGAAACGCAAGGCGGCTTATGAGACCCAGCCCCCGGTGAATGAGAATCCCGCCACTGCCACCCGCTGGACAGCCCTGGTCTCTACCGCCCATGATCGCAAAGCAGCCGGAGTCTGGCATTACACCACCGAGACCCCGCCGGAAAGCTGGCAGAATCCGGATTTCGATGATTCGAACTGGAAGACCGGAGAGCCTGGATTCGGAAATCGTGGCGAAAAGCACCAGCTTGGAACCGAGTGGCTCACCCGGGACATCTGGCTGCGCAAGGAGTTCAATTTTGAGGGCGGGGCATTCGAGGATGCGGCCCTCTTCATCTGGTTTGACAACAAAACCGAGATCTTCCTGAATGGTGTTCAGATTTGGGAACGGACAGGTTGGAACAATGGTTACGAGATTCAGGATGTCTCTGTAGCGGTGCGCAAAGCGATTCGGCAGGGGAAGAACACCCTGGCGGTCCACACACATCAGGATGAAGGCGGCCAGTATATCGATGCTGGACTCTTTGTCGGAATGAAACAATAAAGGTAAACTCAACGACCCGGGTGGCCGGATCAATGGCCACCCGGGCCAGAACTCATATTGTGGGCAGGGTGAAATGACTCAAGAAAATCGCAGCTGGGAAGATCGTTATCAGAAGAAAGATACCCCCTGGGACAGCGGCATTCCCTCCACCGAATTAACCCGCTGTCTGGATCAGTTTCAGATTTCTCCCTGCCGTGTGCTGGAGATGGGGTGCGGGACCGGAACCAATGCCGTCTTCCTGGCACAGAAGGGGTTCCAGGTGACAGCTGTGGATCTTTCAGGCCAGGCGATCGAGGAAGGCCGGATGAAAGCGCGCCAGGCGGGGGTTCAGGTGGATTTTCGCCAGGCCGATGTTCTCAATGCCCCTGAATTCGGCGAGCCATTCGCTTTCCTGTTCGACCGTGGTTTTTACCATGTCGCCCGGCGGGTGGACCTGGAGGGTTTCCAGAAAGTTCTGCATCAGCATTCCGAACCTGGCTCCCTGTATCTGACCCTGGCGGGAAATGCCAATGAAGCTTCTCCTGAGGGAGAAGGGCCTCCCAGGGTTCATGCCCATGAAATGTGCCTGGAACTCTCCACCTGGTTCGATCTGGTAGTGCTGCATGAATTCCGATTCGACGGAATTGTTCGAAATGGGCATCCATTCCGCCCATTGGGCTGGTCAGGCCTGTGGCGCCGCAAAGCCTGCGTTTGTGATTGACGGTTCAAGCCGAAGGATTATCCTTTCATCATCTCTCCGGCTATTGGCCTGCTGTTTCCACCCGGGAGGTTAGGACTGCTGTCCTGATGGATCTTGAATATAAACCCGATGCAGCAAAGGCCTTCGAACGCCTCGAGGCCTGGTGGGAAGGTGAGATTCTGGATCGCCCGGCCATCCAGCTTTTCACACCGAAAGAGAATCCTGCACCGCTTCCCCGTAAGAACCACGCCAGCCTGCGTGAAAAATGGATGGATGTGGACTACACAGTCGAGTGCGCTGACATCCACATCTCCAACACACACTATATCGGTGAGGCCTTCCCTGCTTTCTGGCCGAATCTCGGTCCGGATGTTCTGGCTGCTGTCATTTATGCCGAGCTGGAATTTGGAGAAGACACCAGCTGGTCGGTTCCGCTTCTCAAAGACTGGGGCCTTGTCCCTGAACTCGCTGTCCAACCGGAAAACGAATATGCAAAAACAATTCTTGCCATGACTCGCCTGGCACTCGAGGTGGGCCAGGGGAAGTTTCTGGTGGGGTTGACAGATATCCATCCGGATGCGGACCTGGCGGCTGCGCTTCGAGACCCCCAGCAGCTGTGCCTCGATCTGCTCAATGAGCCGGAGCAGGTAAAACAGCTCCTCGCCCAGCTGCGCAGCGCTTTCTTCGATTTTTACAATCTTGCCTATGACCTGATCCGAGGCCATGGGCAGACAGTCACAACCAGCTGGCTCCCGCTGGCTGCCGAGGGGCGGTATTACATTCCATCCAATGACTTCTCCTGCATGGTTTCAAACCGCATGTTCCGGGAATTTTTCCTGGAGGCCATTATCGAACAGGTGGAGTGGCTGGACCGCTCGATTTATCACCTGGATGGCCCGAATGCGCTGCAGCATCTGGACTGCCTGCTGGAGATCGAAAAGCTGGATGCGGTCCAGTATGTCTGGGGAGCGGGAAATGGCCGTGCAACCGACTGGATTCCCACCTTTCAAAAAATCCAGGATGCCGGAAAGAACCTGTGGATCCCATTTGAAGCTGATGAGCTCGACACTCTGATGAATGCACTGAAACCGGAAGGCACCATGCTGGCGGGCTGGATGTCCTGCCGGGAAGAGGCGGCATCGGTGCTGGAAAAGATTGCCCTCTGGCCGCTCAAGAAAGGCTGAAGGATCTCCCTCCCACTCCGGTGCAGCCGGGGGAGCGGACATGAAACGGATGGGGTTTTCAGCCGGACCCGAAAAACAGACAATCCGCAAATATGAAAAAAGGTAAATTTGGCCTGCTGCGAATTATCGCAGGAGAAGACCGTGGGCGCCGCCTGATCAGCCCGCCGGATGACCGTATCCGCCCGACACCGGGAATGGCACGCGAAGCGATCGGGAGCATGCTGCAGGAGATCATTCCCGGCTGCCAGTTTCTCGATCTGTATGCCGGCACTGGCTCTGTCGGCCTGGAAGCCCTTTCACGTGGAGCCGGGAAAGTCACACTGGTTGAAAATGACCGGGATGCACTCGCTCTGCTGCGCCAGAATGTGCGTCTCATGACACGGGTCTCCGATTGCATCATTGCCGCATCCACCGCAGCCGAACAATGCCGGGAATTCGCACGGCAGAAGAAGCAGTTTGACCTGGTGTTTGTCGATCCGCCTTATGATGTCCCCGGGGTTCCGCTGCGCCACCTCGAGGGCCTTCTGGCTCCGGGTGGTTTTCTGATTCACCAGCGCCCGGAGAAATTCCCGCCCGGGGATCCATTCCGTGGAACCAGCCTGGTCCAGTTTGACCAGCGCCGTTATGGAAAAGCGGATCTGACATTCTGGAAGTTCCCCGACAAGACCGAGGAGACACCATTATCATGAAGCACCTTCGAGCGGTATATCCCGGGAGTTTCGACCCGGTCACCTGGGGGCATGTGGACCTGATTCACCGTGGGCTGACCATGGTCGATGAGCTGGTGGTGGCAGTCCTTGCCAACCCGGGAAAACAGACACTGTTCAGTGTCGCAGAGCGGGTCGAGATGCTGGAAGGTTGTGTCGGGAGCCTGCCGGGGGTCCGGATCTCCCAATTCGATGGGCTGCTGGTCGATTTCGCACGGAAGGAAAAATGCAAGGCGATCCTGCGCGGCCTGCGTGCAGTTTCGGATTTTGAGTATGAGTTTCAGATGGCATTGATGAACCGGCGGCTCGATGCAGAGGTGGATACACTTTTCCTCATGCCGAGTGAAGAGCATGTCTTCGTCTCCTCCCGGATTGCCAGAGAACTGGCCCAGTTTGGAGGGGACCTCGATTCACTGGTGCCGGAGCTGGTCAAGAACCGCCTTCAGAAACGTTATCCCCTTCAATAGGCTTCCCAAACCAGTAAAATCGACTTATGTTTACAAGGTTTACCCACTCCATTTTCTGGAGTGGGGGAGAAGTCTTTTTGAGTTAAGAGAAGGAATTTAGAGAAAAATGGCAAACCCAAAACACCGGCGTTCGAAAAGGAAAACCCGCATGGGGCGCTCACATCACGCTCTCCAGGTGCCGAATCTGGTCGAATGCCCCAACTGTTCAGAAAAGATGATGCCGCATCGTGCCTGCCCTGCCTGCGGCACCTACAAAGGCCGCCAGGTTCTTGAAATCGGCTGACACCGATGCCTGTACGAGTCGCAATCGATGCCATGGGAGGGGACTTCGGCCCTCGGCCGGTCCTGGAATCCCTCAAATACCTCGCTCAGCACGAGGATCTGAAAATCATCCTGGTCGGTGATCCGGCTCTCCTCAAAGAGCCTTTGAAAGAACACCCCCAGGTCGATCTGGTCCCTTCTGGCAGTGTCATCGAGATGAATGATTCCGCCTCGGTGGCCATCAAGAAGAAATCCGATTCCTCGATCGCCCTGGCGGTCAAGCTGGTGCGGGCAGGCCAGGCGGATGCAGCCCTGTCCCCAGGCCATTCAGGCGCCACCATGGCCTGCGCGGTCACATCTCTCGGAAGGCTCGAAGGGGTCATCCGGCCTGCGATCACCACCATTCTGCCAACTGGCAATCACCCGATCATTGTGCTCGATGTTGGAGCCAATGTGGATTGCAAGCCTGAGATGTTTGTGGATTTCGCAATCATGGGAACAGTTTATGCCGAGGAGGTTCTCGGCCGGTCGAATCCACGTGTCGGTCTCCTGTCCATTGGCACCGAAGTCAAAAAAGGAAATGAACAGACACTGGCGGCTTATCCCCTGCTGGCTCAGGCGCCGATCAACTTCTGTGGAAACATGGAGGGGCGGCAGGTTTTCGGCGGCAGCTTCGATGTGGTGGTGTGCGATGGCTTTGTCGGGAATATCCTCCTGAAGTTTGGTGAAGCGACCGCAGGGCATATCTATGCCGAACTGAAAGACCAGATCCGCCAGGTTGTCAGTGAAAATGCAGCTTCTGCCGACCTGTTGAAAAAGACTTTCGAAACCATGTTCAGGCGCATGGATCATGAAGAGTATGGCGGCGCTCCTCTTCTCGGAGTGAATGGCACCTGCCTTGTCTGCCATGGGGCAGCCTCGGGCCGGGCACTGGCAAATGCGGCTCTGATCGCCGCAGCCGCAGTCAGGCAGAATGTCAACTGCCGGATTGTGGAACGGCTGGCCATGAAGCAGAGCCTCAGAACACCCGCATAACCCGGATTAAGCCTACCTAATATTAACGGTTATTTTGCATTTGAATTTTCCCCCCAAATCGGTTTAGACTTGCCGAAAGGATTGGAGAGACATGCTTCCGATAACCGAGGTTCGAATTCACCTTCTGCCAATCAGCAAAACCAATCTGAGGGCTTATGCGAGCATAACTATTTCCGGTTGTTTTGTTGTTCATGGCCTGAGGGTCCTTCAGGGTGAACATGGGCTGTTTGTTGGAATGCCACGCCGAAAGCGGGAATCCACCCCCTCTCAGGATATTGCTCATCCAATCAACACAGAAACCCGCCAGCAGATCGAATCGATGGTTATCGATGCATTTACGGAGGCGATGGCACAGAGGCCGATGCACCCTGTGGAGCATGACCGCAACCCACCCGGACACGCGGATTGAACTCTCGCTCGATTTCGATTTTCTTTCAGTCTGGCCAGAAATCTGGATAAGGGGTTGAAGGCCCCTGTTGGGACCTGGATGGGATCACCCAGGCCCGGGCGGAATCTGTCCACAGAATTTTGGGTAGCCATAAGCCGGGCCGAGGCACTGGATTCCAAACCGGTTCCAGCGGCTCGGGAGGGTCAAACTGAGATCATCCCCCAATCCCAGCACGCGCCAGGCATACAAACCGTAATAAGAGAATGCGGGAAGCACCGCACTTCCAGGAACCTCAATACCGGGACGTTTCTTGGCAATCGGCTGAGCCTGGTTGAAGTAATCACTGCCATCTTTGGAAAAGGACAGGCTGAAGGTCTCGAACTCGCTGGTATCTGCAAAGAATCCCGGAGCAATGGACATCAGTCGCCACTCATACTGCCCAGCTCCACCGAATTTTTCAATCAGGTCCTGTCCGGAAATATTCAGGCTGAAATTCGGGGCAGCGGGATCACCTGCATTCACAACATAAGCGATGTTGCCTCGCCCTGTGGTCAGATTCGATAAAACCGCCGAATAGAAATGAGCATCGGGAACAGTTGACCAGGTCAGAGTCAACTGGGGGTTGATTGCCGGCAAAGCAATGTGCTGGTCACCGATCGGGCTAAGCGGTGCAGGGGATTCCAGTTTGTCCGCCATGAGGCCACGCAGGTTGTTCTCGGAGTCCACCCACTCCACCAGGTACTTCCGGATGGCAGGAATCTGATGCCAGAGCACTGTTGTCCCACGTGCGGCGATGCTGGGATGGATGACCGGCGGATCCCCTTCAACCGGTTCAACCGGATCGATCGGCAGAGGCGCCCCGAGGCCATTGGTTACCAGGCGCCGATTCCCGAGCATTCCCTCGGAAAAAAGGATGGCATCCCTCTGGTCGACTATCCAGTTCATATCGAAGTCGGCAGCCAGATCGTAAAAACGTGAATCGCTGCGTTTGTACTGCCATGCAGCTGCCAGCTGGGCGCCATCCGCCAGGTTGATGTGGCCATCGGCATTCAAATCGGCATTCCAGGCAGGGATGCCATTCAAGGCTTTTTTGTCAACTTCCAGCGAAAAATTGTGCCATGCCGGTGTTTCGACCGGTCCATAGAGGTAGAGCCGCAGAAATGTATCCTGGATCACAAAGAAGGTCCGCACACGCCAGCGGAATGAGTTCCCGAATGAGGGCGCCAGGGGAAGGGTGGCATGGACAGCCGGGGTCCCTTCCTCGCTCTTGCGGCGGTAGATGTCCACAGCATAGACCGGTCCGGAGCCATTCTGCACCTCCAGGCGGTCAAAAATGGCATAGAGATTATTCTTCCTGGAAATGCGGGTCCATTCAAATTCGACTTTGCCATCTGAAAGCACCTGATCATCGGCAGGAGAAAGGACCGCAGGCAGCTCGGGCTGGTAATCATCCAGGGTGATGGTGAACAGAGAAGGCTCGGACCAGTTGCCGCGTGTGCCATCACGGGACAGCCCCCTGACACGCCAGGCATAAGAACCCTCCGATGTGAAATGAGAGGTGATCTGGGGCAGTGCGGAAAAATACTGTTTCGGCACCGGAGTGGCCGACACCGATGGAAGATACATCTGGATTTCCCACACCAGGAAATTTTCAAGCCCTCCCTGCCCCGGTGACCAGGTGAAAACAAACTGCTTGCCGATCGCTTCCTGGCCATACATCGACCCATCCGCAGGGGTCAGAAGTTCAGGCGATGGAAGTGGATGATAACGGGGGAGCTGGTCACGAATGCTGAACAAACCCAGGAAAGACAACAGATCCCTGGAATTGATTTTCCCATCCAGTTTGGCAGGCGCCAGATCGGCTTCCGGATTGAAAGTGGAGTTGGCCTGCCCGGTAAACCAGTAGGACGCAAATGCGAAAAAATCTTCCGATCCATAATCGGAATCGCCGGAGTAATCGATATTGGTGTATGGACGGTCACTGGTCGCGGCTATCTCGAATTTCCTGGGAGGAGAGAATTCTGCTCGATCCACCCCGAAGCGCGCCTGAACACGGAAACGGTAGTCTTTGCTTCGAAAGGTGAAAAAAAAAGGGACAGTGACGATCCCATCTCCGACCTGAGTATCGGTCACGATATTCAGGTTTTCCGCATCACGAACATATCCATCCGCATTGAGGTAGATGCCCGATAAGGTGATCTCCACTGCATAAGTTGTTGCACCTGGAACTTCCTCCCACATCAGAGGAAATGGGGATGTGGTGGAAATAGTCTGGCCCTCGTATGGAAAAAGCAAAACCGGAGGGGTGGCGGTAACCACATCTTTGGAGACCGCCTCTGCTTCAGCGGAATACCCCAGAAAAAAACCGCCCAGTGAATGCAGCCAGTCCACTCCAGGCCCTTGGATCCCTTTTCCGGATTTCATGAAAGTCAGAGTCACAGAAAAAGAGCGCCGCACACTGTTGGAATCAATGAAACCATCCGCCTTGGCGATCACTTCCCAGGTCAGATTTCCGCCACCCGCCAGATCCTGCTCGAATTGAGATCCGGTGATGGGGAACTCGGTCAGGGTGGTGGAATATGTAAATTCCTGGCTGGTTGTCTCATTGCGTACAAAAAGTTCATAGCGCTCGGCCAGCGGAACTGGAGACCAGCTGAAGTTGATTGAGTCTCCGGGCTGGTTCAGAACAAAGGTGGCGGCATCATCCGGTTTGTTCAGCTCAGGTGTCGGAAGCGGAGCCGGTGTGGGTGAGGGTCTCGCCGGCGGGAAGCTCATCGCGGCCCCATGGAATTGTATGATCAGTGCCAGCAGATCGGCCTGCTCGATAAATCCATCACTGGAGACAATATCCGCCTGAGGTTCGACTGCCTCGGAGGCCTTCCTGTGCCAGTTCAGGGCCAGGGTAAACAGATCGAACTCATCGATGCGCCCATCCGGGTCAGGCGGTGGGGGCCAGATATCGGCAGCCTGGTAGTTCACTACCCGGAAACCGGCAACTGCTTCACCATTGCTGCGGACTCCACCGCTGGTAATGGTGCGGACCTCGAAACGGTACTCCCCAAACAGGGTCAGGTTCGTGATCAGAGCCTGCGGACCGCCAACATCCAGGCGGTAATGGAGGTTCTGGAGGTTGTTTCCATGCTGGTCTTTGATTCTCTGCACCTGGACTTCATAACCCGCCGCAAATGGAACCGGATCCCACTGCATATAAAGGCCTTCATGATTGATGCGTGAAGGTGTGTATTGAATATCGACAGTCGGGCTGAGGTTCCCGGGGGGAGCAAGGGGATTGGCGCCCGGACCGGGTTTGGGAGGAACAGTAGTGGTTCCTCCAATCAGGGAAAAATTGTTGCTGTCACTCGGCTGGCTGGCTGTCAGCCCCTGGTAAGCAGTGACAACCCAGCTGTAGTTTTCAGGAACCACCGAAGTTCCGGGCACCAGCGGGTTGGAGTCAGAGCTGTAAAGCACACGGGAAATTGTTGAAGTGACACTGTCAACCAGCACCCCTCCCCCCTGCAGGTGGCGAGTGATTTCGACCTTGTAGGAAGTTGCGCCGGAGACATCCGCCCAGTCAAAATCAAAACCGCTGACTGGAGCTGCCGGAACGACGACAGGGCTGCCCTGCCTTGGCTGGAGTGGAATTGGTTTGAGGTTTTGGAACTGGGCCAGCGATGGGCTGGATAACATTGTCAGGCAGACTGACACGCTGAGAAGCGTTTTCATTCTCCACATCGAAAAAGTCCTTGAAAATGGAATGGGAGGTCCCATCTGGGTGCAGCGCAGCTCATCCGGCAAATCAGTTCAGACACCCTTGAACTCAATATAGCCATGGGGCCCGGGAGTGACAAGTGAATCTGCTGCCGGCAATTCATTTTTAATAGACAAAGAATTGGGAATTTGTTAAAAAAAGCCGAACGCCCATATGCAGGTGCCGTAAATACCCCTTCGGAGAGCCTGTACGATGAACACCTCAGTTAAATTATTGGTGCTTTTGGGAACGTTGTTTTTCTTCTCCAATCAAGCTATTTGCCAAACTCCCACTCCGACTCAAACACAGGCGATCCATAACATGACTGATCTTAACCTGGATGGTGTTACGAATTCGCTGGATCTGATTCTTTTCGTAAATGCATGGAACGATCGCAGCCTGGTCAACCCCACTTTAACTCCCACACCAACACTTCTTCCTACGATGACTGAAACACCAATTACTCCAAGCGTGGAACTTTTAACGCTTCCTTCAGGTTCTTTTCTGATGGGGAACACAGGAAACTTTCATGACCTTTACTATTGCATGTGTGATGGCTGTACCTGTGAATTTCCGCGGCACGAGGTCAATATCGGTTATTCATTCCAAATGGGAAAATATGAGATTACCAATGCTCAGTATGCTGATTTACTCAACTGGGCTAAAGCGCAAGGGTACTTAAACAGCTCCGCTGGAGCATCTTACAGTGGCGGCGATGTTTACCATGGCGGGCAGAGGCTGATTATTCTCGATTCGCCTCAAAGCGATATCGAGTTCATTGCCCCTTCCTTCACTCCAAAGACAAGAAACAACGAATCCATGGCCTGGCATCCGGTCCATGAAGTTTCCTGGTATGGTGCAGTTGCATTCTGTAACTGGCTCTCAGAAAAAGAAGGGCAGGTCCAGGCCTATAGCCTTGCGGGCTGGTCGTTGGTTAATCGCCAGGGTGGAGGGTACCGTTTACCCTCTGAAGCTGAATGGGAATATGCCTGCCGTGGTTCCGCAGCCAACGACAAGCGATACTCACCGTTCTGGTTTGGGGACGACCCTGAATTGGAATTGTTTTCCTGTGCCTACAGCTCAATCTTTGACCAGAATATGGTGTGGTGCGCCAATGCAAATGCCTGGTCCGAAGAGGTTGGGAAAAAACAGCCAAACGACTATGGGCTGTATGACATGCATGGAAACGTGTTTGAGTGGTGTGAAGACTGGTGGCACGAAAGCTACACAGGAGCTCCGGTGGATGGCAGCCCATGGGAGGTCCCTTTCGGATTCCCCCCGGTCAAAGTATATCGGGGAGGAGATTGGATCGGGGAAGCATCGAGTGCCCGATCGTCATTTCGCACCTGGACTCCTCCAACCTGGAAGGGCGCAGCTGTTGGCTTCCGCCTTGCCAGAAGCCTATAGCGATAGTCTCTCTACACTTTGACAGAATGTTCCACCCATCATTCCCGCGCAAGCTGGAATCCATTGGAGGCATGGGAGACAATCATGGCGCTTGATTTATTCATGGGCGCCCCAGAACCCATGGCACCCCCCTCAACCCCCGCTCACGCTCCCCTCAACCCCGGCCCTTCTCCCAAGGGGAGAAGGGAGAAGCCTGTTCGTCATCCTGGCTCAACTGCTGTCATTCCCGGCACAGCTTCCGTCATTGCCAACTTGATTGGGAATCCATTGTATGGCGGGTGTGGAGTGCTCGGTCGTCATGGATCCCCGCTTTCGCGGGGATGACGAATATAGGGAGCGGGGATGACGAATATAGGGAGCGGGAGATCGACACAAAAGCCGTCATTCCCACGAAAGTGGGAATCCAGAAAATTATTCGGACGCCATGGATCCCCGCTTTCGCGAGGGTGACGAATAAGGGGGGCGGGGATGACGTAAAAGGGAGCGAGGGGGATTCTGAATAAGGGGAGATGGGATGACGAATAGGGAGTGATGATGATGATTCGGAAGCGGGGGCGGCGGCGGGAAAAGGCCATTCATCGTGTGTTGGGAAGTGCATCCCAGCCACGGGGGTTTGGGAGTAACATCATCCATTTTCCCTCCAAGGCCTTGCCGGAGCGGTTTCATGTGTCATATATTGCCTGAGTCCTCGAATAACCATTGGAAGGATACAATCAGCAAAATCCTGAAATCCGCTTGAGAATGATCCATAAAACATCTTTTCAAAGAAACATGCCTTCTGTGACTCCTGCGAACAGAAAGACACCTGAAACCCTCCGGGCACATTGGCTGCTCACGGTGCTCTTCCTGGCATTGTGCGCGGGGTGCTCACGGGACCGTGAAGCCCCATCGCCGCAGCTGCAATACTTTGTGGCCGCCTGGCAGGGAGGGACCATGACCCTCGGGGAGTGGCTGCATAATTTCCGCGAACTGCAGAACCCGGACCAGATCGACTCCCAGAACATGCATGATTCCATCCTCCAGCTCTGCCATGAGTGGGTCGCCGAAAAGATCCTGGCTGAAAGGGCGCGTGAAAACGGGATGCACCGGGATCCCGCCATGGTCGAACAACTCGCTGATTTCCGTGAGGAAAGGATGGTGAACCTGTTTCTCCGTGAGAGCATCGATGAGCAGATCACCATCAAACGCAGCAGCCTGAAAGATTTCTACGACCAGAACCAGGACCGCTTCAGGACTCCTGCGACCTATTCTTATTACAGAATCTTCTTCTCCAACGATAAAAACGGGATCGAGGATGCCAAAAAGAGGGCGGAAGAGTGCTGGCGGATGATCGAAAAAGGCGCCAACTTCCATGACATGCTGGCTGAGTATTCGGATACGCGTGAAGATAAGAAATATCTTGAATATGGCCCCTTCAAAGCCGGTGAAATGCCCTCGGAGATCGAACAGGTCATTCTGAAAACGCCCCTGCGGCGCCATTCGGATGTGGTCGCGACCCCGGGCGGATATATGATCCTGTATCCGGAAAAGAAAACCGATGCGATCCAGCAGCCATTTTCGAATGTCGAACCAACAATCTACCAGGAGCTGTTTCAGAAAGAGCAGAAAGAAAAAACCGACCTGCTGTTCAAAAAACTCTCCGAAAAATACCAGGTGGTTACCCACAAGGAATTGTTCGATGCAGCCGAGGTCAAACCGGAATCGATTCTGCTGGAGATCAAGCCTGCTGGAGCCACCTATTCCTGGGGTGATTTCAGCCAGTTCGCCGATGCGCAGAAAGCAGTCAGCCGTGCAGAGAAGGAGTCTGCGCTGGAGGTGTATGGCCGCCAGAAACTTCTCCTGCACCATGTCCGCCAGATCAAGTTTGCCGAGACAGATTACTTCCGCAAGCGTTTCCGGCCGGTCGAGACCCGGATCCTGTCCGACTTTTACATGCAGCAGATGGTGGATGCGAAGATTGACCTGAGCGAGGAAGAAATCCTCGCATATTATGAAGAACACCCGGATGAATTCCGTCGCCCGGCGAGGGTCGAAGCCTGGCATCTGGCCAAGAAGATCCGGACCCCGGTGAATGCCTCTGAAAAGGACCGTGCCACTGAAGAGCAGAAGGTTCTGGGGCAGCTGCTGGAAATCCGCCACAGGGTCGCCGAGCAGGGGGAAAGCTTCTTGACCTGGGCGAACCGTTTCACGGACTACGAAGACGGGGGTTATCTGGGCTGGCAGTCGATGCTGGCTTTGCCTCCGGAATGGATCAGTGTTGTGGCCACCCTCGAAGAGGGGGAGATCAGCATGCCGATCCGTGTGAAAGACACCTTCGAGCTGGTCCTGCGGGGCGGGCTGGAAGAACCCGGGGTCATGAAGTTCGAGGTGGCCCGTGACAAGGTTGTGGAGCGGGCACGGGAGAAAAAAATCGCCAAAACACGGCGGGAATACCTCGAGGCTCTGCTGGGGGATGTCGCTGTCTCTTATGATGTCAAGCCAGCCATGGATGTGACAGTGCGGCTTCTGGACCGTTTGAAGCGGCCACCGCAGTACTGGCTCGATCCATACCAGTAAAGGCAGAACCGGGAAGATCATGTATCATCAAGCCGGCCCCGCGCAACGTCAGGCCTGGCTGGCAGTTCTGGCCATTCTGGCCTGCATCTATGTGTTCGAGCAGATCAAGATCCCTCTCGAAAATTACAGCAATCCAGAACGCCGTCTGTACCATGCCAATGATCTCAAGCATCTCTATCTGGGGAGCCGTCTTCTGCTGAGGGGAGAAAGCCCCTATCCGGCGCACCAGCTTCATGCCGAAGCCTTCAAGGTCCGCCACCCCGAGATGGTCCGCCTGAATCCTTATGTCTATCCTCCTTTCACCGGTTATCTGTTCGGGTGGCTGACACTCTTCAGCTATGACCAGGTGAAGATGATCTGGTTCTGGGGGAGCCAGGTGCTTCTGTTTCTTTCCCTGATGCTGTGCTGGTCGAAACCGGTGGGGTGTCCCCTGCTGCCCTGGCTGGCGGTTTCACTCGGCACAGTCGCTTATTTCTTTCCGCATTTCCGGTCGATCACCGCCGGTCAGCTGAACCATTTCCTGCTGTTTCTGATCAGCCTCATTTTTTTTCTGTGGCGGCATGGCTGCCGTAAAACCTCCGGTGCGGTGATTGGCCTGGCGACACTGGTGAAAGTGCAGCCGGGGTTTCTGCTGGTCTGGCTGTGCTGGAAGCGGGAGTGGGGGGCTTTTCTGTCGGCAATCCTGGCCATTCTGCTTCTGATCTTCGGCCCCGCGGTGAGGTATGGGCTGTATCCGTATTTTGATTACCTCGGCGTTTTGAAAGACATGGGTTATGGGTCTTCGACCTGGAGTGACCAGGGGGCCGCATTTTATGTCGATCCCGGAAACATTGGCTTCCCTGCCCTGCTGTACCGCCTTTTCACCACCAATCCACGGACTTCTCCCTGGCTGGACCTGGGTGGACTGGCTTATTTTGGATCCATGGTGTGGGCGCTTGCGGTTCTGGCCCTGTGCCTGATGTGCTGCCGCATCCGTCGCAGGGATGAGGATCCGGAGATGGAGATGTCCGCCTGGCTGTTCGGGATGCTTCTGATTCCCAGCCTGTTCTGGGACCATTATCTGGTGCTTCTGATTCCCGCCTGGCTGACCCTGATTTCGAGGCTGTCGCAGTCCGGGGTGGGGGATGGGGTGATGGCTGTTGCGGCCTGCTGCTGGGCCATCTGCTGCTGGAAATTTTACTGGTTTGGTCCAGATTCACTGCATGGATTGGGGATGCTGTATCTGAACATCCCGCTTATGCCTGTTCTGATTCTTTTCGGTTTGTGCCTCCTGATGGCGCGGGAGAGCCATATCCGTCCGGGCGGGGAGCCCTCACCCCTGTGAAGATTCCGGAATGGCTGAAGGGGAGAGTGGCCGGGATAGTAGCTCGATGGCTGGGGCCGAATATTTTATGCGACCGCCGCTATTTTGATCTCTGGGAATCTCATGGATTTCATATTACACCGGTCCATTTCTATGAGCCTATTCCTGATACTCGTCAGATTCCATCAAGGATATGGAATCAACCATCAGAAATGATTGGGGTTAATTTCGAACCTGAGAGATATCTGGAATTACTAAAACAATTTTCAACAACCTACTGTGATGAATACAATTCTTTTCCATTAGAATTAGACGGGGATGAATCTCGATTCTTCCTGAAGAATGGTTTCATCGGTCCTGGAGATGCAGAAGTCCTCTACTGCATGGTGCGGGAACTCAAACCCCAGCGCGTTTTTGAAATTGGGTCAGGTTACAGTACTCTGCTTATACGCCAAGCTGGGGATAAGAACAGATTTTTTGGCGAAATGCCACTGGAGATCACCTGCATCGACCCCTATCCAAGGCCATTTATAAAATCCGGACATACCCAACAGTGGACCATTATATCCAATCCTCTTGAGAATTTTGACTGGAACTTTTTCGGCCAGCTGGAAAGGAATGATATTCTATTTATAGATTCCAGCCATGTGATCCGGATAGGCGGTGATGTTTTAGACATCATCCTTGAGATACTGCCGAGGCTCAGGAAGGGAGTTCTTATACATATTCATGATATTTTTCTTCCTGAACATTATCCGGATTTATGGGTACTCGGAGAGAAGCGGTTCTGGACCGAGCAATATCTTCTCCATGCTTTCCTTGCATTCAACAAAGAATTTTCAATTCTTTGGCCGGGGGCCTATATGCGGCTGAATTTCGGACAAAAATGTGAAGAAGCATTTCCAAGCTTCAGATGCAATCAGACTTGGATGGGAAGTTTCTGGCTGCTGAGGAGATAAGGATATCTGAATTATACCTTCCTGAGAACCAGGCAGGCCTGTCCGAGGTAGGCAGGATCCCCAACGGCAATGTCCCTCCCGAAAAGGAGAACCGGTTCCGTCAGGGGAATCCACTTCTCATCGGCTCGAAAGTCTTTTTCTATTTTGAATCCGGCTCTTTCAACGAGGTATTGAAGCATCCCCGGCATGAAAACATGATTTCGAACCTGCTGGGAGCGATGCTCATACGGGATCTGGCCTTCATTAAGGAAAATATCCCAGTGATCCTGAACATCTGCCGAAAGATACGACACCACCATTCGGCCGCCAGGCCTCAGAATCCTTAGAGCCTCAACAAGGTATGAAAAAGTATCTTCGAGGTCGATGTGAGTCACTACTGAAAAAGCAACAAGCAAATCCATGCTGTTATCTTCACAGGGTACGCGACAATCCTGGATAACTTGAAATTTGAAGGGAATGTTACCTATATTTCCCTTGATTTGGGTGCAGGCTTCCTCGATCAAGGTTTTTGATACATCCAACCCGAGGTAAGATCCTTCTGGCCCGATGACTGAAACCACCTGCCTGGCCAGCCTGCCGGATCCGCACCCCAGATCGACCAATTTTGTTTTCTCATTCAATCCCAAAGCCAGCAAGCAATCTCTTTCGAGTTTCCCGATCGACTCGAATTCACCTCCAACCGCAGCCTGACGGGCCTCGCTGGGTGAAAGGCCCAGAGATTGATGTTTATGGATATGCTCTTCATACAGGGAGCCATACCCACTTCCCTTTGGGTTGCCGTGTTCCTGGGCGAGCCAGCGTGCAAATAAACGTACCATACTATAACCGATCCACGAGTTCGCGGTCCACCTTGCGGTTCATTTTATAGGTGATCCAACCGAGAACCACTATTTCCATCAATAGAATCAGTGCGGGCAGGAGCATATCGAGCCATTGATCTCCCAGATGTGGCATTTCCATCCCAAGCAGTATCGAATGCCGGATGGAGATCAAAAGAACCAGCGGATTGATCAGGTAAAGCCAGCTCAGCCCATGAGCCTGGAGCATTCCCAGAGCAAGGTCAGCTGGATAAATGATCGGCGCGGCATAGAAACCAACCATGAGGGCCAGTTCCAGAAGTTGAAATGTATCTCGTGCCAGAATCTGAAATCCGGCACAGATGCAGGTGATCATTCCCGCCAGAACGAGATCCAGCAGAGTCAATGGAATAATCCATGCCATCTTCCAGGACACTGTCATCGCCCCCATCCCAAACAGCAGGCATAGCAGGGCCATCTGGGCAAAGAGATAATGAATCCACTGACTGAAGACATCAGATAAGGGGAGCGCCGGGCGCCAGAATCGTGCCCGCGACACCAGGTGGGAATGGACCTGGTAGGAATGGATTCCCTGCAGCGGGGAACCCGAGTAGAAGGTCCATGTGATGATCCCCACCGCCAGGAAAATTCCATAATTCACATGGGCAGGTATTCCGGCCATGGACCCACGCACCGGCAGGAGCTTTTCAAACACCAGGTAAAACAGCCCTGTTATGGTGAGCGGCTTCGAAAGAGACCAGAAAAAGCCGAACAAAGTGGAGCGGTATCGGATTCGCAGATCTCTCTGGATCAGTTGCTTGAGAAGGGAGCAGGGGGCGGCAATTTCCATAATGAGAAAAGGGGGCGTCAGAAACCTGCCGCCCCCTTCATTGTTACATTACATCCTTCCATATACGGAAGGAATCATTGGATGAGGATTACTGCTTCGAGAGATCCTCATCATAGAACTGGGCAACATCCTTCACAGCCAGCATGTGGATCTCATCGATCGACAGCACCGCTGTGCTGTAACGGCCGGGCAGACGATCCTTGTCGGCCTGTGAAACAGTGCCGCCATTAGGTGCGAAGATGCCATCGAAGCCCTTCAGGTTAGGATTGTTGATGACTGTCTCAACTGCTGCCCCGTTCGGCTGAGCATTTGCTTTGGTGAAGTCGATCATCGCCAGCTGAGCGCCCGGGTTCTTGGCCTTCAGGTCATTGAGGACACCGGCCGGGGTTTGTCCTGCGAAACGTCCACCCGCCTGATTATTGAGAATCAGGTCGTAGTAAGTTCTGTATGAACAGAAGGAAATGACAGAACCGCTGACGAAGTCATCACTCCAGACACCAGCTGGCATACCGACATTATCCGCCGATGGCAGAGAGGTTGAGATCCTGCTCGCAACAATGCCTAATGTAGCATCTGCATTAACAAACCGGACATCAATTCTCGGATTGTGGCTGACATTGCCGGCATTTGATTTGGTGAACCAGCGGACACCAAACACCCCTGACACATTGCCATTGATCCGGTCCGGATTGAGGTTGCCATTCATGCCATCCATGTTTCCGCCAGCGCCACCGGCGAACTCAACATCGCCGACATGGAGGCCGGGTTTAACCTTGTCACTGGAAAGCCTCATATCAATGAATGGTGTCTGAACACCAACAACACCACCATGACCCGAAGCAGCGATTCCGGAAGTAATCGGGGCAGTGAATGCATTGCCAGCCAGACCCGCCGGGCCAATAACCAGAGCACGGTTGCCATCATCGAGAACCGGGAAGTCCAGCGCGACATCAGTTCCACCAGTTCCAATGATTGCCAGGTCAGAGTTGAAATTCATTTCAACAAAGCCAGCCTTGGCAGTGTTGACCGAATCAGAGTGTGCCGCTGGCGCAGAACCAAACACGGTCGACGGATTCCGTCCGGTGACTGGCTGGGCACTGCCGGTTCCACCCTGGGAAGCCGAACCATAGATGGTCTCGCCGCGAGCCAGAGCAGCCGGCATGGCAATCGCCCCATAGAAGTTCGGATTGGTAAATATCGCAGCCGGGCCGGAGGTCGCACCATTATTAAAGGGAAGTGCAAAACCTGCAGAGACCATCGGAACATCGGTTGAGCCATAGGCGAGAGCCAATGCACCCGGGCACCTGGAAATGCAGAGGTTATCGAGCCAGACATTCTGCTGAACAATATTGGCCTGGCAGTCATTACGGGCAATCACCATGATTGCGCTCAACCCGATCGAATCGACCAGATTACCGGCACCGACTGTTCCCTGGACATTCTGGCCAATTTGAGGCACTCGGAAAGACACCTCATGGCGGGTCCATTTGCCGTGCAGCAACGCTATTGTATTAACTGCCTGGCCACCACCGCGGCCATAAAGTGGACTGGCAGCACCAGGTCCCTTACGGAATGGGGCGTAACTAGCCTGACTGCCTGCATAATTCACATAATTCAGATTCATCGCCAATGCTGACGGCAATGTATAAATCTGAATGGCAAATACAAGGCCGTTGGTTGGCTCATTGATGGCCTCATCCGCTGCAGTGCCGTTATATCCTAAGTCAAAGTAGGAGTTAACCGAGAAAGTAATCACATCAGCAGGATCATACTGGTCAGGCGTAATACCTTTGTGATTCATGATAATTCCCTGGTTATTCTGCCGATTGAAAGTAAGTTTAAGAGCATTACCATCGGTAGCACCGGGATAGGTCGCAGCCGGTTTACCTGCATTTGTTATGGCAATGTCAGGTAATATGGACCCATTTAGGTTTCCACCTGCGCCCTGGCTATTGGCAGTCACCAACCAGTTAGTCGCCTGGGTCTGGGTAAATGTGGCGCGCTGGGCATTGGTGGCTGTGTTGTAATCATTGGCTGATGGAGCACCGATCAGCTGCTGGACTGTAAGGTTATCGAATCCGTAGTTCTCCTTGACTGTGCTGATAGTCGATGCACCAGTTCCAGTTCCCTGAAGGTTGGTGTTGGTTCCGTTGAGGAAATCGGCGATCGCGACTGTGTAGGAGTCATCGTTGTTGGCGGCAAATTGACGGGTGACGGTCACACGGACGCAACCCGCAAAGCCTGCGAGCGGAACCACATTCAAACCATTGATATCCGCATCAATCGACAGATTGCCAGCAACAACACCATAGGATGGGCCGGTTGCATCCTGGCCAAGCTTCACCACTCCCGGCTGATAGGGAGCCAGTGGGTTGGTCACGGATGCGATCTGGCTGGCGGCATACAGGCAGGTCTGGCTGAAACCCTGGGTGACAGTCAGACGGGACACTGCGCCCGCGAAGGGGATCTGAATGGGGCCGCTGCCATTCGGGTCGGCCTGGACACACCATGTGTAGGGGATGGTCGATCCAGCACCCATCGCCGCACCCAGCTGGGTGTCGACAAGTGGGGCGCCGAGGAGCACATCGGATGTGTGCACACGAATGGGGCCTGACTGGTCCGAACCGCTGCCATCGGAGACGGTGAAGGTAACACTTTCATTGGCCGCCGCTGATCCGGTCGGGATGGTTACCTGCAATTCATTCCCCGCCACCACCGCTGTGTTTGAGCCATTTTCGGTCCAGGTCAACGCCTGCTGGGCGCTGGTGGCCTGGTCCCTGTGTTCCGCATCAATCACATACTCATCAAGGTCAAGAACAACACCCTGACTCCCAGCCGGATTGATTGCGTTCCGGATATCCGGAAGTTCCTTGGCGATTGGCGCATTTGCGAGTGCAGCCATCGGCATCAATAGGATCGCTATGAGACCAACGATTGCTGCTATTCCGCTATTCATTCTCACAACGCTTTACCTCCTGTGGTTCTGATAAAATTCGTTTCGCAGCCTAGCTGCACCCTTTTTGCAGGCAAATGAAAGTACGATGGGAAAACGGTCCTCCTCCGGAAATGATGGTGATGATTTCACTGAATTGCAACACACTGTTGAATGATTCCAACCGGTAGTATATGAAGTTCAAAAGACCGATGTCAAGCCCTTTTCGGCCATTTTTTGCCCCTGATTTTCATTTTTACCGAAAATCCTGCCATATCCTCCAAACCTTGAAAACTCAAAGGGTTATGCCGCTCGGGCCAACCCATTCAGAAACCTTAACCCAAAAAATAAAATTAACCGGCAGGCAAAAGTCAAATTTTTTGTCCCCGGGTTACACCAGCCCCTCCGACATCGTTCCTTCTGGACAAGACTTGCTGCGCATCCGCTGATTTAAAGAGCCAATACCCTGGCCACTGCCTTGCAGTGAAAAATGGTTTTTATTCCCTAGGAGATTTCAGATGAGAAAGATTTCGATCCTCAGAATTGCCATTCCTGCCCTTTTCCTGGCCGGAATCATTTGTGTTCCCGGATACGCCGAAGAGAAGAAGGACAAGACCGCCGAACAGCCAGCCATAACCCACCTGTATGGAAACCACTCCTGCCCGGTCACCGGGGAGCCGGTGGTTCCCGATGCCTCGATCACCTACGAGAACAAAGAAAAGGGGATCTTTGGCCGCATCTATCTGTGCTGCATGCCATGCGCCAAGAAGGCCAAGAAGAACCTCGATGAACTCTACAACAAGTTCTATCGGACCGATCCCAAGACCGGCAAGGCCATCGAGCCGCGTGATTTGAAGAATGACAAATGCCCGATGTCCGGGGAACCGGTCGATGCCAAAGCCCATATTGAATACAACGGGATGATCATCCATTTCTGCTGCAAGGATTGCGCGGAGGAATTTCTCAAGGATCCCGAGCCGAAGCTGAGCAAGCTTCTTCCGGATGCCAAGGAGTTTGAATTCACTCCGAATCCGGAGGGAGACCACCACAAGATGCACTGAGGGAAATTCCTGGCTGTGGGGAGGTTGGAAGGGGAGAAAATCGCGCCCTGCCAGCCTCCCCGGCCAGTCCACGAAGCTCGCAGTCGACAACAATCAACCCATTACCTTGGACACGAGCCTGACGGATGAGATGTCTTCGGCTCTACTGCGGCCTTTCAGGTATATGAGTGCGCCTTAATCTCTCCCTCGAAAATTCCAAAAGCCGCGGATGCATTATAAAAAATTGTTTTCCATCCTCTGCTTGCTGAGGTGTGGGAGTAATGGAGCCATCACGGAGGGAGCAAATCCCATCAAGCATCAACCTCACCATCATGGGTTCCAGCCTTGCGCGGATCGCCTCGAAGGTATCACCGGGATGCAGTGCATACCGGGACTTAAGAAGGATCGGCCCCGTGTCTACACCCTGATCCATGATATGCAGGGTGAGTCCAATCCCCTCTTTGTCCAGTCTCCCCTCGGCGACAGGCCATTCGACCACATCCATCCCACGATATCTTGGGAGGATTCCCATGTGACAGTTTAGAACACCGATTTTCGGCTTATTCAGGACATTCTTGCGAAGAAGCCCCCCTCCTGTGAAAGCCACCACCTCTGGCACTTTGCGTTGGAGGAAACCCTCAACCTCAGGCCCGTTCAAATCCCCAACCTGGATAAACTCAATTCCCCATCTCTTCGCCAACTGTTTCAGGTTTCCTTGGGGCAGCCCAACGGTTTTGGCGAGGTTGAGGAGATTGTCAGAGGGTAGATGCTGATAGCCATGTCCTCCGAGAATGAGCTTGCGATAAACCTTCCTGAGCAGCCTTGAACCATCACGCCGTAGCTCCGACCGCAACCGCTTGAGATCCCAGATGGAACGCTCGACAATTCCTACAACTTCAACTCTCGGCTCCTGATGTGCCAGATAGGTGACAAGCCTCGAAAAAAGGCTGGTGCGGGTCGGTGAAAAAATGACTACTTTCATGGCGAGAGGAGATCCTTGCACGCAGCCTCTTGTTCCAACAATGCCCGGACGAAAACCACGAGGTTCGGCCCTGTGCGCTGAACTTTTTTCCCAGTGTTAGACTGATACGCCCACTCATTAAGTTTCAAAGCAGTATTCAGAAACCGGAGGTCATGGCTTCGCCTGGCCTGCTTTGCCAGAAGGATCGCCATCCGGTGCTTCTCGATCCATTCCTCTGATGGTCCGGCCGCAGGAATGATGGGGGAGAGGCAATGTTTTTTCTTGACTTCTATATGGCGAAGAAGGCGCTCCAGTTCGCGAGAGAGCCACTCTTTGTAAACCGCAGTTTCATCTGAAAGCAGCCTTTCCATCCAATAACCCGCACCTTGTTGGAGACCACCCTTACTCACTAATTCAGCGCTACACAGACCTTCGGCCCATTTAATCGATTGAGCAAGTTTGGCCGAAGCACTCTCCACATAAGATATTTCATCACCTGAAAACTTAAATGGCAGATCAAACTCTCGGATTAATCCTTTGATTTCTGCAAGATCTTCACAGACACTTGGCTGCTCATTTTTCCATTGGCCAACAAGAGCCGAACCTTCCAGATCTGCCAATTTGTCCGTGATGAAACCATGAAGAACATCTTGTGGAACATATCCATCCAAGTGGCTGAACACCCACGACCAGATGCGGCCCGCAAACAGACTCATCACTCAGTGTTCCCGGCTGAAACGCAGCAATTCAGAGACTCCATCCAGCCCTTTCAGTCCTTCACCGCTGATATAGAAATGTTCCAGGGATATGTCTCCCGATGGGCATGAGATGACCCCATACTTGAAAATCCGGTATGGTTTCAGGCCATCTTTCTTGTAGGCTCGGATCTCCTGCCAGTGGAATCCATCCTCACTCATCAGGATCGAGCTTTCTTCCCGCTGGATGGCCGGTCCCTGTTCAACTGTTGTGAAAGCCACATGCACCCCCTCAACTGTTGTAGCGCCATACCAGACCGAACAGCCAATCGGCTCACCGTATTCAATCCGCATGTCTTTGCGAGCCATCCGGCAGGCGTAATTCTGATCGAGGTGGCTGTCAGTAAGCCAGCAGATGTGATCGCTTGTAAAGAAAAGACGCACAGCACGGAAGATCTGGCTCCCATCGCCGAATCTTTCCATAGTCACAAACCGGTCCCTCGTTCTGAAGAAGTAGCATTCATCGGCATAGTCACCTGTCAGGAGCCACAAAGCCCCTGGCTCAAAAGGATCCGGGTAGATGCCATGGATGTGTCGGATCTGCCCGGCCGTGAACTCATGTGCGATTTCGTATTTGTCGAGGTTTGGTGAAACCCTCCATAATCGAACTGGACCTCGATTCGAGTTTCGAAAATATTCCCCGAAATAGGTCCACCCTTCCATATCTTCAGCAAGGCTCCCATGAAGGACACAATCTCCTTGAATTGAAAACAGTGGTTGCAGGGTCGATCTTTCATCAAGCCTGTAAACCTTTCCTCCACGAATCCCCAGGAGTTTTCCCTTCGAATTAATGTAAAGGTTGCATTTGTCAGCACGGGTCGGGCGCGCAGTCAGGCGAGAGAATCCAAAGAAATCTCGTGGGAAAACAAATGGGAAGACAGCCGTCCGAGTCCATTGATCCCCGTTGAAATGGATAATCGAACGCCTGTATGTCCCCCAGGCACCACCATTCGGCAGCACATGATGGACCTGGGTCACACCGGACAGATGCGCCAATGTCTCAACATTCCACTTCGACGGATTCACCGGCTTGATCACTGGCTTTCTGATCTCCCCTTGGAGTGGTAAATCCGATTAAAAGAACAGCAGAAATTTCTCATCTCCTTGTCCCCTTAAAAGCTGGGTTGGACCCCTTCTGGCATTTTATTTAGATGTTCTCTTGCCCATGTTGTCCCCCACCGGGCAGGCGAGGGCAATTCCTGGAACCAGTATCGGCATCGTCCTAATTCCAGTCAATCTGAGATAACCGGTATTCGATAGAATCAACCTTTGGGAAAAACGTATTGAATCAGGGCGGAGGAGCTTTCCTGCCCGCATTGGAAATGGACAATCAGATGAACATGAAAATTCTGAGAACCTGGTGAGGCGCTTCCTTGGCAAGTGACTCCTGGCTTTCCAAAGGTGCCTTGACAAATACATTTGTTAAATAGTTTTCTATATGGACCGACGGGCAGCCAGAAAGAGTTCACCCAAAAAAACTGATGATCGATCCTGAGACTTCGTGGGGCATGGAAAGACACATGCCCCCTTTTTTTTCAGACCGGCCGGATGATGGAAGCAATAGCCTCGATTTCAACCAGCGCCCCCATCGGAAGCGCCGCAGCCTGAATCGTGGCTCGTGCCGGCTTATGGTTGTTGAAGACCCGGGCATAAACCTCATTCATATCTTTGAAGTTGGCCAGGTCAGTCAGGTAGACTGTGGTTTTGAGAACATGGGTGAGATCCGATCCCCCGGCCTGGAGCAGGTTGGACAGGTTCCGAAGCACCTGCTCAGTCTGTTCGCGAATCCCCCCCGCCACCAGCGAACCACCCTCCGGTGGAAGCGGAATCTGGCCTGAACAGTATAAAAGCCCCCCTGACTCAATCGCCTGCGAATACGGCCCGACCGCTTGCGGAGCCATGGAAGTGGAAACAGGACGAATGCTCATTGGCAGAGAACCTCCTCGGGCTGATCCAGGTAATCATAGAAGGTATTCCTTCTCTGAGGGCGGAATCCGATTTCTCGAGCCAGGCGGCAGAGCTGCTGTTCATTTGTCCGGTGGGTGCAGCTGGCCGCACTGACCACATTTTCCTCCATCATGGTGCCCCCCATGTCATCGGCCCCGAAACGCAATGCCAGCTGCCCGATATTCTCCCCCATAGTCACCCAGGAGGATTGAATATGGGCAAAATTATCCAGGAAAACCCGTGCCAGGGCCTGGGTGCGCAGGTATTCCAACGGGCCGACATGCATTCCTCTCATCGGGGTGTTGTCGCTCTGAATCGGCCAGCAGATGAAAGCGGTGAATCCCCCGGTGCGATCCTGAACTTCCCGTAATTTCGCCAGGTGCTCGATCCTCTCCGGCAGGGTTTCAATGTGGCCAAACATCATGGTGGCGCTGGAGGCATAACCAATCCGATGGGCTGTCTCCATCACATCCAGCCACTCCTGGGACATGCACTTGGTCGGGGCGAGTTTTTTTCTGACTCGATCCACAAGGATTTCAGCGCCCCCTCCCGGAATCGACCTTTGACCCGCATCCCAGAGTTCCCGCAGGACTTCCTCGATGGAAAGGCCGCTGATTCGGGCAAAATGGACAATTTCCGGTGGAGAGAATGCATGGATATTGACTGAAGGGTATTTTTCCTTCAGGCGGGCGATCAAAGAGGTGTAATAGGAAAACGGGAGAGTGGGGTGTAGGCCACCCTGCAGGAGAACCTGTGAACCGCCCAGCGCTACCAGCTCATCGATCTTGGCATCGATCAGCTCATCCGGCAGAACATACCCTTCCGGGTTGGCGGGAGTCCGGTAAAAAGCGCAGAACTTGCAGGGGGTCACACACACATTGGTATAGTTGATGTTGCGGTCAACAATATAAGTGACCACCTGAGGATCTGATTTCTGCAAGCGTGCCTGGTGGGCCATTTCCCCCAGATCGAACAGATCGGCATTCCGGTATAAATCGAGTGCTTCCTCGATATCGATCCGCTTCATCTCCATCATCCTTCAAACCAGCCTCCGCGAAATCCAGGCATCCCGCTCATCCATGCTGCTTATCGAATTCCATGCTCTTTCAGCCAGGCTGAAAGCTCTCCGGGCCTGTTGGTAATGATACCATCCAGCTTGAGATCAACCAGCCGTTGCCACTCCGCTGGTTCATCCACAGTCCAGGCCCACAGTTTAAACCCATTTTCATGTATCATGGCAACCGCTTCCGATGTTAATTTTTCGTGGTTCCAGGCCACTGTGGGGATGTCGAGAAGCTTGAGATCCTCCAGCTGGCTGCGGGTTACATCCTCACCTCCCAGCGCAGCCATTTGAACCCCGGGCAGCCAGACCTTCAAAGCAGCCAGAAAATCCCAGTCAAAGGACTGGACCACAAGTTTATCTGTATATCCAAGTTTCTTAATCAACTTGGCATGGGAAAGTGCTGTTCCTGCTTTCCTTTCGAGGAGAGTGGTCGAGGAGGCCTGGATTACTTTCAGAGAGGCTTCGAGGGTTGGAAGCGGCTCCCCTTTGAACTGATCGGATTTCCATGAGCCGGCATCGAGAAGCCGGATTTGATCCAGTGTGACTTTGGAGACAAGAACATCGGTTTTTCCGAATACCGATTCCGAATTGGTTGTCCGGTCGAGTTTGGAATCATGCAGAACCACCAGGACACCATCTTTGGTATCGTGTGAGTCCAGCTCCACCAGGTCGGACCGTTTCTTAAGAGCGGATTCAAAGGCAGCCAGTGTGTTTTCCGGGAAATGGGATGAATCTCCGCGATGGGCAATCACTTTCATGGCGCAAACTCCTTGGAGGTCGATCGAATTGCCTGCCAGAATAATAATGAGCAGGACAAAAACAATAGATGAACGCGGCATTGCCAATTCCTTTCAATACTCATTCAGAAACATTCCAGGCTTCAAGCAGGTTTACCAGATCATGGCCTGTCCAGCCAGCTCCCATCCAGCGGGCAGCGAAACGGAACAGGTCGGGAGGAGCGGGGCTGGGGCACAGGTTCATGGAAACATCATCGAGATAAAAAGTTGTGACAGGAGTGCCGGTCACCGAAGACTCAAAGCGCAGCAGATGAGTCATGCCATCGGTCCAGTCGGACAGATTGTGCACCACCCGGACATACTGGGCAAACACCGGCTGGTCTGCAGTGGTGTATTCAGCAAGAACCACATCATCCAGGCGGACAGCCAGGTGGTCGAGCTCATCGGTTGAGGATTCTGGGATCCGAAGGCAGTAGCTGAGTTCAGCCCGTCCCGGTGGAATCAGGACCGGCTGCTCAAGGCTCTGCTCGAGCAGCTGGAAGAGCTGCCCTCCAAAAACTGCAAGCCAGGATCCGGTCCGGGCATGAAGGGAATCGATGTTGATCACCGCAAGACCAGTTGTCACCTCCTGCCAGGTGGCATTCGGGCGTCCGGTTTCGAAACCACCATCCTGAACAACCTCGCAAACCACTTTGGCAGGAACCTGCCCGAATGCCTGGGTGGCAGCGATGACCATGCAGGCAATCATCAAATGAATATTACAGACCACTCCAGAACCTCGAATCACCGGACCACAAAGTTGACCAGCTTTGCCGGAACAACAATCTCTTTCACGATTGTCTTTCCTTCCAGCTGGCGCTGGACTTTTTCGGATTCTTTCGCTGCCGCAATGAGGGCCTCGGAATCCGAACCATTGGGAACCTGGACAGTATCGCGCAGCTTGCCATTGATCTGGACAGGAATATTGATCAGGTCCTCGATGAGCAGGGTGGGATCATAATCCGGCCATTTCTCATACGCCAATGTCTCCTTATGTCCCAGTCTTTGCCAGAGTTCTTCGGCGATATGCGGCGCGAATGGAGCCAGCACCAGAAGGAAGCGCTCCATGTCATCTTTTTGAACCCTGTCGGCCTTGGTGGCGGCATTGACAAATTCCATCATGCGCGAAATGGCGGTGTTGAAATCCAGGGATTCGATATCGCGTGTCACATGCTTCACAGTCCGATGCAATATCCGGGTGACAGTGTGATCGCCGGAGTCATTCTGAATTCTCGGATGGAGATCGCCCGGCTCGGTCACGAACAAAGCCCAGATTCGCCTGAGGAAGCGATGCACTCCCTGCACTCCCTCTTCGGTCCAGGGCTTTTCGCGGTCCAGCGGCCCCATGAACAGCTCATACAGGCGCAGAGAATCCGCTCCCAGCTCCCGGACCACAGTGTCCGGATTCACCACATTGTAACGGGATTTGCTCATCTTCTCGACTTGTACCCGCACCGTGGATCCAGTTTCTTTGACCAGCCATTCTTCTCCGGATTTTTCGACCTGGTGGGGGTAGTAATATTTTCCAGAGGAATCCTGGTAGGAATGGGCCAGGATCATGCCTTGATTAAACAGGCGCTGGAAAGGTTCGGGAGTGGAGACCAGGCCGGCATCAAACAGCACCTTGTGCCAGAACCGTGAATAGAGCAGGTGAAGAACCGCATGTTCCGCGCCGCCGATGTAGAGGTCGACCGGCATCCAGTAGGATTCCGCCTCTTTCGACCAGGCCTGCTTCCGGTTTTGCGGGTCGCAGAAGCGGAGGTAATACCAGCAGGATCCTGCCCACTGAGGCATGGTGTTGGTTTCACGTTTGAGGGCATTTCCAGTCCTGGGATCGGTGAAATTGACCCATTCCTGAGCACGCGCGAGTGGAGGCTGGCCATCGGCGGTGGGGCGGTAATCCTCAAGCGGAGGAAGCACCACCGGCAAATCTTCGATCGGCACTGCCTGGATGGAGCCATCCTCGAGTGTCACCAGCGGAAAGGGCTCCCCCCAGTACCGTTGACGGGAAAACAGCCAGTCTCTCAGGCGATAGGTGACTGTCGCTTTCCCAAGACCCTGGTTTTCAAGCCAGGCGCTGATTTTCTTTTTCGCTTCAGGAACCGGAAGGCCATCGATCAGAGGTGAATTGACTAGCAGTCCATCGCCGGTGAATGCCGCCCGCGATATGTCCCCGCCACTGACGACCTCTATGATCTCGAGGCCGAATTTGCGGGCAAATTCGTAGTCCCTCTCATCATGGGCCGGGACCGCCATGATCGCCCCATAACCATACTCCGCCAGGACATAATCCGCTGTCCAGATCGGGATCTCCTTGCCATTGACCGGGTTGACAGCATAAGCCCCTGTGAAGACTCCGGTTTTTTCACGTTCGGCAGCCATTCGATCCTGCGCACTGCGTCTGGAAGCCGCTTCGACATAAGCCTGGACTTCTGCCAGGCGATCGGGAGTGGTGATCGATATCAGCAGGGGGTGTTCGGGGGCGAGAACACAGTAAGTGGCGCCATAGAGGGTGTCCGGACGGGTGGTGAAAATGGTGAACTGGCAGTTTTTTCCAGCCACTTTGAAGAGGGCATCGGCTCCTTCCGAACGCCCGATCCATTCGCGCTGCATCGCCTTGATGCTCTCCGGCCAGTCGACCCGATCGAGATCCTGGATCAACCGCTCGGCATAAGCAGTAATCCGAAGCATCCACTGCTTCATCATCCGCTTTTCGACTGGGTCTCCAGTCTCGACATAACAGCCATCTTTGACCTCTTCATTGGCAAGAACAGTCCCAAGGGCCGGGCACCAGTTCACCGGCGCTTCAGTCTGATAGGCCAGGCCGCGCTCGAAGAGGATGGTGAAAATCCACTGGGTCCATTTGTAATAATCCGGATCGGTGGTGTTGATTTCACGATCCCAGTCGTAAGACAAACCCAGTGACTGAATCTGGCGCCTGAAGGTGTCGCAATTTTTCTGGGTGATGACCGCCGGATGCTCACCGGTCCGGACCGCATGGCGCTCGGCAGGAAGCCCGAAGGCATCCCAGCCCATGGGGTGCAGGACATTAAATCCATTCATCCGTTTGAAGCGGGCAACCACATCGGTGGCCGTATACCCTTCCGGGTGTCCGACATGCAGGCCATCCCCACTCGGGTAGGGAAACATGTCGAGGACATAGTATTTTGGTTTGGAAGGGTCGGCTTCGGTCTTGAATGTCTTATTTTTTAACCAGTATTCCTGCCATTTCGGCTCGATCGACTGGGGATCATAAAGGCCGGTTCGCACATTTCCTGTCGTTGGTGAAACGGAATCACCGGGTTTTTGAATCATCATGAAAATCTCCAAACTGGGCTGACCGAAGGAAAGTAACATAAGACATTGAAAAAAATGAGCACCTGCCCTGGTGTTTTGATAGAAAGGCCCACAGCACACTCAAGCGGGCGGCGGTTACCCCCGCCCACGGTGTTCAGTTTTCCGATGAGGAACAGTATGCCATTCGGCGGCCATCCATCCACAAAGGAGAGCACACGTTTTATGGCGATCTATGGGGCGAGAGCCTCATAATAAAACGCCAGGGGAAACCCTCAGCTCTTGACAGCTGCCGGTTTCCCGATTAGAAATCAAAAAAGTTTGAAAGAAAAAACCCGAATCGAGGAGAAGGTTCGTGCAACCGACATTCAGACCCAGCCGCTTGCACCGCAAGCGGACACATGGATTTCGTGCCCGCATGGCGACACGCGGGGGACGCGAAGTGCTGCGTGCCCGTCGCCGCCGCGGACGCCGCAGATTGACCCCATAAGTCACGAAAAGACTGACAGTTACAAGTTTCCCCGAGCCGCCCGGCTGACCTCATCCAAAGAGTTTACCAGGGTTTTTGAAAAAGGGAGACGGTATCGGGGAGAGAAGATATCGATCAGCATCCACCCCAATGACTTGGGGCACCCCCGTCTGGGGCTGGTCGTCGGAAGAAAGGCCGGCAAGGCGCATCAACGAAACCGTTACAAACGGGTTCTGCGCGAAACCTTCCGCCTTGAGCTCCTCCCGAAAAAGAAAAGCACCGACCTGGTCGTGCGAATCCATCCGGGAAGAGAGAGAATCGCATCCCAAGAGCTGCGCGATGAGTTTCTGGCAGCGGCGGATCGAATGGGCCTTCTAACCACGGGAACCGAAAGGCTGGCCCCCCAGACTGAAATCCGCCATCCAAACAGCGAGAGAAGCCATCCCGGCTCGGAGAAAGAAAACTGAGCTCGGTTTGATGTCAAACCTGTTGGCGGTCTTCATGATCGCCTGTATCCGTATCTACCGCACAGTGCGTCCTTCCTGGATCCACTGCTGCCGATTTGAGCCGACCTGCTCGAGGTATGCCTGGCAGGCGGTTCTGCTCTATGGCCCATTGTTGGGGGGGTGGAAAACCCTGTGCCGACTGGCAAGATGCCAACCCTTTCACCCGGGCGGAATGGACCCAGTCTGATGGCAAACTTCCTGAAGAACCTTTCACCGGAAAGGCGGATTCTGCTTGCAACCTCGCTGTGTGTCATGCTGTCGGTTGTGTTCACGCTGCTCATGCCGCCTCAGCCTGGCCCGGAGGAGCAAAACCCTCAGATCACCGCTCCCCTGCCCGACCAGGAGGCCAGTCTCCGCCCCAGAGAAACCGCTACGGCTGTGATCCAGTCTCCCACCGCCTCACAGGCTGTGGAAGCGCCAGCGGTGGTTGCCGCTGCTTCTGTGCAAAGCGGCGCCCCTTTCGACAATCTCGACCCGAACCTCCAGGCGCACGATGTGATGATCGATACCCCGGCGGTTCGTTTTACCTTTTCGACTCGGGGCGCCTGCCTGAAATCGATCCGCCTCAAGCACTATGCAGAAATTGACCCCCCGGTAAAGCTGCTGGAAGCCCAGCGGGACTCGGCGGCCACTCCGGACATCCGGGAGTTCTGGCAGAAACGGATCGAAGAGGAAAAACAACGGCACGAACTGCGTGGCAGCCAGAAAATCCGCAAAGGCGACCCGGTTCCGGAGCCCTTCTGGGTGGAGCTGATTCCGCAGTACGAAGACACACGGGAGCACCCGCTCGCACTTCATTTCGGGAAGGATCTTTCGGATCAAAATCTGGTCTATGAGTGCGATCAGGCCACCCAGGCCCTCGATGCGGGCGGTTCTGTTCAGCTCACTTTTACAGGGAAGACCGCCACCGGCCTGACATTGCGCAAAACTCTCACGATTCAGGCGGATCAACCCCAGTTCGAAATGGAAGTCCAGGTTTCTTCGGATGCCGGGATCAAAGCGCACCAGGCGGTGATTGGTGAGCAGTATGTTCTGGAATGGCCGGATGGCCTGGCTCATCTGCCCTTTCATTATCCCGGAGCGCAGGAAGAAAACCATCTGCGTGCGATGCTGGATGATTCGATGCAGTCCCCGACCCTGCGAGACTGGATGCACAAGCAGGCGGTTGCTTCAGCACAAACCGAAGAGTTCCGTTACCCGCTGGATGGCCGCCTCGGTTGGATCTGCATCGAAACTCGTTATTTCATCGCGGCAATGATCCCGCAGGGGGAGGCCAGCCAGGGTGTCTATATAGCGGAAAACATCGGCCAGCGGCCTTCCATCGATACCCGCATGGGAATCGGCCTGGTCACCCCTTTGACCGGGCAGCCATCAAAATTCATCGTTTATGCCGGGCCGAAACTCTCCGATACCCTGGCCAAGCTGGGCGGGGGGCTTGACCGTGTGGTCTATGATTCCTGGTTCGGTTCAATCTGCCTTCTGGTGGAGTGGCTGCTGGCGTTGTTTTACAGCGTCATTCCGAGCTATGGAGTCGCCATCATCCTGCTTTGTGTTTTTTCGAAGGTCGCGCTTTATCCTTTGACTTACAAACAGGCGCAAACCCAGATGAGGATGGCCGCCCTTCAGCCCAAAATCGCCGAGTTGAAGGAAAAATTCAAAGACGACTCCCAGAAACTCAGCCAGGAGCAGATGAAACTGTGGAAGAAGCATGGAGTCAATCCGGCCAGCGGCTGCCTGCCCATGCTGGCGCAGCTGCCGATATTCATCGCACTGTACCGGACCATCCAGTCTTCGATCGATCTCCGTGGAGCGCCATTCCTGTGGATCTCGGATCTGTCCCTGCCGGATATGACTTTCTTCCTGCCGGCCAATCTGCCTTTCCTCGGGAATGCATTGAACATCCTGCCGGTGCTGATGACCCTGATATCGCTCTGGCAGATGCACGAACAGAAAAAGATGATGCCTGATCCCAATCAGGCTCAGATCATGATGTTCATGACCGCCTTTTTCTTTTTCATTCTTTATCACTTCTCGAGCGGACTGGTGCTTTACTGGATGACCAACAGTCTGACTCAGATGATTCAGCAGAAAATTATGGAACACCTGGGGCATGCAGCCACACCCGCAGCTCGGATGGCAACAGTTGCCGCCACAAACAACGGGGAAAACAATGAGGTTGAGGCCGCTTCCCGACCGGACAACAAACCCTTTTCCCCGCGCAAAGTGGCTCGCAGCGGGCGCAAACGGGTTGGGAAATCCTGACAGAATGGCTCCAGTCCCGGGAGAAAAGGAGTTACACAATGAAGTCAATCGAAAAAACCGGACGCACAACTGACCTGGCAATTGATGCCGCACTCCAGGAACTGGGGCTTGAACGCGATGAGGTTCAGGTGGATATCCTGCAGATCGAATCGAACGGGATCCTGGGTGTTTTTGGCAAACGCGAAGCAAAGGTCCGGGTCACCCCCCTGCGAACCATCAAGGAATCTGACAGCCAACCCACTCGTGAAAGTTCCCGCCCGGCCGAAAGAAGCCGTGAGGAAGCCCCGCGAAGCACCTCGCAGCGGAACAACTCGCGCGAAAACAATCGATCCTCCTCACGCGGTGAAAACAACCGCCCGAGCCAGCGTGAACAGGCCCCGCCTCAGCGCCGTTCCAATTCCGATGAAGCCCGGAGCAAACCAACAGCTCCCCCAGCTGCCAGAAGAATCGATGCCGGGGATGAGGCTGAGGAGATCCAGAATCCAGCAGCACCCCTGGCCGGTGAAGTGTTGTCGAAAATCTCCGAATTCCTGGGAATCAAAGTCCGTGTCGAAGCCAGTGAAGATGCACGCAACATCAATCTCCGTGTTGGCGGTGAAGATGTCGGACAGCTGATCGGAAGGCGCGGGCGCACACTGGGATCGGTTCAATACCTGATTTCACGGATCGTCAATGAGGATCGGACCACCAGGAAAAAGATCAATATCGATGTGGATGGATACTGTGAGAATCGCGAGAAATCAGTCTCGGAAATGGCAGCACGCGCACTGGACCGTGTGATGCAGTCTGGAAGACCTTATGCTTTCAAGCCGATGGCCCCACAGGATCGAAGGCTGATTCATGTCTCTCTTCAGGATCATCAGCTGGTCGCTACACAGAGCATCGGGGATGAACCTTCCCGGTTCGTCCTGGTTTATCCACGCAGCATGAGCCAGCAGGAACTGGATAAATACTTGCGGGATGCCTCCCATGGGGCTTCCGAGAATCGAGGGCCCCGCACCCGGCGCCCGTATCCAGGCCGGAATCGAGCCAACCCGCGTGACAACAATAACGGCCCGCGCCGCAGGCGGTCCGATCCACGTTAAGATCAATCAGGCTTTTCATCTTGAAAATTCAGGAATCAGCTTTTTCCTGAAGGGATAGTTTGGTAAAGTGTGGAGTAAATCCTGCCGGAAAGGGGTCTTCCCATGCATCTGTTCACCAACGACCGGATGGAGAAGAGGGAGAAAGCATTCACCCTGATCGAGCTTTTAATCGTCATCGCCATCATACTCATACTCATCGGAATTGCCCTGCCCAATTTCCTGGAGGCGCAGGTGCGCGCCAAAGTCACCAATGCCGAAGGTGAAATGCGGTCCATCAAGATCGCGCTGGTCAGCTATGGGGTTGACCGGCCCTTCTATCCCGCCGACATCATGGAACAGGGGATTTCGATTCCCGGCCCGAGCCATTCGTGGACCCGCTCGATACTGGGATGGAAGCAGCTCACCACTCCGACTGCCTACATGAAGGCCCTTCCCCAGGATCGATTCATGTATGACGAGAACTGGACTCCTTCCAGGCAGGCGGAGCAGTATTACCGCTACCTCGCAGCCGGCTGGCGCTGTGGATGCGCCGGTGTGTCGGTGAAGAAGGGCAAATGCATTGTGCCCGCCGCGGTTAAAGGGAAGATTTCATTCACCACCCCATTCGATCCGGATGCGACTTTCAAGGGCAGCTTCACAATCCTTTCGGATGGCCCGGACCGTACCTGGAATTTCGGAGAGTGGGTGGTTCATCAGGAAAATTTCAGATCGAGAAACGGCCTCTATTCGCCCACCAATGGAACCACGAGTTCAGGCGACCTGGTCGTCTGGGGCCCCTGAGAGGCCTCACCACCGGGATGCCACAGTGTGCGCCCCTTTCATCGTTCGAGGGAGCCAGGGGTTTCACCCTTTGGGCAGCGGCAGATGCTCCACGAAAAACTTATCCATGAAGTAGCAGCAACGGTCATTGATGGAACGCGCCAGATCCATGGTGTGCGGCCACCCTTCGATCCGTTCATACAGGCAGGGGATCCCCAGTTCCTTCAAACGCTTTTCCAGCTGATCCGCCTGTTCGACTGGAACTATATTATCGATCGTGCCATGAAAGATCAGAGTCGGAGGATCATCCTGAGTCAGGCAGGTGATCGGTGAGGCCTGCTTGTAAATATCAGGATCCTCCTCCCAGGTTTTCTTTCCGAGAAAATCTTTGACAACACCCTGTTGGCGGGCAAATTCAGTGGTGAGATCGACCGGGCCATAAAAATCGACAACCACCTGGACACGGCTGCTGACACCCGCATTTCCTCCATCCCCTTCCAGGCCGGGCACATCCGAGGAATAACCCGCCATCAAAGACAGATGGCCTCCAGCCGAGTTTCCACTCACTGCAATTTTATCGGGATCGATGCCGAATCTGGCGGCATTGGCCCGCAGAAAACGAATGGCGCATTTGGTGTCCTGAACTGCTGCAGGAAAGGGAGCCTCTTGGCTGAAGCGATAGGAGATGGTGGCGGTGATATATCCCTTTTCAGCAAATCGCAGGCAGTAATAGGACATATCGGTCCTCTGCCCGCCTTTCCAGCCACCCCCATGAATGAAGATGATCAGAGGAAGCGGCTGATCCGCTTTCTTGGGGCGGTAGAGATCCAGCTGCAGGTCCCGGTCCCCTCCTTTTCCGTAAACGATATTGGTTTCTGCACTGATGCTGTCCGGGATATCATTGAAGAGAGAAATCAGTTCGATCTTTCCTGAAGTAATAGCCTTCATCAGGTCGTCGGCAGAGGCAAAGCCGGGAGGCACCGGCGGGGCTGATGGATCCTCGATGGCGGCTCCCACAATGGGCATCCCGCCCAGAGTCAGCAGACTCATCAGCAGCAAGGTCAGAAAGAGGTTCCTGTTATTCATCATTTCTCCTTTGGTCAGCTCAGGTAAATGGAAACAGCCAGATGCGGGACCATGTCTCTGGTTAGAATCGCATTGATCGAGCCTTTCTGGCAAGAGATCAGTCCTGCCATACCCTTTGTCTGATTAAGCAAACCTCCACCTACAATCTCTCTCCCGATGCGAGTAGATTGTTGGCATGGAACCCAGGGAACTGCTTCAGGCCGCGCTTGAAAAAGCACAGGCGCAACACTATGAAGAAGCACGCAGTCTTCTTGAACAATTGACACAGGCTCTCCCGGAATTCGCTGATGGCCATTATTACCTTGGGCTGACACAGGCGCGTCTGGGCGAAACTCACAGGGCAATGGCAGCCTTTGAAAGATGCCTCGCTCTCGATCCCTTTTATCATGCCGCCCGTGAGCAATTGAAACTGCTTCAGAAAGGAGTCGGAGCTTCCTCCCTGCCCCCTTCGGCTCCCCCTCCGCCCCCGGAGCCTGCAAGTGAGGCCTATGCCCCTCTCTGGGTGCGTCCGGAGGACCAGTCGATCGACAGAACCATCATCCCTAAACCCGCGGGCTTCTGGATCCGTGCGGCTGCATTCGCCATCGATAATTTTCTGTTCAGCCTGGTGCTCGAACCCTTCATCTTTCTGGCTTCGATTCCCTTTTTCCCACTCTTCGATGAATACGCCGGCATGGATCAGGAGGAGATGGTCACTGCCATACTGAACCAGTTCCTCCAGGGAGATACCGGGCCGATGCTCTCCCTGCTGGCGGCGAGCCTGGTCTTGATGACTGTGGGGTTCCTGCTGAACTCATTGATCTTCGGTTATTTCCACTACACCAGCGGCCAAACCCCTGGCAAACGCCTTTTAGGGATTCGTGCTGTCGATTATGAATCTCTCGGCTATCTTGGATTTGGGCAATCGATGTGGAGGTATGCGGCCTCGACTTTGAACTGGTGTATCTGCGGGATCGGGTATCTGATGGCAGCCTTCAACCCGGAGAAGCGCACCCTGCATGATTACATGGCAGGAACCCGGGTGGTTTATTCCGAAAAAATCCCCATGAGCCTCTTCGAGATGATCCTGACTCTGGTCATGGTGGGAGTCGCCCTGGCTGTCTTCTTTATGCGGGGGATTTCACTGCTGATTGCCATTCGAGAATTCTTCTGAGGGATCCCGGCCTTCGGTCATCCCATTTCATCCAGCAGGCGGTAGTACCTCCGGACTGTCCCCCGATTCAGGCCGAGCTGCCGGGCAGTCTGGCGGATCGAATCACCCCGGCGGTAATGGTCATTGACCGCTTCAACCTGGGCCTGGGACAGGCGGCTCTTGAAAAAGACTCCACAGCGCCGCGATGAAAAGGTCCTCCCGCATGTTTTACATTTCAGGATATCTCCACGGCTTCCCTCATAGTGCTGATGAAGGACAATATTGCATCCACCATGCTTCTCATAATTCTGGCAATCCGGAAAGGGCGCCATGCCTTCAGCCAGGGGAGGAAAACAGGTGGACTGTTCGGTTGTGGCTGCCTCTTCGAGCGGAGTTTTTATCTCGAGGGCCTGCCTGCGGCGCGCACAGCGTTGATGGTAATAATCTCCCCCGGATTCACCATCGGGATCTGGGAAGACGAATGTATAGTTGGATGCGGCCGCCATCCTTGTTACCCCTTTCTTCCTGAGCCGCAGACCTTGCCCGGGGTCACCGGGGGATTGTTTTTCCCCTGGCGGATACAGTTTTTGAAAGGGCCTGTCCGCTGGTCTGCCAGGGAATGAATCAAGATCTTTGCCAACCTCATCCGGCTCCTGTTATTTTCACTTAAGGTAAATGAATCAAGTCGGTTATGTGGCCAGATCAGTCTGCATGGGGCTGGTGTGAGATTGATGGGATTTGAGCTGGGCTGCTGTGATTTCCTGAAATGCTGTTCACTTTTCAACACCAGTGATGCCAGAACGGTCCAGCTTATAGTCGCCATCCGGGCATGTTATTCTCCTGCTGGAGATTTTGCTTCATTCAAAATCTGAGTGGAGACAGGATGACCCTGTAACCGGGCCAACTTCTGGAGTGGAGGGATGCTTCCATGACCGCTCGTTTTTTTCCGATTTTCACTGTCTGTCTTGCGATGGTGCTCCAGGCCGGCCCCGGAGCGAATGCTGCCGAACCCGAACAGGGATTCATCTCCATGTTCAATGGAAAGGATCTCGCCGGATGGGATGGCAAACCAGGGTGGTGGTCCGTGGAAGATGGAGCCATCACCTCACAGACCACACCTGAAAAAACCCTCACACAACCCAACTATCTGATCTGGAAAGGTGGAGAACCGGGCAACTTCGACATGCGGTTTGAATTTCGCATCATTGGCGGAAATTCCGGGGTTCAGATCCGAAGCAAGCTCCTGCCGGATTGGGATACCAATGGCTACCAGGCAGATATCGAAGATGGGACTCAATGGGTCGGCTGTCTTTTCGAACACACCCGGGTCGCGCTGGGATTGCGGGGTGAAAAAGTGGTCATCGATGAAGATGGAACCCGCCATGTCACGAAAGTCGCCGATCCTGCTGAGTTGCTGAAACATATCCGGCGGCAAGAATGGAATGATTACCGGATTCTGGCGGATGGCAGCGATATCCTTCTGCAGATCAATGGAGCCACCTTCACCGAAGTTTCCGACTACCAGAAAGATATGGCGGCATCCTCCGGGGTGATTGGCCTGCAGATTCACCCAGGCCCACCCATGAAGGTGCAGTTCCGCAATCTGCGGATCAGGATGCTGAAGAGCGAAGATGAAAAGGAAAACGAGCGGATCCGCTGATAAAAATCCCGGCATAAAAAACAGGCAGCGCACCGCCTGATGAACAGTCTGACCGATCAAACAAAGGAGCCATTTCGATGAAACGGAGAGATTTTCTGAAGAGCACTTCGATCGCTGCCAGCACCCTGGCATTTCCAACCCTGATTCCGCGTCATGTGCTGGCTGCGGATGGCCAGCCCGGCGCGAATGACCGGCTGCGAGTCGGTTTTATCGGCATCGGGGGGCGTGCACGCTGGATCATCTCCGATGAGGGGCTGCCGGGAGCGGATCTCGTGGCGGTCGCAGACTGCGATTTCCAGCGGGTGAACAAGGCTGCCGCCGAACTTCCGGGTGGGGATAAGTGGAAGAAATATCAATCCTATAAGGAGATGCTCGAAAAAGAAAAACTGGATGCAGTCTTTGTCGAAACCACCACCCATGCCCGTGTGCTGGCCTGCATCCAGGCCCTCCAGGCGGGTTGCGATGTGTATGGTGAAAAACCCCTGACACTGACTGTTGCGGAGGGGCGTGTGCTGGCCAATGCGGTTAAAAAATACAACCGGATCCTGCAGACCGGCTCCCAGCAGCGCTCCATGCCGGCCAACATGCATGCCAGCCGCCTGATTCGCGAAGGAGCCATCGGCAAAGTCCATACAGTGATCACACACAATTTCACTTCCGGCAAGAAATGGGTCAATCCTGGCGGGGAAGCTGAAGCCATCCCGGAAGGCCTCGACTGGGATGCCTGGTGCAACCAGGTTGAGCTTCGCCCTTACTCCAAAGAACTGCAGCAGGGTTGGGCCAACTACCTCGATTATGATGGAGGTGGACAGAGCTGGGGTGTGACCGGCTGGGGGACTCACAGCCTGGATCAGGTGCAGTGCGCCCTGGGCACCGATGACACCGGGCCGGTTGAGCTCATTCCCGAAGAACCTGGCAGCCAGTGCCGTGTCACCCTGCGTTACGAAAATGGGACACTGCTCAAACTTGAAGGCCCGAAACGCGGCATGGAGGATCTCGGAGCCATTTTCATCGGCGATAAAGGCAAAATCGAAATTCTGCGCGGCTCCTATACAGCCGAACCGGCCGAGCTGCTCAAGGATTCTCCTCCCCCGACTGCCATGGGGCCGAAAGAGTCCCTGCCCCACATTGAAAATTTCTTCGAGTGCATCCGCACACGCGCCCAGCCCAATGCCGATGTGGAAACCGGGCATCGTGCCACCACACTCTGCCACCTGATCAACATCTGCCGTGACCTGCAGCGCAAGCTGAAATGGGATCCCAGGGCGGAAAAATTCACCGGCGATGATGAGGCGAACCAGTTCCTTTCCCGGCCTCGCCGCAAGGGTTACGAACTCCCGGACATTGCCTGAAAAATGATGAAAATCCTTGTGACTGGCTCTTCCGGACGAACCGGGCCATCGGTGGTCAACTCACTGGCCCGCCACTATGAGATACGGGGAATGGATCTCCGCCGCGCCCCCGGATTGCAGTGCGCCGATTTTTATTATGGCGATATCACCGACATGCTCGATGTGCAGCGTGCCATCGAGGGGGTGGAGGCGGTGGTGCACCTGGGGGCACGATCCGGAAACAGCCGCATGGATCCCGAGAATGTCATCCGGACCAATGTCACCGGGACTTATCACATCCTCGAAGCGGCGCGTGAAGCCGGAGTCACACGGGTGGTCCTTATTTCCAGTGAATGCGCCCTCGGGTATGCCCAGGGGCGTTTCCGCCCCAAGGGGCAATTCCCTCTTCACTACCTCCCCATCGATGAGAACCACCCCGACAGCCCGACCAGCGAATACGGATTGAGCAAGCTGCTCGGTGAAAGGCTCTGCCGGGGTTATACCGAGGGATGCGGGATGCAGACCTTCTGCCTGCGGCCCTCATCGATTCTCCTGCCTGAGGATTATTCCCACTTTGCGCGCATCTACCAGGATCCGGAAGCCTGGGACAACATGTGGTCGGTGGTGGATGTCCGGGATGTCGCCGCAGCCATTCACCTGTGCCTTGATAACCGGACACTCATGCACGAGGTTTTCTATATCAATTCCGGCCTCATGGCGGTCGAAACACCAGCCTCGGAAATCATCCGCCGTTTTTTCCCGGATATCACCGAGCTGCCCGAAGGCCTGGATGACAGAAAATCACTGATATCTATCGAGAAGGCCTGCCGGCTGCTGGGTTATACCCCGCGCTATCTCTGGCAGGGAGAAAGTGATGGCCCCGGAGAGCCTGGATGAGTTTTGAGTTTGACCTGGTTGCACTCGGCGAAACGATGATTCGCCATTACACACGTGCAGCCATGCGGCTCGAGCAGTGTGCCGATCTGGGATTTTCCATTGCCGGGAGTGAATCCAACCTCACCATCGCCGCAGCCAGGCTTGGGTTGAAGACCGCCTGGATCAGCAAGCTCCCCAAAAATCCTCTCGGAGAAAAAATCGCCCGGGAAATTGCAGTCCATGGAGTCGATCTCTCCCGGGTGGCCTGGGCCAGGGATGGGCGTGTGGGTGTTTTTTATATCGAATTCGGAAGCCCCCCGCGCCCCACCCAGGTCCTGTATGACCGTAAAGGCAGTGCCGCTTCCACTCTTTCTCCCGAGGAAATCGACTGGGATTTTGTCAGGCGGTCAAAATGGTTTCACACCACTGGCATCACCTGTGCCCTGAGCGCTTCCTGCCTCGAAACAGTGAAGGCAGCAATCCATGAAGCGCATCGGGGACAGACCCTTGTTTCTCTTGAAGTGAACTATCGAGAAAAACTCTGGTCCACAGAACAGTGCCGAAAGACACTCACACCTCTGGCCGGTGAGGTGGACCTGCTGGTTACCTCCTCTGAGGATGTCGAGAGGGTTTTTCAAATCCAGGGCGATGGAACCCCGCAGGGATCCCGATTTCGCGAGGCCTTTGGAATCCGCAGGCTCCTGATGACCTGTGGAGGCAAAGGCGCACTGTTCATCGATCAGGATGGAGGCTGCACCGAACTGTCCTTCGATCGGTTTCCGGTCACAGTGGTGGATCGGATTGGAACCGGAGATGCTTTCACAGCGGGCTTTTTTTCTGGGTGGCTTGAAAGGGATGCCCCGACCGGGCTGCTTTATGGCGCCGCGGCCTGTGCGCTTAAATACTCGATCCCGGGCGACCTGGCTTTGATCTCCCGAGAGGAGATGCTGGCGGTTGCTGCCGGAGATAAAGGGGGGATAAAAAGATGACTGGATTATTCCTGGTGCTGGCAATCAGCCTGTTCTGTACCGGTGCAGGCGCCGATGCAGGGCTTCAGGAGGTGATCGCATCATATCGCCAGGCTCACTCCCATAATGATTATGAGCAAACCCATCCACTGGTGGATGCCCTCGATCAGGGGTTCTGCAGTATCGAGGCCGATATCTGGCTGGCCGAGGGAGAGATTCAGGTCTCTCACAACCAGGGCCACTCCAAAGGTTCTTTGAAAGAATTGTACCTCGATCCGCTGCAGCAGCGGGTGAATGTCAAAGGATCGGTGTATGGCGATGGGGCTGAATTCTTTCTCTGGATCGATATCAAGGATGACAATCCGGAGCTGAATGACACACTGGAGGCCCTGATATCGAAGTATCCGATGCTGGCCATCACGCCCGGGTCCGCCCTGGCCCGGGGGGCGGTGACTGTCATCCTGACCGGAGATGAGTCCTCGAAAAAACGCCACCTCGAGAAATTCAAGCAATCCCCTGTCTGCCGTGATGCACGGTACTCCATTGAAGATCCCCAGTCGGATGGGCGCTGGACCTGGATTGCAATTCCCTGGTCGAGTGTTTCGGATTGGCGTGGGGATGGGCCATTCCCAGAAGAAGACCGCATCCAGCTGGCCAACCTTGTTGAGGATGTCCATCGGAAAGGCCGAAGAATTCGCATCTGGGGGAATCCGGATGAAGCCGGTTACTGGCAGCTGGCGCTGGATGCCGGCATCGATCTCATCAACACCGACCGGCTGGCCGATCTGGCGGACTTTTTACGAGGGAAAGGCGGGGGAAAGAAATAAAATCCTTGCATTCTGTCCCACCCCAAGGGTATGCTTCTGAATGAAGGGGGCGATTTGGCTTCGACGGGTTTGAAGCAGGTCCCTGGAAGCAGGCCGTACGGTCCGCCGGTACGTTACCACAGGTGGAAACAACACAACTGCCGATTACGATCTGGCTTTGGCAGCCTGACATCAGGTTGCCGGTCTCCCAATCATGGGTCGCTTGGTGAATGGATGAGGCCTCAAACACAAGTGAATAGTCGGATGATATGCTCGTGGTCCTCCGATGAAACAATAATGAGCCCGCTTGATGGCTGCCTGTCCGGTGGTTGTCATCAAGCCAGAACCAAACCGGAATAAGCCTGTAGAAACCTTGGATGAGCCAGATTCGGACGGGGGTTCGAGTCCCCCCGCCTCCACCAGTTGATGAACTACGACCACGCTCGATTGCTGTGGAGTGCATGTTCTTTTGAACGACCCTCAGTCCGCAGAGGGAATCGAGACCTCCCATCAGAAAATCCGCTTGATTTTTCCTTCCCGACTCATTATTTTAGGATTTGCGCTTAAGGTAAAATAGAAGCGGATTTTATTTTAGGTTCGATCCAGGCAGAATGAAGCGAGGACTCCAAGGCAGATATGTGACTATATCGACGGTGGGTGAGAAGGCCCAGGCCTTCGTGCCCGCACCGCTGCCGCCGCGTCCGCCCATCGACTGGACCCCGGAGCTGCGCAGCAAGTTCGATCAGGCGCTGCTGGCGCTTGGGCGACTGGACAGCGTCTCGACCCTGCTGCCGGATACCTCGCTGTTCCTCTACATGTACGTTCGCAAAGAGGCGGTGCTCTCATCCATGATCGAGGGAACCCAGTCGTCCCTGTCGGATCTGCTACTGTTCGAGCTGGATCAGGAGCCTGGCGTTCCGCTGGATGACGTGCGGGAGGTCAGCAACTATGTCGCCGCCCTCGACCATGGTCTGCGCCTGCTGGAGGAAGGTCTGCCGTTATCGCTGCGCTTGTTCCGTGAGATCCATGGTGTGCTGTTGACCAAGGGCCGGGGCAGCGATCAGACCCCGGGAGAGTTTCGGCGCAGCCAGAACTGGATCGGCGGCACCCGGCCCGGCAACGCAGCCTTTGTTCCACCACCGGCCGAAGAGGTGCTGGAGTGCATGAGCAAGCTGGAGCTCTTCCTGCACGACCAGCCGGAGCCGACCCCGGTGCTGTTCAAGGCGGCGCTGGCCCATGTGCAGTTCGAGACGATCCACCCGTTCCTCGATGGTAACGGCCGTCTGGGGCGTCTGCTGATCGTGCTGCTGCTGTGCGAGCAGAAGGTGCTGCGGGAGCCGATGCTCTACCTCAGCCTCTACTTCAAGATGCACCGCCAGTATTACTACGAGCTGCTCAACAATGTTCGGATAACTGGCGACTGGGAAGCTTGGCTCGATTTCTTCGCCGAGGCGGTCATTGTCACTGCTACCCAGGCGGTGGAGACGGCGCAGCAGCTCCTGGACATGTCGAACCAGGACCGTGACAAGATCAGCGGCCTCGGACGGGCGGCAACATCCACCCTGCAGGTCCACCGGGCGCTGATGGAACATCCCATCGCCACCTCGGGCTTGTTGGTGGAGAAGACCGGCATCACTCCAGCCACTGTCAACAAGGCGCTCGGCCACCTGGAGCAGCTTAGCATCGTCAAGGAGCTGACCGCCCAAAAGCGCAACCGCCTGTTTAGCTATGCGGGCTATATCGAAATCATGAGTCGCGGCACGGAACTGCCGGGAAGGTAGATCGATTCGATTTCCGTTTTCGGAATCGAACCAGATTCGTTGTCCCTGGACTGAAAATCTGGAGAGAAAAGATGTTTTCCCAATGGGGCCCAGTAGTGCATCTTGAGGCCTTCAATCACATATTCACCGGATTCAGTTTGTCCAGTTCCCATCGCAGCGGATTGTTTTCTATGTATTCACGAATGCGATCCAAATCCGCCTCATTACGAATGATGTGTTCGTAATAATTGCGTTGCCAGAATTTTGCCCCAGCCATTGCGTGTTGTTCATTGATGCGTCTGGTGGACACCGTTTTAAATGCACCGATTAACCTCCCAAGGGGTTTCGTGGGGGTGGATTGTTCCGTTGTAGGGGCGGGTTGTCCGCCGATGTCGGATTGTACGGTTGTCGGGGTGGTTGGTGTCGTTGTAGGGGCGGTTCGCGCGCCGATGTCGGATTGTTCCGTTGTAGGGGCGGTTCGCGAACCGCCCCTACGGATATGATATATTTCGCCCCGACGGTTATCACGCGAACCGCCCCTACGGATATGATATATTTCGCCCCGACGGTCATCGGTAATCACGATGATTCCATGAATATGGTTCGGCATGATCACCCAATGGTCCAATTCCACATAATCATATTGGTCCGCCAACCAGGCCCATGAATCCGCCGCCACATTACCCGCGGCATTCAATCGCATTTCGCCCTGCACGATTTCCCCCAACAGGCATTCTCGATTCTGTGTGCATATCGTCACAAAATAGGCCCCCGCCTGGGAATAATCATATTCGCGCAGGCGGATGGAATGGCGATGATGGATGTCGGAATTGTAGGGCATGGTAATTCTCCTCGGCATTCATGTGATTGTGGTTCGTGTCGTTGTAGGGGCGGTTCGCGAACCGATGTCGGATTGTTCCGTTCGTTGTAGGGGCGGTTCGCGAACCGCCCCTACGGATATGATATATTTCGCCCCGACGGTCATCACCCGAACCGCCCCGATGGATATAATGATGCGAAACGCCCCGACGGTCATCGGTAATCACGATGATTCCATGAATATGGTTCGGCATGACCACCCAATGGTCCAATTCCACATAATCATATTGGTCCGCCAACCAGGCCCATGAATCCGCCGCCACATTACCCGCATTCCCGGGGGTGGTTTGCGAACCGATGTCGGATTGTTCCGTTCGTTGTAGGGGCGGTTCGCGAACCGATGTCGGATTGTTCCGTTCGTTGTAGGGGCGGTTCGCGAACCGCCCCTACGGATATGATATATTTCACCCCTACAACGAAACCAACCGCCCCCACAACCATCATATATTTCGCCCCGACGGTCATCACCCGAACCACCCCTACGACCATCATGTAAATCCATTCAATGATCATCGAAAATTCGAAAATTTCGCTTGACCTCTTTCTTTTCCTGCGCAAATATACCGGTCGCCCGATGAGACGGAAATAACCCTCACCGGGAAGCAGCCTTTCAAGGCTGCCCTGAAGGTTTTGCAATTCTCTACCGCCTGGGAGGAGTTCTGTCATGTCCTGTTTCTTTCGGTTTTTAATTTTTGGTGTCCTGTTTCTGGCCACATCAAGCCAAGCTCAGGTCATCGATGTTGATGGGGATGGAAAGGTCGGGCCACAGGAGGCCATCGCAGTTTCGAAGCAGTGGCATCAGTCAGCAAGCAAGAGCGACAATAACCACGACCATTTGGGGCAGACCTGGATTCTGGATAACAATCAGATGAACATCTACGGCTCCGCCTCCAACGCGGCCTTGTGGCTGACCAACACCAGTGGCATGGGCATGGGGGTGACAAGTGAAGGAACCGGTGCTTACAGCGCGTATTTTCGAAGCATAGAGGGACCTGGAATCCTGGTGCATGCCGCTGATGACGCAAGACCGGATATCGAGCTGGGAGGCTCTGAAAGCGCCAATGATAATGGGATTCTCTCGAGCGATTGGGATGATACAGATTCAGACCTCGTGCTTATCAGCAACGACACCCTCGAGCTCAGGCTGGATAATGACAATAACAATAACAGCAGTTTCTTCCGGATTCGGAATGGGGGGATGATCTCGATTTGCGAACTCAATGAATCTGGCGATATGAACATCAAGGGGCAATACCTGAGCACGCTGAAAACGACTCATGTCGACCATCCTCTTGACCCATCCGGAAAATTCCTCAACCACTTTTCGGTGGACTCGCCTGAAGTTCTTAATATCTACAGCGGAAATGTGGTGCTCGACGACAAAGGTGAGGCAGTGGTGGAGTTGCCTGAATATTTCGAGGCGTACAACTCCGATTACCGTTACCATCTCACCTGTGTGGGGGGGTATGCACCGGTGTATGTGGCCGAGGAGATTCAGGATGGACACTTCCGCATCGGCGGCGGCAAATCAGGTTTGAAAGTCTCCTGGGAAGTCACTGGTGTCCGGAAAGATCCCTCCATAAAAGCTGATTCAACCTGTGTGGAAGAAGCCAAGCAGGGAGATGAGAAGGGGCGCTTTCTCGCTCCGGAGGCATACAGCCAGCCGCAGGAAAAGTCCCTGTGGGTGGACAACCTCCCATAACCCGTTGAATCGCAGGAGCAGCGGGGAAAAAAGATCTGCGGAAGATTCAACTTTTTTTGAGCCGGGCTGTGCTTATGTCCGGAAATGTTCAAACAGAGGATCGGTGATTCGAACAGATTCCCCCTCCCTGAGAAGGTGGACTTTCCCGGCGCCAGGATGAATCTTCCCGATCCGGTGAAGAGCCATCCCTTCTGTCTTCAGTTCAGTCTGCTGGAATGAGTCACCTGCCTCGACCAGCAGCAGCTCATAATCCTCCCCGCCGATATAAGCCAATTCGGCGGGATCTCTGCCGAGTTTCGAGGCCACCTCCCGGGTGAAAGGATCCACCGGGATGTGATCCAGCTCGATCATTGCATCGATCGGCTTGTTGCGGAGGATTTTTCCAAGATCCCTCGCCAGCCCATCGGAGAGATCGGTCATGGCACGGAGAGGGAGAGCGCATCTGATCGCCTCCAGCCCGCCCCAGCGATCGGGGGGCCGCCAGCAGGGATCATCCAGATCGGCTTTGCCTTCATCCAGCAGCTGCGCTTTGATCAGCGCCGCATGGCTGTGTCCAAGCGTCCCGGTCACCCACAGGGCATCTCCCGCACAGGCACCCTGCTGCCGAAGTATCCTGCTCTCGGCCGCACCTCCAATCACGCCCACATCGACAAAGAGATGCGGGCTGCCGACTGTATCGCCCCCCAGAATATCGAGGCCGTACTGTTCAGCGGTTTCCAGAAGACCATCGGCGAATTGCTCCAGGTCTCTGGCCAGGACATCACCGGGAACTCCCAGGCTGATGGTGAATCCGAGGGGAATTCCGCCCATGGCAGTGATATCGCTGGCCGCAGCCAGAACCGCACGGGCCGCCAGGCCACGCCACCCCAGCCAGTGGCGATAAAAATGAGTCCCTTCCACCATGGCATCGGTGGTGATGACCAGTTTCTTCTCCTGAGGGAAATGAAAAACCGCGGCATCATCTCCGATGGGAACCAGCAGGTTGCCGGAAATTTTCTTCCCCAGTTTATTTTCAAGGATGGAGAGCCATCCCCTTTCTCCGATCTCCTTGAGTGTTATGTTTCTTTCTGCAGGTTCCATAACCGCGATTCTAGCAGCCATTGTTGAACATGGAGCTCCTGTCAACCGGCAACATGGAAAACGAAAACAGAATCCTCGCTCTCGATATCGGTGAGAAAAGGGTGGGCACAGCCATCAGTGATCCACTCGGTTATACCGCCCAGCCCGGCCCGACACTGGAACGGAAGCCCGAGGAACAGTTCTGGCGGAAGCTGGAAGAGCTGCTGGCCACCTGGTCGGTGCGATGTGCCGTTGTCGGCCTCCCGATCGGGCTTGGGGGGCAGAAGACCAGCCCTTCCTACATTGCAGTCATGGAATTTCTGCGTCAGGCTCAGCAGAAATGGCCGGAGATCGAATGGAAAACCTGGGATGAAAGACTGACAACCACACAGGCAATCCAGATCCTTTCCGCAGCCCCGGGAAAAAAACGCCGTGATAAATCTCTGCGTGACCAGATCGCCGCCCAGCTGATTCTGGACTCCTACCTCCGAAGTCCGAAGGGGCGATCAGGGGTTTGACTTCTCATCCTTCTCGCGCACAATCCCCATAGACACGGATCCGGAATTCACCCTTCGGGAAGATTGAAGCCATCTGGGTGAACCCCGGCCATTGATGAGGGTGCCGATCATGCCAGCAACCATTCTCCGCATGGAGAACATCTCCAAGGATTTCGATGGGGTGCATGCCCTCTCGAATGTGAATTTCAGTGTTCTCAAAGGTGAAATCCATGCCCTGGTCGGAGAAAACGGGGCTGGGAAATCGACCCTCATGAAAATCCTCAGCGGGGTGTATCCGCATGGTTCTTATGGAGGAACGATCCATTACAAAGACCAGCCCGCCAGTTTCCGAGACACCCGCGAAGCCCAGCGTAGCGGAGTCGCCATCATCCACCAGGAACTGAATCTGGTGAATGGGATGACTGTGGCGGAAAACATTTTCCTCGGACGCGAACCGAACCGTTTCGGATGGGTCAACTGGCGCAGGATGCGGTCAGATGCCCGGGTTCTCCTTGAGAGGCTGGGGTTGGATTTTCCACCCGAAACCCTGGTTTCATCGCTCTCGGTCGGCCAGAGCCAGATGACCGAAATCGCCAAAGCCCTTTCCCAGAAGGTCGACCTGCTCATCCTCGATGAACCGACCAGCGCCTTGACCGATCCGGAAATCGAGAAGCTGTTCGAGCTGCTCGGGCAGCTGAAAAGCCAGGGGGTGACTTCGATTTACATCTCCCACAAGCTGGATGAGGTGTTTCGCCTGGCGGATCACATCACAGTCCTGCGCGATGGCCAGGTTGTCACCACCTGGGCTGTGCAGGAGACAGACCCGCGCAAGGTGGTTTCGGCGATGGTCGGAAGAGATATCAGCGATCTGTTTCCCTGGGAGCCTCGCTCCATCGGAGAGAAGGTGCTCGATGTCCAGGGCCTGACAGTCCACAGCCCGCGTGCGCATCGACCGATTCTGAAGAATATCTCCTTTTCACTCCGGGCAGGTGAGATTCTCGGAGTGGCGGGACTGATGGGAGCCGGACGGACAGAGCTGGCGTCAAGCCTGTTCGGAATTCCTCCCGGGATCATGAGCGGCCATGTGGCCCTGTATGGTGAAGAACAGTCCATCCAGCACCCGCTCAGCGCCATTCGCCAGGGGATCGCTTTCCTCACTGAAGATCGCAAGCAGAGCGGCCTCTTATTCAACCTCTCGATCGGCAAGAATATCACTCTGGCCGCACTGGACCGTGTTTCGGCCGGGCCTTTTGTCAATCTTTCAGCAGAAAACCGGCTGGCCTCCGAGTACTCGAACCGTTTGACAGTCAAGACCAGCGATCTCGCGAATCTGGTGGGAACCCTGTCAGGTGGAAATCAACAGAAGGTTCTGCTGGCGCGCTGGCTGGCGACCGAACCGAAAATCCTGATTCTGGATGAGCCGACTCGTGGCATCGATGTGGGCGCCAAGGTGGAAATCTACCGCCTGATGATTGACCTGGCACGCCAGGGTCTGGCGATCCTGATGATTTCCTCGGAGCTGCCGGAGGTTCTCGGCATGAGCGACCGCATTCTGGTCATGCGGGAAGGACAGGTGGCAGGAATCCTGGATCGAAAAGATGCGGATGAGGAAGCAGTCATGCACCTGGCGACAGGCATCCTGGCCGCCGCCGTTTGAAATGAAAAGGCGGCCGGGTTCACACCAGCCCGCAGGCTCCCCTCAGACTTTCTCTTTCAGAGCCAGGAGTGTGCGATTGAAGATCTCTTCTGGGCTGCCTTCCGCTGAAATGGTCAGCAGCAGTCCTTTTGCCGAATAATAATCGGTCAATGGCGCGGTGCTCCGGTTATAGGCCTCCAGGCGCACCCGGATCGACTCTGGACGATCATCCTCACGCTGGAAAAGCTCCCCACCGCATTTGTCACAAATTTTCTGCAGACGGGGCGGTTTATGAATCACATGGAAGGTGGCCCGGCAGGAACGGCAGGTTCTGCGCCCGCTCAGGCGCGCGATGACCTCTTCAGGCGGCAGGGTGTAGTCCAGGACTGCATCGAGCTTCAAAGCCTGGGAAGAGAGCATCTCTGTCAGTGCTTCAGCCTGGTAAAGGGTTCTTGGAAAACCATCCAGGAGAAACCCGTATTCACAGCTGAGGTAGCTCATGCGGTCGCGCACCATGGCGATGACTGTGTCATCCGGGATCAGTTCCCCGCGCTGCATAAAATCCAGAGCGGCTTTCATGGCGGGGCTAAGCTCTTTCCCATCCCGGCATTTGACAGCCCGAAACACATCGCCGGTTGAAAGATGGCAGGTCTTCAGTTTTTCACAAAGCAATTCCGCCTGAGTTCCCTTGCCGGCTCCAGGTGCTCCGAGGAGAACCATCCGGTAAGGTCTTGATGGGATATCCTCAGTGCAGCCGCAGACCCCGGCACCATTTTCCAGGCAGCAGGTTTCCTGTTCCCTATTTTCACCCATGGCGCACACATCCTCTATTGAAACTGTATGTTCTGGCTTATGCCTGCAAACAGGCCTCTCTTTTATACTGATATCGACTTTACCACAACCTCACAACGGGATTAACAGTAAAAGTGGTATTGTATAGCGAGTATCAGTTTAAATCAAGGTTTCAGCACGTGGGGAAACATCGCCATTGATCCTCACCTGTTTCCCTGGCAGGCCCCCTTTTCCACCCTCTTGCCGCCCCGGGTTCTTCTGATGATGATATCCCGGCAATTGAAGTTTATTCTGGCTGCCAGAAGGAGAAGTCTGATGAATACACCCCTGATCACCCGCCCTGTTTCGATTCTGCATGGATTCGGGCTGTGCCTGTTTGTTTCAATCATCTTTTCAACAGCATCCATCGCTGGAGACGAAGGCTTCAAACCACTCTTCAATGGAAAAGACCTGGATGGATGGCGGACTCTGACAGTGGAAGGCAATGAAATTCCGGTCGCACAAAGCTCCTTCAGCATCAAAGATGGCAATTTGCACTGTTCCGGCAAAGGTGAGGACTACTGGATTGTCGCACCGGGAACCTATGGGGATGTGGTTCTTCGCCTTGAATACAAAGTGGCCGACCATGCCAACAGCGGTGTTTTTATGCGAGTCCCGAAACCGGGCCATCCAGCCTTCCTTGGCTTCGAAGTTCAGATCATGGGTGATTATGGTGAAGATACTTCCAACCACTCCACCGGATCGATTTATGATGTCCTTTCCCCGATGCGCAACATGTCCAAACCATCCGGGGAATGGAACCAGTATGAGATTACCAACCAAGGGACCAGGCTGGTGGTCATCCTCAATGGTTTCAAGGTCATCGATACCGACTTCGCTTCACTGACCGAACCGGTCGGCAAGTTCACCATGCCCTATTCAGAGATGCCGAAGCAGGGATGGATCGGGGTCCAGAACCATGGCGGGGAGATTTCATTCCGGAACATCGAAATCAAAGAGCTGAAATAAGTGGCAGCCTGCCCGACCTTAAGCATTTCGATGCCCGCAGCAGCTCTTGAATTTCTTCCCTGATCCACATGGACAGGGGCTGTTGCGCGCGGGCGGTTTTGAAGGCCGTGAAGCCTCGGCGGAACTGGCCTGTCTGGCAGCGATCAGGCGGTTAAACTGCTCCTGCTGCTCATATCGCCTCTGCTTCCGTATCCAGCCATCGGCCAGGCGTCGGAGTTCTTTGTCCGCATGTTCAAAAAAGCGGATGAACGACCGGCAGAAGTGATTCGACCCATGATCGGCCGGATCGCGGATGCGGTCCTTGGTGCATCCTCCATAGCAATGCCTCTTCCATGTGCAGGTCAGGCATTCAGTCGGGAGATCGGCCTTGAGGGCGCCAAATTCCCTCTGTTTTCTGGAGTTGAGCATTTCCAGAAGGGATCCTTCAGCAACATTGCCGAGCTTCCATTCTTTCTCGACAAAGAAGTCGCAGGAATAGACATCCCCATTATATTCGACAACCACATAACTCCCGCACTCCGGAAGCAGTGTGCATTCCGGCGGCGGAACTGACACATAGGTGTGAAAAACCGAATCGAAATACCGAACCGACACGGCCGGTTCCCCTCCCCGGAAATCCGCTTTCCAGCAGTCAAAAATTTCACACAGAAAATTCCCATAATCCTCGGCCGTGACTGAAAAGGGGGCTGCGCGGTCTGGATGGATCGGATCCCTTTCGACACAGGGAAT
>WBZO01000664.1_pt3 | contig 53738 bp, 46 predicted proteins | sample 5204261 | NCBI WGS metagenome assembly WBZO01 (sample SAMN12412400, study PRJNA552823) | activated sludge metagenome | isolation source: activated sludge from anammox sidestream of wastewater treatment plant... | place: USA: North Carolina | collected 2017-09
AATCGACTTCAGGCGGTTCTTTCGTCCGATAACCGGCGGCGCTCATCTGGCGCCATAAGTACGTATTCTGCATATCGGTGATGCAGCCCAGCGTCCTGGCGCGCATTAGCAGCGCGCCCATGGAGACTTTCCAGATGGGCTTCAGGGCGGCCAAACGAGGCAAGTTCACGCCATGCATCAAGTCGCCACGGATGTCCTGCGCTGGCATCAGCAACTCGGAGGCGAAAACGTCCGCCTCGCGCTCCATGTCTGGACTGGGCATGCGATGCATGACGGCATGGGCCAACTCATGCGCCAACGTGAAACGCTGACGATCGCCAGACATGGTCTTGTTGAGAAAAATGCAGGTCGGCAGGCCCGGTGGTTGAAGGGTTAGACCGTAGACGCCGATGCTTTCGAACTCACACGGCAGGACGATGCAGCCGGCGCGCTCCACCAAGGCAGTGAGGTCGTGCAATGGACCGCTGGGCACGCCCCAATAGCGGCGAACCATTTGCGCTACCCGCGCGGCATCGCCGTTGTAGTCATCGATGTCAAAACGCGGCAGCAACAACTCCGGCTGATAGTCCATTGAAGACAACAGGCGGCGCAGATGCATCAGGCGCAGGTTGATCTCCGCCTCCATCTTATCGGTCGCCTTGGCGCCGACGCTGGCACTCTTTCGGTAGTTGATACTGACCGGCACGCCGAAGACGGGATCCGTCTCGTAGAAGAGCGATGCGGGGAAGTTGAGCGCCCGAGCCAGCGATACGATCAGCTCTGAACCCGGCTGCGTAAGGCCCGCCTCGCACTTGGAAATAGCCGCCTGAGTTACCCCGGCCTTCTTCGCCAACTGGACCTGGCTCATGCCCCTCGCCTGCCGTGCCACCTTGATCAAGGCTGCATTGGCAAGCGGAGTAGTCATGGCTCGTTCTCGGTCTTCTTCTTGTGCTTCGATTTTACGGGGATTTTGATCGTCTTCGAAACAGGAGCGGGCGGCGTAGGCGCGTTTGGAACCGTGATCGGCACCACATTTCCACCTTCGTCCCGGCGCAACAGGGAACTGCACCACAGCACTCTGTCCTGATCGCGCGCGACCAGCAGAATGTCCTGCACCGCGGTTTCCAGCTTATTCAGGACATAGGTCACGTCCAAACGCTGAACCTTCGGGATGCCCGGCAACTGTTCCTGCTGGTCGTGATAGTCGAGCGCAGCTTGGGTGGGGTAGTTGCTGGTGAGGCCGCTCGCATCGCTCTTCTTGAACCGGAAGACCAAGCCATTGATGTGGAACCAGCAACTTTGGTTCTTGGGGTGGATGCGGATACCCGGGTCGTTGGCAAACGCCACTTCAGCACCGCACGCCAACTCCTCCCACATGTAGTTCGCCCGGCTGCGCCTGCGCTTCCACCGCCCGCTCTTGCCACTGGCCATCCAGTCAGCCCATGCATCCAGTACCAGCCGCACGATGCGGGCCATGTAGGGAGTCAGACGCGCTTCAACTTCGGCTTGAGTGAGCATCGGGCGACTTTCGATTTCGACATCGAATTATAACCACATCTATAACCGATCACGCAAGCCCTTGTTCGCACGCCTCCGCCCGGCTCGCAGGGGTGCGCGAAGGCATCTACGGCGACGCTCGATTTCCGCATCCCGCTCCGCCTCGGAACCGACCTCCACCGCCTTTTCCCCGCCGCCGCACACGAGCCATGCGTCGGGCTCGCGCTCGAAGAAGCCAGGAGCAAAGGGATCGCCGTGGATGTCCAACGGCACAGCGTCCACCTCCTCGACTCGTCGCCTTGCATCGCGAAGAACTCGGGCCAGCAGCACCAACACGTCGTCCGACTCTACCGTTTCAGTCTCCGGCCCCAGATCGCAACCTACGAAAAGATCACCCGGAGCGCCGGTCGACACCGCGATCTCACAGTGGGGATTAAGACCCCCGAACAACGAGTTGGTGACCACACCCACGGCACGCCGGTAGGCCTCCTCGATTTGCGTCGCCAACTCGTTCGTCGACGCGCTGTCCATGATGCGCACGATCACGACGCGCGACCCACATACACCGACACGCCGTCCACGCGCATTGCAACGGCCCTCGGGCGTTTCCCGTCTTGCTGCCTGGGCACCTGAAAGTGCCCGAGATCGTTGGGCTTGAAGTGGTCGCGCACGCGCGTCCAGAAATCGTTGTACTGGATGGCCTTCACGCCGGTCTCGAAGCAGAACTTCACGTAGTCCTCGTATACCTTGGGCATCAAGGTTCGAACGTCCGGGTCGTGGCCGGCGTTGTTGGCCTCCAGGTACTGCAGTACGTTGTCGGCCGCGTGGCGCTGCGTGTGGGCCAGCTCCTGCGCCGCCACCGGCAGCACGGTCGGGAAGTTCCCGCGGGCTTCCAGGCGGAGCGCGCCCTCCAAGACCCAATCGAGCACCTGCGCCATCTCGTTCTCGTCCTCCGTGATGAGCTCGTGGTAGTTGAGGATGCGCTCGGTGCTGTCGCGCATGAGCTGAACCGAAAACGGAATCGCCAGCACCTTGGACCAAAAACCGTAGGAATGGTCGGTGATGCGCGGCCCCTTGTTGAAGAGCAGGAAGAGCGACGCCATCGGAATCACCGTCAGCACCCCACCCCACTTCTCCTCGACGGGCAGCGGGTCGCGCGACACGATGGCCTTGATCTTCTGTTCGACGTCGGGCCCCAGAAAATCGGGGCATTCCGACACCGTGGCCAACGTCGTGCCGATAAGCGGCAGCGCGCCGAATCGGCTCGTGAGGTGCTTGAGGTCCAGCGCGGTGTTTCGCGGATGAAGCTTGCGCAGGATGTGGATGAGCGTGGACTTGCCGTTGCTGCCCTCGCCTTGGAGCCAGAAGCACTTTTCGAGCGTGCGAGAAAGCACCGTCGAACCAACAGCTTCCTGCAGCAGCGCGCGCACCTGCATGTCCGGCATGAAGCGATCGAGGTACTGACCGAAGCGGGACGCGGGATTGACGGGCCGCGGCGTGTAGGTTCCATCCTTGGCCACGCGCGACCACTCGAACTTGGCCGGCACGACATAGGTCAGTCCTGCGTCCTTATTCGGTTTCTCGGCACGAAGCGCAACGCGATCGCCGTCACGGACGATACGCAGGTACGCGCCACGCACACCGATGACCGTCCCCACCTGCTTGCCCTGCTTCAGCCATTGGTTCTTGTCGCCCGTCGCGAGCAGCGAGGCCGTCGAGGCCGCGCGCTTGGCGTCGGCTTCGGTCGCCTTGCTCGGAGATTCTCGTTGAAGCCATTCAAGCGCATGCAGGTTGCGCTCGTCCGGCTTGAACACCTGCCAGAACGCCTCGCCTTGTTTGTTCTCCGTCCAATGATGAAACGCCCGGTCCATCACCCCGCCTTCGGATGCGCTGGCGGGGCCGCCGATGCGCATGTCCGGGTCCGAGCAAAACGCGTGCGCGTAGCGCAACTCGACGCTGGGTTTTTCGAGCTTCTCGCCTTCGCCTGCCTTGGGAAACGGAAGGATGTTGGACTTCGCAGCAGATGCCCGTCCGGCCGCTGGCGCCTGTGGGCGGCGACCGTTGAGGGAAACGCCTTCTGGATTGAACATGGTTGAGTTTCCTGATTTGGTGTACGACACGACCCCGCCCTGGCCGGCGGGGTCATTCGTTTTCACGCCGCGTGCTGTTGGTCGCCCGCGCGGGCTTCGGCATCCTTCGCCAGAAGGTCGATGAGCAAGCGGCGAACGATGGCGGAGCGTGTGGTACGCAGGCGCGCGGCAAGGCCGTCCACACGTTCGACCAGCGCCGTGTCGAGGCGCATGGCTACTTGGCGGTCCTGCTTGGGCCGGCGGGGTCGGAAGGTCAAAACATCGGACATGGGATTCTCCTTCGGGATGAGTCGCGTCACGCGGCCTTCGCCAACACGATTCCGCGTCGGCGAACGGGGCGGGCGGTTTTGGCTCGGTACGCGGACAGCACTTCGCCAAGCACACTGCCGGACTGGGTGGGGTCTGTCGCACTCGCGACGGCCCCGCCGGTGATGGCGCGCTCCGCGATCGCGCGCTTGCGGTTGACGACGTCCAGCAGCTTCTCGTCGATGGTGCGGTCCGCGACGAGATGCACCGCGCTCACGCACTGCGTCTGACCGATGCGGTGGCAGCGGTCCTCGGCTTGGTCGAGATCCGCGGGCACCCACTCCTGCTCGACGACGAGCACGTCGGATGCAGCGGTCAGCGTGAGGCCGACGCCCGCGGCCTTGGTCGACGCGAGGAACACGCGGCAGGCCGCGTCGCCCTGGAAGCGATCGACCGCCTCCTGCCGGTCGTCGAGCGATGTGGCGCCATCGATGCGCGCGAACGAACCAGACGGGAGCGTGCTCTGGATCTCGTCGAGTACGGCAATGTGGTGTGCGAACACAACGACCTTTCGGCCAGCGTCGAGATAGCCTTGAATGGCCTCGCATGCCGCCGGCACCTTGCCGAGTCCAGCCAGTCGCTTCAACTCGTTAAGCAGTGTCAGCGCTTCACCGGTCGCACTCGTTTCATGGCGGTCGAGCGCGTCGGCGTTCGCCGACAGCCAACCGGCAAAGCCGCGTTCCGCCGCGGCGTAATCGCCCGCATTGGCGAGATCAACCGGCTGGAACGCGCGCTGTTTCGGCGGCAGCTCCTTCAGCACTTCATCTTTCGTCCGGCGCACCAAGCACGTGGCGCGCAGACGATGATTCAGCTCGTCGAGGTGTGCTGCACCCGACAAGTCCCAGCCGTAGCGACCGACGTGGGCGTTGCAGTAGCGTTTGGCGAACGCCGACCAGCCGCCGAACTCGCGGTCCAGGTGCCCGAGCATGCTCAACGGCGCGATGAGGTCGGCCGGCCGGTTGGTGATGGGGGTGCCGGTCAGAAGGTGGGCCCGAGGAATGGCGCTGACCACATTCGCGAGGGCCTTGGTTCGCTGGCTCCGCCCGTTCTTGAGGTAGTGCGCCTCATCAGCGATAACAGCCTTGAACCCGCGGGTGGCCAGCGTCGGGGCTACGCGCTTTGCGAGGTCGTAGCTGACGACGACGAGATCGGCGCTCAAGTCGAGTCCGTCCCTGCGCGCGCGAACGACCTGCACCTTCCGGTGCGGCAACCAGCGTGCGCACTCCGAACGCCAGTTCAGGACGAGCGAAGCGGGAGCAATGGCCAACGCGGGGAAGGCGCCGTCGGCTTCGAGCGCAGCAAGCGCTTGCGCGGTCTTGCCGAGCCCCATGTCGTCCGCCTGGATGCTTCGCTTGGCGGCGAGCAGGTACGCGACACCGGCCTTCTGGTACGGACGCAGCTCCCCCACAAATCCCTGGAGATCGACGTCGACCGATGCGGCGGTCGCGCGGGAGGTCGCTGCGAGCGCTTCGCGCCTCGCAGCTTGCTCCGCAGCACGCTTGTCGGCTTCCTGCGGCCACGACAAGCCATAGCGCAAGGCAATGGCCTTCAGAGGCGCCGCTTGCGCCAGCGGAACGGTCCAGACGCGGCGCGCGGCGTCCCAGCGCCGGCCCGCGATCGCCTTCAACGCCGCAACGAGGTCCGGGTCATACTCCGACTCGATGCGGAAACCTCCTGCTTCCATCACGACGCGTTGATTCATGGAAATCCCCTGCCAGATGCTTGATTAAGTTGTTTATTTATCTACTTTGTTCTCACAATGTTCATGCAAACAGAAAATCCGATTTCGTCAAGTCACCCAGCGCTACGCGTGCGGAAAACCGCCCGAGCCGCCGCGAAACCCTGTTTCGGAACACCCCCCTGTTCCGGGGTGTGCTGCAGAAATCCCTTACAAATCAAGAGCAGAACAGGCGGAACACCCTGCACACCCCTTCAATGGATCTATGCAACTGGGTGGGAGCGACGGCAGCGCTACAAACGCTCCGGTGCAAAGAAGAAACTGCAGAGGGGGTGTTCCGCCTGTGCTGGCCGTTCCTGTCGATGCAACCGGCTGATTCCTCGCGGTTTGCACCTGGAACAGGGGTGTGCACAGGCGGAACAGAGCTCTCCGGACCGGAAGCACCACAAAAGCGCGAACGACGTGTCGCTCGGCTTACGACTGACCCGACCCCCGTGAGCTACAGGCGGGCTCAAAGGGGAATCAACAGGTCGCCGGGACCTGCCGTTGCGTAAAGGTGCGCGGCAGCTTCTTCGGTGAATGCCACAAACCCATTCGTGTCGATGGGTTCGTCCATGCCCCACTCGTTCGGATTGCCGCACCAGAGCCCCGACCCCGCAGGCTTCAACGCCAGAATTGGGACGGACTCGCCCTCGAATGCCGTCTCATCGGCGCTGCGGTAGACCAACTCCGTGTCGTCGCCGGTTTGGGGCAAATCCGACAAGTAGAAGAAGAGAACATTGCAGGCGTCGTCGAAACCGATGACGGCCTCGCGGATTCCAGGAAAGGTGGATACGACGTGATTCGAGACAACCATGTGGGTTCCTTTGGAAGTGGCCGTCCATGGCCGAGGAAGTGGGGATGCGTGTGTTCCAGAGGCGCGATCAGGCGGCGCGCTTGCGCAGTCCTGCCTGCCACACACGCGCCTGGGCCTTGTCGAGCACAATCACGCGCCCGTTGAGCGCACCGGACAGGACCGCGGCCTCCAAGCGGGCGCGCGCCTTCTTGCCGTAGGCGATGAGGACGGAAGCAGCGCCGGCGGAACCCACCTTATTGCCCTTCGGGTTGCAGAACTGCAGGCGCCCCTCGAAAAAGAAGACGGCGGTCGCATTGGGATGGCGCCACACGTTCTCGTGGAACGCCTGCGTGTCGGTGCGAGCGAAGATGAGCGTCAGGCCGTTGCCGTGGTTGGCGGCCTTCTTCAGCCACTCGCCCATCCCCTTTCCATAGGGAGGGTTGTGCCAGACGAAATCGGACTTGGGCCAGAACGTGGCGAGGCCGTCGTCGCTCGGCTTCAGCATGCGCGTGGCGGTGCGCCACGGCATGCCGTTCTGCGGCGTGGCCGGGTCGAGATCGAACGGCCCCAACGAGCGGACGATTTCCACCGGCGTCAGCCACGTCTCTTCGCCCACCGTCTTGTCGTAGCCGACCGTCTTCTTGGTCGGCTTCGCCGCCACCGCGTTCGGCTCAACAGGGGCAACCGGCTTGCGGCGCACGTTGCCGGCCGGCGGGTTCGACGCGCCGATGCGCGCGTTGCTGGCCGGCGCCAGAAGGAAGCGGTCGGCGCACACGCCGGCGTGGCGGGAAGCAGCGCGAGCGCTGCGGAAAGCGGTGTTCTTCGACATGGTCTTGCTTCCGTATCCGGAGGCATTCCGGATTTCGGATCGAATCATTCGAGGGTAAAGAGACCGACCCCGGGTGAACTTACCCCGACGCTCCGCGACGCTCCGTCGAGCACATTTCTTCTCCGCGGCCACCTCCTCTTCGTACGCCTTCACCACATCGGCCTTTCCGAAGCCAGGCACCACGGTGCGTTCCTGTGACAACGCGACGAAGTCCAGACGCTGGAGCCTGCGCAGCGCCCTCGGCGAATGCGCCTTGAACAGAATCCAGTGCTTCCGAAGATCGCAGTCCTTGGCGCGAAACGCCTTGACCGTGTAGTCCGCGAACCCGCTCATGGGTACGGCGAAATCCCACGCACGACGGAAATGCGCATCGGTCCCGGGCATTCGATTGCACTGGTAGGCCGTGAAGTCCGGGTGCAACGTCGGCGGCGCCGCCCGCACGCGGAGATCGGGAAGGGACGACGCGATCCCGTCTGCAACCCAGATCTGAAAACAACACCGCAGTCCGTACGGCTTGCCGCGGAACTCGAACGCTTCTTCGGGCAGATCCACGTCGGCAATCAGACGAATGGACGTATCCAAGCAGCGCTGGGCCGCCCACTTGCGCATTGCGAGCGGCACGATGAACGCGACGATGTCGGCCTGGGCGTGGGTGAACGCACGCTCGATAAATGCGTGGACGAGAGAAGATTTCTTGCCGAACGGCGGATTGCCGACGACGATGTGTGCGCCATCGCGGCGGGGCCCCGGAAGACGCGGCAGCGAGTCCGCGAGGAAATCATGGAAGCGAATGTCTTCGCGATGAGGCGCGGGAGACACGTCGAATCCGTGCACCACCACCCCGGCAGGCGCCGTGTCAAGGAACGCCCCGCCACCTGCACTGGGCTCGATGATGCGCGACTCCTCCAGCGATACCCCAAGCCGACGCGTGATCTGCTGGAGCTTGCGCCAGCAAGACCAGGCCACCTGCCCCTTGGTGTAATACTGGTCGAGCGCGGCCGCCTGGGCACGCGGAGAGGACGAAGAACGCATGAGGCTTGCTCCCTACGTTCGGAGACGTTCCGAACTTCGGGAGTGAGCCTTCGGGGGTACGGAATCAGTCAGCGGGTGAAACTACCCCCGCCAAACGGGCCTCACAGTCGAAGGCCTTTTCGGGCAGCGGGCGCTGCATCTGGGAGCGATTTCAGATCCTCTGCCTCGCTTCTGGCTACGCTCGCCGCCAAAAGGTCACGCTCGCCACCCGCGTAGGTCTCCATGAGTTGCCGGTACTCGCGGGCCCATGGGCGCAATGCCGCGCCGTTTACCCACGTGCGCTCGATCAAAGCCTCGCGGAGCGTGAGGCGCTCAACTCGGGCACCCGCGCTGAATGCGTCGCGCAGTTCTTCAGGAGACAGATTGTGCAGGTCGACAAAGCCAAGAATCTGACCATTCATCGCTACGATGACCTCGCATGCGATTTTCGTCGTGCGCATCCAATCCGGCAGGGCTCGGGTTTTCGTCGCCCTCGCCATCGCCGTCTGAAGTTGCGCAAGTAGATTCACAATATTCTGCTTCTGTTCGGCCCGGCGTCGTTGGCGCGAGACGGCCGCGCTGGACTGTTGATCCTTCCGGTTTTCGTCACCTTCTAGTCTGTCCTTCAGGTAGATTTCCACCTGCTGGATTGTCCAGAGGCGCATCGATGAAAGGCGCTTTTTTCCTCCCAACGACGGCACGTCACGAGTGATTCGGCTGTGGGGCTCGGGCAAGTCATCTCGCTTGCTCAACGCACTGGGCCCAACCCCGACCATGAAAGCGAACGTATCGAGATCCACCGTTTCTGTTTTTTTCAGGCCCTTCAACGCCTGCATTACTTCAGCCGCGCATCGCTGAAACACCGGATCGGTGGGGACATACGAAACATTCTTGAGTCTTTTGATGTCGGCCGGCTTGCCTCGGAACGCGTGCTCGACCGCCGAAGCGTAGGCGGCTTCCTTATTTCGTGTCATCGGTCATCTCCGCATGCCATCGGTGTGCTTGGGAATCAACATTCCGGCGTTTCGCAATGCTATGCGATCGCATCCATCCGTCGCTGCGTCTCGTCGCGTGCCTCGCTGATTGTCGCGAAGGCCCCCGACAGCAGCGTGTCGATCGCGCACCAGACGCGACCGTTCCGAAAGATGTTGCCCGTCCGTACTTCGTTGACGGGCCTCATCGGTGGGCCCAACCGGTACACGAAGTGCTCCGAGTGCGTCGCAAGCCACAGCGGATTCCGCTCCGCCAGATTGGTAACAATCTCGTACGAGTCAACGTGATGAACCGACTGCAGCCGCCCGTGATAGCGGAAAGCCATGTAGTTGGGCGGCTGCTGCGGCCATCCCGCGGCGATAGGATGGAAGTAACAACCGTCCTGCTCGACAACGTCCACCCATGTGTGGGTGCCGCCTTCCACCATCGGATCAAGTCCCAAAGACACGACGTACACGAGATTGCTGCTCACTTGATCCACGGCGATGTACCCCTCTAGATGTTCGACAAGCTGGCGGAGCCAGAGCTTTTCGGCATTGGAAGAAGCATCGACGCGGCTCGCCGCCGCCATACGTCGAACGTCGGTCCAAGAGCGATGCAGGACCGGAATACCCGCCACCGTCTGCGGCATCCGGCGAGCCGCGTGATCGGACGGTGCCGCGCTCAAACTCACCAAGCGGCGTTCTTCCTTCTCCTCGTCCATGCGCACGGCATACCGCGCGAGCTGTGCCTCACTGGGAAGGCCCCAATCGCGCTTGGCCTCCACGACAATGTGAAAGCGAGACGCTGCGATCACCTCAATGTCGGTGAAGCCACCGTTCTCGCGGTGCTTTTGAAGGTGGATGAAAGCGTTGCCGACGTCCATCGGCCTGCCCAAAACATCTTCGACGAGCCGACCGAGGAGAGCGGGACTGTGTTCGAGCACCCACCCCAGCGCGAACGTCGCGCTGTTTTCGTCGTTGCCGAGCAACCCGAAAACAGAGTTTGCAGATTGACCGCGGACCACCAGTGTCATGCGCGCCCCCTCATATCCTGCACCGAGTCCCAGGATGGGCCGATTTTCCGCAACGTGCACAGGTGGTCGGGGCAGCGCGGAGCATGGGTAGATGTTCATCGATGTCCGCAGCGCGCTGCCGTGCACGCTCCGTTTCGGCGGCCGCCCTGGCAGTCTCCAGAACCATCACTAGGGCGTCGTCGTACGGGCGCCGCTCCCCTTCACCCCGCCATGGCATCGCCAACACCTCTTCCAACGTCGCTTCGATGATGTCGTCACCGGCTGCATCGAACGTGGCATCGTCAACCGTCCAGGCGTGGCCGGCGATGCGCCCTTCGATGCAAGCCCACGGCTGTACCTCGGTCGCGTCGGCCAAGGTCTGAAAGCACACGACGCCGAGTCGTTTCGCTCGGGCGCGAGCTCTTGCCAGCTGGTCCTCCGCTGCCTTCAGCTCTACGGCGGCCTGTACCCGCTCGCTCTCACGTCGGAGCGCCTCGGCGTCACTGCGTTTGCCGCGGGTGATGACATCGCCGGTGCGCGAATGGACAAACGCATCGAGCGCCACCAGCGTGAAGCCCAGGCGCTGATTGACTCCGGTCGTTCCGGGTCGTACCGGGTTCTTGACGGTGTCAGGCCCTCGACCTTCTCTGACCCAGTCGAGCAACGTTTTGGGGTGAATCCCCAGGTAGTACGCCGCGGCTTTTGTCCCGATCTTCACGCGCAACCCTTGCTTCGCTTCCGCGATCTCGCGCTGCCACGCGGCCTCATCGGGGGGCGGTGAGGCCGTGGTCGGGTCACGCCGGAGTGGGAAGCCATCCATGACCCCGAGTGTAAAGGTGGCTATTTCGAAGCGACAACGGGGAGAAGTGGCCACTCCAGGGGTTTTAGCGCGTTGTAGAACGTTGGGGAGCTCGACGCCATCAGCTGCTCCACCCGGCTCAAGGCCTCCTGCAGCTCGTACCATTCCGGCTCTTGGTAGCGTCGCGTCGACTTCGATCCCTCGTTGCCGTCCTCGTTCTTCTCGTGCTTCGGTGGCAGGTGGTTGAACAGGCGGCTGGTGATGCGATCGGGGATGTCGAGCTTGCCGGCGTAGCGCCCCAAGGTGCGGCGCAGGTCGTGCGGAGTCGGCCCGAACTCCAGCGGCAACTGCTTCCCGAGCCCGGCCATGATCGCCTTACTGTCCTTGTAGTGGCCATCCACGGCCTTCTTGCTTCGCGCCGGGTACACCCATCTGGCACGGGGATCTTCGGCGGGTAAACGACGCTCAAACCGATGTAGGACCAGGCGAAGGGAGAACGGGCCCAGGGGCATGTTGTGGTCGCGCCGGTTCTTTGTCTTCGCGAAGAAAACCTGCGGCCCCGATTTCTTCGTGGTGGGGTTCGTCGCCGGCTTGCCGTCCCGCTTCGCCTTGGGGTCCATCTCGTCGAGCCAGACCCACGACGTGGAGCCGCGCTCGTCCTCGGGCACTCGGTCGTACCACGCCAGCTTCGCGGTCTCGTTGCGCCTCGCGCCCAGGAACAGCGTGGTCAGAAGGTAGTAGACGCCGCTCTCGTTCTGTCCGCGCTGCGCAACGCGCCGGCTCCACAGGTAATCGATGGCCTTGCTTAAGGTGCTGTCCTCTTGCCCCAAGGGGTTGCGAACCCGCGCCTTCTCGTAATACTCGTGGAGCTGCTTGGCATCGCGCATCCGCCCTTCTTCCCAGAGCACCTGGAAATCGTTGCCCGCGAGCAACGGAGCGCGGCCAGCACTTTTAGCCTGCCGGGCCTCTTTGTCGATCACGTAGCGCAATGCTCGAAACGCCGATGAAAAGGTCTGCTCGGCAGCGCTCACGCCAGCGGCGCGGATGCGCACACGCATCGCCTCGCTCTTGACCCCGAGCTTGCGCAGCTCTTCATCCGTCAGCTCGACCCGCTCAACGCTCTGCATGTAGAGCTTGATGGGATCGCTAAGCCGATTGGACTGGAGTGCGGCCGACAAGCGTGTTGCCTCGAACGCCGTGAGCACCTGCTCTTCCGTCAGGTCCTTGATCTCCACGGCCCCCAAGCCGACCTCTGGACGGTCGAGTCGCGCCATCGAATTGCGAAGCATCTTCAACGTGCTCTCGGTCGCCGGGCGAGTCCGTCGAGCCAGCATGTCGTGGTAGAGCCGAATGGCGCCGTTGACGGTCAGCCGGCGCACCCCCTGCTCGGACAGCAAATCACGCTCGACAATGCGTGGATGCGCGTCCTTCTGCTTGGCTTCGAGCAACAACCGGTGCGCCCGGAGGTGTGCTTCGTCGAGCGTCAAATCCCGGGTGTTTCCGATGGTGAAGCGCATGACCCGTCCGTTGATTCGACGCTGCACCTCATAGGTGGCCTTGAGCTTGCCCACGTACACGCCGAAGCCCATGGGCGCACCTTCGTTGCCATCCAAGAACCGCCACGCCGTACCATCGGGATTCGGCTCCAGAGCCGCGATCCGTCCGCGCGACAGGACGGGCCGCCCGTCGGCGTCTAGCTTCGGTCGCGTCGTGCTGCGAAGCTCTCGCAACTGGTCCTCGGTGAACTTCAGCTTGAATGCCATGGGACACTTCCTTCGTGTTCGCCGCACGCGGTTTGGCTACAGCGGCCGCATGGGCGGCAAGCGCTGTAGCCAAATTCTGCCACCTTTCTTCGTGTTGCAGTGGCTTGGCTACACTATGGCTACAGATCGCACCCTAAACCGCTCCCATGAGCTCCCAAAAACTCCCATCCACGTCAGGCTCGCAACCGCGTAAATGATTGATTCAAAGGAAAATAGGCCGCCAAGCAAGGCAAGCGCTGAACACACGCCGCTCATGCGCCAGTACTTCGCCGCCAAGGCGGAGCATCCGGACACGCTGGTGTTCTTCCGCATGGGCGATTTCTACGAATTGTTCTACGAGGATGCGCGCAAGGCCGCGCGTCTGCTCGACATCACGCTGACCCAGCGCGGAGCGTCGGCGGGTGCGCCGATTCCGATGGCGGGCGTGCCGTATCACGCCGCCGAGTCGTACCTGGCCCGGCTGGTGCGGCTGGGTGAGTCGGTGGCGATCTGCGAGCAGATCGGCGATCCCGCGCTGGCCAAGGGGCTGGTCGAGCGCAAGGTGGTGCGCATCGTCACCCCCGGCACCGTCACCGACGCCGCATTGCTGGAGGAACGCCGCGACAATCTGCTGCTGTCGATTGCCGCCGGCACCAGTGGCTACGGTCTGGCCTGGGTCGATCTGTCGACAGGACGCTTCCTGCTCGGCATGGCCGCCGACGCCGAGGCACTCAATGCCGAACTGGCGCGCCTCACTCCGGCGGAAACCCTGGTCGGCGAAGATGTCGCCTGGCCCAAATTCGTCACCGCCTTGCCGGGACTGCGCAAACGCGGCCCTTGGCATTTCGATGTCGACACGGCGCGGCGCGAGCTGGCGCGATTCTTCGGTACGCGCGACCTGTCCGGCTTTGGCGTGGAAGAAGTGCCGCTGGCCATCGCCGCCGCCGGCGCGCTGCTGGGCTATGTCGAAGAGACGCAGAAATCGGCGCTGCCACATCTGACTGGCCTGGCCGTGGAAAGCGCCAGCGAAACCATCGCCCTCGATGCCGCCACCCGGCGCAACCTGGAACTGGACAACCACGCCAGCGGCCAGGGTGAATTCACCCTGCTCGGCGTACTCGACAGCAGTGTGACGCCCATGGGCGCGCGTCTGCTGCGTCGCTGGCTGCACCGCCCCTTGCGGGATCGCGGCGTGCTGCAACACCGGCAGCAGGCGGTTGCGGTGCTGCTCGAAGATCGCCGCGGCGAAGCCCTGCGCGAGGTACTGCGCGGCATTGGCGATCTCGAACGCATCCTCGCCCGCGTGGCCCTGCGCTCGGCACGACCGCGCGATCTGTCCACGCTGCGCGATGGGTTGGCCGCAACCCCGTCATTGAAGGCTGCGCTGGGCGAGCCCGCCCGCCTTGCCGGATCGGCCTTCGAGCCGGCGCACAGCCCGCTGCTGACCTGCCTGCTCGAACACATCGGCGAACATACCGAAACCGCCGCGCATCTGGCCGCCGCCATCGTCGACATTCCCCCCGTGCTGGCGCGTGATGGCGGCGTGATCCGCCCCGGATTCGATGCCGAACTCGATGAGCTGCGCCAATTGTCGACCCATGCCGATCAATTCCTCATCGATCTGGAAGAGCGCGAAAAAGCCGCCACTGGCATCGCCACGCTCAAGGTCGGCTACAACAGCGTGCATGGTTATTACATCGAGCTGAGCAAGGCGCAGGCCGACAAGGCCCCCGCGCACTACACGCGACGACAAACCCTCAAGGGCGCCGAACGCTACATCACCGACGAGCTCAAGCGCTTCGAGGACAAGGTGCTGTCGGCGCGCGAACGCGCCCTGATGCGCGAACGCGCCCTGTACGAGAGCGTGCTCGATTTTCTCGGCGAACGTCTCGCCGCGCTCAAGCAGGCGGCATCGGCGCTGGCCGAGCTCGATGTGCTGGCCACGTTCGCCGAACGCGCCGAAACGCTGCGCTGGACCTGCCCGCAGCTGACGCAGGACAGCGGCATCCACATCGTGCGCGGTCGCCATCCGGTAGTGGAAAAGGTGCGCGAGGAGCCCTTCGAACCCAACGATCTGGATCTGCACGACGCCCGCCGCATGCTGGTGATCACCGGCCCCAACATGGGCGGCAAGTCGACCTACATGCGCCAGGCGGCGCTGATCGTCCTGCTTGCCCATCTGGGCAGCTACGTGCCGGCCGATGCGGCAACGATCGGCCCCATCGACCGCATCTTCACGCGCATCGGCGCCGGCGACGACCTGGCGCGCGGTCAATCGACTTTCATGGTCGAAATGAGCGAAACCGCCAACATCCTGCACAACGCCACGCCATCGAGCCTGGTGCTGATGGATGAAGTCGGCCGCGGCACCAGCACCTACGACGGCCTCGCCCTCGCGCGCGCATGCGCGCTCGCGCTGGCGACGAAGAATCGCGCCTTCGCGCTGTTCGCCACCCACTACTTCGAGATCACCGAACTGGCGGCCGAATACGCCGGCATCGCCAACGTGCATCTGGATGCAGTGGAATTCCACGATCAGGAGCGCGGTGATCAACTGGTGTTCATGCACGCGGTCAAGGAAGGCCCGGCCAATCGCAGCTTCGGCCTGCAGGTCGCGGCACTGGCTGGCCTGCCGCGCGCTGTCATCGATGAGGCGCGACGCACGCTGCACGCCCTCGAAGCCACGCATACGCCCGCTGCGGCGTTGCACGCCGCCACGCCAGCACAATCGCAGCTTGGGCTGTTTGCGCCTCCGCTGCCCTCGCCGGCCGAGGAGGCCTTGCGCGCGCTCGATCCCGACGCGCTGACTCCACGCGAGGCGCTCGACGCGCTGTACCGGCTCAAGACGATGCTCTGAGCGGCAAGATGGCGCTTTCCGCAGACGCCGGGAATCCGCCGCCAGGGCCTGCGACGGCATCGCAGGTCTCGCTGCCTGCGTTCCCCGCCCGCAAAAAGCCAGATCTTCCCGTCAGGCTGCGCACACCCTCACCAAGCCGCATTGCCATGTCCCACCTGCTTCCGCTTCTGCTGTTCGCTCTGGCTGCCGCCAGCTCATCCCTTTCCGCCGCCGAAAACTGGAGTCAGCCGCAGTCGCCGGTACGCCTGTACGGACACAGCTACTACGTTGGCTCGGCCGGCATCGCCGTGGTGCTGATCGACAGCGGCGACGGGCTCATTCTCATCGACGGCAGCCTGCCGCAGAACGCACCGATGATCGAAGCCAATCTGCGCACGCTCGGCTTCAAGCCCGAAGACATCAAGTACGTACTCAATTCGCATGCGCATTTCGACCATGCCGGCGCGATCGCCCAGCTGGCCAGCGTCGGCGGCGCGACGGTCGTGGCCAGTCCTTCCGGCATTGCCGCACTGCGCGCCGGACGACCGGTTGCCGACGACCCGCAGGCGGCCGACGCGCAGGGCGGCTTCCCCGCCGTGACCACGGCGACCCGTGCGATGGCCGATGGCGAAGTGCTGCGCCTGGGCCGCGCCGCCATCACGGCGCATTACACGCCCGGACATACGCCCGGCAGCACGACCTGGACCTGGCGCGACTGCGAGGGGACACGTTGTCTCAACCTCGTGTTCGGCGACAGCATCACGGCGGTTTCGTCTCCCGGCTTTCACTTTCTTGCCGATGCCACGCATGCCGACCTGACTCCACGCCTGCGCAACAGCATTGCCATTCTGGCTGGGCTGCCCTGCGACATCCTCGTGCCGGCGCATGCCGACCGCGCCGGCTTCGATCAACGTCTGCAGCGCGCCACGCGCGGCCAGACCTCGCCCAATCCATTCATCGCCCCACAGGCCTGCCGCGAATACGCCGCTGGCTTCAGCCAATTCCTCGAACAGCGCATCGCCCGCGAAAAGGCCGCCGCAGGGACGCCCTGAGTCGGTGGCTGCGGTGGCCTACAGCATGTCCAGATCGCCCAGCGCGCGGATCAGGCGCCGTGCGCGCTTGTCCGGCCGCCTGGCCGGGCGAGCCGCAGCCGACAGGCGCCGCGCCTCGGCCGCCGCCGCTCGTGCAGCCAGGCTTTCCGGAGTTTCGCAATACAGGGTTTGCGCCACGCTGGCCGGCCCGCGCTGTGCGGACAGCGCCCGCACCTGAATTTCAAAGCGTTCCTCGCCGCGCGTGATGCGCAAGCGATCATCCATGCGCAAGATCCGCGAAGGCTTGCCCGCCGCACCATTGACTTCAACCTTGCCGCCATCGGCTGCCTGCTTGGCCAGCGCGCGCGTCTTGAAGAAACGCGCCGCCCACAGCCACACATCCAGCCGCACGCCCGATTCGCCCACGCCGACCGTGCTCTTCATCAATACCCCAGTGCATCGGCGATGCGCTGGATGTCAGCCCCGGCGTACTGCGCCCAGCGTGCGTCGAGCGCCTGCAACGCCGCAATCGCCGCCTCGCGCGAACCCGCCGCGCGCAAGGCGTCCACGCGTGCCACGTCGGCCTTGCGCTGCGCTTCGTGATGCGCCCGGCATTCGGCCAGCGTCGGCACCGGCGCATGGGCGGCTTCCTGCAGGCGCAGGGCACGCAGGAAGGTCACGCCATCGGCCGGCGCATGTCCGTGATCGACCATGACGATCCGCTCCAGTTCGGGCAGGCACCACGTCCTGGCCGACTGCATCGAGTAGCGCGCGATTTCCTCGTTGGCGCTGTCCTTGCTGCCATACAGGTAGACCAGACGCAGTTGCTGCTGCGCCCGATGCAGCAATTCCGGCGGCGGCAGTGGCGCCAGTGGCGTGCCGATGGTGTCGCTGCTGCCATCGAGGATCGCGCCGCGGAACACGTCGGAATAACCCAGCGCCAGGCGTTCGGCAATGCGCGCGCCTCCCGAGAAGCCGCCGACGTAGACGCGCTCGGGATCGATCCTGAACTGCGCCGCCAGGTTGGCGTAGCCATGCAGGGCCAGCGCCATGCGTCGCGGCAGTTCGACCTCGTCGTTGCCCGATCTCGCCGCGGTGACGAAGATCGTGCCGGTTTCCTCCAGTGCCGAACGCCAGCGTTGCGGCACCACGGCCTGCTGCCACGGCGGAATGAATACCAGCAGGCCATACCCGCGCGGGGGTGGCGGCGTGCTGGGCACGTACACCGCGAACCGCTCGACCGCCAGATCGACGGTGAACTCCGGCACCGGCTGACCGCGCTGCGCATAACGTGCCAGCGCCCGCCGCTCGCCCAGTGGATTGAGCTCCCGAAAGAACAGCTCGCGCGTCTTCGCCAGCGGCGAATAGCCCTGGAATTGCACGTGGCTGTTGAGTCCCGGCCGCAGCGCCGTCGCCTGCGCGCAGGCAGCGGCCAATGCCGCGGCCAGCGCCAGCGCGGCACGTCCTTGCCTGCACCTGCTCCGGATCATCGTGGTCGTTTTTCCCATGCGCCGATTCTAGCCTTCACGTCAGGCTGGCCGTGACCTGAACGCGCCCTGCGCGCTCGATGCGCAGTTCCGCTACAATGCCGCGGTTTGTTGCGCCGCTGCGCGATCTTCCCTTTCGGAAATCCGGCGACGATGCGCGCTCCGGCCGCTCTCGCCCTCCGCACCGTTCGACTTTCGTCGCCGCAAATCCGGACTCGACCGCCTCGGGCGCGAGCCGATTCTTTCGTTTCATCCGCCGCGCGGTTGCCAGGGAACGCCGCGGATGATGCCGGTCATCCACGACCGGATTCGCCATTTCCGTGCCCGCGCGTCATGACGCCGTGCGCGGATCCAAGGAGTCCACATGTCATTCGAAACCCTCGGGCTGGCGCCTGCGCTGCTGCGCGCGCTGGCCGAACAAGGCTATGCCGAGCCAACCCCGATCCAGGCCGCCGCCATCGTCCCCGCGCTCGAAGGCCGCGACCTGCTCGCCGGCGCGCAGACCGGCACCGGCAAGACCGCGGCGTTCTCGCTGCCGCTGCTGCAGCGCCTGTACGTGACGCACAAAAAACCAACCCAGCCCAAGCGCCCGCGCGCGCTCGTGCTCACGCCCACGCGCGAGCTGGCCGCACAGATCCACGACAACGTGCGCGCCTACGGCAGGCACCTTGGCGCACGCGCGACGACGATCTTCGGCGGCGTCGGCATCAATCCGCAGATCGACGCACTGCGCCGCGGCGTGGATCTGCTCATTGCCACGCCGGGACGCCTGCTCGATCACATCCAGCAGCGCAGCGTGGATCTTTCGCACATCGATGTACTGGTGCTCGACGAGGCCGATCGCATGCTCGACATGGGCTTTCTGCCTTCGATCAAGCGCATCCTCGGCCATCTGCCGCGGCAGAACCGCACGACCTGGCTGTTCTCGGCCACCTTCGCGCCGGAGATCAAGGCGCTGGCCGGCGAATTCATGCGCGACCCGGTGGAAATCCAGATCGCCAAGCCGAACACGGTCGCGGCCACGGTGACTCACCGCGTGCACCCGGTCGACGCCACGCGCAAACGCGACCTGCTGCTCCACCTGCTGGCCAACGATGCGCGCCAGACGCTGGTTTTCGGCCGCACCAAGCACGGCGCCGACAAGCTCGCGCGCACGCTTGAGCAGGCCGGTCTGCGTGCGGCGGCGATCCACGGCAACAAGAGCCAGAATCAGCGCACGCGGGCCCTGGCCGATTTCAAGAGCGGCCGCATCAGCGTATTGGTCGCCACCGACATCGCCGCCCGCGGCCTGGATATCGACCAGCTGCCGATGGTGATCAACCACGACCTGCCGATGGTCGCCGAGGACTACGTGCATCGCATCGGCCGCACTGGCCGGGCCGGCGCCGAGGGTCTGGCCGTGTCACTGGTGTCGCACGAAGAGGAAGGCCTGCTGCGCGACATTCGCCGCCTGCTCAAGCAGGACATCGAAATGCAGCCGGTCGCCGGCTTCGAGCCCTCGCGCCCGCTGCGCGCCGACGGCACGGCCAAGCCGGTGCAGAACCAGCGCCAGCCGCGCCACGCACCCGCCAAACATTCGACTGCGCCCAGCGGCAAAGCCACGCGCAAGCGGCGTCGCGGTCGCGGCGGCCAGCGCAGTTCGCGCCCGGCCTGACGCGCATCCGGCAGCCGATCGCCAGATTCGATCGGCTGCCTGAAAGCACGCTCCTCGCGGCATGCAGTGGCTGCCGAGCAGCTTCACGGATGCCGCGTGATCGAACGCACGCCCGGCGCGTTGCGCAGCGCATCGGCCAGCCGCGCCAGTGCATCCGCAGGCGTGCCTTCGACGAATTGCAGCTCCAGCTCGTCGCCGCCGGAGTGACGATGCAGGCTCATCTTCTGCAACGCCAGGCCCGAGGCCGTGACCGCCGCCTCGACGCCGCCCCACGACGCCGCCGCATCGAGCAGCACCTGCAGGCGCGGCACCCGCGGTCGCGCCAGCCAGCGTCTCTCGATCGGCTTGAGCAGCGCCAGCGTCGTCCACGCGATCACCGTGGCGACGATGCCCGCCAGATACATCCCGGCCCCGATCGCCAGCCCGACCGCCGCCACCACCCACAATCCGGCCGCCGTGGTCAGGCCGTGGATGACGTTTTCGCGTTCGAGAAAGATGATGGTGCCGGCGCCGAGGAAGCCGATGCCGCTGATCACCTGCGCAGCAATGCGCGAAGGGTCGAGCGTGACCTGCGGCTTGCCGAGCACATCGCCGAAGCCGAAGGCCGAGACGATGATCGCCAGCGCCGCGCCGATGCAGACCAGCATGTGGGTGCGCAGACCGGCCGTCCATTCGTGACGCTCGCGCTCGATGCCGACCACGCCGCCGAGCACAGCGGCCAGCAGCAAGCGCAGGATGATGTCATGGGCCGAGAGCATGTGTGCTGCCTCGTGGTCGATTGCGAATGCCAATTTCAGCGCATGGTACGCGCATGCCGTGTCACGCGGCCGTCGCGGCACGCATCGCACTGCGCAGCAAGGCGGCAAATCCGCGCGGTTGGCAGCGCGCCAGCGTTACCCGCGGCGTGGCGTGCCAGGCCGCACAACGCAGCAGCGCCATGGCCACGTCGCGCGCGAGCGCGGCGTCTGCCGCCACGCCCTCTTCGAGAAACAGCGCCTTGACCTCGAATATGCCAGCATCGCGGTGCGCCTTGGCATCGAGCCGCCCCACCAGCTGCCCGCGGCACAGGATCGGCAGCACGAAATAGCCGTAGCGTCGCCGCGGCGCCGGCGTGTAGCACTCGATGCGGTAGTCGAAGCCGAACAGCGTCGCCGCGCGCTCCCGATCCCAGACCAGCGGATCGAAGGGAGACAGCAGCGTGGTATGCGTGGCGCGCAGCCGATGGGCCCGGGCTGCCGCCAGCAATGGCGCATGCGCGGCGTGCACGTAGGCCGGCGCGCTCCAGCCCTCGACCTCCACCCTGAGCAGATCCCCGGCTGCGACATGGCCATCGAGCGCAGCATCCTTGAGCTTTCCGCCGCTGCGGAAATAGTCGTTGATCCAGCGTGCCTGCGTGATGCCCAGCGCACGCACGGCGGCCAGCTCCAGGGTGCGCTGCAATGCCGGCGCGGGATACGGCGTGGATTGGAATGCATGACGCCTGCGCGCATGCGCGAGCACGCGTTCGCGCAGATCGTAGACCCGCTGGAAGTTGTCGCGGCGCGCAATCATCAATTCGCCGAGCGCAAACCAGGCTTCGAGCCAGCGCTTTTCGTTCTTCCAGCCCCACCATCCGCCCCCGCCGCCATCGTCCCGCGCGAAGTCGGACGACTTCACCGGCCCGCGCTCGCGGATCTGCGCCAGCAGTGCCTGCATACCCTGGGCATGCTCGCGCCGCATGCGTTCGGCGCTGCGCATCGCCCAGTGCTTGCGTCGCGCGTCCTGTTCCGGTGGCGTGCGGTGCAGCGCGTAGTCGCCGATCGGCGCGAAGCAAGCCTCGTGCGCCCAGCATTCCAGCAACGCCCCCTCGGCCAGCCACTCATCGAGCCAGTGCGGCCGGTAATCGCCCAGGCGCGAGAACAGCACCAGATACGGACTGCGCGCCACCACATGGATGGTGTCGATCTGCAACACACGCATGCGCTCGATCGCCGCGAGCACATCGGCCTTGCGTGCCCGCCGCCGCGGTGGCGCGGCCAGTCCCTGCGCAGCCACATGCAGCAGCTGCGCCTGCCGGTGCGTGAGGCGCAGCGGCTGCACCATGTCAACGCCGGGCTGCCAGAATCGCCGACAGCCGGTCTGGAGTGCCGTCGACGCGCTGCAGATGCGGGTACTTCAGCCCGCCGTGATAGTCGATGCGCACGCTGCGATAGATGTCTCCGTCCTTGAGCAGCAGCTCGATCGGCGTCTTTCCATCCTTGGCTGCGGTGATCGCCTCATTGAGGCGCTCGATCCCGAAGGCGCGTCCGTTGACGGCCAGCACCGTGCTGGTCGGCACCACACCGGCATTGAACGCCGGGCCGTCCCAGCGCACATCGCTGACGCGCCCGTCCTTTCCACCAAGCGTCAGCCCCAGCGACGCCGAGTAGTCGTATCCGCGCCGGCCACCCTGGCCGGCCTTGTCGAAGGCGCTCGGCTGTTCGGTGTAGACCAGCTTCCAGCCGCTGGCGGCAACGCCATCGAGCGGCGGCTGATGCCCATCGATGCGCTCGCGCAGGAAGCGCGCCCAATCGTAATGCGCCACCTTGTCCAATGCCGCCACCACGTCTTCGAAGCGATAGGTCTTGACGTCCCAGCTGCCGTCGTCGACGCTGAAGAATCCGCGCGCGAAGTCATCCAGCGAGCGCTTGTCATGGCTGAGTTCGCGCAGCTTGGCGTCGACCGCCAGCCACACCAGCTGGCCGCCGCTGTAGTAGTCCTCGCTCATCTGGTAGTTGCGATACGGCAAGGTGCGGCGGGCGGCGATGGTTGGATCGTTGGTGGTGTCCTGGATGTTGCGCCAGGAGAACCCGGGGCGGTTGTCGGCATAGGTCGACACCACCTGGGCCAGCGCATCGCGCGTCTGCTCCGCCGTCCACAGCCCCGAGCGTGCGGCAAGCACGAAGCCCCAGTACTGGGTCTGTCCTTCGTACACCCACAGCAGGTCATCCTGCATCGGCACATTGAAATTGGCCGTGCTCAGACCGGCAGGCCGGCGGAACTTGCCGTTCCACGAATGGGTGAATTCGTGCGGCAGCAGGCCACGCCCCTGCGCGTGCTTGTCCCACTCGGTGAAATAACCGGGATCGCCCGAGTTCTCGCTGGAGCGGTGATGCTCCAGACCGATGCCGCCCAGATGATCGGTGAGGGCGAGCAGGAAATCGTAATGATCGTAATGCTGCGAGCCATACAGCTTGCGGGCCTGCTCGACCAGCTTCTCGTGCGCCTTGATCTGTTCGGGCTTGGCCTCCAGCGCGCGCGCCGAATCGGCGACGAGGTTGAGGTACACCGGCGCCCGCTCGGCCAGTTGGATGCGCTTGAAATGGCGGCCGGCGAACAGCGGCGAATCGACCAGCACATCGAATGCGACCGGCTTGAAGCGCGCAACGCCATCCTGATCGGGCTGGTTGGGCGTGGCGCCCGCCGGCAGGTCGAGCGCGCCGGCATAGCGCCATCCCGCCGGCAGTTTCACGCTGGGCGCAAAGGTGATGCGCCGCGAAGCATGTCCGGCCGGATACAGCGCCACCGCATCCCATTGCAGATTGAGCATGTCCGGAGTCATCACCACCCGCCCCTGCGCCGGCTCTTGCGGCGACAGGAACTGGAAATCGACCGACAGCGTTTCCACGCCCTGCGGCACCTCGACGTGGAAGGCGTACACATCGAGCGGATCGCGCTGCCATGGCAGCGATTGGTCGCCCGCCTTGATCACCAGCCCCGCCAGCTTGTCGATCGCCCCGCGAGGTGCATGCTTGCCCGGCAGCCATTGCGGATAAAGCAAGGTGAGCTTGCCGGCGACGACGGGAATTTCCTCATGGACGCGGAAGATGTGCCGCTGCAGGTCGGTGGCATCGACATCGAGCCGGATCGTGCCCGGATAGGCCACATCCGCCGGCGGCGGCACATCGGGAGACTGTGCAAAGGCCGCCGTGCAAGCCGCCGACAAGGCCATCGCGGCCAGATATCCACTTTTCGTCATCATGCTTCTCCGCCACGCCCACCTGGGCGTCAAAACCCCGATTGTGACAGTTCGACTCCATCACACCTGAGGCAATCGTCACGCCTGCTAGAATGGTGCGTTGCCGCAAACCCGGACTCCGCCATGCTTTACCACCTGCACGAAGTCAATCGCAGCCTGCTCCAGCCCTGGGTCGCCTGGTCGGGCGCGGTCTCGCATGCCCTGTCGGCCACGGACAACTGGGTGGCGCGCATGCCGGGCGTGGATCGGCTGGCGGCCGGCTACGAGCTGTTCTTCCGGCTTGGCAAGGATTACGAAAAGCCGGCCTTCGGCATCACCGAAGTCCACGCGCACGGGCGCGAGGCGGCGGTCATCGAAGAGCACGTGCTCGACACCCCGTTCTGCCATCTGCTGCATTTCAAGCGCTGCAGCGACGAACCCAAGTCACTCGCACAGCTACGCAGCGACCCACGCGTGCTGGTGGTGGCGCCGCTGTCGGGCCATCACGCCACGCTGCTGCGCGACACCGTGCGCACCCTGCTGCGCGACCACGACGTCTACATCACCGACTGGGTCGATGCGCGCATGGTGCCGCTGGCCGAAGGTGCGTTCGGGCTCGATGACTATGTCGCGTTGATGCGCCGCTTCATCCACCATCTGGGCGCCGAAAACCTGCATGTGCTGTCGGTCTGCCAACCAACCGTTCCCGTGCTTGCGGCGGTTTCGCTGATGGCGGCTGCCGGCGAACCCGCACCGCGCACGCTCACCCTCATGGGTGGCCCGATCGATCCGCGCAAGGCGCCCACCCAGGTCAACGACCTGGCCACGCGCAAGCCGTTTTCGTGGTTTGAAACCAATGTCGTCTTTCCGGTGCCGCCCAACTACCCCGGCAACGGGCGCCGCGTCTATCCAGGCTTTCTGCAGCATGCCGGCTTCGTGGCGATGAATCCCAGCCGCCATTTTTCGGCGCACTGGGATTTCTACCAGAACCTGCTGCGCGGCGACCTCGAGGATGCGCAGGCGCATCGCCGCTTTTACGACGAATACAACGCCGTGCTCGACCTGCCGGCCGAGTTCTACCTCGACACGATCCGCACCGTGTTCCAGGAGTTCGCGCTGCCCCGCGGGCTGTGGCACGTCGATGGCCAGCGCGTCGCGCCCGAGGCGATCAGGCACACCGCCCTGTTCACCATCGAAGGCGAGCTCGACGACATTTCCGGCATCGGCCAGACGCGCGCTGCGCACGATCTGTGCACCAACGTCCCGGCGCGGAATCGCGCCCATCTGCAGGTCGAAGGCGCCGGACACTACGGCATCTTCAGCGGTCGTCGCTGGCGCGATGGCGTCTATCCCCAGGTGCGCGACTTCATCCGCCGCTTCCATCAGGCGTAACGCAGCGCCGCTGCGCATGCCCGCGCCATCCCGCAGGGGCCCGCCCGACGGCAGGCCCCTTGCGCGCATCGCCGAACCGTCAGGACCGGGTCGCGGCGTAACGCCCGGCACCGCTGATCAGCAGCAGCAGCAAACCGCCGATGATCGACAGGTTCTTGAGGAACTGCGTCTGCGCAATGGCGCGATCAGCCGCCTCCATCGACCAGAACGGATGACCGATGACCGCCGCGGCAGCGACGAACACGATCATCAGCACTGCCACGACTCGCACGCGGATGCCCAGCAGCAGCGCCAGGCCACCCAGCAGTTCAACCGCGATGGCCACCACGGCGGCCACCGACGACATCGGCACATGCACGTATTCCAGATAGCTCGTCGTCCCTGCGAAATCGAACAGCTTTCCCGTTCCTGAAATCACGAACAGCGCCGACAACAGGATGCGCGCAAGCAGCAGCAGCGCATCGTGGTATTGCTCGATTACCCGATCGAACATGACACCCTCCTCGCATGGGACTGCACCGCGATCATACGTCAGTCCAGCGGACTGCCGTGCCGCGTTGCCGCAGGCAGATGAGTGCACGCGCCTGGCGTAGACTGGTGGCTCGCCTTCCGGAGCCCCCCCATGTCCGCCACGACCCGTTGCCTCGCCGTCGCTCTCGCCCTTTCCTGCGTCACCGCAGCGGCGCAGCCGCCCGCCAACGCGCGCACGATGCAGCAGGTGCTCGATGCCTCCACGGCTGCGGACTGGCGCACGCCGGATGCGGAAAACACGCTCTATCTCGATCTGCCCGATGGCCGCGTGGTGATCGAACTGGCCACGACCTATGCGCCGCTGCATGCACGCAACATCAAGACGCTGGTGCGTGCGCATTACTTCGACGGCCTGGCGATCCTGCGCGTGCAGGACAACTTCGTCACCCAATGGGGCGATCCCGAGGCCGCCGATCCCGCCAAGGCACGCTCGCTCGGCACGGCCAGCAAAACGCTTGCGCCGGAGTTCGAGCGGGCAATCGATGCCTCGCTGGCATTCACGCCACTGCCCGACGGCGACGTGTACGCCGCACAGGTCGGCTTCAGTGACGGCTTTCCGGTTGCGCGCGATCGCAAGGCCGGAAAGACCTGGCTCGCCCATTGCTACGGCATGCTCGGCGCAGGCCGCGACAACGGCATCGATACCGGCAACGGTGCCGAACTGTACGTGGTGATCGGGCAAGCGCCACGCCAGCTCGATCGCAACATCGCGCTGGTCGGTCGCGTCGTGCAGGGCATGGAACTGCTCGCCGCATTGCCCCGCGGCACGGGAGCGCTTGGCTTCCATGAAAAAGCCGAGCAACGCATTCCGATTCGCCGCATGCGCGTTGCCGCCGATGTCCCGGCTGCCGAGCGCACGCCACTGCAGATCCTGCGCACCGACACGGCCACTTTCCAGGCGCTGGTCGAATCGCGCCGCAACCGTCATGACGAGTGGTACAAGGTGCCCGCCGGCAAGATCAGCCTGTGCAACGTGCCGCTGCCCGTGCGGCAGACACCGGCCAGCACGCCATGATCCGGTCGGCAACGACGCCCTTTTGCACGCACAGCAACGATCTCGCAGGAGTCTCCTCATGCAGCGCGTAACCGGCATTGGCGGCATCTTCTTCAAATCGCCCGATCCCCAATCCCTCTGCGCCTGGTATCGGGAGCATCTGGGACTGGAGGTGACCGACTGGGGCGGCGCCGTGTTCTCGTGGGGTGGCCCGGACAGCGCACCCGGCATGACGCTGTGGAGTCCATTCGCACAGGACACCCGCTACATGGAGCCCGGCACGGCATCGTTCATGATCAATTTCCGCGTTGCCGACCTCGACGCCCTGCTCGCCGCCCTGCGCGCGGAAGGCTGCCGCGTCCTCGATCACACCGAAACCTCGGAACAGGGAAAGTTCGGCTGGGTCATCGACCCCGACGGAAACAAGATCGAACTCTGGCAGCCGCCGGCCGGCCAATGACTCCGGCCCGCCGCCCCAGGCGCGGGCGGCGCGTCGCGCTACACCGCACTGAACGCAATTCCGGCTGACAGCAGCAGCACGACCAGGCTGATCCGATCGGTGAGCGCGAACACGATCGGATCATCGTGCATGCGTCCGCGTGCGGCCAGCCACCACAAGCGCAACAGCCACATCGCCAGCAGCGCAACGATGCCCCACAAGCGCTGCGGATGCGCGTAAAGCTCGGCGCCCTTGGTGCTCTCGACATACAGCCCCAGCACGGCGACGGCAGCGGCGCCGGCGCCCAGGCCAAATCCGCGAATCAACCCACGATCACCCACCCGATAGCCACGTCCGCTCAGTGGAACCTCCGGCGTCGCGGGCAGGCGTGCAATCTCGGTATCGCGCTTGAGCATGGCCAGGCCAAGGAACAGGCACATCGAAAATGCCAGCAGCCAATGCGAAACCTCGACCGGCGTGGCAATGCCTCCCGCCACGATGCGCAGCGTATACAGCGTCGCCAGCACCAGCACATCGACCACGGCCAAGCGTTTCAGCCCCATCGAATACGCCAGCGTGGTCACGCCGTAGACCAGCAGCACTCCCACGAAGATCTGCGACAGGAACGCGGCCAGCACCAGGGCGCCCAGGGTCAGCATTGGCACCAGCGCAAGCCCCAGCGGCAACGACAGGCGACCGGCCGCAAACGGCCGCCGACACTTGAGCGGATGGCGGCGGTCGGCATCCAGATCGAGCAGATCGTTGAACACATAGGCTGCCGATGCGCACAGGCAAAAGGCCGCAAAGGCGAGCAGCGCATGGATCGCCGCCGTGGCATCGACGCGATGCGCCGCCAGCGGCGCGACGAACAGCAGCAAGTTTTTGGCCCATTGATGCGGCCGCAACGCCCGCCCGATCTCGCGCCAGGTGCCACGCGCGGCCTCGAACACCCGCTGCACATTGCCTTGCGCCTGCGCCATGCGCAGCACGCGCGGGGATGCATTGACGACCACCGCGTGCCGCGCACGGCGCCACACCGGCAAATCGGCGGATGCATTGCCCGCATAGTCAAAGCCGCGCTCGCCATGGCGCATCACCAGCGCCTCGGCCTTGCGCACGCCCGACAGGTTGATCACGCCATCGCTGGCCAGCACCTGGTCGAACACGCCCAGATGCGCAGCGACCGACTCGGCCAATGCCGCATCCGAGGCCGTGCACAGCACCAGCAGGCGCCCGTCCTGCTGCCGCAGCCAATCGAGCAGGCGCTCGTCATACGGCAGGCGGCTTGCATCCAGACTGACGCGCCGCGCCACTTCGCGCTTGCAATGCGCCAGTCCGCGCAGCAGCCACAGCGGCAGCACGAACAGATACAGCGGATTGCGGCGTACCAGCGCGAATATCGACTCGAAACCGAGATCGCTGCGAACCAGGGTTCCATCCATGTCCACGCACAGCGGCAGGTCGTCGCTCGGCATCATTCAATCGCATCAGGAAGGCGCAGGCCAAGCATAACCGCGTGCGCCCGATGAATGACTAGGGTGCCGGTTCGCAGCCACCGGATTCGGCGCGCCGCTGGGCGCGATGCGCGATTGCCTGCGGATCGGCCAGGCCGACCCATGCGAGATATTTGCGACTGACCTTGTCGCCCAGGCTTTCATCGGGCGCGAATGCGTCGGCAAAGCGGGTCTTGCGGCAATTCAGCGGATTGCCGCGTTCCTCAATCCGCGCCCAGTTCTTCGCTGCCGCGGCACGCTCGGTTCTGGGCGGCTCATCGCGCGGAGCACGGATCGGCGCGCTGGCGCCATCGAGCTGCACGCTGCCATCGGCATTGAATAGCTTGAGCCTGGGAGCGGCCACTGCCCCGCTGCCCAGGCGCGCCCGCATCGCGTCACTGGCTTCGTCCGGCCGCGAGGGCGGTGGCGGCGTGGACTTGACCGCGGGCGGTGCAATGGCGATGCGGCTGGGGCGCACCACGATCGGCGGCTCGGGTTCGGGAGGCGGTGGTGGCAATTCGCTGTCCGGGGTGAGCAGCGCCACCGTGATCACCTGCGGAGCCGTGGCGCGCTGCCAATGCGCACTGCGGTAGGAATGCATGCCCAGGGCAAAGCCACCCAGTTCGAGCACGGTGGCTACCATGGCCAGCCCCAAACCCAACCAGAACACGCGGCGCTCACGACGCGGCGTGTCCCAGCGCAGGCTGCGCTGCCAGGGCAAGGCGTCCGCAGCCAGCTTGAGCGAGGCCGCATCGAACACCAAGGCTTCGTGTTCGCCGGGTGTCGTCGTCGAAGCAGGGCGATCGGTTTCGTCCACGGCGGTCGGCTGAATCACGAAAGCGCCGCAGAATACTGATTGGGCGATAAGCCGAAGTTAAACCGGATCGTCCCGACGGGTCTGTGCCATCAGCCAGAGTGCCACCTGCTCGGCCAGCGCGGCGGCCCGCCACCCCAGCAAGGGGCCGACATGGCTGGCCCCTTCCACACATTGCCAGCGACCTCCCAGGCTCTCGGCCACGCGCACGCCCTGTGCAGGTGGCACGTCCTGATCGTCGCTGCTCACCAGCACCAGCACCGGACAGCGTGGCGGAGCATGGCGCAGCCCATGCCGCACCTCGGCGAGTACCCGTGCGGATTCGTCACGCCAATGCCGGTAGGCGAACAGCCGCGCCGCGTCGTCGGCATCGGGCAAGGCGCGCAAGGTGCCGGCCCAGCGTCGCGCGCTGTGCCATGGCACGATCGATCGGTCCCCGGGCGTGGCGATCGGCAGCCCCCAAGGCGGCACTGGATTGACCAGCACCAGCGCGCGCGCCTGTACCTCGGCCGCCACCGACAGCGCCAGCAACCCGCCCAGACTCGCGCCGAGCAGCATCGGTCGCGGCGATGACGCGCACCAGGCGAGCAGCTGTGCGCGATAGTCGGCCAGTCCAGTGGCGGCCAGTCCGGCATCGCCAGGCTGCAGGTCGCGCGCCAGTACGCGGTGGCCGTAGGCCCGCAGCATGCGCGCCCAAATCTGCCACTCCCAAGCGCCACCGCCGGCCCCATGCACGCAGACGATGGGGGAGCGGTCATCACGCATTGCGTCTTGACCGTCATTCATGATCGGACAAGGCTATGCCGTCGCCGCAACGGCGACGCGGCAATTTTCCGCCATGACCCCCAGCCTCGCCCGCGCGCAGGCGCAGCGAGCCGGTCGCCGTGACGGCCCCACCCATTCCCAACGGGAGGTCGACCATGTCCCACAGCACCCCAGACATCCGCAACATCGCCCTGGCAGGCCAAGCGGGCGCCGGCAAAACCACGTTGTTCGAAGCCCTGCTGCATGCCGGCGGCGCAATCCAGACGGCAGGCTCGGTCGACAAGGGCACCAGCGTGTCCGACCACGATCCGATGGAAAGGGAACGCAAGCATTCGATGGCTGCCTCGATCGCCTCTGTCGATGTTGCCACGACCCACATCAATCTCATCGACACCCCGGGGTTCCACGAGTTCCGCGGCGCCACGCTGTCGGCACTGTGTGCCGTGGAAACCTGTGCCATCGTGGTCGATGCGCAGGCCGGCATCGGCCACAACACGCGCCGCCTCATGGAGCGCGCCCAGCGGCGCGGCCTGTGTCGCCTGCTGGTCATCAACAAGATCGATCACGAAGGCGCCGATCTGGAGGGGCTGGTCGAAGCCTTGCGCGATGAATTCGGCAGCCAATGCCTGCCGATCAACCTGCCGGCACAGAAGGCGAGCGAGGTAGTCGACTGCTTCTTCCAGCCACAGGGCGAGGCCGATTTCTCGTCGGTGGCGCAGGCGCACCAGCACATCATCGACCAGGTGGTCGAAATCAACGAGAGCGTGATGGGCCACTATCTGGACGAAGGCGAATCAGGCCTGTCGGGCAGCGAATTGCACGACGCCTTCGAGCAGTGCCTGCGCGAAGGCCACCTGGTGCCGATCTGCTTCGTCTCCGCGCGCACGGGCGCGGGCGTGCGCGAGCTGCTCGATCTGGCGGCACGCCTGCTGCCCAATCCGCAGGAGGGCAACCCGCCACCGTTCATCAAGGGGCGTGGCGATGCGGCGCAGGCCATCACTGCGGTTGCCGATCCGGATCGGCACGTGATCGCCGATGTGTTCAAGATCGTCAACGATCCATTCGTCGGCAAGCTCAGCGTGTTCCGCGTCTACCAGGGCACGCTCCGCCGCGATACTCAGCTATTCATCGACGACGGCAAGAAGCCGTTCCGCGTCGGGCACCTGTTTCGGCTCAAGGGCAAGGAGCACATCGAGATCGAACAGGCCGTCGCCGGCGACATCGCCGCGGTGGCGAAAGTCGAGGAAATCCATTTCGATGCCGTGCTGCATGACTCGCACGACGAAGATCAGATCCACCTTGCCCCGATCGACTTTCCACAGCCGATGTTCGGCCTGGCCGTGCAACCGGCACACAAGGGGCAGGAACAGAAACTCGCCAATGCGCTGGCACGACTGGGCGAGGAGGATCCGTGTTTTCGCATCGAGCACAACAAGGAGCTCAACGAAACCATCATCCGCGGCCTGTCCGACCTGCATCTGAAGCTGATGCTCGAACGCATGCAGGAACGCTACGGCGTGGAAGTGACCACGCGCCCGCCGCGCATCGCCTACCGCGAGACGATCGGCGCGCGGGCCGAAGGCCATCATCGCCACAAGAAGCAGACCGGAGGCGCCGGCCAGTTCGGCGAGGTGTTCCTGCGCATCGAACCACTGCCACGCGGTGCCGGCTTTGAATTCTCCGACGAGGTCAAGGGCGGCACGATCCCAGGCCAGTTCATTCCCGCGGTCGAAAAGGGCGTGCGTCAGGTGCTTGAACACGGCGCCATCGCCGGTTATCCGCTGCAGGACGTGCGGGTGATCGTCTATGACGGCAAGTATCACCCGGTCGATTCCAAGGAAGTCGCCTTCGTCTCTGCCGGCAAGAAGGCGTTTCTCGAAGCGATCGCCAATGCCAAGCCACAGGTGCTCGAACCGATCGTCAATCTCGACGTCACCGTTTCCAATGCCCACATGGGCGACGTTACGGGAGGCCTGGCCAGCAAGCGCGCGCGGATCAACGGCACCGACTCATTGCGCGGTGGCGAAATCGTGGTGAAGGCGCAGGTGCCGCTGGCCGAAATCGTCGACTACCAGACCGAGCTCAAGGCCATGACCGGTGGCGAAGGTCGCTACACGATCGAATTCAGCCACTACGAGCCGGTACCGGCCCACATCCAGAAGCATCTGGTCGACGCCTACAAGCCCAGGCCCGACGAGGATTGAGCGCCAGCGATCCGCGCGGGCACCCGCTCCGGCAGATCCGGCCGCGCGTCAGTCATGCCCATGACTGACGCGCGGCCGACGTTTCCGCCGATCAATAGGCCGCCATGCCCCACACGCCGCATTCGCGCTCGCGCGTGTCGACATTGGCGTCGTTGCGCAGGCGGCCCTGCTTGCAGGCGAAGGCCAGCTTGATGTCCTTGGTCAGCGGCATGGCCAGGCCGGCATTCCAGTAGGTGTCGGTCAGCGCCCGGTCGATCCGGCGGCTGGGCTTGGCACGATCGTAGCGCGCAAAGGCTGCAACCTTGCCGAAATCATAGCTGCCCCACAGCGACCATCCCGTCGCACGATCGGCATCCCCGCGCGTCACTGTTTTCCAGTTGTCGGCCCGGAACCATTCCGCGCCCAGACGCAAGCCGTCGTGACGCCACGCCACCATGGCATCACTGCGCCGTGCGCTGCGCAGAGCCGGCGTGCCGTGCGTGTCACTACCCAGCTTGCCGTGATAGGCCCCCAGGGCGAACATCAATCCCTGCACCGGCTGCATGCCCACGCGCGCCTCGACATCGACCTGACTGGAGCGCGACGGATTCTTGTATCCCGCGCCATTGACTGCCGAGATCTGGTAGTTGATCCAGCCGTTGTCGCCATGCAGGTGCGCGCCCCAGTCGGCGGAGTTGCCCATGCGCTGGCGGTCGACCAGCGTGCTCTCGACGAAGCGGTAGCCATACCAGTCCTCGACCATGGGAATCCACGCCATGTTGGCCGAACCGATGCGCAGTGTCGCCAGTGGCGAGAACTTGCCTTGCAGATAGGCCTTCTTGACGAACACGTTGGTCTCGCCATCGGAGCTGATGTACTTGAAGTCACTGGTCAGGTTCATCGACCAGCGTTCGTCGAACGTGTGATCAAACGACAGATAGAAGCGCCGGACGTCGAAACCGATGCCGGAGTCGTCGGTTTTGCCGCCATTGCGCGTGTTGTCGCGGTGCGTGAGGTCAAAGAACAGGGTGGCACCGAGCTTCGAGCGATTGACGAGCTTTTCCAGCGTGGCCAGGCGCTTTTCGCCATCGGCAACCTCCTTGCCAGCACTCGCCGCCGGCGCATTCTGCCGCGCGGCAAGTTGCTCCACCTGGGCCTGTAGCGCCGCGATCTGCGCCTGCAGCCTGGCCAGTTCTTCGGCATTGGGAGCGGATTCTGAGGTTGTCGTCTGTGCCAGGACGTCGACGGCCGGGCAGCTCAATGCGATGGCGATGGCCATCGCCAGCGTTGGGGTACGCATGCGGGATTCCTTGCGGTAGTGGTTGCAGCAGCCGCCAACGATCCGTCGACTGCGTGACGTGCGCAGGTCACGCGCATGACGCCGGCATGACACGCGGCCCGCGGGGCACGCTGTCATCCAACTGCAACAACCTGCTCATCCAGATGCAACACGGCGACGCTGCAATGCGCGGCGACAACCACGACCGCAAGGAACCCCCATGCACCAAAAATTTCGCCGCACCCTGCACCGCCTGTCCCTGGCGGCCGCATTCATCCTCGCTGCCGGAGCCGCGCAGGCCAGCGACATCACCGGCGCCGGATCGAGTTTCGTCTATCCGCTGATCTCCAAATGGTCGGCCAGCTATGCCGAGAAGACCGGCCACCGCATCAACTACCAATCCATCGGCTCGGGCGGCGGCATTGCGCAGATCAAGGCCGGAACAGTCGATTTCGGCGCCTCCGACATGCCGCTGGACGAGGCCGCGCTCAAGCAATACGGCCTCGGCCAGTTCCCCGACGCGATCGGCGGCATCGTGCCGGCGCTCAATGTCCAGGGCGTGGCGCCTGGGCAGCTGCTGCTTGACGGCAGCACCCTCGCCGACATCTTCCTGGGGCGCATCACCCAATGGAACGACGCGGCCATCGTCGCGCTCAATCCCGGCCTTGACCTGCCGGCTGCCAAGATCACCGTCGTGCACCGTTCCGACGGCTCGGGCACCAGTTATCACTTCACCCACTACCTGTCCAAGGTCAGCAGCGCGTGGAAGTCCAGCGTCGGCGAAGGCAGCACGGTGAAATGGCCCGGCGGCATCGGTGGCAAGGGCAATGAAGGCGTCGCCGCCTATGTGCGGCAGATACCGCATTCGATCGGCTATGTGGAATATGCCTACGCACGCAAGAACAACATTGCGCATGCCCGCCTGCGCAATGCCGCCGGCACGGCGGTCGAACCGAACATGGCCAGCTTCCAGGCTGCAGCGGCCAGCGCCGACTGGGATCACAGCTCGCACTTCAATCTGCTCATGCTCGACGCCCCCGGCGCCGAGGCCTGGCCGATCACCGCCGCCTCGTGGGTGATCATGCCGGCCCAGCCAAAGAATGCCGGCAATCACAAGATTGCACTCGATTTCTTCGAATGGGCCTACACGCACGGCCAGGATCAGGCCCGCGCGCTCGACTACGTACCCTTGCCCGACTCTCTGGTGACGCGCATCCGCGCTTACTGGAAGAGCCAGTTCAAGCGCTGAGCCAGCATGTCCACTCCACGCTCCGAAACGATGGCGGAGCCGGCCCAGCCGGCTCGCGCCATCGCGCCGGCAACGACATCCGCCTCGCTCCCGCATGCGCAAGCCGCCCTCGCGGGCGAGGCGCGCAGCCTGCGCGATGCGCGCCATGACCTCTGGTTTCGCCGCACTCTCAAGGGCTGCGCCCTGCTCGTGCTGGCCAGCCTGCTCGGTGCTGCGCTGTCCACCTTGTGGGGAGGGCGGGAAATCCTGCTGCTCGACGGCCTGGGCTTTCTCGGTTCCAGCCAATGGAACCCGGTGAGCGGCGAATACGGGGCGCTGGCACCGATCTTCGGCACCCTGGTGACCTCGTGCATTGCCCTGCTGCTGGCTGCGCCGGTGAGCTTCGGCATCGCCTTCTTCCTCACCGAGCTTGCCCCCGCATGGCTGCGCGGCCCGGTATCAGGCGCCATTCAACTGCTGGCCAGCATTCCGTCGATCATCTACGGCATGTGGGGCCTGTTCGTGTTCGTGCCGTTCATGGCGGCGATCGAGCCCACGCTCAGCAATACCCTGGGTCGACTGCCCGTGGTCGGCGCACTGTTCCAGGGCCCGCCACTCGGCCTGGGCCTGCTCACCGCCGGCATCGTGCTGGCGGTGATGATCGTGCCATTCATCACCGCAGTCATGCGCGAGGCGTTCCAGAGCGTGCCGCTGCGTCTCAAGGAATCGGCGCACGCATTGGGTTCGACGTCGTGGGAAGTGATGTGGCACATCGTGCTGCCGTACACGCGTCAGGCGGTGATCGGCGGCTTGTTCCTGGGGCTTGGCCGCGCGCTTGGCGAGACCATGGCGGTGACGTTCGTGCTCGGCAACGCCTACGACATCAGCTATTCGCTGCTGATGCCGGGCACGACGATCTCATCGGCGATTGCCAACGAATTCAACGAAGCGGTCGGCAGTCATCGCTCGGCATTGATCGCGCTGGGTTTCCTTTTGTTCGTGGTGACGTTCGTGGTGCTGCTGATCGCGCGCCTGATGCTGCGCCAGCTGACCCGACACGAGGATGCGCGATGAACCCGAGCCTGCAATTCCGCCGCCGGCTGGTTGACCGGTGCGCACGCGGTCTGAGCCTGTGCGCCACGGCGCTGGGCCTGCTGTTTCTAGCCTGGATCCTGTGGGTGACCCTGAGCCGTGGCGCAAATGCGCTCGGCCCGCGCCTGTTTACCCAGATCACCGCGCACGCCGAACAAGGCGGCCTGGCCAATGCGATCGTCGGCAGTCTCATCATGAACCTGCTGGCACTGGCGATCTGCGCACCGATCGGCATCGCCGCCGGCGCCTACCTGTCCGAGTACGCCAATCGCACGCGCCTGGGCACGATCCTGCGCTTCGTCAACGACATCCTGCTCTCCGCACCCTCGATCGTGCTCGGCCTGTTCGTGTATGTGGTCGTGGTGCTGCCGATGTCGCGCCTGAGCGATGGCAGCGTGTCGTTTTCCGGCCTGGCCGGTGCGATCGCGCTGGCACTGATCGGCTTGCCGGTGATCGTGCGCAGCACCGACGAGATGCTGCGCCTGATTCCCGCAACGCTGCGCGAGGCAACCCTCGCGCTGGGTATTCCACAGTGGAAACTGGTCATGCACGTGCTGCTGCGCGCCGCGGCGTCCGGCATCGCCACCGGCGTACTGCTGGCGCTGGCACGGCTGGCCGGAGAAACCGCGCCACTGCTGTTCAGTGCATTCGGCAACAACTTCATGACCTTCGACCCACTCGACAAGATGGCCAGCCTGCCGGTCGCCATCTATCAATACACCAACGATCCCGACCCGCAGCTGCATACCATCGCCTGGGCCGGCGCCCTGCTGATCACGCTGTCGGTGCTCGCCCTGAGCCTGCTCACCCGCTGCATCGTCCTTCGCCATGCGACCCATCATGAATGAATCCATCCGTGCCTCCCAGCAGCCTTGGTGGCTTCACGCCGTCAATGGAACTGCGACCCTCGCGCACTCCAAACTCGCCGTGCGCGGGCTCGATTTCCACTATGGCGAAAGCCGCGTGCTCAAGAACATCGAGCTGGACATCGCGCAAAACACCGTCACCGCGATCATCGGCCCTTCTGGCTGCGGCAAGTCGACCCTGCTGCGCGTGTTCAACCGCATCTACACGATCTACCCTGGGCTGAAGGCCAGCGGTCAGGTGCTGCTCGATGGCGAGAACATCCTCGACCCGGGCTATTCGATGAATCGCCTGCGCAGCAAGGTCGGCATGGTGTTCCAGAAGCCGGTACCGTTTCCGATGTCGATCTTCGACAACATCGCCTACGGCATCGGCCACCACGAGCGCCTGGGCAAGGCTGACCTGGCCGATCGCGTTGAACAGGCGCTACGCCGTGCCGCGCTGTGGGACGAGGTCAAGGACAAGCTCAAGCGCAGCGCACTGGGCCTGTCCGGCGGCCAGCAGCAGCGCCTGTGCATCGCGCGCAGCATCGCCCTGCGCCCCGAAGTCCTGCTGCTCGACGAGCCGACCTCGGCACTCGACCCCATCGCCACCAGCCGCATCGAGCAACTGATCGACGAACTCAAGCGCGACTACACCATCCTCATCGTCACGCACAACATGCAGCAGGCCGCGCGCGTCTCCGACCGCACTGCCTTCCTGTACCTGGGCGAACTCGTCGAAATCGACGCCACCGAAAAGATCTTCACCCAGCCCAGCCGCAAGCAGACCGAAGACTACATTACCGGTCGCTTCGGTTGATCACGACACATCCAGCGGAACTTCCATGATCGACCACATCCTCAAGAGCTACGACGACGAACTCGCACGCCTCGGCGACGAACTGCTGCACATGGGCGAACTGGCCGTGCAGCAGCTGCAGGCCGCCATCGTGGCCATGGAACAGCGCGACGAAGCCGCGGCGCAACGCGTAATCGACGCCGACGACCGCATCGACCAGCTCGAACGCGACATCAGCCACGACGTGGTGCGCCTGCTGGCGCTGCGCGCGCCGATGGCCGGCGACCTGCGCAATGTGTTCGCGGCATTGCGCATCGCCACCGACATCGAACGCATCGGCGATCATGCGGTCAATCTGGCCAAGCGCTCGATCGTGCTGTCGCGCGGCGCCGCGGTGCAGCCCAGTGTCGCGCTGCGCCCTCTGGCCGAACTGGCCATGTCGAACGTGCGCGCCGCCCTGCTCGCCTGGCACAAGCGCGACATCGAACGCGCGCGGCAGGTATGGCAGGCCGACAACCAGCTCGACGAGGCCTGGACGGCGTGTTTCCGCACCCTGCTCACCTACATGATGGAGGAGCCGCGCACGATCACGGCATGCACGCAGCTGTTGTTCATGGCCAAGGACATCGAGCGCATCGGCGACCATGCCAGCAACATTGCCGAAAACGTCGGCTTCGCCGTCGACGGCGAAGCCTTGGCGATGCATGGCGAGCTCCGCGGCCACGCCGGCATGATGGGTTGAGGCGATTCAGTGCCGCGCCAGCAGGCGCGATGCCGCGAACCGGCAGGCAAAGGTCGAGCCCTTGCCCGGTTCGCTGCGCACTTCCAGCTGCGCCTCGTGCAGATTGAGCACATGTTTGACGATCGAAAGCCCCAGCCCGGTGCCGCCGCTGGCACGCGACCGGCTCGATGACACGCGGTAGAAGCGCTCGGTGAGGCGCGGCAGATGCTCGGCCGGAATGCCGTAGCCGGTGTCGATCACCGCATATTCGGCACCGTCCTCGACCTGCCGCCAGACGATCGTCACGCTGCCGCCGCTGGGGGTGTAGCGCACGGCATTGCTGACCAGGTTGGAAAACGCGCTGTGCAGCTCCTTGCCCGAGCCAAGCAGATCCTGCCGCGTCTGGTCGAGCAGCGCGATGCGGTGGCGCCCCTGGCTCAGGGCTTCGGCTTCGCGGCGCAGGCTTTCCAGCAGCGGCGTCATTTCCACCCGCTCCTCATCGAGATGTTCCTGCATTTCCAGGTGCGACAGCACCAGCAGATCCTCGACGATCTGCCGCATGCGCTGCGACTGCACGCGCATCTCGCGCAGCACCGGCGCCAGCGCCGGCACATCCTCTGGATCAAGCAGTTCCAGATAGCCGTGGATGACGGTCAGCGGCGTGCGCAGTTCATGCGACACATTGGCGACGAAGTCGCGTCGCACCTGTTCCAGGCGCCGTACCTGCGACACATCGTGGGCCAGCAGCAAGCGCAGCCCGTCACCAAACGGCAGCAGCGAAAGCTGCAATCGCACATTGGCATCGCCGGGCGCGGAAATTTCGTCGGTGTCGCCGCGTTCCAGCCGCTGCCACGTTTCGCCTGCACCGCCAGCCAGATGTCCGGCCAGCGGCGTGCCGCGGTCGCCCGGCCAGGCCAGACCGAGCAGGCGTGCGCCTGCTGGATTGCACCAGCGCAGGCACGCCGACGCATCAAGCACGAACACGCCGTCGGACAGCGCGCACGCCGCGCTGCGCATATCGTGCAATTGTGCGGCCAGTCGCCGCGCGCGACGTCGGTCGACGTTCATTGCCGTTCCGAGAGTCGGTAACCCGTGCCGCGCACGGTCTGGATCAGGCCGTCGAGTGCAAATGGTTCGAGCGCCTTGCGCAGCCTGCGGATGTGCACATCGACGGTACGCTCTTCGATGTAGACGCTGCCACCCCACACATGATCGAGCACCTGACCGCGGGTGTAGACCCGCTCGGCATGACTCATGAAAAAGTGCAGCAGGCGATATTCGGTTGGCCCCAGTTCGACCAGCGTATCCCCGGCGTACACGCGATGCGCCGGGCCGTCGATGCGCAAGCCGCCGACCGCGATCGAACCGCTGCCATCGTCGGACTGCACCCGCCGCAGCACGGCCTTGATGCGCGCCACCAGCTCGCGCGTCGAGAACGGCTTGACCACGTAATCATCGACGCCAGCATCCAGGCCATTGACGCGATCGCCTTCCTCGCCACGCGCCGTCAGCATGATGATCGGCACTTCGGCGGTGCGCGCCTCGCCAGCTCCAGTCCGCTCATGCCCGGCAGCATCCAGTCGAGCAGGATCAGATCGGGCGGCGTGTCGTTGATCGCCGTCAGCGCCGCATGCGCATCGGCGGCATGGATGGGCTGCATGTCCGCCTTGCGCAGGGCGAACGCGACCATGTCGCGGATCGAGGCTTCGTCTTCGACAACGAGTATGCGTTTGTGCATGTTCAATGACCGGCGTGCTGCAGGATCGCGCTATTGCAGCGTCTCGACATGACAATGAGATGACAGGACGTCATTTTTCCGCAACCCAGGCGCCGCATTCACGCTCCTGCCAGCAGTTCGCGCACATCCTGTTCGAGCCGTGCGAAGTCGATCGGCTTGGTCAGATAGCGGTCAGCCCCGGCACGCAGCGCCGTATCGCGCGCATCGACGCTGGCATCGGCCGACAGCATCAGGATGGCCCCGCGATAGTCCCGGGCGCGCAGGCGATACACCACCTCGCAACCGGAAAGGTCGGGCAGTTGACGGTCGAGCAGCAGCAGTGCCGGCGCCCGGGCCAGCACCGCGTCGATCGCCCCGCGCGCGGTATCGATGGCCTGCGTCTCCAGCCCCAGGGATTGCAGGGCCGCCTGCAGCAGGTGCGTGATGTCGGGATCGTCGTCGACAATCAAGACCCGCCCCTGCAGGCGTGCCGCGGGTCTGCCTGCTGCCACTGCGCCGTTCATGCCGGGCAACGTCAACCGGAAGCGCGTGCCGACCCCCGGGGTGGAATCGAGATCGAGCGTGCCGCGCATCTGCGTCGTCAACCGCCGCACGATGCTCAATCCAAGTCCCGCGCCGCGACTGCCTGCCTGCGCACCGGCATTGAACGGCTGGAATACGCGCGCCTGGAATTCGGGCGCAATGCCAATGCCGGTATCGACCACTTCGAGCTGCAGGGCACCGTCACGCCAGGTCACGCCCAGCCGCACCTCGCCCTGCTGGGTATAGCGCACTGCATTGGACAGCAGGTTGATGATGATCTGCCGCAGCTTGATCTCGTCGAAGCACGGCACCCGATCGGAACACACTTCGAGCGTGGCGCGGAACGCAAGCCCCTTGGCTGCAGCCAGTGGCTGGAACATCGCCTCGCAATCGGCGAGCAGCGCGCCCAGATCGATCCGGGTCGGGTTGAGCACACCGCCCCCTGCCTCGCTGCGCCCGTATTCGAGCAGATTCTCGGCCAGTGCAAACAGATAGGTCACGCTGCGCCGTACCGCCTGCAGATCCTCGCTGCACGCGCCATCGGGAGTCAGGCGCTGCTCCAGCAGCCGCAGGTGGCCAAACGCCGAGGTCAGCGGCGTGCGGAATTCGTGGCTCATCGTCGCAATCAGGGCATTCTTCAGCGCATTGGCCTCTTCGAGCCGTGCGCGCTGGCGCTCAAGCTCGCCGCGTATGTTCTTGAGCGCATCGATGGCCCTGGATTTGGCATACCCCGCCAGCAGCGCCTCATTGGCCAGCTGCTGCTGATCGCGGCGCGCGGCACGCGCTTCGTCGGCATCCAGCAGCAGCACATGAAATCCATCCTGTCCGGCCATCAGGTACACATGCACACTGCGACCATTGGCCAGCTCGACAAACGGAATCTGCTGATCGGACATCACTTCCATGCCGATGAACAGGTCGCGCAGGGCTGCGACGCCTGCCTGCGGATCGCGCGCATCGATGCCGTAGTACGCGACATCCCCATGCGCATCGCGCAGGCTCCAGTCCGCAGCAAAGTCCAGTACCAGCGGGTGCGCGCGTTCGAACAGCAGCGCATGCAGCTGCTCGCGCACCCGTGGTGGCAGATCGGCATCGGCATTCATCGGGCCAGCCTCCCGGCGATGGCACCAAAGGCCTCTTCAACCCCGCTGCCCGACAGTGCGCTGGTTTCGAACACCGGCAGGGTGCGATGCAGTTGCGCCAGCGTCGGGGGATCGACCTCCCAGCGCTCGACGAGGTCGGCCTTGTTGATTGCCAGCACAGCCCACGCCTCGGGCAGGATCGTGCGCGACTGCATGAGCAGGTTGAGTGCCGAGCTCAGGCTCGCCTCGCGCGTGCCATCGGCCACCAGCAGCAGCGCCGAGGCACCGCGCAGGTAATTGGCACTGATCGTGTCGAGTTCGTTGCGCCCGGCTATGTCCCACAGCACGAGCCTGAGCGGTGCCCGATCAGCCAGTACGACTTCCTTGCTGTCGACCTTGACGCCTACCGTGGTCAGGTACTTGTCCGAAAACGTGCTGCGCACGAAGCGTGCGACCAGGCTGGTCTTGCCCACGCCGAAATCGCCAAGCATGCACACCTTGAAAGCCGCCGTGTTCATTGCCGCCTCTCGTGAACGGTGACATTCAGGCGCGCACTGCGCTGCGTCGGATCGGTATTCCTGCGTGCATCGCCTTCGCTGATGTCGGCGATGCCGCGCGCGGCCAGCGCCATCACCAGCCAGCGCACGCGCAGCGCGCGCACGCGCGCGTTGGTGGCGTCACTGCCGCTTTCGTCCGAACTGCCGACGGCCTGCCAGTTCAGGCTGACGCCGGCAGCGCGCGCCAGGTCCTGGATGCGCCGCACCTCCTCGACCATGGCCTGCAGCGCCGCCTGCGCGTCGGCAGTCGGCTCGTCCTCGCGCACGAAGCTCACCTGGCGCGCCGTCCATTCAGCCAGCGCATGCTCCAATGCGGCACGCGCCACCTGGTCTGGGTCGGGCGGCGCCTGCAGCGACGACTCGACCCGCAGGACGCCCGCAATCAACGGCGCCCGCAGTGCGGTCGCCTCGACCCAGGCCGGCGCGGCAGTGCCTTCGATATGCAGCGTGCCGTCGTGCACACCCAGCTTGACCGTGGCCGGCGCCTGCAGCAGACGCAGTGCCCGGCGCTCGACGACACGATCGTCCGCGGAGACGAATCCACTGACTTCGAATCGACGCGTCGCCGGCCCGAGATCGGCATGATCGAGTATCGCCTGCAGCGGCGGCGCATCGGGATCGAGCAGGCCATGCACGACGACGCTGCGCCACGGCCGCGCATCGATCCGCCCCAGCACGAACCCCGGCTGCGCAGCGAGCGTTTCACGCAGTGCATCCAACCGCACCTGCCAGCGCCAGCGTTCAACGACCAGCCAGCCAGCCGCCAGCAGCAGGCACAACCCGATCAGCAACACCGGCTTGAGCGAACCGCGCCTTGCCGGCACCACCGGGTTGCCGGCATCCACTTCATTGAGCATGCGCAGCGGATCGGTCAATTCGCGCACCACGGGATCATCGCCCAGGCTCTGTAGCGATGCCTCCGGAGGCAGGGCAAGGATCTGTGCGTGGATTTCCTCGACGCGCTGTTCAAGCAGGGTGCGCAGCTGCGCGGGTGGCACGCCATGCACGAAACAGGCTAGATTGGCCTGCGGGCCATGCTCGACCCACACCAGCGACTCGCCCACCTGGGCCGATTCCAGCGCCCCGCCCGCCACGCCGACCGAGTCACCAACGAAATCGCCCAGCGCCGTCAGCATGCCGGCAATCGCATCGGCATCGAGCGCGGGCAATCCGGGCGCCGAGGCATGGTGCAGCAGCAAACCGCTGCCCCGCTCGACAAGAAATACGTGATCGATGCCATACGCCAGACGATGGCGCAGCACGACCTGCGCATACGGCACGCCGGCACGCCATGCCTCCAGGCGCCATTTCAGGCCGCGCAGGGTGAAGCTGCTCTCGATGGCGCTGTTGAGATTGCCGACCAGATTGCGCAGCGCCTCGGCAATGGCGCGGCGGATCATCGGGCCGATGACCGGAAACAGGGCGTCGACGATGCCCTGCCGGTTGTTGTGCACGGCGGCGCCCAATGCCTGCGCCACCGGCGCCGCCAGCGCGCCGACGATGCGCGGGCTGGCGCCATTTTCACGCAAGGCCTCGACGGCGGCATCCGGCAGTCGCCGCGGCAGCTCGCCTTGCGTGCGTTCGAGCTCGGCGATGCGTGCACGCGCCGCGGCCAGTTCGCGTCGTTCGTCGCCGAGCAGCAGTTCGCGCAGACGTTCGTAGTCGCCTGCCGTCACGCCGCTGTCGATTGCGGGCACGCGAGCGGACGTCCCATCATCGGGAACCTCGGTCTTGCCCTCGCCTTCGCTGGCCATGTGCCGCCCCGGCGCGTGTCTACTTGGGCAGCGGCAGGTCGAAGTCGCCCTTCAGACGCAGCGCGCATTCGGTCAGCAATGCGGCCAGATCCTCGCGCCCCACCTTCTCCGCACGCAACTCGGCGCCGGCCCGCGAGGCGGTCGTTTCGGCCTCGCCGACACGGGCGTTGAAGGTTTCGTGCAGATCGGCCAGTGCCGCGCGCAGGCGCTCATCGCTTTGCGTGACTTCGCTGCTGACGCCATCGATGGCCTTGTTGATCTCGGCGCGTGCGGTGCGCGCGGCCTGCTGCACCCGCGATTCGAGATCACCGATCGCGCCATTGCGATCGTCGATTTCCTGCCGCACCAGCTTGTTGAGCTTGTCGAACTGATCGTCGACGCGCTTGTCGATCTGCGCCAGACGCTTGTCCTGCGCCTCGCGCATGCGGGCCAGCTCGGCTTCCATCTTCTGGTTGAGCTCCTGGAAACGGCGCTCGTAGTCGCGCATCTGCCCACCGAACAGGATGTCGCGGATTTGATCGACGTTGCGATCCGCGGCGCCATCGCCAGTGGGTTTCTTGTTGTCTGCCATGGACGAATTCCTCTTTGCCTTGTTCGGCGCATGCGTGAGGCGCGACGGCGCCTTGCGCTTGGCGCGGCCCGCCTTGCTGCGGGCGACCTGTTTGCCGGTGGCGGCCATCGCTCCCCCTTGCAGGTTGCCAACCCTTGCCCGGGCTGGTTGCGCAGCACGGTACCATGCCCTGCAGGTTTCGCGCTGATCGAGCCGGCAGAATCGCGGGCGGGTGACCGCCCCGAGGGCATGCTCAGACCTGTTCGAGCCGATAGCCGTGCTGGTAGATGGCCGCCAGCCGCCAGCCGTGCTCGCCACCCAGTTCCAGCTTCTTGCGCAACCGGCTGACATGGGTATCCACGGTACGGGTGGACACGTCCGCGCTGAGATTCCAGACATGCTTGAGCAGCGCGTCGCGGCTGACGATGCGCCCCTGGCGTCGCAGCAGATAGCTGGCCAGGTCGAATTCGCGCTGGGTCAGCTCGATTTCGCGGCCGTCGATTTCGATGCGGCGCCGCTGCGTATCGACGCGGTACGGCCCGACGTCGAAGGCGTCCTCGGCACCACGCTCGACGTTGTGACGGCGCAGCACGGCCTGGACGCGTGCCAGCAGCTCGCGCTGCTTGGGTGGCTTGACCACGTAGTCGTCGCCGCCATGGGCCAGCGCATGAACGATGTCGTCCTCGCTGTCACGCGCGGTGAGGAACACCACCGGCAGGCGGCTGTTGGCCGAGGCGCGGATCGACTCGATCACCTCGATGCCATTGCCGTCGGGCAGCATCCAGTCGAGCAGCAGCAGGTCGATGGCCTCGCTTCCCTGTCGGCGGCGGTATTCGGCGGTGCTGCGGTAGGTACGCACGGCGAATCCTGCCGCCTGCAGCCACGCGCTGACGATGTCCGAAATATCCGTATCGTCTTCCAGCAGCCCGATGACGACGGGCGAGCCACTCGACTCCATGTGCGATCGTTCCGCCGGGTTACTCGACAATGAAATTGATGCGCATGTTGACACGCCATTCAGTCACGTTGCCGTCGGCATCGGTGACGACCTTGATGTCATTGACCCACGCGCCTTTGATGTTCTTGACCGTCTGCGCCATCTTGCGCAGACCGCTTTGCACGGCATCCTCGATGCTCTTGCTGGACGAACTGCTGAGTTCGATGACCTTGGACACGGACATGGCAGGCTCCTTGGCGGATGAACGGCGATCAGCGGCATGACTATAGCAAACCGCACGCCCGGGCCGTGCCGTGGCATGCGGATCGTCTCAGGCCGGCGACTCGTGCGGCGGCACGGCGGTGCGCGGCATCCAGCGCAACCAGACCAGGAATGCCACCAGGGCATCGAGCACGATCAGCGCCTGCCACAGATACAGATGGAACCAGTCAAACCAGGTGCGATTCCATTGCCCCAGGTAGAACAGGCTGATGATGCGCACCAGATTGAGCGCCTGGATGGCGACGAACCCGGCGCCAATGCCGAGCAGCTTGTAGCGCCAGGGCGCGGGAAACGCGAGCATGGCCGAAATCAGGATGATGACCGCCTCGATGCCGTTGCAGCCGCGCTCGATCGAGATGGCAAAGCCGTTGACCGTGCTGTGCAACTCCTTGCCGATGGCGATTGCGTTGGGATCGAAGGTGCTGACCAGCCAGGCACAAACCTGCGCGATCGCACTGGTGAACGGCAGGATCACGTAGCGATCAACCGGCTGCAGCAGCTCGGCCACGAACAGCACGCAAAGAATGAGCAGGAACAGCAGCAGAAAGCGCAGCATGGGCGAAAAGTGCGTTGCAAGGCGGCAAGGATACGGCGCCTGCGCGGCCGCGGCCAGCCGCCGCGCGTTGCCGGCCGACTCCTGGCATATCGAAATAGACCGCAGCCATGTCCGGCTCCGCAGCGGCGCCCTGTTAGCATTGCCGGATGAATCCAGCCCCCAATCTCTTCCTGATCGGCCCGATGGGCGCCGGCAAAAGCACGGTCGGCCGCCATCTGGCCGAGCGCCTGCGCTGGCCCTTCGTCGATCTCGACCATGAAATCGAAGTGCAGACCGGCGCCGCCATCCCATTGATCTTCGAGCTGGAGGGCGAACGTGGCTTTCGTGAACGCGAGCGCCTGCTGCTCGCCCAGTGCGCGGCGCGCGAAGGCATCGTGCTGGCCACCGGCGGTGGCGCGGTGCTCGATGCCGACAATCGCGTCCTGCTGCGCACCCGCGGTTATGTGGTGTGGCTTGACGCCAGCGTCGACGTGCAGCTCGCGCGACTGGAGCGCGATCGCCAGCGCCCCCTGCTGCGCACTCCCGACCGCCGCGAACGACTGACCGAAATGGCCACCCTGCGCAACCCGCTGTATGCGGAAATCGCCGATCTGCGCTTGCCATCGACCGCACAACGCAACAGCGCGCAGGCCGCGCACGAAGCCCTGCAGCACCTGGACGCGTGCTGGCAACGCAGCCCCCAGGGCCTATCCGCATGAATCCGCGCCGACTCGATGTCGAACTGGGCGAACGCCGCTATCCGATCTGGATCGGCGCCGACCTGCTGGCCGACAGCACACGCTGGCGCACGCTGATCCGTGGCCGGCACGTCCTCGTGGTCAGCAACCAGACCATCGCGCCGCTGTACTTGCAGCGCGTCGTGGCCGAGCTGAGCGACCTGCATCACGCCGCCCTCGTGCTGCCTGATGGCGAAGCGCACAAGAACCTCGATGCCGTGACGCAGGTGTTCGACGCGCTGGCCGCGCTGGGCGCCAGCCGCGATGCGACCCTGATCGCCCTCGGCGGCGGCGTGATCGGCGATCTGTCCGGTTTTGCCGCAGCGTGCTGGATGCGCGGCATCGACTTCGTGCAGATGCCGACCACCCTGCTCGCCATGGTCGACTCCTCGGTCGGCGGCAAGACTGGAGTCAATCTGCCCGCCGGCAAGAATCTGGTGGGCGCCTTCCATCAACCACGGGCCGTGATTGCCGACACGACCACCCTGACCACCTTGCCGGTGCGCGAGTACCGCGCCGGGCTGGCCGAAGTGGTCAAGTACGGCGCGATCGCCGATGCGCCGTTCCTGGCCTGGCTCGAGACCCATGCCGACGCATTGGCCGCGCGCGACCCCGAGGCCCTGGCCATCGCCATCGAAACCAGCTGCCGCAGCAAGGCCGCGATCGTGGCCCGCGATGAGCACGAGCACGGCGATCGCGCCCTGCTCAATTTTGGCCACACCTTCGGCCATGCACTCGAAACCGTGGCCGGCTACGGCAGTCTGCTGCACGGCGAGGCGGTGGCGATCGGCATGCTGCTGGCAGCCCGCCTGTCGCACCGCCTGGGCCGCGCACCGGCCAGCGATGGCATCCGCCTGGCTGCGCTGCTGACCCGCCTGGGGCTGCCGACCGAGCCGCCACCGCTGGACACACAGCGCCTGCTGCAGGCCATGCGGCTGGACAAGAAGAACCTTGGTGGCCGCCTGCGCCTGATCCTGTGGCGCGGCATCGGCCAGGCCGAGATCGTACCTGACGTCGAGGAAACCGCCGTCCTCGCCGTGCTTGCGGAATCCGCAGCCTCCCGATGAAGACCGTGCAGCGCACGCCTCATACGACAGCCTGATCCCATAGCGCCCCCCCAAAAAAAGAGGCCCCCGCAGGGGCCTCGAAGTTCACACTGCATCCGCCTCTCAGCGGCGTGTCTTGTGATCGCCGTGCTGCACCGGCTGATTGCTTGCCGCACTGGCCGTGCTGACATTGGTCGGATCGAGCGTGACATCGTCGATCTTGAGGCTCCCGTCCTCTCCGGTGCCACCAGCGTCGTCGTAGACGTACTGGAACTTCACCAGATGCGCAGCGCCATCGGCATAGGTACTGACATCGATGGACTGCTGCACGAAGGCCGTATCCGCCGCCACTGCGCTCATGTCGGTCGTCGAAACCGCTGTGCCGTCGATCGAGATCGTCAAGGTTCCTGCCGCATCGGGTGCTGCATCCAACAGCCGCCAGTAGTTCAGGAAGGCCGGACCGGTCGCCGGGAAGGTGACGGATTGCTGGAAGTACTGCGTCTCCGCACCACCACCCCAGGCGCCGAACCATGCTCCGTAGCTGCCGTTGCGCTTGGCCGACCCGTAGAACACCGTGCCGCCCCCTGCACCATCGTTGCCATCGAGGGAGTCCCAGTACGGATTGCTTCCGCCACCCGCCGTGGTGGCCTCAAAGCCCGTATCCTGGATCGGCTGCAGCGGGCCCACATGCAGGCTCACCGGCACCACCACCAGCGGATTGGCCGCATCGTTGCTGGCAATGCACGCATTGGCCGTGTAATTGCCATTTGCAAGCCCCGTGCTGTCGAAGGTCACGGTCACCGCATTGGTCACGCCATGCGTGGCGCTGCCGCTGTTCGGAGTCAGCGTAAGCCAAGGCGCGCCGCAGGACACGGTACCCTCCACCTTGAAGGCAAAGTCGACGATGCTCCCGCCCGTCGCCGAACCGGCATCAGTCCAGTCCGCGATGCTGAAGGCATCCGAGATGAACTTGCCCGGCTCGCCCTGCTGTGCGGCCTGGAACCAGTTCCAGCGCGGCTGCCCACTAGCAGCGATGTTGTTCGCATAGGTCGGGAACACCGTCAGCCAGTAGCGGCCTGCCGGCAGGTTCAACGACTGCCCGGCTGCCGCCAGGTCAAGCGCGATCTGGCCCGATCCGGTGATCGTCACCCCTGCTGAAGTAGGAGCGGCGGTGTAGGTCCAGACCGGCGTGCCGGTATCTCCCACCGGGCTGCCATCGGGCTCGTCGACGACGGCAACCGGTTCATCGAAGCCATTGGCAAAGATGACATCGGGATTCGGCGTCGCGGTCGATTTGTAGATGCGCCAGGTGATGGCGGCCTGGCTCGGCAGCGTGTTGGAGTTGTCGAAACCGTAGGCCGTGAGCTTGGTCACTGCCGCGTCGATCGGCGTGGCGAAATCAGCCGCCGAATAAGCGCCATTATTGGCCGTCGACGAGCGATCGGAGACCAGGCCACTCGTGCCTGCCTTCGGCTGATCCCAGATGGCACCGATGCCCGTGGCCGCAAAGTTCCAGTTCAGCGTCTGGCCACCGACATTGCTGACGTTCAGCGTGGTGCTGGTCGTCGTGTTGGTCAGCTGCGAAGCGGACAGCGAGGTCGGATCCACCTCGATCATCGGCGGCTTGTCGGCCAGGGCCACGCTCAGATGCTGATCAGGCGAGCGGCCATCGGCTTCGCTCAGGTTGACGCGACCGAATCCGATCGTGGCCGTGGTCGGCGCGGAGGCCGTTGCCGTGATCGTCACCGTCTGCTTGTAGCCCGGCGACAGAGTGAAGGTCGACGGCGTGAAGCTGAGCGTGTAGCCCGGCGGATTTTCCGCAGCCAGCGTCCACGTCCCTGTCACATTGAGGCGGTTCTTGAAGGTGCGGGTGAAGGTGCAGCTGGTGCCGCAGTAGATCTGGCGCAGCGACGGCAGGTTGAGCTGGGTCATGTCCAGCGTGCCGCCATCGGGGTTGGCCGCGAGGAAGTTGTCGGTCGTTTCGTCCATCGTCAGACCAGCCAATGCGGCCTTGCTGAGATCGACGCGACCATTGCCCACTTCGTCCGGCGTCCACGGCGTGGTGCCGTCATCGCTGAAGCCATCGACCGAAGCCGTGGTCATCAGCGCGGACTTCACTTCCATCGGCGACCACGACGGATGCACGGCGCGAACCAGCGCGCCCGCACCGGCGATGTGCGGCGAGGACATCGAGGTGCCGCTCATCAGGCCGTAGCTGCCATCGGCCGCTGACACCGCGGCATAGATGTCGACGCCGGGACCGGTGATATCGGGCTTGGTCAGGTTGTCATACGGATACTGCGTCGGGCCGCGGAAGCTGAATCCGGCCAGCACATCGCCTTGACGCGGCGTGATGGCGGAACGCACGTAGTCGCCCTTGGTGTTGGCACCGTTGGTGTTGCCGAATGCCAGCAGGGCGTCGCCCGGCGTCTGCAGGATGCTGAATGCAGCCACTCCCGCCGGAGCACCGGTCGTGTTCATGTTGATCGTGCCCGGCTGATTGTTGGCAATGATCACGAAGCGGGCGCCCGCGTTGTAGGCCTTGGTGATCTTTTCGGAAAAGCCGCAGGTGCCGCGACGCAGCACCGCCACATCGGTCGCCGTGTAGGTTGCCGCCGCGATGCCGCCGCTGGCGGTGCAGCCAATCGGGTTGGCCGGATACGTGACCACGGTGGCGTTGCTGAAATCCATCGTCTGCGCCGGGGTCAGCGTGGTGCTGCCCGGATTGAGCGGAATGCCCACCAGCAGCGGATCGACCGGCGTAGGTGCGGTGACGGTCAGCTGCGGCGAAAGCTGCTGATCCTGCGTGGACGCGGCCACCGTCATCTGCCACGGGCCGTTGTTGGCGACCAGGCCGGTGGGGTCGGTGCAGCTGGCGCGGGTATTGCCGGCCGATGCGGCGACGAAGATGTCAGCCGCTTCCATGTCGAGGAAGTACAGGGCATCCCACGGATTGCCGCCACCGCAGGTCGGACCGATCGAGTAGTTGACCACGTCGACCTGATCCATGATCGAGTTTTCGAACGCGGCCATCAGGTAGTCGCCATACAGGCTGCCATCGCTGTGGTCGGCGACGCGATACGAGTACACGGTGGCGCACGGCGCCACACCCGACATCGTCACCCCATTGGGCAGCAGCGGCGCGGGCGTGACCGTATTGTCGATGGTGTTGCCGGCGGCGGTGCTGCCGGTGTGCACGCCGTGGCTGCTGGTGTCTGCATTGCCGTCCGGGCCGTCGCAAACGCCGCCGCCATCGGTCGCCGTGCAGTCGCGCGCCATCAGCTTGTGGTTGCTGGGGCCGAAGCCGCAGGACGGATCATCGGCAAACGAGGGATGGGCCGTATTGGTGCCGGTATCGATGATGCCGACCTTGACCCCGGCGCCGCGCGTTGCGGCCGCATACGAGGGCACGGCGCTGCCGTCCCAGATCTTGTCCGCGCCAATGAACTTGGGGCCGCGGAACGTCTGCAGCTGCTGCACCGGCACCGGCTTGACCGAAGCCACGCCCGGCACGGCGGCGATGCGGGCCGCTTCGGCCGGACTCAGGGCCGCCGACACGGCATTGCCCACCACATCGTAGGTGAAGTGCACCGCCAGCTTGCGGCCCAGCACCTTCTCGATCGCCGCCACATGCTGGGTGCGAGCCTGCTCAAGATACGCGCGGTACGCCTGTGCTGCGGAGGAGTTGATATCGAACTTGTGCGAGCTGTTGGCCGACACGCCGTCCATGCGTGGCGCGGTACGCGCCAGGCCAGCGACGCTGCCGTCGTAGCGCGCCAAACCCTGCTCGACGAAGGTAATGAAATAGCGACCCGAGGAAGCAGTGGCAGCGGTGTCCGCCTGCACGGACACGATGCTGCTTGCCAGCGAGTTCGAACCGGCTGCCGGAACGCTGGATGAACCCGCTCCGAGCAGCGCCAGCCCCACCGCGGAGGCCAGAACCTTAAGCTGTACAGACTTCATGAATATCCCCACACAAAAACACACCCTGCAACGCCGCAGGGCAGGCATGACGTGCACCCGGAAGAACACGCGATCGAAGTGGCAGATCCATTCCACACAAGCTGCGAAAATCGCCGGCTGCCAATTCCTCTCCGCCCGAAACGCAGGTCATGGGCAGCAGTGCGATATCCGGGCTTGATACCACGCTTTGTGACGACCATCAACGAAACCGAACAATCGCTGAACGGCGCTGCGTCAACTCAATGACTTACCGCTTTGCAGCATGCGCCATGCAGGCGCGCAGCGGCGCCAGCAGCTCGCCATATCGCTGTGCCACCGCCAGATTCCGCCGCAGCGGCTGCCGCACCTGGCTGGCGCTCGAAGTGCGCACCGCGCGCGCATTGGCGTGAAATGCCAGGCAGGCCGGATCGAAGGACACGCCACAGGCATCGAGCAAGGCGCGTGTTTCCCGCTCCGCATCAGCCAGCAGGGCCTCGTGGGTCAGGACGTGGATGTGCTGCGGCCAGGCCTGCGTCCAGACCGCCATCGCCCGCTCGCAGTCGCGCCAGAACGCACTCAGCTCGGCAAAGTCGTAGGTGTGGTACTGCGCCTCCGCAAAGTGGTGTTTGTAGCAGCTCCACAGCGTTTCCAGCGGATCACGCCGGCAATGCACGAAATGCGCGCCCGGCAGCATGCGTCGCATCGCTCCGAGCACCTGCCAATGGGTCAGGGTCTTGTCGGTGAAGCGCGGGCGGCTGTCGCGCCACGCACGGCAGCGCTGCAGATACGTCTCGCCCAGGCGTGCCCAGTCGTGCGCCGTGGCCGCACTCACCCACAACGGAAAACGCTGCCCGCGCCGCTGCGATTCGGCCTGCAGCGTCTGCACGATTTCATCGCGCTCGCCGCCCCCTTGCACGTCGGGGTGGGAGCACAGGATCTGTTCGACCAGGGTCGATCCCGAGCGCGGCATGCCGACCAGGAAGATTGCCTCGCTGCCGCGCTGCGTGTCGTCCGGCACCGCGCTGGCCCGGGCGCATTGTTCGAGGATCGCATCAACCAGCGCCGTCATCGCCTGCGCATTCCAGCGCAAGGTGCGCCGCTTGCCCGCATTGGCGATGGCAAATAGTTCGAAGGCCTCGTGGTAGCGCTCTGCCTGCTCCAGAAAATTCCCCAGGGCAAACGCCAGATCGATCCGATGCGCTGCGGGAATCCGTCCCTGCGCATGCAGGGCCAGCAGGCGATTCAACTCGGCCGCGCTCGGTCTGAACGTCCTGAGCTGGGACAGCGCCACCCACGCCGGCACCGACTCGGCGTCCTGCTGCAGCATGCCGCGCAGCTCGGTTTCGGCGGCATCGAGACGTCCCAGCATCTTGAGCATGTCGGCATGCCGCAGGCGCGCAGCCGCATGCCCGGGTTGCAGGCGCAGCACCTCACCGAAGGCTGCGCAGGCACCTGCCGTATCGGCACGCGCGTCACGCGCCAATCCAAGGTTGTACCAGGCATCGACCAGCCCTGGATCGAGCTGTGTCGCATGCAGGAACGCCTGCTCGGCGGTCGCCAGATCACCGCTCCGGGCCAGCGCCCCACCACGCTGGCAGGCCAGCAGCGCATCGTCGGGCCAGCGCGCGCAAGCTGCGTGAAAACAGGCCAGGGCCGCATCGACGGCGCCCTCCTGCAGCAGCGCCAGTCCACGCAGACGCAGCAGCTCCGGATGCGCCGGGGACATGATCGCCATGGCCACCAT
>WBZO01000892.1_pt1 | contig 53736 bp, 47 predicted proteins | sample 5204261 | NCBI WGS metagenome assembly WBZO01 (sample SAMN12412400, study PRJNA552823) | activated sludge metagenome | isolation source: activated sludge from anammox sidestream of wastewater treatment plant... | place: USA: North Carolina | collected 2017-09
ACTATCCCAAATTGACCATCCAAGATATTTCAATTTCAACACCGAGATTCATTCACAAAAGAGCAATTTCAGGTGGTACAGTTTAGCCGAGCTGGGTATGTGTAGTTTAGGTGAGATTTGACAGCTGCTGATGCCGGAAACAAACATTTCACCAATGCCTACGTCCACTTCGCGCCGGCGGCGTTGATAGCGCTCAAAGACCTGTGTGCGAAAGCCGCGTCGCGTGCGCGGCACGCGCAAGTCTTCGATACGTCCGACGCTGGTGATCAGGTCGCGGGTGTAGGCGCCGTTGCGATAATCGCGGCGGACTGGATTTTGTTCGTAAGGCGCTGCCCCGATGAGGGCAGTGATTTCTTCGTCGAGAATCGTCGTGAGCGCGAGGCGAACAAAGTCGCGCATCGTGTCACGCACCAGCTGTTGAAAGTCATCGTTCGTCAGCGGTGCAGGGGCTTGACGAAACGCGACGCTTTGGGTATCTTTGGCTTGAGGGGTCATGGGTATCCTCCTGAGTAGTTTTCTCGCTACCAGTTAGATACTCGGCTCCTCATTTTTTTACACACAATTCAGTATACTGCCGTAAGTTGTCAATCCCATATTTTGACCCGAATTGACGCCGAGGTATGTTCCAGTAAAAGTGATTTTTGCTTGGTTTGCATTTGTTACCTTTTGCAGGATTGTAGATCCCACCATAGTGTTCCACCTTGTTGCCATGATGTCTGTGCGTGTCCCATAGGCGCCGTTACCTAGAAGGTATTTGGCTGGCAAAGACGATTGCAATGGTACATCTATCCATCGAGAGAGTTCACTCCAAATCCAAATGTCATCACAATGAGAATCATCGCCAAAATGAGCCATCGCGAGAGATGGTCAGGGTGCGATTTTGGAGCTGGGAACGCGTCAAAAGAAATGGCTAGCCCACACAAATTCTGTTGTGTGGGCTCAATGAGATTTAACGCAGAGTGTAAACCCAAGCTTACTTGGGGGGCATGAGAGTTGGAGCAGGGTTGGCGTCTCCACATGTTGACTGATCGCGTGTGGGTTGTGGAATAGGTTTGCCTTTTGGGCTGGATAAGCTTGGCGAGAGAATCGGGTCATCCGGCAATGACGGATCATTGAGAATTTTCCGAAAAGGTCCACCCTTTCTGGATGTCTGAATAAGCATAGGAAACCCGGTAGGGAGATCAAAAACATAAGCGATATATCTATATGTTATTTGGGGTTCCTGTGATTGCTGATTCTCCCGGAAATCCCCTTCCAGCACCACGAGATATCTTTCTCGATTTTGACAAATGGTTTCTGGCGGCACGTCAAGCTCTTCAAGGTCTGAGAAAGTCGTGGGTCGCACAACGATTGCTCGGGGCTTTGAGCTGGAAGAGTAACGAAGACAAGTAAAGTTGATCGCCGCTTGCGCTATCGTTTTGCGCGATGCGCCAAGCAAAGAGTGTTCTGAAAAGGAACATTCTGCGCTTGCGCTAAACGAATTCCAATAAATTGCTCCTAACAAGATGAGGAGAATAAAGCTTCCGAAGATAAAGAAACGTCTTGCGTTCATATTATCCTCCATAGAATCAATATGTTACAGTCCAATCACGATTTGAGCCGCAGGGGGTAATACTTGCGCCAGGCGGGGTAAATTGAAGCACAGTGCTATAACAATATGGACGATACGTGCCATCGGTTCGTATCCAAACATTATTGGAGGTATGAACTGAATTAAAGTGCGAGCAACACCCATAGCTGTATGCCCCAGCGCCTGTATTCTGCATTCCTCCGATTCCCAATGTTATATCCTTTATAGTGTGCCAAGTTAGGTTGCCATCTTGCCACTGGGCACGCCAGACACCGTTACCCAAATGATGTAGATCGTAAAAGTACCAACCTCCAGGGTAAAGTGGGCTACTTGTGTCAAAAAAGTCGTGATGATTCCCATTTGTGTCTTTCCATGCGGCGCGGGGAAAATACTGCAACCCTGCGGTTTCGACTGCGCCAGATTCAACCAAAGAGCTGTTGCCCTGTGTTCCCGTATAGATTATCGAGTACCGCGGGTTTTGGTAATACTCCCCTGTTTGTGGTGTGGTCAAGTACGCTTGATTTCCCTTGATTTTTGGGGTGGCGCGGTAATAAGAACCGATTAGATATGTGTCGCTGGGGGTAAATCCATGCAATTGGGTAGGAAGGGTGAGGAATGCAATGACCACGAGTGACACGCGAAAAACTATCTTGGCCAAGCTTGTTTCAAAAATCATGTTTGCCCCCCTTCAGAATACGCAAAGAGCTTGCTATCGTCAGGCGAATTTATTCTATTGTTCTATAGTTTAGCGCCATTTGGCTATTTGTCATGGGGGATTTCCCCTATCTTTTGCTTCATTGTTCTGGCTGATATTCTTGTCTTGCAAAACTAAGCGAATCAATTGCGTTCTCGACTTGACGTGGAGTTTGTCGTAGACACTCGTCAGATGATTCTCTACTGTCTTTTCCACAATACAGAGTTTCTCTGCAATCTCCCGATTGCTCAATCCTTCCACAACCAATAAAACAACTTCCATTTCGCGTGGCGTGAGCGTATCCATAATAGACCTCCAAAGGAACTCGCTACACCGATTATTATCGGTTGGGATCGGAATTTTTCTTGGCAGTACACACCTCTAAATTCAAAAATTTCGACGGCTGCGCCGTGAAAACGGTGCAGCCGTCGTTTTCCTTCCGGGCAGCATCCTCTCTATCAAACAATTACAAATGTGACGATATTTTTAGCAGTGCAGTTCCACGTTACCTGTCTCCCTGTGTCCCTGTTTCCTTTGCGCCATCAATCCACGCCGCCGCGCGCTTTGCCAATTCCTTGAGCGGCCCCTGTTGTTTTGCGCAATTCGGCAGCGCTTCGATGAATTGTCTGCCGTACGTTTTTGTCAACACGCGTTTGTCCAAAATCACGACCACGCCGCGGTCGGTTTTGCTGCGAATCAAACGCCCGAATCCTTGACGAAAACGGAGAATCGCTTCCGGCACGGCGTACTGCGCAAAGGGGTCGTCGAACGTTTCGCTGCGCGCGGAAAAAATTGGGTCGCTCGGCACGTTGAACGGCAGACGCGTCATGGCGAGACACGACAGCGCGTCGCCCACCACATCCACGCCTTCCCAAAACGATTTTGTGCCAAAGAGCGCCATGCGTTCTTGCGTTTTGAACGTGTCCAACACCTGCCGCCGTGAACCGTCCAATCCTTGCGCGAGCAATAAAATATCGTTCTCTTCGAGTTTGCGTCCGAGCGCGCGATACGTGGATTGCAGTTGCGAGTGCGATGTGAACAATACGAGCGCGCGCCCGCGCGTCGCTTTCAATAATTCTTCCAGTCCCTGCTCAATCGCTTTTTGATAGCCCTGCTGTCCGGGTTCGGGAATGTCGTTCGGCACGTACACCAACGCGGCTTGCGCGTAATCGAACGGCGAGCCGACCTGCAAATGGTCCGCCCAATCGCCGATGCCGAGACGATTTTCGATAAAGGTGAACGAACCGCCGACGCTCATGGTCGCGGACGTGAGAATCACCGTTTCGCGCGCGGCAAAAAGATTTTTGTTCAACACATCGCCCACGTGCAGCGGCGCGGCGTTCAAGCCAATGTCGTTGGCGTTGCGATTGACGCTGATCCAATAAATATCGCTCTGCGACGGTTTGACGACGGCGCGCTCGAGCGCGTTGTGCGTTTCTTGCAGACGGCGCTGATGGAACAAAATATCTTGGAGCAAATCGGCGTAACCCGCGATGTCTTGATTTTCGAGTTCCTGCCACGCGCGATAGATTTTTTCCAATCCTTCGCGCACGACGAGAAAACGCGTCGCCACATTTTCCCATTCCATTTCGACGTTTGCCCAACCCGGTTGACTGCGCCGCGACGCGGTAAGGCGATATTGTTTATCGCTGCCCGTTTCGCTTTCGCCGGGCAGGTCTTGCTGCTGCGTGAGAAACCGTTCCAGCGCGTCAAACGTTGTATAGGCGGCGCGCTGCGCCGCGCTTGCCTCGCGCCCCACCTTGTCCAACTCGCGTTGAAATTCGCGCGCCTTGTCGCCGTATTTGGAATGGCGCACCGCCGTACCGAGATTGGCGAGCAAACCGCCGTGGTCGGATACAATTTGACGCAGCAGCGCGTCGAGCGAATTGCGCGTGGCGGCAAACGCCAGCGCGTCCGTCGCGCGCGCTTCGAGATGATGCGCTTCGTCAATGACGAGATATTCAAATTCGGGCAGCACGCGATTTTCGAGCGCCATGTCCGCGAGCAAGAGCGCGTGATTGACGACGACGAGATGCGCGCTTTCGGCGCGTTCGCGGGCGCGCCAGAAATAACATTTGTCGGGACGATTTGCGCAGCGTTCCACCGTGCAGTGTTCGGGGTCGCTGGCGAGACGCGCCCACACTTTGAGTTCGTTGGGCGTGAACGTCAATTCCGCCATGTCGCCCGTCGTCGTGGAAGGCAGCCACGCGAGAATTTTGGCGAGAACGCGCACTTCGTCGGTCGTGTAGGAATCCTGACGGCGCAGCGCGTCGAAACGGCGCAGGCACAAATAATTGCTGCGCCCTTTGAGAATAGTGAATTTGAAATCGCTGCGAATAGAGTTTGCGAGCAAAACCTTTTGGATGGCGGGAATGTCTTTGGCAAAGAGCTGGTCTTGCAAATTGATCGTGTTGGTAGAAATGACGACGCGCTCGTTGTTTTGCGCCGCCCACAGAATCGCGGGCAAGAGGTACGCCAGCGATTTGCCGGTGCCGGTGCCGGCTTCGACCAACAAAACGCCGCTGTCGTTAAAGGCGTTGGCGACTGCCTTGAGCATGTCCACCTGTTCGGCGCGATATTCAAAACCGGGAAATTGTTTGGCAAACAAGCCGTCGGGCGAAATCATTTCGCCGAGCGCGTCCACCGCCAACAGAGTTTTGGTCACGTTCGCCTTGAGCGGGCGCGCGCCTTGACTGCTCGCAAAGAGCGCGCCGAAATGCTCGTCCTGTCCCACGTTGCCTTTGGCGTGAAGCTGCGCGCCGATGGAACCGGGGGCGAACGCTTGGCGCGCGGCGTCGCGCTGAACGTCTTGCCAGACAAACCGCAGCGCCCAATCGCTTTTGGACGAGACGCGTACGATTTCTTGGATCGTTTTAGGATTCAACTGCGCGGCGCGTTCCAGCAGCGCGATAAAGAGTTGATGCGTCGCCTGCGCGTCTTGGAGCGCGCGGTGTTTGGTCTTGTATTCGATTTTGAGTTCGCGCGCGAGCTGCGCGAGCGAATAGCGCGCGGCGTAGGGAATGAGAATGGACGCCAGTTCGAATGTGTCGAGCGTGGGATTTTGCAAACGCACGTTGGCGCGCTGCAAAAATTGCATATCAAAAAAAATGCTGTGTCCGACGATAGGCGTTTCGCCGACAAAGCGCGTGAGCGAAGGGATGAGCGATTGAAACGACGGCGCGCGCTCGATGTCGGCGCGCGTGATGCCGGTCAAGCGTTCGACTTTGGCATTGATGGCGCGTCCGGGATTGACGAGGCACGACCATGTGTCCAATACCTCGTCGCCGCGAAACTTGACCGCGCCGACTTCCAAGATGGCATCGTGTTCGGGATTGAGTCCGGTAAATTCCAAATCAAGAGCAACATATACGCGGGGCATGAGGACAACTTTCTAGAGTTTTGGATTTTGGTTTGTGGAAACGCAGAGGGGATTGTAACATATAAAGAAATTAAAGACCCCAAGGGTTTGTGGAAACCCTTGGGGTCTTGGTCTTTTTTTTATTTCGCTTGAGGTCTTTTTTTCATTTCGCTTCTTCGCCCGCGTCGCCAAAGACGATGGGCGTGTCAAAGCGGTCTATCGCCGGATTATCGGCTTGCGCGGGATTTTCGGCGGGCGCGGCAGGCACTTGGGTTTCCGGCAAATGGACGCCTTGCCCAAACACCGGTTTGTCGCCGTCAAAACGGTCCGTCACCTCATTATCGGCGGTCCCGTGCGTCGCGGCGTACGACTCGTCGGCTTCGCGTTTTTGGCGATTCTCGTCAAGCTGATTTTTTTTTCCCGCCATCCATTGATTGAGACTGCGCAAGCCGCGCGCCAGTCCGCTTTGGACTTCGTCCGTCGCGTACTTGCCGGCGCCCTGCACGGTTCCCGAAAAATCGGACGACTGCGCTTTGGCGATGGCGCCGTTGACGCCTTTTTCTACATCGCGCCACGCCGAGGTCAATTGCTGCTCGATGTCTTTGCCGCGCGGCGAGGTGCGCGCGGTCTGGAACAAGCCCTCGATTTGTTTGCCGAATTCGCGCAATTCATCGGCGAGATTCGGGTCTGCCGGTTTGGGCGCGGCGCCGGCTGGATTTTCGGTGGGCGCGTCCGCTTGCGGCTGCGCGCTTTCGGTGCGAATTTCTTCGGTACTCATTTGTTTGCTCCTGTTATGGGTCGCGGATGCGAGAAATGATTCCAAAAACCAATCCAACGGCATGATGCGCGTTGGCAATAGATCTTACGATTGATTCGGCGACGCGTTACAATGCATTGGCGCGAATTTTATTCGCCGCGCTAGCCCTCGATGATGCGAAGGGTCGCGCTGTCTTGGGCGCGCTGCAACGCGTTTTCCGCGTAAGCAAAGAGCGCCAAGTAATCGGTCGTATTGCTTTGCGCCAAGTGCGTGACGCCCGCGCAGACGCGCACATGTTCGGATTTTTGCCCGATATGAAACGTCGCCGCTTCCAAAACGTTGCACAAGCGCTGCGCGGCGGCGGCGCCGCCACTGCCGCCGGTTTCGGGCAGAATAATCAAAAACTGCGCCGTTTCGGTGCGCCCCACCAAATCCACCATGCGAATGCTGCGGCGAATCAAATTGGCGACATCCATACAAATCGCGTCCGCGCCGCGCTGCCCGTGCCGTTTTGCAATCGCATCCAGATTGCGAATCGCAATGAGAATGACCGCCAGCTCATGCTGATAACGCGCCGCGCGCGCGCCTTCGTACGCGAGCCGGTGCAAAATGTACGTGCGCGAAAATAGACCGGTGGGCGGGTCGGTAATCGCCAGCGTTTCGGCGGAAGCGGGCTGCGCCGTTTCGAGCGGGTCGGTTTCGCCGCGCGCGACGAGGCGCATCAATTGTTCGCGCACGCGCCCGATTTCCAACGGCGCTTGCAAACATGCTACGCCCGAAAGCGCGGCTTGCAAAACGCGCGTGCTCTCGGACGTATTGTCGGTCACGAACAAAATCGGAATGTCTTTGGTCGTTTGCAGCGTGCGGAGCGTGCGCGCAATTTGCAAACCGCCGACGCCCGGAACGCTTAGCCCCAACAGCACCGCGTCCGGTCGGTCGTCCAACGTGCGGTCCACCACGTCGAGCCCGTCCTGCACGCTTTCCGCGCGATACCCCAAATCGCCAATCGCCGTTTCCAAAGTGCGCCGCGTGTACTTGTCGCCGTGCGCGATGAGAAACCGTTTCACGGGTCTTGCTCGCTTTGCCGCCACGTCCGCGCGAACGCTTCTTCCTGCGCGCGGGTATCCATCAAGCCGTCGAGGCGCTGCGCGCGCAGCGCGCTCAAAATTTCCTTGAACGCGGGTCCCGGCGTCAAACCCAGCGCCTTGAGGTCGTTGCCGTTCAACGCGGCTTGAACTTGGCGCCATTCCGCGCGATAGCGGTCCACAAAAGTTTGCGCCTGCGCGGAATCGGTTGCAATCGCAAACACCGCGAGCGCGGCGTCGTCAAAGCGTTCCAACAATTCGACCACGCGGCTCGGCGCCAGCTGAGGGTTGTTCAATTGACGTTCCAATAAACGCAGCGTCACCACCTGAACCAAAATTTCATTTTCGCCGTTTGTGAGTTTCAAACGTTTCGACAGCGCGCGCGCTTCGGACGTCCGCAGACGATACGTCAAAACGCCCAAATACAAAATCGGCGTCGGCGCGTGCGATTCGCGCAGCGCGCGGAATTTTTCAACGAGCCATTCGTCGGCTTGGAGCGCGGGATGCAAGTGCGGTAAAACGCCGAGCGCTTGCAAACGCGTCAGCGCGCGCTCTGGTTCGTGTTCGTTAAAAATCAAATCCAATTCGTGCCGCACGCGCTGCCCGCTGACTTGGCTCAAGAGATTGCGCGTATCGTCAATCAACTGCACCGTGCGCGGCTCGATGCGAAACCCAAAGCGCTGCTCGAACCGCACCGCGCGCAAAATGCGCGTGGGGTCTTCGATGAACGATAAATTGTGCAGCACGCGAATCAAGCCGCGCATCAGATCTTGTTCGCCGCCGTACGGGTCAAACAGCGCGCCGTAGCGTTCGGGGTCGAGGCACAGCGCCATCGCGTTGATGGTGAAATCGCGGCGATGCAAATCGAGTTTGATGGAACTGCGTTCGACGTCGGGCAGCGCGGTGGGATATTCGTAAAATTCCGTGCGCGCTGTCGCAAAATCGAGATGCAATTTTTCCTTTTCCAAAAGCCATTTCGCCGTGCCGAAACGCGCGTGCGTATGCACGCGTCCGCCGTACTGTTTCGCCAGCGCGTGCGCCAATTGAATCGCGTCGCCTTCGATCACCAGATCCAAATCGAGATTCGCTTCGCCAATCAACAAATCGCGCACGAATCCGCCGACGAGATACGTCGAATAGCCCAACGCGCGGGCGGTGTGCGCGGCGTTCTGCACCAGCGCGAGCAAAGCGCGCGGCAGCGCACGCTCCAAGCGCGCGGCAAATTCCGCGTTGCGCGCGGGCCGCGTGTCGTCGGTATACAGTTTCAACAAATCCGTGCGCGTGACAATGCCCACAATCGCGCCGTCCTGCACTACCGGCACCTGGCCCAAACTGTGCCGCGTCATCACCCGCTGCAAACGTTCCACCGAATCGTCGGGCGTCACGGAAATCGGGTCCAACATGAAACGTTCGACGGGCAGTTTTTGTAATTTGTGGTGCAGCGCGCGGTCAATCTCGCGCCGCGTCAAAACGCCGACCAATTTCTTTTTCTTGACGACGGGAAAACCTTCGTGCCCCCAACGGCGCGCTTGCTCGGCGGCTTGCGCGATGCTCTGGTCGGGCGCAAAGACATGCACGCCGTACGACATAATGTCCTGCACCGTGCGCGCGGAATGTACCTTGTCTTGCAAAAGCGCCAACAATTTTTTGTGCTGCGTTTTCAAGCCGCGCGAATGAATCAGCGCGGCGGCGGCGGTCGCATGACCCCCGCCGCCGAACGCGCGCGCAATTTCGGCGACGTCAATGCTTTCCGATTTACTGCGCGCGACCAATTCGATTTGACTGCCCATCTGCACGAGCAGAAACAGCGCGGCGGGGTCGTACACTTGCATCAATTGATGCGCCAGCGTCGAAATTTCTTCGACATAATCTTGGACGCGCACCGCCGCAATGACAATCGTTTGTCCGCCGATTTCGTGCGTCTCGACGCGTTTCAATAATTGATAATACAACGCGCGCTGTTCCGCCGCGAGCGGTTGATGCAAAAATTTACCAATGAGGTCGAGCGACGCGCCCTGTTCCAACAAATAGGCGACGGCTTGCAAATCGCGCGGCGTAGCGCCGACATAGGTGAGCGAGCCGGTATCTTCGTAAATGCCGAGCGCGAGCAGCGTCGCTTCGAGCCGCGTCAGGGGCAGATTTTTTTCGCGCAGCGTTTCGACCAGCAGCGTCGTCGTCGCGCCCGTTTCGCCGCCGCTGTACGTCGTACGTTCGTCGAGCGGGCGGCTCAATGGATGATGATCCACGATATGCACTTGGGGCGCGTCGGTCAAGCCGCGCGCGGACGGCAGCGTTTGCGTATCCACCAATAACACGCGTTTGAATTTGCGGCGCGGCGCGCGCTCTTGCGGCGTAAAGGTGAACGGTTCGCCGTACAAGGTCAAGAACGCGCTGACGTTGCGGTTCAGGCGGCGCGGCAGCAGCGCCACCGCGTCCGGGTACAATTTTTTCGCGGCGGCGAGACTGGCGAGCGCGTCCATGTCGGCGTTCTCGTGCGTCAGGATGGCATCCACAAACGCCATTCTACTTGGGATGCCGCGCGCGCGCAAGATGCGCGGGTCGGGAAAATGTTATAATCGGCGGCGATGGATCTTTATTACGACGTTGAAACCAAAGAATTGCTCGATTTGACGCTGGACGACCAGCAAGCGGCGATTCGGGCGCTGCATCTGGCGGTGGGCGTGACGTGGTGCGAATGTCACAAAGAGCAAATTTTTTACCGCGCGGATTTGCTCGGCGACGCGTTATTGGCGCACGAACGGCTCGTCGGCTTTAGTATCAAACCTTTTGACAACGCGGTCGTGGCGCACAATTATTTTGCCGCGCGCGCCGAACTTTCGCCGCTGGCAACCGCCGCGCGTCGCGCCGCGTCCGAAAAACACGCGCCGCCGCCGCTGCCGGAAACGCCGGAGGATTTCAAACGGCTGTTGGACGCGCGCAGTCTGGATTTGCAGTTGGATTTGGAAGCGCGCATCGGCTACCGGCTCGCGCTGAACGCGTTGGCGCAAGCCACGCTGCGGCGCGAAAAACAGGGCACGCCCGCGCTGGCGGTGATTTGGTATCGGCTCGCCGCGCAATTGAAACAGCGTTACGCGTACGCGCTGCGCGAAGCGAGCGATCACGAAGGCGCCGACCGCGCCCAAGAATTGGGCGCGTATTATCAAAAGCGGTTGGAGCATTATTGCGGGACGGACGTGCAGCTCGTGCGCCAACTTTTCGAGTACGGCGTCAAAAACAAGCGCGTCTTTTTTCTCGACGTCGAAGGCGAACGGCGCAGCGTCAAAGTGGATTGGCGCTAGCGCGGCGCGGCGGCGGCGCGTTTCGGGAAAAGGGGCGGGCTGGTTATAATCGCAGTTCGTGCGCCGCGTCCATTCGCCACAGAGCGCCGCGCATCCGACGGTAATTCATTTTATCTTAATCTCGCGCGCGTATCATCGGCGCTGGAACATATCAAACGGAGGAACGTTCGTGAAGAAAATTAGCGTTTTGCTCGGCGCAATCATTTTAGCGCTGACGCTTTCGGCAGTGGCAATGGCACATGCCGAAATGAAAAGTTGTACGCCTCCCATTAATGGCATGGTGGAAACCGCGCCGGACAAGGTGGTATGCACCGCATCCGAAGCGATGGACCCGAAAGGTTCCACGCTCGCGGTTTTTGACGCGATGGGAATGCAGGTGGATAAAAAAGATTCGGCGGTGGATTTGAACGATCCGGACCGCGCGACCATTTCCGTTTCGCTCGATGCGGCGATGATGCAAGACGGCGTGTACACGGTCAAATGGACCACGCTCTCGGCGTCTGACAGCGATCAAGCCAGCGGCGAATTCAAATTCACGGTGGGACACGGTATGCACATGCAGGAAACGCCGATGGCGACGGCGACGGATACGACGATGCATCCAAACGGCGATCTCAGCGTCGGCATGGCGACAGTGGACGGCAAAGAAATCACGCTGAAAATTATTTCGCCTTTGGATGGCGCAGAGACGCCGACGGGCATGGTCAAGGTTGAAACCGCGCTTGGCGGCGCGACGCTCGGCGAAAATGATTCGCATTTGCATTTTTACGTGGACGATAATCTCGCGCTCATGACGCGCGGCGCGCAAACGTCCGCCGAAATTGAAATCAAGGACCCCGGCGAACATACCATCAAGGCGACGTATTCGGATCAAGCGCACGACGATTTGATTCAGGTTTTTGTGCGCGTCATGGTCGTTGCCGCCGTGCAGCCCACCGCCGCGCCGACGGCTGCGGTGGAACCGACTAAAGCGGCGCCGCCGACCCAAGCGCCCGCGCCGACGGTCGCGCCGACGGCGGAACCGACAACGCTGCCGACGAGCGGCAGCGACAATAGTTTCTGGTTGTATGCGTTTCTCGCAGGCATTGGCGTCGGTATTTTGGGCGCAGGCGCGCTGGCGGTAATGCGCGCGCGACGTTAAAAAACGTTTGACGCGGGAGGGCGCGCGCCCTCCCGCGTGCGTACGCCATGTGGACGTTTGAAAATATCCCCAACGTTAGATTCTGGCCGCCGCGCGTCGCGCACGGCGGCGTTTTGACGGGCCATTGGGAATTTGATTTGGCGCTATTTCTGGTTTTGATGGCGGTGGTGGCGTATTCATTTTTGCTGCCCGCCGACGCGCCGCGCGGCATTGGACGAAGCGTTATCATTGCCGTCGCCGCGCTTTTTTTTGTCGGCGCGCTCGCGCTGGCGGTCATCGGTTTTCGCAATTTATAACGCGCGTTACGCAATGGTAGGGCAAATTTGAAATTTGCCGCACGTCTGCAAAGGAATCGGATCTATGTGGAAATGGTTTTGGGTTGCGCTGTTCGGTTTGATGAGTCTCGCATTGACCCCGCAGGCGCTTGGCGCGCAAACGAGCGCGTCCATCCGTGTGCTCGAACCCGGCGACCGGCGGAACGTGCCATTGGGCCAAGCCCAAGTCGTCGTCGCCATTAACGGCGCGCGTTTGGAGGACGGTTACGCGTGGCAGGTTTATTTCGACGGCGTGCCGCAGGGCTTGATCCATTCGGGCATGACGACGACGCTAGAGATTGACCGCCCGAACGTGCTGCGCCGCCTCAAAGCGGTTTTGTACAACCCGCAAGGCAATGAAATCGCCTCGCACGAAATTTTTATCGTCGGCGTCAAGATGGAATCGCAAGCGGACGTTTTCAATCGCAGTTGGTTTGTGCCGTTCATGCTCGTCTTTTTTAGCGGTTTGACGATCATCGTCCTCCTCAGTCTCCGCATCAAGCTCTGGCATCGCGCATGAGAAAAATAATTTTGCTCGGCGCGGCATGGCTGCTGGCGCTGGCGCTGCCGCACGCGGCGTTGGCGCACGCGGTGGTGTACGTGTGCGCGCCGCGCATTGGCGCGAATCTGCCGAAACCGCCCGCGCAAATGGTTTGTATTTTTGACGGTCCTCTCGTCAACAGCCAAGTGACCATGACGGTGGTCGGACCGAACGGCGCGCGCGTGGACAAGAACGACACGCATCCGTTTGAAGGCGATACGCGCAGCTATGCCATTTCGCTCGATACGGGCAAAATGGGCAATGGCATTTACGAACTCGCTTGGGCGGTGCATGATAATACGGACGATACGACGACGAACGGCGTCGTGCAATTTGGCGTCAATACAATCGTGCCGCCGACGCCGACGGTTCTTTTGGCGGGGCAGGTCATTGTCACGCCGAGCGCGGGGCAGACCGCGCCCGCCGAGAATGGAACGTCGGAATTGGTTTCGCGTTTTTTGATGGGCAGCGGCATCGTTCTCTTGGGCGCGATGGGTTTTTTGTACTGGCGCACGCGCCGCGCGGACGATGCGGCGGAATGATGGATTGCAGGCAGGTCGGGCAATGAAATATGGATTGAGAATAATTATTGCGTTAGGTTTGGCGTTGTTGGTTGTGAGCGCGGTTTCGGCGCACGCGAAATTGGTGCGCGCGACGCCCGCGCCCAATTCCGTTGTGGCTAGCGCGCCGCCGCAGGTGCAGCTGTGGTTTGACGAGCCGTTGGATTTGGCGTTCAGCGAGGTACAGGTTTTCGACGCGAATCAGACGCGCGTGGATCAGGGAACGCTGCAATCCGCCCCCGGCGACGCGCAGTCGCTGATTATGCCGCTCAAACCGACAAGCGACGGCAGCTATACCGTGCGGTGGAAAGTTTTGTCGTCGTCGGACGGACACATTACGCGCGGCGTGTACGCGTTCGGCGTCGGCGCTGTGGCGAGCGCGACGACTGCGCCGATTGATACGGGCGCGGCGAGTACGCCGAATGAACTCACGCCGTTGAGCGGCGCGGCGCGCTGGTTGACGCTGCTGACCATGCTCGCGCTCGCGGGCGCGTTCATTTTTCGCCCGTTTTTGTTGGAACGTTCGCTGCGCGCGGTGGGCGCGGACGATACAGCGCGCGCAATCGCCGCGCGGCGTTGGCGTCAATTTGTCTTTGGTTTTTTCGCGCTCTTTTTGCTCGTCAATTTCGCGGATTTATTGGCGCTGACGAATCTGGTCGCCGACCAATTGAGCGTCAATGCCGTTTGGGGCATCTTGTTCGCTTCGCGGTACGGCGCCTTGTGGCTGGCGCGCTTTGGTTTGATTTTGCTGGCGGCGATTCTGGTTGGGTTGGACGCGCGCGGCAAACGGATTCCCTACGCGGACGCGGCGCTCATCGTTTTGGGCGCGGCGGCGCTCTTGACGCGTTCGCTCAACAGTCACGCCACCGCGTCGGGCAATCTTTCGCTGGCGGTTTTTATGGATTGGCTGCACCTGCTCGGCGTCGCCGTGTGGGTTGGCGGCTTGTTTTGTCTGGGCTGGCTGCTGCCGTTCGTGTGGCGCGCGTTGGACGAAAAGAAACGCGGCGCGTGGATGGCGCGGCTCGTGCCGCAATTTTCGCTCGTCGCGATTCCGATGACGCTGATTATTTTTGTGACGGGCGTATTCGCGTCGCGGCAGCAAATTCCCGCGCTGGACATTATTCAGACGCGCGCGCTGCCGACGCTGCAAGAATTGTCCGGCGACGCGTACATCAGTACGCTGCTCGTCAAGCTCGCGCTGTTTTTCGCGCTGCTGGCGTTCGGCGCGTTGAATTTATTGTGGGTCAGTCCGCGTTTTCGTAAATATGTTGCAGAGCCGCAAAAAAGCGCGCGCTTGTTTTCGCGTTTCCGCGTGACGGTTGGCGCCGAAGTTTTGTTGGGCGCGGCGACCATATTGCTCGCGAGCATGTTGACGCTGACCGTGCCGCCGCGCTCGGCGCCGGAACAATTCACGCCCGCCGTCGCGCAAGCGCCGCGTGCCAAACCGGTTGCGTTGGTCGCGTATCCGACGGCGGATGTGCGCGTCGTTTTGGAAATTGGTCCCGACCCGAACGCGCCGACGACGTTTGACGCGCGGGTGACGGACGCGCAGGGCAATCCGCTAGCCGACGTGCAGCGCGTGATTTTTAATTTCATGTCCTTGGAGCAAGACGCGGGCGCGCAAAATGTGAACGCCGAACCGCGCGCCGAGAATCATTACGCGGCGGAAGGGCAATGGCTGCCGTTGGAGGGCATGTGGCGCATCCGCGTCACCGTGCGCCAAAAAGGCAAAGCGGACGCGAGCGCAGATTTGCCTTTTTATATCGCGTCGCGCGCGGCGAATGACGCCAATTCATCCGAAACGACGGCGCAGGCGGCGCTGCAACAAGCGCAGCAAACGATGAATACGCTGACGAGTTTGCGGATGCGGCAGCAGTTGAACGACGGCGCGGGCAACGTGGCGCTTTCGGATTACGCGTATCAGGCGCCCGACCGCACGCGTTTTGCCATTCAAGGGCAGGGCGAATCTATCGCGATTGGCTCGCAGCAATACTATCAGGACAAGAATGGCAATTGGTTCGCGCGCACGCGCGTCGAGCCGTTCGTCTTTCCGAATTTTACGTTTGCGGATACGGCGCTGCGCGCGCGCGCGGGGCGCGCCGATAAAATTGACGGCGAGTCCGCGCAAATTTATTTGTTCGATACCTTGAACACGAGCGGCACGGAAAAAATTTATTACGCCTATTGGGTGGACGCGGCGCAGCGCGTTTTGCAAGTGGGCATGGTGACGGCGAGTCATTTCATGATGGAGCAGTACGCGGATTTCAACGACGCGGCGATTGCGATTCGCGCGCCCGCGAACGTCCAAGTTTTGCCCACCGTCGCGCCGGTCGCGCCGACCAAGTCCAGCCCGTTGGCGGAGGCGGTGCAGGGCAGCGGGCGACCGCGCGGTTTTATCACGGGCGATTTGGAAGGCGACGGCGCGCTCGTGATGGTCGTCGTCGGCGTGATTATTTTGTTAGTCGGCACGGGCGGCAAGCGTACCGCCAAAACGCGTTGGGTGGTTATCGGCATCGGCGCGGCGGCGATTCTATTGGGCGTGGGTCTGTTCATTGACGCGGTGAATGGGATGCAGGCGGCGACGCAAAGCGTGCCGGTGAATCTCGCGCGCGCGTCGTCGGGACAACAAACTTACGCGCAGTATTGTCAGACCTGTCACGGCGAAAAAGGATACGGCGACGGTCCCGGCGCGGCGGGTTTGCCGGTGCAGCCGTTTGATTTGACGACGCATGTTTTATTGCATGACGAACAATATCTGCACGCCGTTATTTTGGATGGACGCGGTTATATGCCCGCGTTCGGCGACCGGTTGTCCCAAGACCAAATTTTGGATCTGATTGCCTACACCCGCCTGCTCGCGCGCAACGCGCAGCAGACGGGTTCAAACGCGCCCGCCGCGCGCCCCGGTTTCACGCCGCAGCCGTAGATGGAGACCTGACAGGTTTTCGCGCCTGCGCCAAACCTGTCAGGTCTTGGTGCGATGTTTATTTGAGCTGTCTATTAGCCATGTTCTCTGCGCTTTTTCGCAAGGCATATCGCGACGTAACGAAACGCCGCGTGCGTTCGCTGCTGACGCTTTTGGGCATTCTCATCGGCGTCGGCGGCGTCGTCGCGATTGTTTCGACCGGCGAAAATTTGGCGCGCGCGCAGCAGGCGGCGTACGCCAACGCGTCGCAAAACGATATTGGCTATTGGGTGTGGAACGCGCCCGCGTCGCTCACGCGCGCCGCGCAGGAAATTGAAAACGTGCGCGCGGCGGAATTGCGCGCGGATTTTTTTACGCGCTGTCGTTGGAACGCGGACGGCGCGTCCACCGCGCGCGATGTGTATTTGCACGGCATCGCCGATTTTGAAAATCAACGGATTGACCAAATCACGCTGCGCGCGGGGCGTTTTCCCAAAGCGGGCGAAGCGGCGATTGAGGAATCGGCGCTCGCGACGCTGCCCCTGAAACTGGGCGCGGAAATTACTTGTCGCGGCAGCGGCAGCGAACCGGATCGTACCTTTACATTGGTCGGCGCGGTGCAAACGCCCAATTATCCCAACGCCGCGCTGCTCGATTACGCGACGGTGTACGCGCCGTCGGCGGACGTGATACGTTTGCTCGGCGCGTCGGGCGCGAATAGTTTGCTGCTCAAAGTGGACGATTTGACGCAGGCGCGCGAGACGGCGCGCGACGTGACGCAGCTGCTCGACCGCCGCAATATCCAACATGGTTCCCCCACGCTGCGCGACCCGCAAAATTTTTTGGGCAAACGCGAACTTGACGCGCTGCTCGCCGTGTTGACGATTTTTTCGGTCGTCGGTTTGATTACGAGCGGTTTCCTCGTCGCCAATACGCTCGCCGCAATTGTGACCGAGCAGGTGAGCCAAGTCGGCGCGCTGAAAGCGTTGGGCGGCACGCAGAGCCAAGTGGCGCTAACGTTTTTATTCGCGGCGTTGATTTATGGCCTCGTCGGCACGGGTTTGGGTTTGATCGGCGGCGCGTTGGCGAGTTGGCGTTTGATGTTGTACATTGGCAATCTGTTGAACCTGCCGATTGATTTCCAAGTGTCGCCGTTGGGCATCGCGCTCGGCGTCGTCGTCGGCATCGGCGTCACGTTATTGGCGGGCGCGCTGCCCGCGTTCGGCGCGACGCGCATTTCGGTCAAGCGCGCGTTGGAATCGTACGGCATTACGCCGACGTATGGCGCGGGGCGCGTGGACCGCGCGCTGCAAAAAATTGTTGCCTTGCCGCCGCTTGCCGCCATGTCGGTGCGGAATCTCGCGCGCCGCCAAGCGCGCGCGCTGGTGACAATGCTGGTGATTGGCGTCGCCGTTGCCACCTCGCTCGCCGCGCAAGCCGTGAGCGTGACGGTGGATACGGCGATTGACGATTTGTTTCGCACCTATCGCGCGGACGCGTGGCTCTGGTTCGGCGAATACGTGGGCGACAATATGCGCGCGGCGTTGTTGACCGTGCCGGGCGTGCAGCAAGCCGAAGTGTGGTCTCTGCAAGATGCGTGGGTGACGCGCGCGATTGCAAATTCGCAACAAGCGGCGCGGGCGCGCGTGTGGGGGCTTCCGCCGGACACGGCTTTGTATGCGCCGCAAATAACCGCCGGGCGTTGGCTGCGCGCGGACGAAACGGACAGCGCGGTGGTTTCGACGGATTTGGCGGAATCGCTCGGCGTGCGCGTGGGCGACGAAATCACGGTGGACCTCGGCGCGGCGCCGCGCGCGTTCCGCGTCGTCGGCATTGCGATTGACAATTCCGTTTTTCTCGGTTCGCAAGTCGCGGGCAAAGTGTTTGTGCCGGAAACGGTTGTGGCAAAGATGCAGGGGCGCGAAGGGTGGGCGACTTTTTTCGCGGTCGGTTTGGCGCGCCATTCCCCCGACGCGGTGGACGCGCAGCTCGACGCGATCGCGCAAAAATTCAAACGCTATCAAATGGGCAGCGACAGCGCGGCGCGCGAGGTCAAAGGCGCCAAAGAGCAAACGCGGATTCTCACCATCGCGCTCGCGGCAATGAGCTTGCTCATCGGTTTCATCGGCGCGCTCGGCGTGGTGAATACGATTACGCTGAGCGTGTTGGAGCGCCGCCGCGAAATCGGCGTGCTGCGTTCCATCGGCGCGAGCGACGCGAACGTGATTCAAACGTTTTTGACCGAAGGCATCGCGTTCGGCGTCGGCGGTTGGCTCGTCGGTTTGGCGTTGGGCTATCCGCTCGGTTTGCTCATTGCGCGCGTGATGGAATCGGTGTTGTTTCATTTGAATTATGTATTCACAATTCAAATGGTTGCGGTGAGTCTACTGTTTGCGCTCGCGCTGACGACGCTGGCGAGTTTCATTCCCGCGCTCGCCGCCGCGCGGCTGCGCGTACAAGAGGCGCTGCGGTACGAATGAACGCGTCGCGGCAATCCGCCGTTCGTTTTATTTTCCGTGCGCGTAATACTCGGCGTAATCCCCCACCAATAAATACAACGGCGGTTCGTCCTCTTGAATCGTCGGAAATCTGCCGACGGGTTCATAGAAAAAATTATCCGTGCGGTCATCGTTCACCAACGAAACTTCGCCGACGAGGACTTTGCGCTTGGCGCCCCAAAACGCGTGATACAAACCTGTCGGCAGCGTGATGCTTTCGCCGGGCGTGAGCGTGACGCGCGCGCCCGCGTCCAATGTGCGTTCCACGCCGTCCGTGCTGACAGCGATGGGCGTGTCCGCCAGTTTGCCGTCGGGCGTTGAATTGTAAAGTTCGATGACTAAATCGCCGCCGCCGCGATTGATAATGTCCTCGACCTTGACGCGGTGCAAGTGCATTGGCGTCATTTGATGCTCTTGGACAATCATGATTTTTTCGGCGTACAATTTGCCCGCGCCGCGTTTTAGATTTGCCGCGTCGCCGTTGCGGACGGTGAACAGGAACAGACCTTTTTGGTCAAAAGCGCCGCCGCCAAAATCGGTAATGTCCCAGCCGAGCATGTGCGCGGCGATTTCGTTCGCTTCGGGTCCGCGCGTGCGCCATTCGTCCGGCGTCCAATACGCGAAAGGCGGCAGCTGGAATTGATGTTGTTTGAAAAATGCGTCGCCTTGACGCAAGATGGCGTTGATTTCGGAACGTTTCATTCTTTTCTCCGATTTTTAATCGTTGACTGCCTTACGCAGTCCATCACATTTCAATCTTTGGGACACAGATTACACAGATTCACACAGAAAAAAACAAAACCTGTCGGGTCTTGGCGCGATGTTTATTTGAGTTGTCTATAAGATGCGTTATTGACTTTTACGCGAACAAACTGCTCAATCTTTGGGACACAGATTACACAGATTCACACAGAAAAAAACAAAACCTGTCGGGTCTTGGCGCGATGTTTATTTGAGTTGTCTATAAGATGCGTTATTGACTTTTACGCGAACAAACTGCGGTTTGCGGTTTCGGGAACGAGGACGCGCAGCGCGCGCGGTCGGACGGCGATACGCAAAGGCGTCGCGCCCACCGGTTCCGCGTCCAGATGCACCGGTAATTCCGCGCCGCGAATTTCGATTTCGCGCCCGCGCAAACGTTCAATGTCGGGTTGTTGTTGAAAAAAACCCGCGCCGAGACGGATAAAATGCCACGCGGTATGCAGCGCGTTATCGCCGTGAAAGAGCGTTACGTCGAGCAAGCCGTCGTCCACACGCGCATCGGGCGGCACGCGAAACAGGGCGGCGTACAATTGCGCGTTGCTGGTGATGGCAAAGAGGATGCGTCGTTTATAACGCGCGCCGTCAATGGTTACGGTGACGCGCCGCCCGCGATAGGCGAGCGCTTGGCGAAAACCGACCAAGACAAAAAATAATTTGCCCCAGCGCCGTTTCACCGCGCGCTGCGTTTCGACCTCGCGCACGATGGCGGCGTCAAAACCCGCGCCGCTGAATAACAGAAACGCGCGCGGTCCGAAAATTTCAGTTCCTTCGCCGCCCTGCGCGATGCCCACGTCCACCCAACGCGCGGGCGCGGTCGCTTGCAAGATGGCGGCGCGCGGCATGTCGTGAAGCGGCAAACCCATTTCGAGCGCCCACACATTGGCGGTGCCGAGCGGCAAGACGCCGAGCGCGGTTTGCGAACCGAGCAAGCCGTTGAGAACTTCGTTCACGGTGCCGTCGCCGCCGACCGCGAACGCGGCGTCCCAATTCGCCGTTGCCGCCGCGCGCGCCAAACGCGTGGCGTCGCCGCCGCGCTGCGTCTCCCACGTTTCAATTTGCCAATTCAAGGCGCGCAAAGAATCTATCGCCGCCGCTAACGCCGCGCGATGATCGTTCGTGCCGGAAGTGGGATTGTGAATAATGACCGCGCGCATTGTAACGAAATAAAATTTGCGGACCGGGACGCGAGCGTGGGCAACGATGTTTGGGCAAACGCCGCGTCGAAAAATTCCAAGACGTTGGGTCAGCCCGCGAGTTTTCGCAGCGCGGCGAGATTGCGTTTTTCGTCTCTGCCCGTGCCGTCGGTGGGCGTTTCCAACAAACCCGGAATTTCCGCCAAGCGCGCGTCGGCGAGGAACGAGCGAAAGCCGCTTTTGCCGACCGTACCTTTGCCGATGTGTTCATGCCGATCCACACGCGAGCCGAGCGGCGTTTTGCTGTCGTTGAGATGCACGACCTTGAGCGTTTTCAAGCCGACGATTTTGCCGAACGAATTCATCAGCGCCGCGTATTTTTCGGGCGTTGAAAAATCGTATCCTGCCGCGACGAGATGGCACGTATCCAAACACACGCCAAATTTTTTCTTGTCTTGGACGCCCTTGCGGATCGCGGCGAGATGTTCAAAGGTATAGCCGATGTGATTGCCTTGCCCCGCCGTATGTTCGATGCAGGCAACGCATTTGAATTTATGCCGCGCATAGATTTGGTTCAACGCTTCCGCGACGCGCGCAATGCCCACGTCCTCGCCCGCGCCCATGTGCGAACCGGGATGCACGACGAGATAGGGAATCGCCAAGCGGTCGCAGCGTTCCAATTCCTCCGCGAACGCGTCGCGCGATTTTTCCCACAACGCCTGATCGCTCGTCGCCAGATTGATGAGGTACGACGCGTGCGAGACGACGGGATGGATGTCGCAATTTTTCAAATTCTGTTTATAACGCGCGACGACCTCGTCCTTGAGTTCAAACGCTTTCCACTGGTTGTTGTTTTTGTTAAAAATCTGCATCGCGTCGCATTGGAGCGCGACGCCGCGTTCGACGGCGAGATCAACGCCGCCCGCGATAGAGACGTGCATGCCGAGACGCATAAAGACGCTCCTGTGGATTTAGAGTTCCAGCCAAGTTCCGAAATTTTTCGCGCGCGCGTGTTCGTACACCAACGGCGCGGTTGCCATGTCGTCCACCGCGAGACCCAAATTGCAGGTCATGGCGATTTCGGACGCGGTTTCGCGCCCGCGTTTTTTGCCCGTGACCAATTCGCCGACGGTGGCGTAAATCGGCGGCATGTTTTGAAAATAACCGGCGCGGCGATAATGTTCGTACTGCGGCACATCGTCGGTGCAAAATTTATCCGCCTGCTTGAGCGCCTCGGGCTGCCAGTACGAATCAAAATCCACCAGCGACGCGAACGCGCCCGCGTTCAACCACCCCGCTTGAATCGTCGCGTGCGGCGTATGCGAAATTGGACCCGCCGTAACCACCATGTCAACGCCGTCCACCGCCTCGCGCGCCGTTTTCGCCACGATGGTTTCAATTCCAAAATTATCGCGCGCGAAATTCGCCAGACGTTCCGCTTGCGCGGTCACATGGTCAAACGCAACCGCGCGTTGTAACGGAAACAGCGTGGCGAGCGCGTGTAAATTGCTGTGCCCCTGTACGCCGCAGCCGAGAATGCCGACGGACGACGATTCGGGGCGCGCCAGATATTTTGCCGCCACCGCCGTCGCTGCGCCCGTACGCATCGCCGTAATCCAAGTGCAATCCATCACCGCGAGCGGGATACCTGTTTCCGTGTCGTTCAAAATCAAGAGACCCGCGATGTAGGGCAAGCCGCGCTTTTGATTTTCGGGATAGCCGCTCACCCATTTCACGCCCGCCGATTTGAGCGCGGGAATGTACGCGGGCATCGCGTGAATGAACGCTTCGGGCATGGTGTGGATGCCGGGCTTGGGCGGCATTTCGACCTGCCCTTTGCCGTGTTCCATAAATCCCTTTTCGACGACCTCAATAATTTCGCGCATCGTCACGCCGACGCGTTCCACGTCCGCGCGCGAGAGATAGAGAATTTTGCGTTGATTGTTCATGTTTGCTCTCATCGGATGATTCGGAATTCCTTGCCTACTTTTTCAAACGCTTCCAAGCCCTTGTCCAAATCCTCTTTGGCGTGCGCCGCGCCAAGCATTACGCGAATGCGCGCTTTGCCTTATTTGAACGGGATGCGATGAATCTTGTCATTGCCGATTTGCCAATACTCGACTCCAATTGCGCTGACGCGCGCGATTTTGCCCGCCCGCGCGCTTTTGGTTTTGAATTCATCCAAACGAAATAACGTCCGCAGCAATTCAGGTAGCTGGTCTTGTTGTTCATGCGTTAATGCGAAAAACAAAATGGCGTATTTCGGATCGCGCAATTTGCGGTTCCAAAATCCTGCATCAATGGTCACAAAGGTTGGTTGACGCAACTCGCGCAGAATGAGCGGCACGCGCTCGTCCTTGATGACTTCCGTTGGGCGCAGCGAACGCAAGCGCGCCACCGTTATCCAACGGGCAAGCGGGATTAGAACTTGAACATCAAAGAGTTGGTCGTCCAAAATGAGCTGACTCATGCTGCAAGGCGCTGTGTGAGCATGGGCTTGAGACGATACTGTTTTTTGAGCGTTGAAATCGCGAGTCGAATGGCTGCCTCTAACGCGGGGCGCGTGACTTCGGGATAACTCTTGAGCATTTGCTCCATCGAGTATCCTTTTGCCATCAACGCCAGAACCGTTGTCACGGGGACGCGCGTTCCTTTGAATGTCATTTGCCCATGACAAATTTCGGAATCAATCACAAAATATTTTCCTATTTCCTTGCGCTGTTTTGTATTTTTCCCGTTGCGGTTCATCGGATTACCCCCGTCTCCTTTCCTACTTTTTCAAACGCTTCCAAGCCCTTGTCCAAATCCTCTTTGGCGTGCGCCGCGCTAATCATCACTCGAATTCGCGCTTTGCCTTGCGGGACGGTTGGGAATCCGAGCGCCATTGCAAAGACGCCGTTGTCAAACAGCGCGCGCGAAAAATTCTGCGCCAATTTCGCGTCGCCGAGCATGACGGGCGTAATCGGCGTTGCGCTGACGCCGGTGTCGAAACCGAGCCGCTGCATTGCGGTTTTGAAATAACGCGCATTGTCCCATAAACGGTCCACCAGCGCGGTGGATTCTTCCAAAATATCCACCGCGCGCAAACACGCCGCCGCGTCCGCCGCCGGCACGGCGCTCGAAAATAAAAACGGACGCCCGCGCTGGCGCAGCCACTCTACAATTTCTTTTTTGCCCGCGACGTATCCGCCGACGACGCCGAACGCTTTGGACATGGTGCCGACTTCGACATCCACGCGCCCGTGCATTCCGAAATGATCCACGATGCCGCGCCCGCCGCGTCCGAGAACGCCTTCGCCGTGCGCGTCGTCCACCATCAGCATCAAATCGTGCCGTTCCGCCACCGCGACGATTTGCGGCAGCGGCGCAATATCGCCGTCCATCGAAAAAACGCCGTCGGTCACAATCAGCGCGCGGCGGTACGTTCCCGCGTTTTTCGTAATCGCGTCTTCCAACGCCTCCGCGTCGTTGTGCGCGTAACGCATGATTTTTGCGCCGCTCAAACGCGCGCCGTCAATGATGCTGGCGTGATTCAACTCGTCGGAAAAAATGACATCCGCTTTGCCGACGAGCGCGGGAAGCGCGGCGCCGTTGGAATTAAAGCCCGATTGAAACGTAATCGCCGCCTCGACGCCCTTGAATTGCGCGAGCCGTCTCTCCAATTCGGTATGCAGCGCCAACGTGCCGGCGATGGTACGCACGGCGGCGGGCCCCACGCCATATTTTTCTATCGCGTCGCGCGCGGCTTGTTTCATGCGCGCGTCGTTTGCCAGCCCCAAGTAATTGTTGGAGCAAAAATTCAACACGCGTTTGCCGTCCACAATCAGCCAGGCGTCCTGCGGCGAATCAATCGTGCGAATGACGTTGTAGAGATTCTGCGTTTTCAGCGCTTCCAGTTCGTCGTGAATCCAGTCGAGTTTAGTGGACATCTGTTTCTCCTATGGGAACAATACTACTTTGCCGCTGTCGCCGCTCATCATCGTCTCGAACGCTTTTTGAAATTCTTCCAATTTGAAACGATGCGTAATCACCGGTTCCAAGTCCACCGCGCCGCTGCGTAACAAACCGCGAATTTCGTACCACGTTTCCCAAAGTTTGCGCCCCGCGATGCCGTGTACGGTGATGCCCTTCATAATCACCAGATTCGCCAAATCGAGTTCAAACGGTTTCGACGGCAAGCCGAGCAGCACGGCGTGACCGCCGGCTTTGAGCAAACGCAAACCGTCGCGAATCGCGCTCGGCGCGCCGGACATTTCCAACAAAACATCCACGCCGTCGCCGCTCGTATCGTCCATCACCAATTGGACCAAATCCGCGCGCGTCGGATTGACAATCAAATCCGCGCCCATTTTTTTGGCGAGCTCGAGGCGATAATCGGAAACGTCGCTGGCGTAAATCGAACGCGCGCCCGCCGCTTTGGTCACCGCAATCGCCATCACGCCGACGGGGCCGCAGCCCGTCACCAACACTTTGCGCGCGACGACGGGCGTTTCCAGCGCGGTGTGTACGGCGTTGCCGAAATTTTCTTCGAGCGCGGCGATTTCGGCGGACATGGTGGGCGGATTGTGCCACGCGTTCGCGGCGGGCAGCGCGACATATTCCGCGAAACTGCCGTCGCGGTCCACGCCGATAATTTGCGTGTTGCGACAAATGTGCGCCATGCCCGTGCGGCACAAATCGCAAGTGTGGTCCACGATATGGCTTTCGGCGGAAATAAAATCGCCGACCTTGACTTCGGTCACTTGCGAACCGACCTCGACGACATCGCCGCAAAATTCGTGTCCGATAATGATGGGCGGTTTGATGCGATTCGCCGCCCACACGTCCCAATTGTAAATGTGAATGTCGGTGCCGCAGATGGATGTGGCGCGCGTGCGAATCAAAATATCGTGCGGCCCAATTTGGGGAATGGGAACTTGGACAAGTTCAAAACCGGGACCCGCGGTCTGTTTGACGACTGCCTTCATTGTGCCTTGCATAGACGTTTCCCCCTCCATGTAGGGTGAAATTTCAAGAGCGAAGCGTTTGCGCGAACTTTACCGCGCCGCGCGCAGACGTTTTATCCTTGCGGCTGAAATTATAACATAGCGCGCCAAAATAAAATCGAGTCGCTGGCGCGACTCGATGCGGTTGAAATTTTTGACGCGCTGCGACAAGCGCGATTTTATTTTGGCGTCGGGCTAACGCAATCCGGCAAACAAATCTTTTTCTTTGCGCGGACGTTTTGGCAGACGACTGGCGGCGAGGATGAAATGTTCTTCTTTCCATTCCATGCCCGCGTTCGCCATGCGCCAGTGCGTAAAATCCTGCGAATGATGCCGTTGACAAAACACCGCGCGCATTTTCATTTCCGAATACGGCGATACGTCCAGCACGGTAGTCACCTGGTCGTCCGGCACGCCGTTGAGCCCGTGCAGATTCCAGCGTGCGATGATGCTTTGCGGCAATACCGCGTAATACAATTTTTGCGGCGTATAGGCGTACAAGCCGTCGCGCGCGTGCTGCGGAAACGCGCGCGCGTCGCCCGCGCTTTGAAACGCGTCGCGCGTGATTTGATTGACCCAATTTTGGTCGAGATCGTCCGCCAAACCGTCGGGCGCGTACGTGACAAGCACTTGCGGTTTCACTTCCCGAATTAAACGCACGAGACGTTCTTGCATCACCTGAATTTGCAAAAGCGCAGAGCGCGGCGCGATTTGGTCGAGGCAAATGCGATTGATGCCCGCCGCGCGACACGAGCAAAGCGTCTCGCGCTGTTCCGCGTGCGCGTCGTGCAGCGTCAGGGCAGGGTCGTGGGCGCGCGCCGCGTGCTGCGCCGTCAGTTCGCGCGCGGCGGTCACCAGCGCGACGCGCACGCCTTCGCCCGCGTATTTCGACAACATCCCGGACGGTCCAAACGTTTCGTCTTCGGGGCGCGCAAACACCGCCAACAGGGCGAGTTTCTCGCCGGTGACGGAATGTTCCAGCGCGCTGACACTGCCGGAATGAATTTTCATGCGATTGCTTTTAGGCGGCGCGTTCAAGTCCTTGATTTTCCTGTTTCAACGTTTGCGCGATTTCTTTGCGCGCCGCGCGAAAACGCGCCAGCAGCGCTTCTTCCGATTCTTTGGAAAAACTCAGCGTCGTATTGCTGCACCGCGCGCAGCCGCCTTTTTCCACATATTTGCGCGCGTCGCAAGTGACGCAGCTGTTGAGCCGCACCATCATCAATTGAAACGCCAGCGCGTCGGGATGCGTTTCCGGCAGCGCTTGAATTTCTTGCACCAATTTTTTCCACTTGGGCCCGCGCGCGTTTTGTAACAGGCGCGTTGCCCAGTGCGCGTAAAGTAATTCTGTTCGATCCATAACGTTCTTTTACTCCCTCGCGTCGTTCGACGACGCTCTCGCTTGTATAGTATCATCTGAACTTTGGGGTTGACGTTAAAGTTTGATAAGACTTTTTTGAGCGTTGCGGCGCGGGTGTGCGTAAAGTTTTTGGATAGACGCGATTCCCAACGTGCGAAGGCACGTTTCGTGTCCTTGTTGGCGCGATTTCTAATCGCTTCTTTCCGTCCGCCCAAAAACTTTACGCACACCCTTGCGGCGCGTAGAGATTTGAACGACCTTGTAAAGTGCGTTACAATGCGCGCCTTGATTTTTCGCGTGCGCGCAGAGGAGAAGAAAATGACGCGTGAATTTTTCAATTACATTGACGGCAAATGGGTTTCCGCCGCGAGCGGTAAAACCTTTGAGAGTTTCAATCCCGCGACGGGCGAGTTGATTGGCACGGTCCCCGCGTCCGACGCGACGGATGTGGCGCGCGCGGTGGACGCCGCCGCGCGCGCGTTCGAAAAATGGCGCAAGACGCCCGCGCCGCATCGCGCGGAAATTTTGCATCAGGTCGCGGATTTGGTTCGTACGCGCAAACAAGCGCTCGGCGAATTGTTGACGCGCGAAATGGGCAAGGTGCTGCCCGAAGCGTTGGGCGACGTGCAGGAAGCGGTGGACATGGGCATGTACATGGCGGGCGAAGGACGCCGCTTGAATGGCTTGCTCGTGCCGTCGGAATTGCCCAATAAATGGGCGATGGCGATTCGCGATCCGCTGGGCGTGGTGGGTTTGATTACGCCGTGGAATTTTCCGATTGCGGTGCCGTCGTGGAAAATTTTTCCCGCGCTGGTAACGGGCAATACGTTGGTGTGGAAACCGGCGGAAGATACGCCCGTCCTCGCGGCAGAGTTTGTGAAAATTTTCGAGGAAGCGGGTTTGCCGCCCGGCGTTTTGAATCTGGTGACGGGCTATGGCGTCCCCGCGGGCCAAGCGCTGGTCGAACATCCGCAAGTGAAAATGATTTCGTTCACCGGCTCTAACGAGGTCGGCAAGCAGATTGCGGTGCGCGGCGCGCAATTGGGCAAACGCGTTTCGCTCGAACTCGGCGGCAAGAACGCCATTATCGTTTTGGACGACGCCGATTTGGATTTGGCGCTCGACGGCATTATTTGGAGCGCGTTCGGCACGAGCGGGCAGCGCTGCACGGCGACGAGCCGCGTCATTGTCACGCCCGACATTCATACCAAACTCGCGGAAAGCGTCGCCGAGCGCGCGTCAAAATTGCGATTGGGCAACGGTTTGCTGCCGACGACGGACGTGGGTCCGCTCATCAATCGCGACGCGGTGGACAAGGTGCATCAATACACCGAAATCGGCGTAAGCGAAGGCGCGGCGCTGGTCGTCGGCGGCGCGCGCGGCATCGAAGGCGTTTTGGCGCGGGGCAATTTTTACAAGCCGACGGTGTTTGACCGCGTGACGCCGACGATGCGTTTGGCGCAAGAAGAAATTTTTGGACCGTCGCTTTCGATTCTCCGCGCCCAAGATATCGCCGAAGCGATTCGCATCAACAACGGCGTCAATTTTGGTTTGAGCGCGTCCATTTATACGTCGAACGTGAACAAGGCGTTTGAAGCGATGCGCGACATTACGACGGGCATTGTGTATATCAACGCGGGTACGATTGGCAGCGAAGTGCAATTGCCGTTCGGCGGCACGCGCGGCACCGGCAACGGTCATCGCGAAGGCGGCGGTCCACCGGTGTTGGACGCGTTCACGGAATGGAAATCCATTTACGTGGATTATTCGGGCAAATTGCAGCGCGCGCAGATTGATACGGATGCGTTAGTGCAATAGTGCAATGGTGCGATGGCGTGATAGTTGGATCCAAGTGTTTTTTACTATCGCACTATTGCCCTATCGAACTACGTGCCTATTCTTTTTCATCTCTCTGACCTTCATTTCGGTCCGAAATTCAACGCGTCCGTTTCGGAATTGGTCTTGCAAGACATTCTGCGGACGAAACCGGATTTGACGGTTCTTTCGGGCGACTTTACGATGCGCGGACGCGTGGAGGAATACGAGCAAGCGCGCGCGTACATTGAACGAATTCCGCCGCCGCGCTTGACGATTCCGGGCAATCACGACCAGCCGTTGTATCTGCGCGCGATGTGGGAACGCGTGACTAGGCCGTGGGCGCGTTATCAAAAATATATTCACGCGACGGCGGACAGCCGCGTCGAAATTCCCGGCGCGTACGTCGTGGGCATTAACGACAATCGTCCGATTTTGCCCGGCGGTTTTTGGTCGCACGAACAGCGCGCGTGGATGCAAGCGGAATTTGCGCGCGCGCCGCGCGGCGCGTGCAAAATTTTGGCGATGCACCATCAGTTGAATTGGAATAACCGGCGGCGTCCGTTCGGGCAGTGGTTTCCCACCGCGCATTTGAATTGGTTGAAAACGTTGGGCGTGGAATTGGTCTTGAACGGTCACATGCACATTCCAGTCATTGTTCGCAGCGCGCAGGGCATCGTGCTGGCGCAGGCGGGAACGAGCATGTCCACGCGGCTGCGGCACGGGCACAACAATGCCTACAATCTCATCACGCTCACGCCTGCCGAAATCCGCGTCCAAGCGCTGGAACACGACTCGTCGCAAAATAAATTTCTGCCGAGCCAAGAGTACGTTTTCCCGCGCGAACAAAAGGATTGAGACGTTATCCCACCTACACTCGACTTGTCAAGGAGGACATATGAATATTGATAAAGTTGTTTTAGTTTATCCGAAACGCGACGGCAAAATTTTGGGCAAGGCGCAAGGTTCGCCCTATACGCTGATGCGTTTGGCGTCGCTGGTGCCGGACGAATTGCCGGTGGAAATTTGGGACGAGGATGTCGCGCCGATTCCGTACGAGCGCATTACGCCGCATACGGTGATGGGCATTACGTCAAAAACTTTGTCCATCGAGCGCGCGCAGCAGATCGCGGCGGCGACGCAGCGGCGCGGCGCGCGGGTGGTCGTCGGCGGCACCCATGCGACGCTCGCGCCCGAAGAAGTTTCAACGTGGGCGGATATTACGGCGGTGGGCGAAGGGTATTTTACGTGGCGGCAAATTTTGGACGACATTGCCCATGACCGCGCGCAAAAAATGTACGTGGATGAATCGTGGGCGAATCTCGCGGGCGTCGCGCGCTTGACGGACCGCGTTTTGAAAATGGTGGACGAGAAACGCGATTATTGGACGCCGTACATGGAAATCACGCGCGGCTGTCCGCGCAACTGTTCCTTTTGCACCGCGATTCGCGTTTCGGGGCGCATCATGCGGCATCGTCCGGTGGATGAAGTGGTGGAGGAAATCGAACGACGCGACATCAAGCGTTTCTTTTTGACCGACGATAATTTCGGTTTGAATTTTCGCACGGACCCGACGTACATCGAACAACTTTTTCGCGCGCTGCGGAAATTGCCGTTGAACGGTTGGACGAATCAAGCCGAGATGATGGTGGGCGATTTTCCCGATTTGATTCAGTTGAGCAAAGAAGCGCACATGGATAAATTTTTTATCGGTTTTGAATCCGTCAATTCGGGCAACAAGCGCGACCTCGGCGGCAAAGCCAAAGGCAATATCGCCGAATACAAACGCGTGATCAAGACGGTGCAAAGTTACGGCATCGGCGTCGTCGGTTTGTTTGTATTTGGTTTGGAAGCGGATACGCCCGACGTATTTCAAAATACATGGGACTTTTGCAAAGAGAGCGGTCTCGACAACGTGAGTTTCACAATCATGACGCCGTACCCCGGCACTGCCGCGCGCGCGCAGTACATTCAAGAGGGACGGCTGCTTGATGTGCCGTGGTCCAAGTACGATACGACGCACGTCACTTTTCAACCGGCGAGCATGACCGCCGACCAATTGCGCGAGGGCTATGATTGGATTTGCCGCAAAGCGTACTCGCTGCCTTCGATTGCGACGCGCGGCGTTCGCACCTTGCGGCGGCATCCGATGCGCGATGCGCGGCGCAAATTGTTTTCGTCGTTCAGCACCGATTTCGGTTATCGCCGCACCTATTCGTATCGTTCCGCCTGAGGATTTTGAGAGACGGGTTCCAGCAATGACGCGGAACGCTGCCGCGTCATTTTTTTTGCGCGGGCGACGCGCGCGGCGTGAAAAAACTTGGGCGAACGCGGCGAAAACACGCTTGAAAAACGAACGCGGTTTCTTTACAAAAGATTTATTTGACTACCCCCAAACCGCTCGTTATAATGATTTTTGGTTTGCTTTACATTGACCTTTTATGCCGAGCGTTCGAAACGCTGACCACGCGAATGAGTGATCCGATTTACCATTCACGGAATTCTGTTATGGAGGTTCGTTTTGCGCGTTTTACTGATTAACCCACGTTTTCAATTGCCCATTGACACTCGCACTACGCCCCATTTGGGCGTCGCTTATCTCGCCGCCATGAGCGAGCGCCGCGGCGATGAAGTAGCGATGTTTGACCAAGATGTCGAAGATGAAAAGTTGACCGATTTCGTGCGCCGCTATCAACCCGATTTGGTCGGCATTGGCACGAATACGCCGCAGGTGAAACAAGGGTGGCTCTGCGCGCGCGAAGTAAAATCCGTCCTGCCCAACGCGCTCGTGGTCCAAGGCGGTCCGCACGTTTCCGCGCTGCCCGAAGAAAGCGCGGCGCGCCCCGAAATTGATATCGTCGCGCGCGGCGAAGGCGAAGACACTTGGGTTGATATTTCCAATCACCTCGAAAAATGGAAAGCGGGCAACCCGAATTTCCAAGTGCGCGATATCCATGACCGCCAAAATAAAATGCTCGATAAAATTTTGGGCATTACGTACAAAACCACCGAGGGCAAGCTGCGCCATACCTACGAACGCCCTTCGGTCGCGGACCTCGACGCGCTGCCGTTTCCCGCGTACAAATATTTCAAGATGGACCGTTATTCGTCGCTGCAACCCGCGATGGACGCGGTGGAAAAGGGCAGATCGTTTTCGATGATGAGTTCGCGCGGCTGCCCCTATCGCTGCACCTTTTGCTCCCAGTCGGTGATGGCGGAAAAATGGCGCGCGCGTTCGCCCGAAAGCGTGATTGCGGAATGGAAACATTTGGTCGAGGATTTTGGCGCGCAAGAAATCGGCATCCTCGACGACAGCGCCAACATTGACCGCAAGCGTTTGTACCGCATTTGCGAACTGCTGATTCAAGAAGGGCTGCACACCAAAGCGAACTGGATCATGATTAACGGCATTCGCGCGAATCTGGCGGATACCGATTTGTTGGGCAAGATGAAAGAGGCGGGCTGCAAGCGCGTGGCGTTCGGCGTGGAAACGGGCGACGAAGATATTTTGGAATCCATTGACAAGCGCGTGACGCACGACCAAATTCGCGCCGCGTTCCGCAACGGGAAAAAAGTGGGCCTCGAAACGGTGGGCTTTTTCATCATCGGTTTGCCCGGCGACACCGAAGAGACGATGGAAAAGACCATCAAGTTTGCGTGCGAACTCGACCCGTTGGTCGCCAATTTCTCGATGATGACGCCGTATCCGGGCACCAAAGTTTGGGAACAAGTGCATCGCAACGGCGGACGCATGTTGGTCAAGGATTGGCAGGATTACGTTTTCTTTGAAGGCAAAGCGCGCTACGAGATGGGTCCGACGACGGCGGAATTGCAAGAGCGCAAATGGAAGGAAGCGTATCGCCGTTTCTATTTGCGGCCCCACCGCGTCGCGCAAACGTTGATGCGCGAATCCACCTGGCGCCATTTCCCGCGCACGCTCAAGATGGCTCTGAAAATCGTCTTGCCGAAAAAGACCAAGAGCGCCGAAGTCAAAGCCATTATTGACGAGGCGCAGCAGGCGGCGGCTTGATGTGCCGAGCGCTTGGGGCGGTTGGCGCTTGCGCGCGGCGGCGCGGCGCGCATTTCCGCGTAAAGGATCGAGATGAAATCATTTGACCAGAATGGCGCAGCGCCCGAAATGCTGTCGCCGCGCTCGCTCATCGTGCGGATGGATTTGTCCGAACGCTGCAATTTGCGCTGTACAATGTGCCATTTCCGCAACGGCGCGGGCTCTTATGATATGCCGCCTGCGGTTCTGGATAGAATCGTCCAAGAGATTTTTCCGAACGCGCATACCGTACATCTCTCGTGCGGCACCGAGCCAATGATGTCGCGTCATTTCGGCGAAGCGGTCGAGCGCGCCCGCGCCGCGCGCGTTCCGGCGATTCGCCTCATAAGCAACGGGACGCTCTTGAACGACAAGCAGGCAGAGCTCCTTGTGGACAACGACGTTGACTTGATTGTGATTTCGCTCGACGGCGCTACGCAAGCGACCTACGAAAAGATTCGCGTCGGCGCGCATTGGGAAAAAGTGATTGCGAATATCCGGCGGCTGCAGAAATTAAAACAAGCGCGCGGCACAAAGCGCCCCCAAGTCATGCTGGCGTTCGTCGTGCAGCGCAGCAATCTCGACCAAGTTCCCGCCTTTCTCGACTTGGCGCACGAACTCGGCGTGACCCAAGTCCAATTTCAAGAACTCGTCATCCTGTTTCCGGATTTGGCGCGCGAGGCGTTGGACGACGTTGAGATTCAACGCCAAGCGGATGCGTGGATGGATGAGGCGCGCCGCAAAGCGGAGGATTACGGCATCACGCTGTACACCGTTCCGCTATACTTTGACTCTAAGCATCGCGCGCGTTTCAAGACGCGTTGGAAACAAGCGCAGCGCGCGTTCGCGACGGCTGTGCGCAATCTTCGCCAACGCTCGCTCGTCGGAAACAGAATCGAGCTGCGATACCGCGCCGCCGATTTGAAAAGCAAACTGTTTCCGCGCCGCTACACCCAACGCTGCTTTGAGCCGTGGCGCACGGTCATCATTCACCCCAACGGCGAAATCGTGCCTTGCTCGTTATGGCAAGGGGAATCGCTCGGCAATCTACAAACGGCGTCCTTTGCTTCTATCTGGGACAATGAGGAATATCGGCGTTTGCGCGCAGAGCTAAAAAACGGCAATTTGCGCGCGGGCTGCCGGGCTTGTCCCGCTTATTCGGGCGACCATCGGTATCGAATCAATTAAGATGAAATCATTTTTCAGTTTCGGAAAATCCACTCCTGCGCCCAAAGCGAGCAGCGACGGCGTAAAACGTCTCTGGCTCGATTTGGGCGAAGCGGGAATCTTTGTCTATCCCGCCGGCGCGCACGACCGTTGGCAAGATCACGGGCTCGGTTTGCTGCGTACGATTTTGCGCGACAAGGGCGTCGAGACGGATTTGTTTTCGCTGCGCTCGTTAAAAAATTGGGAAGAGCTGCCCAAACGCCTCGCCGGATACGACCAGCTCATCATGAACATTCGCAGCTACTGGTACCCTTTTGCGTACAAAGCGGCGCAAACGTTCAAGCAGGTGAATCCGAACGGTTTGGTCATTACGGGCGGAATGCACGCGACCGTCGCGCCGCACGAAATGGAAAACGTGCCCGAGTTTGATTACATTTGCAGCGGGCCCGGCGAAAACACGATTGCGGATTTGGTGCGCGATCCCAAAGCGTTCCCGCGCAAAGTTTTGGGCTTTGGCGCGAAAAGTATCGCGGACTGGCCCATGATGGACCGCACGTTGTGGCCCAATCCCAAACTCAAAGATTTTCCTTGGCCCCTCGAACCCGAATGTGGTTGGGGCCCGCCGCCCGTCGCCACTGTAATCACTTCGCGCGTCTGTCCTTGGCAGTGCGTCTTTTGCAACGAGTCGTCGTACATTCCAAACATGGGACGCAAAAGCGTGGATCAGGTGATTGACGAATTGAATTTTCTCGACGAGCGCTATGGGCCGCTCGGCTCGGTGGTGATTCACGATTCGATGTTTTTTCAGCATCCGCCGTGGCTGACCGAATGGGTCGAAAAATATCCGCGCAAAGCGCGCCGTCGTTGGCCCTATTGGGCGGCGGGACGCAGCGATACGGTGCGCCAATGGCCCGAATTGTTTGAAGCGCTCGTGCGCGAAACGAATTGGAATATCATTTCCATCGGTTTTGAATCGGGCAGCGACCGCGTGCTGAAAATTCTCAATAAAGAATGTACCGCCGAAGACAACATGATTGCGATTGAACATCTGAATCGCATCGGCGACGACATGGAGCGCGCGGGACAGGATCCGCCGAGTTTTTGGGCAAACATCATGCTCGGCGTTCCCGGCGAACAGCCCGAAGACGCGTTTGAGACGATGCGGATGTTGAAACGCATGAAGCGCGTGCTGCCTTCGATTTCGTATTACGCGCCGTACCCCGGCTCGCTGCTCGGTTATCAATTGATCGCCGAAGGCAAGAGTTTAATGTCCAAAGAAAATTATCATCGTTATCCCAACGACGAAAAGTTAATGGGCGTTGACTACAAGTTTTACAATGACCTGATGGCGGGCAAATACGACGCGGAAATCAACAAGGGTTTGAACGGCCAAGCCAAAGGCGCGGAATTGTACGCGGGTCATTTAATCAAAGCGTGAGCGGAGGTTTCGGGTGTCCAGTTTCAATAGTCCGCATCACATTTATCTCTTTGAAATGAAAAATGGCAAAGAGAAATTGGCGTACGGCGCGACGGCGCAAGACGCGTTCGAGAGTTTGCGCCTGCGTTTGACGGAACAAGAGATGCAGTTGATTCTGCCGGACAAGTACATTCGCATCCCACAACGCGAATTGCAAAAGCACGTACACAATCTGGGATAAACGACGAGGCAGACTTGGGTCTGCCTTGTTTTTTGTCTCGTTTTGACGGGACGGGTACAGCGGATAGAATTGTTGGCATGAATCGAATTCTGGTTTTGCTGTGCGCGCCGCTGCTCTTGCTTTTGGCGAGCTGCGCGAACGCAGTGGCTCCTTCGGCGAGCCCAACGCAAGTTATCACGCTCTTGCCGTCGTCCGTCAAAGCGGCGGCAAAGAAAACGCGGCGGGCAATGGCGGCAAGCGCGCCGAAAAACGCCGCCACGGTTTGGGCGCAAACGACGCCTACGCCAGGCAGCGCGTCCTTGCTGCGCGGACCGGTTGTCGGCGCGGTGACGCCGCAAACCGCCGTGATTTGGGTGCAGACTAATGTAGCGTCAGAGGTCGCGGTGCGTTACAGCGCGCAGCCGGATTGGGCGGACGCCAAGACAAGCGCGTCGGCGCAAACCGATCCCGCCGGCAATCTCGCGGCAAAAATTGCGCTGGACGACTTGAAACCGGCGACCGACTACTATTTTGACGTTTTGGTCAATGGCGTATCGCAGCTGCGCGCGCCCTATGCGCGTTTCAAGACGTTTCCGCCGCCGGGCGTCGCCCAAGATTTTACTTTTGTACAGCTCACCGATTTCTCGGCGAGCCCGGAATTCAAAAAACAGACCTTTGTCAATGCCGCGCAAGAGAATCCCGCTTTTGTCATTCTCGGCGGCGATTTTCCGCATGGCAAGCGCAGGGATTTGGATTCTGCCCGCGTTAATTACGAGTTGGTGTACGATACGCGGACTAGCCCCAGCATTGCCGATTTTGTCACGCTGATTCTGCGGCATTACGCCGTCGCGCATATATGGGACGACCATGATCTTGGGATGGACAATGGCGACCGGACCAATCCGCTGCTGCCGCTCATGCGCCGCGTTTTGGAGGAAATGTTTCCGACCTATCCCTTGCCGCAAAAGGGGAATGGGGATTGGCAAAAATTTTCGTACGCCCAAGCCGACTTTTTTTTGCTGGACGCGCGCTCGCAGCGCGACCCGAATAACGCGCCCAATGGACCCAACAAATCTATGCTGGACGGCAATCATTTGGGCGCGGACGGACAGCTCGAATGGCTGAAACAGGGTTTGAAAGAATCCACCGCGCAGTGGAAATTTATCGTCAGCCCGGTGGTCTTTAATCCCACTGCCAAGCCCACCGACGCGTGGGGCGCGTTTCGGTACGAGCGTAAAGCGCTGGTTCAATTTGTGCGCGAGAATCAAATCACCGGCGTGATTGTGCTTTCGGGCGATATGCACGCCGGCGCGATTGATAATGGCGCTCATTCCGATTTTCCGGAAATGTTGAATAATGGACCCAACGGCGACGGCTGCGTCAGCACAAACGAGCCGGGCGAGTGGAGCGAAGGTTTTTTCGGGCAGCAGCCGGGGCCATGCAACGGTTACGGCGTGGTGCATGTGTACGCGGATCCGCCGCGCGTCGAATTGCAAGTCAAGGATGCCCGAGGCAATACGCGCATCGCGCTCACCGTGCCGTTGGAAGGCGTTAAAAAATAATGCCGCGCCGCATCGGCTGTTTGGGCGCGGTCTCGGTTTTTTGGCTCGCGCTGGGCGCGGCGTGCCAGAGCCAAGCCATCGTTGAACCCACCGCTTTTTCTGCCCCGCGCACTCTGCCGGTTTTGGTTGGCGCGAGCGCAACGCCGACGCCCTATGTCGCGCCGACGGCGGCGGATACGTTTTACGGCGCGCCCGCGGCGTACACGCGCGCATTGGGCAAGCGGACGCAGACGATTCGAATTGGCGTGAGTCCTGATTTTGCCGCGCGCCCCATTCTGCCGTTTTTCGGTTGGACGCTGCGCGATGACAAGTTCGCCGAGCGTTTGTTTGCGGCGCTGACGTACAATCATTTTTTTCGCTGGCAGGAAGCGGATTGGGCGAAACGTTCGGCGGTTACGTATGATGATTTCAAACGGCGGCTTGAAGCGGGCGAGGATCAGAGTTATCCGGCGATGGACACGCGAGCGGGCGGCGCGAGCGCGCACGTTGCCAAAATCAATCCCGCGGCGGACATGGAGATTTTATTGATTCCGCGTCACGACGGTTTTATGACGTTTCCGGGCAGCGCCAAGGATCCGGGCTTGAGCGTCAAGAATACGATTCACGCGGACGGCGCGGTGACGCTGCGCGTGCCGTTGACCTACGCGCAAACGCTGACGTACAAACCGGGCGCGGCGGAAATCCAAGACCTCGCGCGGACCGGATTGATTTTGGCGCTCATCGAGCTGAGCATTCCGCCGGACGCCATCGCGCACAACGATTTGCCCGCGATTCGCGCGTGGTATGAGACGCAGCCCGAACCGGATTTGCACGCGTACCAGTACGCGTACCTGAAAAAAATATTGACGGATGAGAAGGATAAATCCATTTTATGGCTACGGGACGTGAAACCATGAGAATCCAGTTATGCCGCTTTGCAGCCAGCGAATTATCCATTACAAGGGGCGCGGCGTGAAATGCTGACCTCCCTCTTACCCAAAGTTCCCCTCTATTGGTCGTTTTATCGGTTCGGTTTTCCGAAATTGCTGCCTTTCAGTTTGGTCGTCAGCGTTTCGTTTCGCTGCAATTCAAAATGTAAAACGTGCGATGTGTGGCGCAAACCGAACGACGATATGACGCTCGACGAGTGGACGAAAACGTTTCAAAAGATCGGGCGCAATCTAATTTATTTGACGTTCACCGGCGGCGAACCGTTTATGCGTAAAGACCTGCCCGAAATGGCGCTGGCGGGTTATACGCATTGCCGCCCGGAATATATTACGATTCCGACGAACGGCATTTTGACGCCGCGCATTCTCGAAGGCGTGGACAAGATTTGCGCGAATGCGCCCAAGTCGCGCATCGGCATCAATCTTTCGCTCGACGGCATCGGTCACGAACACGACGAGCTTCGCATGGTGCCGGGCAATTGGGAACGCTCGATGAAAACATGGGCGGGTCTCAAGGATTTGCAAAAGAAACGTTCGAATCTGGTCCTCTCGATTCACAGCGTTATCTCTAAATTCAATATCAAACGCTTTCGCGAAATTTACGGCGGCTTGCAGGAATTGAAACCGGATTCGTACATCACCGAAGTCGCGGAAGAACGCGTCGAACTCGATACGGTGGGTTTGGATATTACGCCCATCGCGCCCGAGTACGGACCCATCGCGGATTTTTTGAGCGAACACGCGCGCAGTACGCCCGCGCGCGGTTTTGCGCGCGTGACGCAATCGTTTCGCGCGCAGTATTATCAATTGGCGAAACGCACGTTATTCGAGCAGACGCAAGTGATTCCGTGTTTTGCCGGTTGGGCGAGCGGACACCTGGCGCCGAACGGCGATGTGTGGTCGTGCTGTATCCGCGCCCAGCCCGTCGGCAACGTGCGGCGCACGGATTACGATTTAAAACCGATTTGGTTTGAAAAAGTCGGCACGATGAAAACGTTACGAAAAAGCATTCAGAATCGAGAGTGCGCGTGTCCGATGGCGAACGCGAGTTACGCCAACATGCTCTTGCATCCGCCGACGCTTTTCCAGGTCGCGCGCGAATTGTTGACGCGGCCCAACGTTCCATTGGAGCGACATGGCGCAGGTGAGTCCATTAAGTTTGTCGAACCATGAGCTAGAATAACGGTCTGGCGTCAGGATGCGCTTTTTATCGGCGTTTTGGATAGAGCAATCCGTTTTTTATTTGTGAATCGCTTTACAAGCAAACGGGGCGATGTTATAATCCACAACCGCCGCATTGAAAAGCAAATAGACGTTTTGCGATTTTGGATGGCAAAGGTGAGAAATGTCTAATCAAGTAATCCCCGCGAATCAGATTCGTCCGACGGAAGAAAAGACAGGCGTGATGGGTATGGCGTTTTTCAAGCTGGAAGACGCGGTCCGTTGGGCGCGCACCAAATCCATGTGGCCCCTCTTGTTCGGTCTCGCGTGCTGCGCGATTGAAATGATGGCGACGTTCGCTTCGCATTACGACCTCGCGCGGTTTGGGATGGAAGTGTATCGCGCCTCGCCGCGCCAAGCCGATTTAATGATTGTCGCGGGTCGCGTCTCGCGCAAAATGGCGCCGGTCGTGCGGCAGCTCTATGACCAGATGTCCGAACCGAAATGGGTGATTGCGATGGGCGACTGCGCGTCGTGCGGCGGCGTGTACAACAATTACGCGATTCTGCAAGGCGTGGATGAAATTATTCCGGTGGATGTGTACATTTCGGGCTGTCCGCCGCGTCCCGAAGCGTTGATGTACGGCATTTTGCAATTGCACGAAAAAATCAAGAACGGCGAGCCGCACGGTCAAATCAAAATCGAAAATTGGGGGCTGCGAGGTTAAAACCATGGCAACCGCAACTCCAGCTATCCAAACCACAACGTTCGTCGTCGGCGACCCGCTCGCGCGTTTGCGCGAAAAATTCGGCGCTAAAATTTTGGACGCCGCCGAATTTCGCGGCGAGACGACGATTCAGGTCGCGCGCGAAATTTTGCCCGAGGTTGCGCGCACGCTGCGCGATGAATTTGCGTTTGACCAGTGCGTGGACGTGACCGCGTTGGATTGGCAGGTCCAAGCCCAAAACGCGTCGAATCCGTACGAACTTTTATATAACGACACTTCGCTCGCCGACATCGAACCGCCCGCGCGTTTTCAGGTCTTGTATCATCTGCTCTCGCACGCCGCGAACGCGCGCTTGCGTTTGACCGTGCGTCTCCAAGAGGACGACGCAACGGCGCCGACTCTGACGGGCGTCTATAGCGGCGTGAATTTTTTCGAACGCGAAGTGTACGACCTGATGGGCGTGCGCTTTGAAGGGCATCCGTTTTTGCAGCGCATCTTGCTGCCCAACGATCAAGTCGGGCATCCGCTCCGCAAAGATTTCGCGCTCGGCTACGAGCCGGTCGAATTCACGCACACCATTGACCAAATCGAAGCACGCAAAGTGAAAAACGTTCCGCCGCCGCGCCCGCGCCAAGCGATTTTTGAAGTGGACGGCGGCGCGACCGAGGTGCCGATTGGCGGCGGTTTGACCGCGACGATTCACGAACGGTTCGACGATTCCGCGCACGAAACCATGTTGATTAACATGGGACCCCATCATCCTTCCACGCACGGCGTTTTGCGCGTCGGTTTGCAAACGGCGGGCGAAAAAATCGTCGGCGCGATGCCCGATATCGGTTATTTGCATACCGGCATCGAAAAAAATATAGAGTACAAAACCTACACCAAAGCTATCACGCTGACGGATCGCATGGATTATTTGGCGCCGCTGTCCAACAATTTGGGTTTTTGTCTCGCCGTCGAAAAATTGATGCAGGTGGATGTGCCGGAACGCGCGCAAATTCTGCGGGTGTTGTTGAGCGAAGTCACGCGCATCGCGTCGCATCTGGTCGCGATTGGCACGAACGCGATGGACATTGGCGCGGTCAGCATGTTCACGTACGTATTTCGCGAACGCGAATACGCGATGGATATTTTCGAGATGGTCAGCGGCGCGCGCATGATGACGAGTTATTTTCGCGTCGGCGGCTGCGCGTTGGACGTGCCGATGGGTTTCTCGGACCAAGTGCGCGCGTTTGTGCAGATGATGTACGGACGCATCAAAGAATATCGGGCGCTGCTCGACAAGAATCCGATTTGGGAAGAACGCACGGTTGGCGTGGGCGCGTACAACCGCGCGGACGCGCTGCAATTGAGTTTGACGGGGCCCATGCTGCGCGCGACGGGCGTGGATTGGGATTTGCGGCGCGCGCAGCCGTACAGCAGTTATGAAACGTACGACTTTGAAATTCCGTACAATACCCATTCGGACACGGGCGATATTTATGAATTGTATCGTCTCAAACTGTTAGAGATGGAGCAATCGCTGCGGATTATCGAACAGGCGTTGGAGCGTTTGCGAAAAACGGGCGGACCCGTCATGACGACCAATCGCAAAGTCGCGCCGCCGCCAAAACAAGAATTGCAGCAGAGTATGGAGAGTTTGATTCATCATTTCAAACTCTGGACCGAAGGATTCAAACCGCCGGTCGGTTTTGTGTATCAAGCGGTGGAATCGCCGCGCGGCGAATTGGGTTTTTTGATTTCGTCGGACGGCACGAATAAACCGCATCGCGTTCATGTCCGCACGCCCAGTTTTGCGAACCTGCAAATTTTGTCGCACGTCGCGCCCGGCTATTCGATTTCCGATTTGGTCGGTTTGATTGCCATGACGGATATTGTGCTGGGGGATGTTGACAGATAACAGAGAACAGAGAACAGATGGCAGATGAGAGACGGATGCCGCATAATTAAAGACGCTCAAGTCTGCCTAGAATTTTTCTGCGTTCTGTTGTCTGTAATCTGCTGTCTCACGATATGGAAAAAATTATTCTCCGCAATCAAGACATTCCCGACATCGCCGACCTTGAGGTGTACGAACGGCACGGCGGTTATGCCGCGTTGAAAAAAGCGCTCAAGGAAATGACGCCCGAACAGGTGACGGACGCGGTTAAAGCGTCGGGCTTGAAAGGACGCGGCGGCGCGGGTTTTCCGACGGGCTTGAAATGGAGTTTTTTGCCCAAAGGCCTTTTCCCGCGCTATCTCGCGGTCAACGCCGACGAGTCGGAACCCGGCACCTTCAAAGACCGCGAAATCATGGAAAAGAATCCGCACCAATTTATCGAGGGCGTGATTCTTTCCTCGTACGCGATTCAATGCAATCACGCGTTCATTTACATTCGGGGCGAATATCCGGGCGCGGCGCGAATTTTGGAGCAAACCATCGCCGCGGCAAAACAGCGCGGCTATCTCGGCGCCAAGATATTGGGTTCGGATTACGATCTGGAAATTACAGTGCATCGCGGCGCGGGCGCGTACATTTGCGGCGAAGAGACCGCGATGCTCGAATCGCTCGAAGGCAAATTGGGGATGCCGCGCGTGAAACCGCCGTTTCCTGCCGTCGTCGGTTTGTACGGCAAGCCGACGGTCATTAACAACGTCGAAACGCTCACGAACGTTCCGCCGATTATTGACAAAGGCGCGGCGTGGTACAAAACGCTTGGCACGGAAAAATCTTCGGGCCCCAAAGTATTTTGCGTCAGCGGGCATGTGAATCGCCCCGGCAATTACGAAGCGCCGCTCGGTTCGATTACGCTGCGCGATTTGATTTTTGGCGCGGAATTCGCGCAAGGCGTGCGCGGCGGCAAACGCGTCAAAGGCATTCTCACCGCCGGCGCAAGCGCGCCGATGTTGGCGGAACAGCATCTGGATACGCAATTGGATTACGAAGCGGTCGCGGCGGTGGGTTCGATTCTCGGCTCGGCGTCGGTCATTGTTTTGGACGAAGACACGGATATTCCGTGGGCGACGCAGAAAATGTCCCGCTTTTTCATGCACGAGTCATGCGGCAAATGCACGCCGTGTCGCGAAGGCACGTATTGGCTGTATCTCTTGATGGAGCGCATCAACACGGGCAAAGGCAACGCCCAAGACCTTGAAATGCTTTCGACGGTCTCGAATCAAATTCTCGGTCGCACCTTGTGCCCGCTCGGCGAGTTTGCCACGTCGCCGGTCTTGGGGACGCTCAAATGGTTCAGGAGCGAGTTCGAGGCAAAGATTGCGGCGAACGGCAAAGGATAGCGGCGCAAGCGGCGCGGGAGTTTTGTCAATGGCGGTCCAAATCCAGAGCCGACGTGCGGAACTGTTGAACCCTAAACGCGTTCCATATTTAGCGGAACCGGAACGCGCGCTGGTGGCAGAGTTCCTCGCGCGTTTGGAGGCGGAATGTGCGGCGGATGTGCAGCGTGTAATTTTGTACGGCTCGAAAGCGCGCGGAGACGCGGTGGAATGGTCGGACGTTGACTTGATTGTGGCGGCGGCGAATGACGGCGAACGCGTCAAGAAATTTTGTTATGACTTTGAATCCGACAATGCGTTCGTCGCGCCGATGGTTTTTTCGCGTCCAGATTGGGAAAATTATCAGCGTCTAAGATTGCCTTTTTACGTCAATGTGCGCCGCGATGGAATCGAATTATGGGATGAATTTGCCGCGCGCGTGGAGGAAAGCAATGTGCCGCTCGATTTTCCCGAAGGCGAACCGCGCCCCCTCGACTATGAGACGATTGAGGTCGTGCGACTATACGCCGCCGAAGCGCGCGAAATGTGGCGCAATGCGCTGGTGATTGAAGCGGACGGCAGGGCGTTGTATGCGCTGCCCTCTGCCTATCGCGCCGCCTTTAGCTTGGCTACCGCCGCCTTGTATTGCGTGAACGTCGTGCGCGACAAACATAAAGGGGTGCGTGACGCCATCAGCCAATTCTTGGTGAAACCAAGTTTGCTTGAACAAGAATACAAAGACATTTATATCCAGCTTTTTAACGCGCGCGGCTATGTGGACTATGGCAAAGCAAAAGGCGAGACAAAAAATGAACTAACGCCTGAACAGGCGACAGAACTTTTGCGCGATGCCGAACGATTGATTGCGCGTATGGAACAGTTTTTGCGCGCGCGCGGCGCGAGGATGGATTGAGGAAAATGGGCGTCAGCGCCCAAGCTTTATGATGTGCATTTAGGATTTTAACCCATGCCCAAAGTAACGATTGACGGAAAAACAATAGAGGTCCCCGCAGGCACGCTGGTCGTCGAGGCGTCCAAACCGGTCGGTTCGCATATTCCGGTTTATTGTTATCATCCCAAATTGGCGCCGGCGGGAATGTGCCGTCTCTGTTTGGTCCGCGTCGGCACGCCGAAAATGGACCCGGCGACCAAGCAGCCGCTCTTGGACGAGCAGGGCAATCCACAAATTGCCTGGATGCCAAAATTGCAAACGGGCTGCACGACTGTCGTTTCCGAAGGCATGACCGTCGTAACGACGTCGCCGGAAGTGTTGGAAGCGCGCCGCAGCATCCTTGAATTTTTGCTGACGAGTCATCCGCTCGATTGTCCCGTGTGCGACAAGGGCGGCGAATGTACGCTGCAAGACCACACGCTGCATTACGGTCCCGGCAACACGCGCTTTTACGTCGAGTCGAAGTTTCATAACGACAAGATGATGCCGCTCTCGCCGTTGATTATGCTCGACCGCGAACGCTGTATTCAATGCGGACGCTGCGTGCGTTTTCAAGACGAAGTCGCGGGCGAACCCGTTTTGGGTTTGCGCGACCGCGGGCGCGGTTTAGAAATCGCCACCTTTGACGATCCGCCGTTCAACTCTAATTTTTCGGGCAACACGATTGACCTGTGTCCCGTCGGCGCGCTCACCTCGCGCGATTTTCGCTTTACGGCGCGCGTCTTTGAATTGAACGACCGTCCCTCTGTATGTCAACGTTGTTCCGTCGGCTGCAATCTATATCTCGGCGCGCGCGACAATACCATTCGCCGCATCACGCCGCGCGAAAACGCCGCCGTCAACGAAATTTGGGCGTGCGACAAAGGGCGCTATGTCCATCATTACGCCCATTCCGCCGAACGCCTTACGACGCCGCTGATTCGCACGGACGCCGACCTTTTACCTGTTTCGTGGTACGAAGCGTTGACCTTTGTCGGCAATCGGATTCGGCCGTCGCTCGCCGATGGCGGCAAGAATATGGCAGGTCTCGCGGGCGACCATCTCGCGAACGAAGATTTGTATCTGTTCCAAAAATTATTCCGCGAGGTTATCGGCTCGAACAATCTGGATCATCGTACCGGTTGGGCGCAGTGGAACGCGGGCGCCGAGTTGGTGAAAAATTTTGGCGCGGGCGTCGGCACGAATTTGGGCGAGTTGGGCAAAGGCACGACGGTTCTGGCGTTGGGCGCGGATTTGCAAAACGAACAGCCCATCTTGCGTTTGCGCCTGTCCAAAATCGCGCGGCAGGGCGCGACGCTCGTCGTCGCCAATGGGCGCGTGACAAAACTCGCGCAGTACGCGACGCACAAGGCGCTTTACAAATATGGCGCGGAAGCGTATTTCGTTCTCGGTCTGGCGCGCGCCATGCTTGACGCTGGGTTACACAAGCCAGAAAGGGCGAATGGCGCCGAAGATTTTATCAAAGCGTTGACGCTCTCGGTCGCCGAGTGCGCGGAAAAAGCGGGCGTAAGCGCGGACGCGCTCAAAAAGATTGGCGAAACGTTTGCGTCGAGCGAAAACGGCGTCATCCTGTTCGGACGCGAATTCATGTTTGCGATGCAGAGCGATCCCGCCGTCCAAGCCGCGTTGAATGCGCTAGTCGTGTTGAGCGGACATTTTGGGCGCAAGGACAATGGCGTGGTCGCGCTCTATCCACACAGCAATTCGATGGGCGCGCAGGATCTGGGCATTGTGCCGCAAGCCGGCGGCTGGAACGCGCAAGACATGCTGACCAAAGCCAAAGTGTTGTATGTCATGGGCGCGGACCCGGCGCGCGACAATCCCGCTTTTCGCAATCCCGGTTTTCTCATCGTCCAAGATTTGTACCTGACCGAGACCGCGCAAAAGGCGGATGTGGTTTTTCCCGCCGCATCGTGGGCGGAGCGCGACGGCACATTTACCAATACCGAACGCCGCGTGCAGCGCTTTGACAGCGCGCTGACGCCGCAAGGGCAGGCGCGCGCCGATTGGCAAATCGTTCAGGACGTGGCTAAAGAACTTGGCGCAGCGTGGGAATTTCAATCGTCCGCCGACGTAATGAATGAAATCACGCAGCGCGTTCCGGCGTACGCCAAAATGACGCACGCGCGTTTGCGCGTCGCCGTGCGGCGGCGCGCGTCGGTGCAAACTGTCGGCGGCGACGCGGCGGACCCGGTGCAAATCGCGCTCGGCGAATTGATTGGTATTGTGAGCGGCGAGCAATGGGCGTCGGTCGCGGAAACCGACGCGGGCGCGAAATTCGACGTTAAATTTGTCGCGCCAAAAGAGAGCGGGAACGCTGCGGCGGGCGGTGCGGCGGGCGGGAACGGTGCGGCGGGCGGTGCGGCGAAGGGGAACGCTGCGGCGGGCGGTGCGGCGGGCGGTGCGGCGAAGGGGAACGTTGCGGCGGGCGGTGCGGCGGGCGGTGCGGCGAAGGGGAACGTTGCGGCGAACGTTCCGTACTTGGCGGTGACGCGGGCGTTGTTGGATCGGGGCAGCGCGATGCAGTTTTCGGAAATCGTTCAGGCGCGCGTGCCGAGCGCGGTCGTCGAGATCAATTCGCATGACGCCGAAGAATGGAATATCGCCGACGGCGACGCGGTAAAAATTACATTCGATTCTAAACCGCCGCGCACGCTCCAAGTCCGCGCGCATGTGGACGGTCAGACGCCGCCCGGCGTAATCGCGCTCGCCAATAATTTGGACGGCACGATGAATCTGCCGATGGGCGCGCGGGTAAAGCTGGAAAAGGTATCATAAATGACAGCCGTAAATTTATCCGCGTACGTTTGGGCATGAAATAACTCAAGGATGTGAAGGATGTTTCAAGGCGTAATTGAACTCATCAGAGGCATGTTGACGACCGGCAAAGAGATGGTGAGCAAGCCGGTGACGTATCAATATCCCGATGTGAAAAAACCGGTGCCGCCGCGTTTTCGCGGACGGCATGAATTGAAACGCCATGTGAACGGGTTGGAAAAATGTATCGGCTGTTCCTTGTGCGCCGCCGCGTGTCCCGCCGATGCGATTTATGTGCTGCCGGCGGAGAATACGGACGCGGCGCGCTATTCGCCCGGCGAGCGATATGCCGCGCGGTATGAAATCAATCTCTTGCGTTGTATTTTTTGCGGCTATTGCGAAGAGGCGTGTCCCACCGGCGCGATTGTTTTGGAACACGATTACGAATTGGCGTACTATGACCGCCGCAGCGCCATCATTACCAAAGCGCAATTATTGGTTCCGCCGCCCAAACCCGACCTGACGACGCCGCGCGTCATGCCCGACCCGGGCAATTTGTACGCGGCGATTCCGCCGGTCAAAGGCGGCATTGAACCGGTCAATATCGTCGAGATGGCGCAAGCGCGCGAATAATCCATCGCGAATCGCGTATCGCTTTTCGTCCCAATAATTGGGCGAGAGGGGATACGCGATTCGCTATACGCGAATCTTATGTTTGACGAAACCTTTTGTCCCCCTGATATTATTTGTCGCCCTACGTTTTGGAATATCCCGGATTGGCTGGCAGTAGTCCTCTATGTGTGCGGTTTTATCTCCATCCTCATCTTTTTTTATGGGGTATGGCGACATTATAAACTGTGGCGCGTCGGACAAGGCGAACTGAGCCGCAAAACGCTCTTGACGCAGCTCGGCGGCAAACTGCGGAATTTTTTCGTCTATGGCGCGCTCACCAAAAAAGTCGCGGGCGAAAATCAACCCGCCGGAATCATGCACCTCAATTTGATGTGGGGCATGATTCTGCTGTTTATCGGCACCGCGCTGGCGACGGTGGATTGGGAAATCGCGCGCTTGATTTTTCATTTTCGCATTTTGCAGGGCGGCTTTTATTTCCTCTATAAATTCACCCTCGATATGGCGGGTTTGCTCGCGCTGATTGCGTTGTGCGTCGCGCTGTATATCCGCTATAAACAAAAGCCGCGCCGTTTGTGGGGGTATGAAGACGGCAAGTTGCATTTCGACGACGATTTGTGGGTGACGCTTTCGTTCCTCGTGCTGGTCGTCACCGGTTTCATGATTGAATCGCTGCGGATTGCGGCGACGCAGCCGTGGTGGGCGGTGTATTCTCTCGTCGGCAACGCGCTGTCCAACGTCTGGAAACCGTTCCCGGAACAATTTTTGCTGTCCATGCACATTAGCACGTGGGTGTTTCACGCGTGGCTCACGTTTTTCCTCATCGCCTATTTCCCGCTTTCCAAATGGTTCCATGTCTTTGCGAGTTCGACCAACACGCTGTTCAAACAGCCCGTCCCCAACGCGATTGCGCCGATTCGCAATATCGAAGAATTGGAAACGTTCGGCGTCGGCAAATTTCAGGAATTTTCTTGGAAACAGGTGATGGATTTTGACGCCTGCACGCGCTGTGGGCGCTGCCAAGCGGTGTGCCCGGCGGCGACGACGCACAAAGCGCTGTCGCCGAAAATGATCGAGGTGAAACTGCAAGATTATTCCAAACAATTCATGCTGCCGTTCTTGCCGTTCATGGCGGCGCCCAAAACGGACGAGGCGAAACCGATTCACGAAGGCGTCATCGCCGCGCAAGAGTTGTGGGATTGCACAACCTGTATGGCGTGCGTCCACGCGTGTCCCGTCGGCATTGACCAACTTTCGACCATCATTGATTTGCGGCGCTATCTGACCTTGACCGAAGGCGCGCCGCAGTCGCCGTCCGACAAGGCGATGAATTCGATGGAACGGCAGGGCAATCCGTACGGCTTGCCCAAAGCGTCGCGTTGGGACGGCATCAAAGATTTGGACGTTGAATTCGCGCAGCCGGGCGTCGCGTACGACGTATTGTATTGGGTCGGCTGCGCGGGCGCGTACGATGCGCGCAATCAAAAGGTGACGCGCGCCATGATTCAAATCATGCGCGCAGCGGGCATCAAATTTGCCATCATGCGCCAAGAACGCTGCAACTGCGAATCGGCGCGGCGTTTGGGCAACGAGTATTTGTACCAGATGGCGACGACGGAGAATATCGAAAACTTTGCCGCGCTCTCGTTCAAACGCATCATGACCGCGTGTCCGCATTGTTTCAACACCATCAAGAACGAGTATCCGCAGTTCGAAGGCGCTTACGAGGTGATTCATCACACGCAATTGCTCGCGGAGCTCATCGGCAACCGCGTCATCAATCCGAAACAGACGCTGACCGAGACGATTACGTATCACGACTCGTGTTATCTGGGGCGTTACAATGACATCTATGATCCGCAGCGCGAGGTGTTGAAAGCGTTGAGCGTGGGCGACAATCTCGTCGAAATGGCGCGTTCGCGCGACAAGGGCTTGTGCTGCGGCGGCGGCGGCGGACGCATGTGGCTCGAAGAAAATACGGGCGAACGCATCAGCAATGTGCGCGTCCAAGACGCGCTGGATGCGCGTGCCAAAACGCTCGCGTCCGCTTGCCCGTTCTGTATGACGATGCTCGAAGACGGCGCCAAAGCCAAGGGCGTGGACCAAGAACTCGCGCGCAAAGACCTTGCCGAGTTGGTGGCAGAGGCGTTATAAGCGCTCGATGCGATTTGGGCGATAACGCCCGCGCGGCATTTACGCGGCGGTTGAAAAGATTGACGCGGCGCGAAACGCGGTAAAACCAACCCCCAGAGCTATCGAGACGGCAAAATGCGGTCTAGGGTTCTGGGGGTTATTTGATGAAAATGCGGCGTGATTGGCGACAACAAAGGCGTTTTAGATGAATGAAATTCAATGGGCTAAAACAGTTCAAGCGCCGCTCAAGCAATTCTTTGGAGAGAAATATCCACAGCTTGAAATTTTTCAAGGCGCAAACTTACCCTACGCCAATGAAGTTTTGGAATACCAAGGTATAGAGCCCAAAGAAACAAAACCGGTTGTCTACGAAACCGATTTGCTTGTGATTGAAAAATTGAATTCGGGTAATTGGAAGCCCAGAGTAGTTATCGAGTGCAAAATTGATAGCGTGACCACGCACGATGCGATAACATACAGCGAAAAGGCGTTTGCGCACAAAAGAGTTCACCCATATTTACGTTATGGGATTCTAATAGGCAACCGCAAACGTTATCCACTGCCCGGACGGTTATTCAGACACGGCTTGTATTTTGATTTTATGGTTTCATGGGTTGGTTTTGATTCGACAAAATCTGAGCGAGCAGATTTTTTGGATATTGTGTTGGATGAAGTGAAATCATCGCAAAGTCTCGAAGAGATGCTTTTCAATAGTCGCCATTCAAATCGAAAACGCTACGTTGTGCTGCATAAACCTTTGCGATTAAAAGAGCTCTCGAATTCGTCAAGCGCTAAGGACGAAATTGAAAATGAATAACCCAGGTCAGTCAATCGAGAATTCGATAAAAAGGCAATTGGATAGCAATAAATCAAAGAATCTGCTCTTTGAAGATGTAACGCAGATTATGAATGTGGATTCGAGTTTCCTGACGGCGCTGGAAGAATTCCTAAATTGCGAGATGACTGCCAAGCTGGAAGATTTTCATTCGGAACTGACTGGTTTCGCTACAAGAGAATTGGTAAAGCGCTTGTATTCGATCAATCCATATTTGAGAGTGAGCCAAGCGCAAATCGAAAACTTGAGACAAATTTACCGGCAATCATGGCAGGCGCTAAGAAAAACGAGAAACGTTCAAGCGACGCTCCAAGAGTTCCACTATCCTGCCCTGTCAAAATGGCTAGCGACATTGTATCCGGAAGAATTCCAAAAAGCGCTGAAATTTTCATCGCGCGTTGGGAATGTAACCTATGGAGAATATTCAGCTGCATTGCAGATAGAGTTGTTGGGCATTGACATAGGGCAGGTCAAGCCGCCCATTATTGATATAGGTTGCGGTCGGCAAGCCAGCTTGACGACATATTTTCGGTCTCTGGGCGTCGAAGCGTATGGCATTGATCGCTATTTGGACATACATGAACCCTATACGGAACAGGTTGACTGGTTTGATTATCGTTTTGAGCCAAACCGATGGGGCACGATTGTAGCGCATATGAGTTTTACAAACCACTTGCGTTACGCTTACTTGAACGATAATTCTCAACTGGAACGCTACCTGTCAAAGATGACAGAACTTGTGGAATCGTTATTGCTTGGCGGCTCTTTTCACTATGCGCCAAGCTTGCCTTTCATCGAAGATAGATTAACGATGGGAACTTGCCGGGTGCAGAGAGAATCGAAAATTAGCAATATGCTCGTTAGTACAATTGTCAAGACACAGCGGAGCAAAGATACTGCATGAATACCGCGAGAAAAGAACCACAGGGTTGTTCAAGCGCCATATTTCCGTTCTTGCGCCGTAAAACGCAAAAGGTTACGGAAACTGCTTTGACGCCAAGTTCATATCAAGCGGCGGAAGAGTCCGCTCCAATCGTCCAAGCCAACGTTTCCGAAACGCTTCCCTATCGGGTGCGAGATGATTTTCTTTCTCCCGCCGAATTCTCGCTGTATAAAATCCTTTGCGCGCTTGGCGATACGGGCTTGGTAATTCAATCGAAAGTAAGATTGGCGGATATTTTTTTCGTGGTTCATCCAAACGAGAACATGACCTATTTCAATAGAATCGCTCAAAAGCATTTGGATTTTCTGGTGTGCGATTCTGTTACAATGAAACCATTGTTAGGTATTGAGCTAGACGATTTCAGTCACAAGCGGAGCGATAGACAAGAACGGGATGATTTTGTTGATCAAGTCTTTGAAGCCGCGAGCTTGCCATTATTACGATTGCCCGTTCAGCGCGAGTACAATACCAAAGAAGTTGCGGCTAAAATTGCGCCGTTGTTAAAAGATAAATTTGGCGCTTTAAATACATCGCCGCAGCCAGAGATAAACAATCAAGATAATGCGATTCCGCTTTGTCCAAAATGTGGCATCCCAATGATTCTACGAACCGTATCGCAAGGCGAACACAAGGGCAAGCGATTTTTCGGTTGTAAAAATTACCCGCGTTGCCGAGAAATGAAATCTTTTACAGCATAGATAAAACTTGCCAAGCCAAAATGCGCCCACCACGCACGCGTTTGTTGACCGGAGCGCTGATAAAAAATGAACCTCATCCCCTTTTTAGGCACGGCGGGAACAATTCTCGGACTGATTCGCGCCATGCCGCAACTGGTCAAATTATTGCGCGCCCGCGAAGCGTTTGGCGTTTCGGTGGATACCGCCGCGACGAGCGCCGTCTGCAGCTTTGGTTGGGTGGCGTACGGGCTTTGGACAAACCAATTCTTTTTCGGTCTCGCCAGCGCGTTGACGGGTTTTATCTTTGCCTTGATCACGTTGTTTGCGCTGCGCTTTGGGCGGCGCGTCCAAGAGTTTCGCGTCGCGCCCCTTTGGTTAGCGCTCCTTGTACTGACGGGGCTTGTCGCCGGCAAGAACGGCTTGGGCGCGGTTCTCGCTATCAGCGTTCTGATTGCCAATCTCCCACAACTTGCGTTGGCGTACAAAGAAAGTAACTTGGCAGATTTATCGTTAGGTACGTGGACGATTTCGACGGTGGAAGGACTGATTTGGTTGACCTACGCGTTTTTGTTACAGGACGGCGCCATTATGGTCTCGGCTTTTTTTCAGGCGTTGACCAGCGGCTTGATTGCGGCATTAAAATTGACGCGTCAAGTAAAAACGCAAGCCGGTTGAGCCGGCCGCCAATTTCCGTTCCGGGATTTCGAATCCCGATACAGTTCATCGCAATTCCGCGCTTGGAACGCGGATGCGCGCGGATTTTCCAACTTGTTCGGTCGTTTCCGCGTCCAAAACTGCGATGCACTGTGTTGAGCTTGCAGCGATGAATCTCTCCGACACAATTCTCGACAAAGCGTTTTATATTTATCAAGAATTCGGTCCGAACCGGCTCATCGAACGGCGCGAACGCTTGCAAGCCGAATTCCCGCAGCTTGCGCCGGACGAAATTGATTTTGCGCTGGAACAACTGCGGCAAGCGTCCAATACCGTTTATGAGTTGGCGGAACGCGGCGGCGAAACAGTCATCGGCAGACGCGCCATCGAACAAGCGCTGCGCGCCAAACATCCTTTCCTCCACGCGCGCGGTTTGCGGCACGCGATTTTTTTGGTCAATTATTTCGCGTGGCACGACGGGTACGAATCGCGTCCGACCCAATAACCGAACGCGGCGTAAATACCTTTTTCGCTCCGCCTCAACGTTTTTTGAAAATCTTGCCGCTATGCTCTATCAAAAAGCAATAAACCCCAACTCGTACAAGAGTTGGGGTTTTTTGTTATGTTGTCACAGTGCATCCCAATTTTGGGATTTGGACGCGGTTGAACGCGGATTTTGCGCTTGGCTTTGATTGTTTCCGTGTTTATCTTTGTTTTTCCGCGTCCAATTCTGTAATAGAGTTCCCAAATTAAAATCGCAGGATGGAGACCTGACACCTAGATTTTGCCCAAATTGGGTGACAATTCATCGCTCTTTAACAACTACCGCCGCGTAGGAACTTGTGTCAAGATGGAACTCCACTTCCATCTTGCAGTCACAAGGATTACACGG